>Ga0153952_1000100_pt1 | contig 22793 bp, 33 predicted proteins | sample TSNJ036MetaG_FD_104746 | JGI IMG/M metagenome (GOLD analysis project Ga0153952, IMG submission 104746) | Attine ant fungus gardens microbial communities from New Jersey, USA - TSNJ036 MetaG | ecosystem: Host-associated > Fungi > Mycelium > Unclassified | place: USA: New Jersey, Wharton State... | reverse complement strand
TCACAGGTTCGAGCCCTGTAGGTCCCATGATAATTACAATCAAATATGGCGGAATAGCTCAGCTGGCTAGAGCATACGGTTCATACCCGTAGTGTCGCTGGTTCAAGTCCAGTTTCCGCTACTAAGTAAAAGCCCCGTAAAATCAATGTTTACGGGGCTTTTACTGTTCAAAATGTATACGGTTTTTCGTTATGAAAATACTGATTTATGGACTATTTATGGACAGGATTTATTTATGCATTATTACGGTATAATGCAGCTGCAATCGCATCAGAAGCTTTCCGATCGGAATCCTTCATAATGTGCGCATAAATGTTCTGGGTAGTGCTGACCTGCTTATGTCCCAAGCGGTTAGAAATAGTAACTACATCCACGCCGGAGGCATACAAAATACTGGCCTGCGAGTGCCGGAATTTGTGCGGGTAGATATGGGGCAGCTTATTTCGTTTTTTAAAACCTCTCATCCAAAGGTTTAAGGAACTTGGATTCATAACCGTTCCGTTTTCCTGGATGAAAAGATAACCGTCTTTATTATAGTCAGCATCACCGATTGATAGTTTCCATTTGTTTTGCTCTGCTTTATAGGCTTTTAATTCTTTGACGATCTCCGGAGCAATGCTTACGGTCCGTGCCTTACCGCCTTTTGTGGTATCGGCATAAAGACCTTTGCCTTTTGACCACTGGATATTATTTTCAATGCAGATGGTGTTGTTTTTGAAATCAACGGACTTCCAGCGGATGCCAAACAATTCACCGCGGCGTATTCCGGTATCGGTCAGCAGGTATATCATTATGCGATATTTCAAGGGTTCATGGTCCAGTGCTTCTCTTATGGCTATGATCTCATCTATTTCAAAGAATTCAGCTTCTTTTTTCTTAACTCTCGGCGGCAAGGCCATATCTGCCACATTGTCCCTTACAACACCTTCGCGCTTAGCCTGCTGCAACACGGCATGTATAAAGGTATGATAGTGATTGATGGATTTTGCTGAAAGACCTTTCTGCCCGTCATGTGTGACTATGTCAAAAAGAGAATCCATATTCATGTCTAAAGCAGCGGCAATTTTAACCGCAGTTTCTAAAGCGACTCTTTTTTGCTGGCAGGCAATCTTTATGGTATTGCCTGATAAATTAGTCATGGCCTGCAGCCGTACATTGGTAAGCTTGCGTTCCTTTTTTATTTTCAGCAGCATATCTTTTGCAATAGCTTTCTTATCCTTCCTTACGTCTTCCGTCTGCAATTTCAAGTAGAACTTGTTTAGATGTTCGGCCGTAAGCCCGGAAAGGCGTATGTGACCTAAATCTACGCTTATCCTGGGCATAAGGCTATTATAGAAATCAACGGATTTACGCTTGGAATCCCGCTGGCTCATTTTGATGAAGTACCTGGCATAATCTTCAAGAGTTCGCTTATCCGTTGTCACCTCGCCACGTCTACATGACGTCTCAAATTCCCCGACGGCTTTTTCAAGGGCTTTTTGTATCGACTTTTCTGTTTTGTATGTTCCAGGCACTTTCCATGACATTGTATAAGGCTTTAATTTCTTTCCGGAAGCATCCCGGCCACGAAAGACTTGTATCTGGTATGAAACTATTTTCCCCTCTTTGTTTTTGTGCGGTACAACAGTTGCCATAGTATCATCCTTTCTGATTTTGGGTATAAAAATGCCCGGCGGGTGTTGCTTTTTCACCGGGTGAATGATACAATATTCTTGTTGATGGATGCTGTATCATTCGTGGTTTATAGTATCTATATAAGCGGTTCCTATTGGCGTAGGAGCCGTTTTAATTTAAAAAAGTGGATAACCGAAGTTATCCACTTAAAAGCGAATGAAATAGGTGGGGTGACATTCCCACATCTCCTAACATTGGGCGACGGCTGCCCGTTCCGTCCTCTGCTTTCATTCAATATAGTTTATGTTTATCTAACTTCATTATACATTATTTTATTCAATTGTCAAGTAGCAATAAGAAGATATAAAAAGATATAAGCAATTATAAAAAGTTATAATAAATATTATACAGTTTTCAGCGTTCCTCTATTAATAAAATTCTGAACGCGATTATTATTTAATACATAAATTGAACGAGCATAATATTTATTTCTGCTTGAAATACGAACAGCCACTTTCACGTATTCGTTTTCAATCTGAAATTGTTTTACATACTCTATAGAGCCATCGGATGGGCTAATGCCTACAAAGTCCGGATTGGCTAATATTTGCTGTATATGACTACCGTATTTAGCGTAATCATCTGGATGCCTATTTCTCATATGAGAAACATTGCTATTGCCCAAATAGATATTATGGTCTCCATTTATAGAAAGACCTAGTAAATTTTTAACATGCTCGTTTATTTGTCCAACAGGAGATATAATATCACCCTCTTTCTCTTTTTTTATTGGTTTTTATTTATCAAAACGCTGCTGGGTCGTTTTAATATCTAAATCATTTCCAGTACACCTATACTGGGTTCAAAATAAATAATATAATTATCTAAGATTACATACACTCCATACTTTTCCTTATAGCACTTGATCGCTTCACATAGAAATTCTTCGGTCACGTCAAGATGCTCCGCTGCTTCATATGTAGATTGGCATCCGTGCTTATGGGCTTTGATAAGTCCTTGCAGACCAATCAGCTTGTTATAAGCCCAGAGTCGGGCTTGTCTCTCTTGTTTTCGGCTATTGGAATCCGACATATCAAGGATATCTCCAACAGAAGTGTGGTAGTGCCCTAATTCTTCTGCCAGAACGCAGGATTTTTCTGTAAATGTTGGTATGTCTTTACATATAGCAATTGCATTATCGCAGTACAAGCCTTTGATTCTGGAGCTGTCAAAAAGATAGTTTTCTTCTATGTAAATGTTTTCGCTAGCGGCTTCATTCTGTAATTTTTCGAATTTATTCATATAAAATCAGTCCTTTCCCCGGCGCTGTTTTACAAATTCAGCGAATTTCTTAATTTCGTCCAGTTCATCTTTCGTATATTCGTCACCGTCGAAATGGGCGGCCAAAGTTGTAAATTGTTTGTCTTTATTTGCGAGTTTTGGTTTGGTCTTATTGATTTTATAATATGTTGTTCCGTCATCAATTCCGTTGCATGTTCCGTACATGCAGACAAGTCTATTATAGACTAGATCATCATTTATACGAGCTTTGAATTTTGGTTGATTTAAAAGCATGGAGGCATATTCATCAAAACAGGGATGCTCAATGTTGTAGCTGCATCCAGATAAACTGCGAGACCAGTAAGCACGAAATACTTCTATCCACGAATTAATTCTAGCTTCAAAAGAGTTCGAATAGTCTGCAGCTATGTTTAAATGTTCGTTTTTTATATCTTCAATAAGATAAGAACTATAAATTAGTCCAAATTTTTTGATAGCATTTTGAAAGTTTCGATGTTCAATTTCATGAATTTTGCAATCCTCAAGATTTGAAGATAAATATTCAAGACCACATATGGGACATCTGACTAATCCCTCTTTTCCCAATAAATATTCTAATGGGACTTGAAAATAATCTGCTATTTTTTGAAGTTTTTCGTTTTTGGGTACACTCCTCCCATTCTTCCAATCACTAAAAGTAGATTTCGTTATTCCTGTACTTCTTGCTACATCAGCATCTTTTATCCCTTTGGAATCTCTTAACTTGCAGTAGTTTTTATACATGATGCACCTCTTTTAAAAAAGTTTTAAAATCCGTACAAAAAACATTGACAAGTTTTGAAAACCGTACTATAATTCAAATATGAGTTCGGAAATCAAAATAAATCACTGAATTTGCATAGATGATATATTCGACAAATGTATCATAACTGATTTCCGAACTAAAATCAAGAAGAAAGTTCGGAAAGGAGGAAAATAATTGTATAAAAAATTCGAAGAACTTTTGTCTAAATTTAACAAAACTGCTTACAGGGTATCGAAAGACACTGGAATTACGGCAAGTACGTTTACTGACTGGAAGAACGGCAGAAGCAAGCCGAAGCTGGATAAGCTCAAAATTCTAGCGGATTACTTTGGTGTAACAATCGAATATTTCTTAGAAAAAACAGACCAAGACAAAGCGGGATAGGAGATGTGGGAGATGAAATTAAACAAAGAAGATAAGTTCTGGTTAAAGATGTACATGATACTGTTTATTATTTCAATCTTATCGTTATTGATAAGTTTCAAGATATTATAAGCCAAGTCTTGCAAAAACGGAATTAACCAGGGCGGCAATAGCAATAATCGTAGTTATAGTATAAGGTATCCACCTTAGAAGAATTTCTTTACGTTTATTTTGAATATAAGCAATTCCTTCATTGGTTATTTTATATTCAGAGTATTCAGGCATAAAGTAGTCTGAAGCGGCTTTACGATAACCTGTAATATCATAGGTTATAAAATTTTTATCAGTAAGCATATCAATGTCTTTTTCATATGTAGTCACGTATTTAGGTGATAGAGTGCTTTCGGAGTAATTGGGATTTCTGATCTTTTTAAGCAATCTATAGGAAGAATTAGTAAGCATTTTATATTCCTTCTTTTTTCACAAGATAGGAAAATCATAGCACAAGATGGAAATAAAAACCAGAGAATATTTTTTAATAAAAACAGACCAAGATAAAGCAGGATAGGAGGTAGGAAGGTGTTTGGAAAAAGATTAAGGCGAACAACGGAAGGTGTAACCTGCAATACGAATAAAATTTTAGAGTTGGAAGTAAGAATCGCTGATCTTGAAAAACAAGTTCAGTGTCAGCAAGAACTAATAATACATAGCGCAAAGTCAGTTAACCAGGATTCGCAGACCCTGCGTTTAACCCTAAAAGAAATAAAAAACAATATGATTTCCTCTATAGAAGCCTTAAAGAATGAAATAGTGGAGGATGTTAAGCAGGAGGTGATTAGAGTGAAAGGCAAATGGAAACCGTACAGCCAAGTAATAGGGGAGGAACGTATGTATATTGCAGGTAGACAGCTCAACATGGACAAACCATTGCACGGCGGAAACGTTGAGTATTCCGGAACGTATACAGGAAACCGTAAAGCGGTAGAGGCTTTGTGCGAAAGTCTCAATCAGGAATAAGTAACAGCAACAAAAACAACTCAAGGAGGTGATATACATGCCAACAATCCCGATTATGAAAACAATCGGAGAAATTTCACGGAAGACGGGACTTCCCTATGAATTCATCAGGAAGTTGTGCTTACAAGAAAAGATAGTCTTTATAAAGTCCGGAAAGAAGTACCTGATAAACTTTGAAAAGTTTATTGAATATTTGAATACGGGAGAACAGCATGAAGAACAAAATCCACGCAGTTATTAATACCATTATTTTTATAATCATGTGCATTGCCGCCAGTACGGAAACCGGCAGTTGGGCAGAAGTAATCGTGCTGTATGCCTGCGCATTATACCTTGTATTATTCGCACTAATCAACATGGATTATTTGAAGCAAGCGAGGGGGTGCTCTGGTGATTGAGATTATTGCAGTTAGAAAAGCGACTCCGGAAGAGATAAAGGAATTTGAAAAGAAAAAGTCCTGCGCCGGCAAGCAAACAGGACAACAGTAACTAACAATAATTACTATAGCCTTATTATAGGCAGGAAAGGCAGGAAAGTCAATGGTAAAAGGTATCATTCGTCACGTTGACGATTTGGGCAGGGTCGTAATCCCAAAAGAAATAAGAAGGGCTTTAAGGATTAAAGAAGGTGACGCCTTGAACATTTTAGTGGAGGGAAACGGGATCCGCATGAGAAGGGCGGAAAAAAGCTGCATAAGCTGCGGAACCGAAAGTGAAGAGCGTCTGCGGGAGCATGACGGCATGTACATGTGCGGGGAATGCCTGAAGAACTTTACATAACGGGGGTGAAGAAGTGAAGGATAAAAATACGGAAGAATTGGTCACGAGCAATATAAAATTTGCTTACCATATGGCCTGGAAATTCAATGGCAGCGGGATCCCGATGGACGAGCTAAAGGCAATCGCCCTGCTTGGGCTGGTCAAGGCTGCGAACGCCTATGACGAGGGAAAAGGTTTCAAGTTTTCAACCTTTGCCGGAACGGTCGTTCAGAATGAAATACTCATGGAGCTTAGAAAACTGCGCAGGCATGCGGGGGTCCGCTCTTTGGATGAACCGGTAAATGACGACGGCGAGAATCCGATTACGCTGAAAGACGTCATCCCTGACACGGAGAAGGGCTTTGAAAAAGCGGAACTATCGGATTTCGCCAAAACGATGCTGGACATTTTGCCGTCAAGGCAAAGGCAGGCGGCGGAATTGACCGTCTGCCAGGGGTTAAGGCAAGAGGACGTTGCGAAAGTAATGGGAGTGACCCAGTCCATCGTAAGCAGGTACGCAAAGCGCGCGGTGGAAACGATGAGGAATCAATATTGGGAGGAAAAGGCATGCAGCTGATTAATTATGAAGAGGCCGTGCACCTGGTGATGCATGGTGAAAAGGATGGAATATACGTCATGGTGCCACGCCGGATGGGCGGGCTTGCCATGGAGGAGGTCAGGAAGCTGGCAAGGGACGGCGCGCTGTTTGGTATACCCGTCGTTCCGGAACCAGAGCCAGAGTCAGAACCAGCACAAGAACCGGGACCAGAGCCAGAGCCGGCAGCAGCGCCGAAGCAGGGAGACGACAGCAAGCCCGCCGGGAGGCGGATTGATACCGGCAAGATCCTGGCATTGCGCAAGGCGGGCTGGGCGGTGAAGGACATAGCGGAGGACATGGGGCTGTCTACCGCGGCAGTGTCAAATGCAATATGGCGGGAAAAGAAGAAAAGTGAAAGCAAGGAGGATAAGCAGAATGAAATTATATGAGCTGACGGAGCATTACGAGGACATTTTAAACATGCTTTATGACGGGGAAACGGATGAGCAGGTGATCCTTGACACGCTTGAATCTATAGAGGGAGAAATAGAGGACAAAGCGGATAATTACGCAAAGATGATTAAGAACATGCTGAGCGATGCGGAAGCTATAAAGCAAGAGGAGGAGCGCCTGTATGGCAGGAGAAAGGCTCTGGAAAACAGAAGCGCATTATTAAAAAGCACACTGCAGAAAAACCTTGAATTCATCGGCAAGACGAAATTCAAGACGGAGCTGTTCAGCTTTAACGTGCAGACAAATGGCGGAAAGCAGCCTTTGACGATTACGGAGAATTTAGATGAAATACCGGGCAAATACTTAATCCCGCTGCCGCCGGTGCCAAACAATGAGGCTATTCGCGAACTGCTTGGAAACAAGGAAGTTGAATGGGCGCATTTAGAACCAAGGGGAAAAAGTCTGCGGATAAGGTAGGTGGAATGCAATGGATGAAAAAAAAGACATTTCACCCTACAGGATGAATCAGATCATGAAGACGGCGGCCGACGTGACAAATACATTGATTAACAGCAGACACCTGTTTAATCCGACTTACCGGGAATGCGAAATCGTATTGGAATTAGCAGGGAGAGCCATAGAGAGAAGCAAGAATGAATAGGAGGGATTTTGTATGTTTTTAAACAAGACGCAATTTAAGAAATGGATCAAGGAGGCTTATAATCACTCGGGCCTGACAGTCGGAATGGTACATGGCGGCCTGGTACTGCAAGGGCATGCATGGATTGTCTGGATAGATGAAGGACATATACCTAACTGGGTAAAAGCCGCGGTGATGGAGCATACGGGGATATTGCCGGATAGCGGCGACATGTTTCGTGCGGTAAAAGACGAACCGATTCAATATGAAATTACAAAAAACATATTTTTTGATTTGCCGGGGACGTTTATTGACGCAAAGGTTCCGTTCACCGTAACGCCGATCATATATGATGCCGGATGGAATACAAACCGTTTATTTCAAGTGAACGAAACTAAGAGCTTAATCCCGGTCAACGAAGCCTTATATGGAATTATTGATTTCAAAGAACTGGAAGGTGAAAATCCTCCCGTGGGACCGTCAGCATTAACATATGACGGGTCACTGCTTATGTGGAAAAATGAGAATTCGGCATTGGCGATCTGCAAAGCAGCGTCTTTGAGCGATACGGGAAATAAGACGATGGAACTGCTTACGAAAATCAATTATGGGGAGGCGTGACCTATGGGAATACCGGTACTGATTATTGGAAAGTCAGGTGCGGGAAAAAGTGCGAGCCTTAGGACTTGCGTGGGGAAAGACTTCAATCTGGTGCGCGTATTGAAAAAGCCGCTGCCATTTAAAGGGGGAATAAACGGATGGGTGACGGACGATTACGCGACCGTAAAAAAAGCCCTGAAATCCGCTCCTGCGAAATCTGTCGTGATTGACGATGCGGGGTACCTGATCACAAATTATTTTATGAGCAACCACAGTACAAAGGGAGCAGGAAATGCAGTATTTTCTTTGTATAACACTTTGGCGGATAACTTCTGGGAAATGATCCAGTTTACGGTAAACGCATTGCCGGAGGATAAGATCGTTTACATAATCATGCATGAGGATTGTAATGACTTTGGGGATATTAAGCCGAAGACGATCGGCAAGCTGCTGGATGAAAAGATATGCCTCGAAGGGCTGTTCACCATTGTTTTAAGGTGCGTCAGCAATTCCACGGATCATAAATTCATCACGCAGTCAGACGGCGGCGCGGTAAGCAAGTCCCCGATCGGAATGTTCGAGGACCTGGAGATTGAGAATGACCTTCTTTATGTCGACCGGAAAATCCGTGAATATTATGAAATCGCAAACCCAAAAAATGAAGAAAGGCAAGGGGTATAAAAATGATAAGCAAACCACAGGGATATGACGAGTCACAGGCGTTCACGGGGGATTCCATGCAACTGCAACCGGGGTGTTATGTGTGCGTAATCAAGCAGATCTCCATGACCCAGACACAATCAGGGCGGCAGCAGATGGCAGTCCTGTTTGATATAGCGGAAGGCGAAAACAAAGAGTTTTATAAAAAGCAACATGAGATAAGCAGGCAACAGGATGCTCAGGCGAAATGGAAAGGCGTGCATAAGCAGATCATTGACGGGACCAGCCTTCCATTCTTCAAAGGCCTTATCACGGCGATAGAGAAATCAAATAACTTTCAATTCCCATGGGGTACTGAGAACAATGAGAAGACCATGGTCGGTAAAAAATTTGGCGCCGTCATGGGAAGGGAAGAATTTTTAACGCGGGACGGACAAAGAAAATTTGCCACAAAAATATTCCAGATCAGAAGCCTGGACGGTCTTAAGGACGCCAAAGTCCCGGAAGACAGGTTACTGCCACAAACCCCTGGTCCGGCAAATGCCGGCATGCCGCAGTTTGGGCCTCCGGATGAGAATGGATTCATGAGCGTTCCGGATGGTATCACAGATGAAGAACTTCCATTTATGTAAAGAGGATTATCAGGAGGTTAAGACAAGCTTAAGCATGAGGCAGGTGGCCGAGCTATATGGATTCCATGTAAATGAAAGGGGCAAATGCCTCTGTCCCTTTCATAACGATGCGCATCCGAGCATGAAAATCTATGCGAATGACAAAGGATATTATTGTTTTTCATGTGGTTCCGGCGGGGATGCAATCAAGTTTGTAGCAGAGCTCTATAGCTTGAGGAATGAAGAGGCATGTTTAAAACTCATAGAAGACTTTTCGCTCCCAATACAGACGGAAGCCCTGTCATACAGGGAAATGCGGGAACGTGAAAAAAGGATAGGGCAAAGAAAAGAGCTGGACTACTTTGTAAAATGCGCATATGCCGCATTGGCGGCTTACAGGCAGCTCCTGTGTGAGGCAGCCAGGAATCCGGAAGATGAGCATTTCATTGAAGCCTTGCAGGAATTATCAATTGTTGATTACAGGCTGGAATGCTTAAAAAAATGCCCGGAAAGATATTATGCGGACAAGAAGGCGGTGAGGCGGATTGGAGCAATCAGGAAACGAGTTATTGGCTGGCATGGATGCAATGGAACCGGGGCAGCCATTTCCCGATGAGGTATTCTACAACATTTTTGAGATAGAGGACATCGTGGAGAGGACACAATATATAGAGGCGCTAAAGGCGAAAGCAAGGATGCTGAAACGTGCAAGGGAGTTCGACAACATATATAAGGCATTTATCATGGATTATATACAAAAGATGAAGCAGACCGGTAATGAGACCCAATTCACGGAACAGCCGCTCAAGCTCGTTTGCGGGGAATGGAACGCAAGGGATACCGGAGTGACTAAGCAAAAATGGGATCAAAGAGGAATACCCACGAGAGTAATTGCCAGCCCCCATCCAATCATGCCGATAGAAATACTAAAGAATGTTGATACGAATGAGGAACGAATAACGCTTGCTTTCTTTAAATGCGGCTGTTGGCAGAAAATCACGGTGGATCGTTGTATTTGCGCTAATTCAAGTAAGATAGTGGATGTTTTAAGCCAGCAGGGAATTGAAGTGACATCAGAAAATGCAAAGTATCTTGTTCGGTTTATCAGCGATTGCGTCGGAATGAATCCGGTACAGCTCGCCCCAAAGAAATCCATCAACAGGCTCGGCTGGGTTGGAACGGAATTTACACCATATGCAAGCGATATCCGATATGAGGGCGATCCGGATTACGAGGTTATATTTAAAAACATTAAAACAGCAGGCAGTTTTGATACATGGAAGGAGCTATGCGGTAAATGGAGGAAAAACATACCTCTCCGCATGATGATGGCGGCCAGTCTTGCAAGCGCACTGTTAGAGCCTCTTGGGGTGCTGCCCTTTGTGCTGCACGTATGGGGCGCAACCGGAACCTGTAAAACAGTAGCACTCATGGTGGCTATGTCCGTCTGGGGAAATCCCAGGTTGGGAGGCCTGGTTAAAACCATGAACATGACCAAAAACGCAATCATGAGAAATGCGGCTTTCTTATGCTCCATTCCATTCGCCGGGGATGAATTGCAGACCATAAAGGATAAGTGGAATGGGAATTTCGATCAGTTAATCTATCAGATCACGGAAGGCGTGGATCGCGGACGTGCAAAAGCTTATGGGGGAGTGGAAGAAACCAGGACATGGAAAAACAGTTTCCTGCTTACGGGAGAGGAGCCGATCACCAAGTCAAATTCAGGAGGCGGATCCAAGAACCGGGTAATTGAAATCGCCATAGATGACAAGCTGGTGGATGATGGTCATTACGTAAGCACCATGATGGCTGAAAATTTTGGATTTGCCGGCAAAGAGTTCGTTAAATATATACAGAATACGGAAACAAAAAAGATTGTAGAACGGTATAAAACTTATTTTGATGAAATCTGCAAGTTGGATACTACAGACAAACAAGCCATGGCCATGAGCTGCGTATTACTGGCGGACGACATCGCCACGGAACTTTTCTTTCCGGAAGATGATCTTTTAAAGATTGCCGATATCGAAAGATATCTGCAGGGTTCCAAGGAAATAGACGTAGCGGAAAGGGCTTATACGGGCATTATTAATTGGATTGCAAAGAACCAAGTGCGGTTCGAGGATCCCAAGGAGGATAATTCCATTAATAAGGGGGAAGTCTGGGGAAAGGTGGAAAGTGGGATCGCCATAATCAACAAGGACGTACTGGTTGATTTCTTAAATAAAAATGGATTTGATTATACCGCCGTAAGTAAAAAATGGGCAGAGCGCGAGCAGATAAGGCGTAATTCCCAAGGAAAATATATCCACAGTACAAAGGTTTTTGGGATCAAGGCAAGCTACATAAAAATAACTTTGGAAACCGACATGGACAATGATGGATTTATGCCGATTGAGGATGAGCAGATGGAACTGCCATTTAACTAAAGTCTAACCTGAAAGCATTAAGGTTAGACCATGGTTAGACCCTTGAAACCGCATGGATAGGGGCTTTATATATAGAGTCTAACCTGTCTAACCAGTCTAACCTGTTTATACACTACGTATAGGAGCTTAAATTTGGGCATGTGCGAAATTTGCAATATAAATATATAGATATGCAAGCGGTTTTTCGGTTAGACGGTTAGACCATCAGTAAAATAGCGGCTTTGAGTATGTTTTTTTGTTAATTTTTGAGTTAGACGGGAACTTAAAAAGGTTAGACTTTCGGATTAGGAGGTAGCGATGAGTAATAAAAGCAATGGAACAGCATTTGAAAAAGAGTTTGCGCAGCAGCTCTACGAACATGGCTTCTGGGCACACTTAATGCAGGATAACCAGAACGGTCAGCCATTTGACGTGATAGCGGCAAGGAACGGGCATACATATGTATTCGATTGCAAGGATTGCCGGGATGGGGTATTTAAACTAAGCCGGATAGAGGAAAATCAGCACAACGCAATGAAGCTGTGGGCTGAGACGGGGAATAAGCCGGGACTGTTTGCAATCAGGATGAATAATGCCATATACCTGATGCCCCACAGGATGCTTGAAATTATGCATGAAAACGGTGCAAGGCAGGTGAAGGAGGAAGAATTAATGAAATATTCACGGCGAATGGAATCATGGTTGACTGCCAGGGACCGGCTGGATAAAAGGGTGATATGATGAAAATCAAAATCAGTAACGAGATTTCAATCCAGAATCCGACGCCGGAAGTAGTGCACTGGGTGAGAGGGAATTTAAACATTCCGAATCCGGAGTATTTAAAAAAAGTACGCATGGGATTATGGACGGGCAATACGCCGGCGCAGCTTAGCCTTTACCATGTGGACGGAGAAACAATCGTAGTGCCTACCGGTACGGGAAAGCAGTTAAGGCAGTTTATAAAGAAGGACACGCTGATAGAGCAGGATCTGGCCGATAACGGTCTTAAAGAATACAAAGGCAGGCTTCCCCTGTACGATTATCAGGAAGCTGCCGTGGAGGCGTTGAAAAAGGCAGGGGCGGGCATGCTGCAAAGCCCATGCGGTTCCGGCAAAACGCAGATGGGGATCGCCCTGGCGGCAGAACTCTCAAGGAAGGCTTTATGGGTGACGCATACGCAGGATCTGCTTAATCAGTCGTATGAGAGGGCGGCACTGTACTTCCCTGAAAAAACACTTGGCAGGATTACGGCAGGAAAAGTACACATTGGCAGTCACATAACATTCGCCACGGTGCAGACGTTGTCAAAGACGGATCTGGACAAGTTTAAATACGCATGGGATGTGATCATCGTGGATGAGTGCCACAGGGTGTCAGGAACCCCGACAAGCTTAAAGATGTTCTACAGAGTAATGAGCAGCCTTGCGGCAAAGCATAAATATGGCCTGTCCGCAACCGTGCACAGAGCAGACGGATTGATAAAATGTACATTTGCCATATTGGGGGAAATCGTTCATCAAGTGCCGGATACGGTGGTTGCGTCAAGAACGATGCAGGTAAAAGTTTTAAGGAGAGAGACCGGCATAAAGATAAACCGTGCCTGCCAGGACACCGATGGGACACTGGTCTACAATAAGCTGATCCCATACCTGACGGGAAACAAGGAGCGAAACCAGAGCATAGCAAATGATTTGATAAACAATAAAGACTGTTTCAACCTCATCTTATCTGACCGGTTGGAACACCTTGAAACATTGAGGAATCTTCTGCCGGAGGGGCTACGTTGTACCAGTTCCATGATTGACGGGAAAATGACATCGAAGAGAGCCAGGGCGGAGCGTATCAAGGCAATTGAAGACATGCGTTCCGGAAGGAAACACTTCCTTTTCGCTTCATACAATCTGGCAAAGGAAGGTCTGGATATACCGCGCCTTGACCGCCTGTACCTGACGACGCCCAAAAAAGATTACGCAGTGGTGACGCAAAGCATCGGCAGGGTGGCGAGGGTATTTGAGGGAAAGCAGGCAGCAGTCTGTTACGACTATGTGGACAACATACAGTTCTGTGAAAATCAATTCAGGAAAAGAAAAACAAGTTATAAGAAAGCGGGGTGCATACTGGATGGATAGCTATGGGCTGCTTCTGGAAGTGAGGAGGCTGAAAGCCTTGAAGCAGAAAAATGAAGAGTCAGTACCCATGGATGAACTGCAGACAAGATATAAAAAATCATATGACAAGCTTTGTGAGAATCTAAAAGAAAAGCAGTGCCAGCTGAGAGCATCCTATATGAGTGCGGTAAACGCACTAGTGGCCGTGATGAGCGAAAGCGTATATATAGAGCCGGAGGCGGAAGACGGATGGCTTTTCGACACGCAGCGGGAATGGTATGAGAAGTCAGGGCGGGATCTCCTTGTGAAGGAATTGTTTAACGCTTTCTGGTATTTTGGGGATCCGCAAGATGAAAATAAAAATTAAGATTCAATCAATATTGTCAGAAAGGAGAACAGATGAGCTTTAATGAGTTATCAACATACCAGTCATTGAAAGAGGGCATAAGAACATCCCTTGAACAGATGTCGAAAGAATTTATTGTGGTTGGGTTTTACTTGAAACGAATCAGGGATGAAGGATTGCATCACCAGGACGGCTATGCAGACATCTGGGAATTTGCACAGGATACATACGGCATAAGCAAGAGTACCTGCAGCCGGTGGATGACAATGAATGACCGTTTCAGCGAAGAGGGAAACAGCCCTTACCTGGCAGATGAATATAGGGATTTCGGGAAGAGCCAGCTGCAGGAGATGTTGTATTTGTCGGATGAGCAGTTGGAGCAGGCGAAGCCGGGAATGGCAGCAAAGGAAATCCGGAAGATCCGGAAGCCGGATCCGGTACAAGTATTCAAGGATTATGAAAAAGAAGCACTGATGCTTCAGGCTTTTACATATGAGTCCATGCAAAAGCTTATAACTCAATTCAACACCAAAATCTATGAACTGCATGAAAATAATTGTAAAGCAGTAATGGATGTTATCTTACCAGCTTTGCCAATAAAAGAGGAAGACTTGATTGTTGAGAGCACAAGCGGGATCCGGATCTGTATTGGTGACCGGTATGCGCAATGGTCGTATTCCCCGTTCATGCAGATGTACATGTCATCAGGAATTTATAAGCGACCGGAGTCCGAATGTGATTTTAACGGCATCAAGGAGGAGACTGAACCCGTTGTTGTGCAGGAAGAGCATTCTGTATCATGGTTCGTAATGAATTATTGTGAGAACAGTTCTAATTTATCCAGGTTGATACAAACATGTGAGGAAAATGATACTAACGCAGAAAGGGCAAAAGCAATCCAGAAACTTTTATCTCCCGGAGGATATGCCGGTGGTGTATATAGTGGATTTAAATATTTGTTCGGGGGATATGATAAGGGAGTTACATTCGAAGCTGACGGGCAGAAGGTACACCTTACTTATATTCAATTTTTGAAGGAGTTTGAAGAATTATATGGTCCTTGGCAAAAAAAAGAATCCGTTGCGCCGGCGCAACAGGAGAAATGCGTTCAGGAAGAGGAAGAATCAGAGCATGTGGCCGAGGCAGAATACCGGGAAGTTAAACCAGAGGAGTATGGTCCGCGATTCTTTCTTGATGAGCAGAAGAAGCAATTGGAAGAAATAATAGCCGTGGAAGGCATGCCAACTAAAATGTTGGACAGACAGAAAACGATTGTTGCGGCATTGGCAGCCATGGTGAAAGAACTGGAAAATCAGGAAGAAATTATTACTCCAGGACAGCCGGAACTCCCGATACTAAAAAACAATGATCAGCGCAGGCAGTGGTTGAAAAATTATAAAGGCTGGGGTATCTGGTACAAGGATGAGAATATAGGGGTGACATACTACAAATACGATTTTGCAGATGGTACTCGGTTGATTACGGAAGAGTATCCGAAACAGGTTAGCGATTATACGACACGTTTTCATCTGGTGGGAGGTCCTAAGGTGCGTCCAAAGAATAGTTATGGATGTGAAAAATATCCATATCATGAGGTTTATACGAGATATCCGGACAGCGAATCCGAAATGATTGAGTTTTTGAAGCATATACAAAAAGAGGTTCGCCTGGCCGGATAATATTGGGAGGATGGCCAATGAAAGAAACATGGAGAGACATCCCCGGATATGGTGGGAAGTATCAGGCTGACACCGAAGGGCAGATCAGGAGGGTATACGGATCCGGAAAGACTAGGCTGTTGAACCCTTACCACAGGAAGATGCACGGTAGCCAGAGGATGGTCGTAAAGCTCACCCTAGACGGGAAATCCAAGGAAGAGATTGTGATGTCGCTGATCGCGAGGACGTTCCTTGGACCCTGCCCGGAGGGGTGCGTGCCGTACCACAGAAGCGGGGTGCAATCGGATAATTACTTGAACAACATCGCCTACATAAAGCGCGCAGAACTCGGTAGGATGACCGGACAACGGAGCAGGCAGCAGGCGGTCGCTAAAATAGACAGCAGCGGCGAGATAGTGGAGGTTTATCGGTCTGCTAGGGAAGCCGGGCGGGAAAATTACTTGAGCTACCAGACGGTCATTGACCGGTGCAACGGAAAAGTAAAAAGCGCCTTTGCCCCGGACGGGCATGCCTATGCCTGGGAGGACAGCACAAAAAGCATGAAAAGTGCAATACGTAAAATAGAGATTGATAATGGGTATATGCCGAAAGCGCGGCAGGAAATGAATTTTGAATGGTGATCAACGGAGACGGAGGAAATAGAATGAAAATCAACTATGGAGAGAATGTGACTCTTGAAGTAAACATATCAGACAAGATGATGAAGGATTATGCAGAGTGCCAAAAAATTGCAGCTTGTGAGGGTTCCGGGAAAGAATGTGACGACTGTGGCATGAACATAAACATTGAAAATACAGCATTGTGTGAGATGCCGGTTGTAACGGAGGAGTTGGGAAAAAGAGCACTGGATTCAGGCATGGATAAAACAACGACAGAGATGATGGAGCATATTTGTGACAATTTATGCCGGCATCCGGAGAAGGCGACTGATCAGGAAGCATTGGAAGACATATGTGCTGAATGCAAGATGGGAAAGTACGTTTGTGACATATTGAATCAGTACAATCAGGCGATACACATCGGCGGCAGCAGGAGAGGGAGCGCTGAGGATGAAGCAAACGGCAGCCAGGGTTAAACAGGGAATAGTGGATGCAAGGTTCCAGAACGACATCCGGGATATGGCGAGGTGGCAATTCTTCCGGAAGGCGTGCCAGCATCCGAAGTTTAGCAGGAGACAGGGAGGGGAGAGCGTTGGACAAAGAAAGCTTGAAGGATTACCAGAGGTCAGAGCAGAAAATAAAGAGCCTGGAAAGGCGGATAGAGAATTTAAAGAAGATGGCGGCCAGATATGAATACGGAGCCGTGAAAGGATCCAACCCTGACTTCCCGTATCAACCGATGTCTTTCCACGTGTCCGGTTATAACATCCGGGAGGATGAGAAGAAAAGGATCCGGATCAAGAACCTTGAATCCCGGCTGAAGAAACAGAAGGCGGCAGCTGAACAGGAGCGTCTGGAAGTGGAGGAGTTTATAGCAGGAATTGAAGATACTACGACTCAGCTTGTATTTACATACTGTTTTCTGGATGGAATGAATCAGGACGAGGCGGCTAAGAGGTTGCATATGGATAGGACCAGCGTATCAAAGAAAATTGATGCATATTTAAAAGATTCACACAATTCACATTTTTAAGTGATATAATAAGGAGTATGAAAGTACGTCCAAACGGCTTTCGTTTATAAATTCCCCATACATTTTTGAAAGCGTCCTGCGTGTGCGGGGCGCTTTTGGTAATTATGCCAATGGACAATTTTGAGCAAATTTTCTATAATTAAATTATAACTCCATAACATGATTTGATAATATCCAGTTGATTACTGTTTGATTATGGTATAAAATGGAAGAAAATGTGTGGAGGATGATAGAGTGAGTGATGATAAATCATTAGCAACTATGGCAGAAGAAGTTAAGAGGAAATATACTAATTATTTAAATGATGACTACATGGAAAAATATTTTTATGAAGAAGAAAAAAGAAAACGTCCAGATGGTCCTTTTCAGCGGGATTATTCAAGGATTATGTACGCATCATCATTTAGAAGACTTCAAGGGAAAATGCAACTACTAGGAATTAAGGCAGATCAATTTTTTAGAAATAGACTTACACACAGTTTAGAAGTTGCTCAGATTGCGCGTTCAATCGCTTGCCTAGCAAAATATAGTCTTGCAGAAACATATGTAGTTGAGGCTGGCGCATTGGCTCATGATATTGGCAATCCTCCATTTGGACATTCAGGGGAAAGGATACTTCATCAACTCTATGAGGAAATAGGAGGTTTTGAAGGAAATGCGCAAACATTGAGAATATTGACATCTGTAGAAAGAAAACGCCCAGATTTTCCTGGATTGAATTTAACTTATAGGACTTTACTTTCTGTGGTAAAATATTTTAATAAATACAAAGATGAAGAAATAATTAATAAAAAATTTATCTATGACGAAGATTATAATATGCTTTACGAATTTATTAACAATAATAATGTAAAATTAAGAACTTTTGATGTACAAATTGTAGATATTGCCGATGAAATTGCATATGCAGCACATGACCTTGAGGACGGATTAAGACAAAAATGTTTTACAATGGACGAAGTATTACATGACTATAGAATGAAATATGGAAATAGTTTATCTTATGAAAAATTAGAAAATATTGTGAATGATTGTCAAAAAAAATGTGGTTATGGTATGTCTCTAGACTCATCAGAGTATTCAAAAATGTTTAGACAAGAACTATCATCAAGAATTATCTATGAATTAATAAAAGATTTAGGGATTTGTGATGTAGGGGAAGAATATGTGAAAAAGACAGGTACATCTCAAAACCAGGAATTAGGTTTTATGAATTATCAGGAATTGGCAACTGGATTAAAAGATATTACATTTAAATGTATTAATCACAATGATATAGTATTTGCTTATGAAAAAAAAGGTGATAAGATTATTAGCATTTTAGCAGAGTATTATAAAGACAACCCAAAGCATTTACCGCCAGAATATAGGACCGATAAAATGGATCAAGAAAGATTAACATGTGACTACATATCAGGAATGATGGACTCGTATGCAATTACTCAATACGAAAGAATTACTGGTGAAAGTTTCGATAAAATTAAAATAAGTGAAAATACAAATGGAAATCAGGTTAGGAAATAGGAGTTAATTATGAATAAATTAATGGGTTTTTATGAACTCCGTGAAATGAGTTTACCGTCCATTCCTTGGAAAGAGTATACACCAGATGTTGAATTGGATCCCAACATTTTGTGGACTATAAGAACTGCAGTGTATAAAGGAAAGGATTTAAATTTACCTAGAAAAGTAGGTGTTGATTCAATTAAGGCTAAGCGATTTGGTGACAAAATATATAACGAATTGATTGATATAGGAATGGTTATATATTATCCATATTTTGTAGCAAAGAAAAGTGGCAATCTAAATGTTTATCAGAACAAAGTAGTAATTGAAGCAGTGAAAAATGATCTTTGGAATTTAGTTAGCCTGTCAGATCGAGAAGTAACAATTATTATTAATGAAGGTATTCATTACAATGGAAACGCAGAGTTTTTAGAAAAAGAAGAAATTAAAAGCTTGATGAATCATGTTCCGGAGATAAGAAAATTGTTCAGAAGCGAACTAATTAGTGGAGAAAATATTCTTCTAGAATGGAGTTATGCTTTTAACTGTGACATAAATGCAAGACCTATCGGAAATAAATATTTAGTATTTTATGAGGCGAGAACAATAAAAGAGTACTGTTGAATACTATTGACGCCTAAAAATAAAGCATCCCACGGGGTGCTTTTTTCCTATCCAGGGGAGTTGCAGGAATAAAAAGATTAGGCAGTCCATAGACCACCTAATCCCTACAAAGTTCATCAAGCGTGACGTCAAGGGCATCCGCCAGTTTAATGGCAGTTTCCACCTTGCACCGATTAAAACGTTCAATATCCTCAATGGTGCGTTGCGGAACCCCTGACAGTTCAGAGAGCGCCCTGATAGATAACCCTTTGCTATTTCTTGTTTGTTTTAGTTTCATGCAGATACCTCCATATTTTTGGCAGCACATCCGCAAGCAATATCACGGATGAGCATATAACGAATATACAACTGGTAACGGACCAATCAGTGATAAAGGCATAAACAATAGCAAAGACAAAAAATAAATCATAAAATTTTATTTTTTTCATTTTAAATTATACACCGATGTGGTAAAATAAAAGAAGAGGTAGGGGAGATTCCTCTCCCCACTTCCTACTTGAGCGCTTTTATCAACTCCGCTGTTGCGGCGATTAAAGCGGTAGTAACGGCTACTGCTTTAAGTATTAAGTTGATAAGGCGCTCTCTGTGTTTTCGCTTCTTCTTTTTCTTTCCCATCGGTTTCCTCCTTTCCTTTAAGATAGTTATATTATACCACGTTACAACGTGTAAGTCAAGAAGAAAATAGAATATTTTTAAATTATTTTAGCGTCCAGTCGGGTGCTTTTGTTATGTGCTTAGGAGGGGGATGCCTTTGGCAGAAGAATTACTCAACTGGATAAGGGAACTGATAAAAGATAATAACATGCATGAGTTCTATACGTCTCCACTGTGGCGCAGAAAGAATGCGCAAATATTAAAAGTAAATCATTATGAGTGCAGCAGGTGCAAAGCGAAAGGCAAGGTGACCAAGGCAAGGACGGTGCACCATAAGAAATATTTACGGGAGCATCCAGAATTAGCGTTGGAGGATAGTAATCTTGAGCCGATCTGCGACAAGTGTCACTATGATGAACATCATAAAAAGAAAGGTTTTATGAATGAAGAGAGGTGGTGAGCCTGTGAAACGGCGGTGTAATGTCAGGAAATGTGCCGGTGCAGCACCCCCGGGTCAAAAAAACGAAAAAACTCTAAGGGGTCCGTGACCGAGGGGGTTCTCGTATCCGGAGATTTTTTAAAAAATGAAAAAATCCCAGAAAGTGAGGTGGAAACATGGCGCGTCCGAATAAAAAACAGGCTGATAAAAAAAAGACGGAAGCCGCATTATATAAGGCGTTAGAGGACTTTGGGCTGAAAGAAAAATATTACGAAGACCAGGTGTCTGAATATATGAAGTATTATAGCAATTTAGATACAATAAACGATAAATTAAGCGTGAATTTAGACATTGATTTGCTAAAGGAAAAGCGTCAGGTCACAAAGGAGATGAGAAGCATCCTTGCCTTTCTGGGATTGAAACCGGCAGAGTCTGGCGGTGGTGGATTTGAGGAATTATAGCCCGTACATTGACCCGTATATTCAGAAGATCAAAAGCAATGAAGTAGAGCACTGCATTGAGCAGGAGCAGATGATTGACAACATTGTCATTCCGATGTTGGAAAGGGACGATGTATATGTCGATAATGATAAAATTGAAAAGGGTTTATCACTACAGAAATACTTTCCATACAAGCTGATTGAATGGGAGGTATTTTTATTTGCCTTGATTGCCGGCGTGTTTTTTGAAGACGGCGATATCGTTTTCAGTGACATACGCATCATGGTCGGCAGGGGTTCGGGAAAAAACGGTTTTATATCATTCCTTTGCTTTTATTTCATGTCGCCGTACCACGGGATACGGGGATATAACATAGACATATTGGCCAATGCTGAAAAACAGGCCATGACGTCATTCAAAGATGTGTATGAAATAATCAAAAATCCGATTAAATCAGAATATGAAAAATCATTGAAGAGTAATTACTATGCTACCAAAGAGGAAATCAAGGGGATAAAGACAAATTCAATTTTACGGTTCAATACATCATCAAAGCACGGCAAAGACAGCAAGAGGACCGGCTGTATCATTTTTGATGAAAAGCACGAGTACGCAGACAGCACAAACATGAATACCCTGCAATCCGGTCTTGGAAAGGTAGGCCATGAACGCATCATAACAATCACAACAGACGGCCATATCCGTGGCGCCGTCTTGGATCAGGAAAAAGACCAGAACCGGGAAATCTTAAAGGAATACAACCCATTAAACAGGACACTGGTATTCTGGTGCAGGATTGAAGCAGAGGACGAATGGAACCAGATGGACAAGCTGGTAAAGGCGATCCCGAGCCTGAACGACTTCCCGAGCTTAAAAAGGATAATCGAAAAAGAAATCATTGATATGCCTTACAAGCAGGAATATTTCCAAGAGTTCATGGCGAAGCGGTGTAACTACCCGATCGGGAACAAAGAAGTGGAAGTTGCCACGTGGGAGGATATACTTGCCACGAATCAGGAGATGCCGGATTTATCCGGAAAAAATTGTATTGGCGGCGTAGACTACGCAAAAACAAATGACTTTGTAACGGTCGGGCTTACATTCAGACACAACGGAAAATACTGCCATATCCATCATACATACATTTGCAGCAGGTCCCGGGATTTAGGAGGGATTAAGGCACCGCTAAAAGAATGGGAAGCGTTAGGGCATGTGACATTTATTGATGATGTGGAAATCCCGCCGGAGATACCGGTCGGATGGTTTGAAAAAATGGGGCAGATTTACAATATATTGAAAATTGCAATTGACAATTTCCGGTATTCCCTGCTGAATTCAGCATTTAAGAAAATTGGGTTTGACGCATTTGAGAAGAAAAACATTAAGCTGGTGCGCCCCTCCGACATTATGAAAGCGGCGCCGATCATTAATTCCGCTTTCCTGAAACACCTCATTGTGCTTGGGGACGTTCCGATCATGAGATGGTATATAAACAACACGAAAAAAATAGAAAAGGATGGGAATATAACTTATGGAAAAATTGAACCGAATTACCGTAAGACTGACGGGTTTATGGCATTCGTAAACACAATGACATTAGAGGAAGAACTGCCGGAAGACATCAGCTACAACATTGATTTTGGCGTCTACACATACTAAGAAAGGGGGCGAT
>Ga0153952_1000099_pt1 | contig 22880 bp, 20 predicted proteins | sample TSNJ036MetaG_FD_104746 | JGI IMG/M metagenome (GOLD analysis project Ga0153952, IMG submission 104746) | Attine ant fungus gardens microbial communities from New Jersey, USA - TSNJ036 MetaG | ecosystem: Host-associated > Fungi > Mycelium > Unclassified | place: USA: New Jersey, Wharton State... | reverse complement strand
TTTTGAGGATATGAGCTACAGGGAAGCCGGGCAGGTTATGAAGAAATCGGAGCGGCAGATTGAGGGTTTAGCTTACCGTGCGAAAGCCGCACTGAAAAAGAAACTGGAAAGCGAGGGGTTTGACTATGTGGGACAGTAAAGAAATAGCGGAGCGGGCATTGCAGCGGGCCGGGATTATCAGGAAACAGCGGAGGGCGAGAAAAAGAAAGATTTACGCCATGCTGTTGATGACTGCCTGCCTGGTGGTGATCGTGGGGTTCGCCTTCGTCATTCCATTGGCATTGACGGACGTTCCCGGAGCTGTTGACTCCAGGATATACGGCGCGGCCTGGGCGGTGGGCGGAACCTTTGGCAGCTATGTGCTGCTGGCGGTGGTTTCCTTCGCGCTTGGCTGCGCGGTCACAATATTCTGCTACAAGGTTCTCTTGAAGAAAAGGCCGGGGGAGACAAATGAAAATGACGGAGACGATTCATCTCATTAACCAATTCATACAGATCGCCTGCCTGAGCGCCGTGACCTTATTGTCGGCGCGCCGGAGCGGGTGGCTGTTCCGACTGCTGACCGGTGCATTCGGCTGCTACTTATTGGGTGACATTTTTTATATGCTGCATATGTGGATTTATGGGCAATTCCCTTCGGGATTTTCAGTTGCGTACCTCTCCTATATCGGCACATACTTTTTCCTGCTCACCATTGACCTGTGGCTGGCAGGCGAATGGACGGACATACAGAAAAAGGCTCTGCGGCCAAACGTCCGCATATCCCTGACTGCCCCCGCCGCCGTGGTCATCCTGCACCTGGTGTATTATATCAGGGACGGCGGTTTTTTCATCAACCTGTTGTTTTGCGTCCCCCTGTCGCTATTGGCCTACTATTCCCTGCTGATGCTGTTGGCAGGCGGTGCTAAAAGCGGGCTGGAGCCGCCTTCGCGGCGGTATCATGGGGCGGTGCTGCTCTATGTGCTGGCGGAAAACATGATGTTCCTCAGCTCGTCCCTTGGCAGCGACGCGATATACATTGCCTTTGACTTTATAATGAGTGCCACCCTGGTGATAACATACCGGGCGGCGGCAAAGGAGGCGGCGGCATGATTTTCACGGAAAATATCTTCGTCTGCCTGGCTGCGCCGCTTTTGATCGCAGTATTCCTGCTGGAAGGCGAGGCGCGGCGTTTCAACAGCTTTTTCCTGCTGGGTCTTACGGCCTGCCTGCTGGCCGGCTATTGCAACGGTTATATCGAGCAGACCGCCGTTTGGAGCGGTCTCGGTCACACCCAATTCGTCATCCAGTTCGCGCCCGTTTGCGAGGAAATCCTCAAGGCACTGCCTGTGTTCTTCTACATGGCGGTATTCGAGCCGAGGGGGCGCGGCATCGTTTCCTGTTCCCTGGCTGTGGGGCTGGGCTTCGCCACGCTGGAAAACGTGGGCTATATAGCCTATTACGGCGCGGGGGAATTGCCGTTCGCGCTGGTGCGCGGCTTCTCAGCGGGCATTATGCATGCCATCTGCGCTGCCATCCTGGGCTATGGGCTGGCTTTCGTCTACCGGCGCAAGTGGCTGGCGCTGACGGGCTCCTTCGCGGCAATCTGCGCGGCGGCAACCTTCCACGCCACCTATAACCTGCTGGTGTCGGCGGCGGGTGCGTGGCGCGGAATGGGGTATATTTTGCCGGTCGTTGCGGCGGCGGTTCTCCTGTTTTTCATCAGGCGGCCGGGAAAAGCCATAAGCGAGTGGCGAGAGTAGAACATCGATCCGCACTTTCCAAAGCAGCAACCGATTGGTCATTTGAAGGCATATGGAGCTTATGGGGCGGCAAGAAAAATTCAAACTTATGTTGGATGAATAATTACAGCATAGGTTAATCACCTAATGTTTATAAAAATAGCTATGCTAACAAAATTTTAATATAAAAACCGCCGTTTTCCCGAATATGAAAACGGCGGTTTTTAGACCGAAAACCCGAGTTTCTACCATTTGCATTTATAAAAATGAATTATATTAATGCCGATATTTGTCGATTAAAAGTAGAATGAATTTTCTATAAGTTGGAATATTTCAGAATTTAATATATAATCAAATTATATACTGAATAATTATGGAAGAATGTTTAAAGTGTTATTAATAATGGGAGGTAGATATATGAAGAAGAGAAAATGGATTGTAGCAGTCGTATCGCTTTGCATTCTAGTGATGGGTGGGTGTAATACGCCAAATCCGCAATATAATGTCAAGACCTATGAAGAATTGAAGGATGAGCTGAAAGATGACACAGATATTTTGTTCCCAGATATCAGCCGATATGAGAATGAGCAGATTGACTATGTAATATATCATAAACCAGCCAATAAAAATGATAAGCATGGATATAAACTTTTTTGGGGATTGTATGCTAATGACGGAGAACCTTCATCCGAAACTGCGTTGAGTGATTTACATGTATTTTGTAACACGCTCGAGTTTATAGCTTATGATAGTGATGAAACAAAAGGATCATGGGCAGTGTACCCAGAGTTCAAACCAAACATGGAAGTAGATGGTGTTGTAGTAGAATATGAACACTATGATAGTTATGTTGATAAAAATGATCCGGAGTATGAGGAACTCTCAGAATTGTTAAAATTCCCTGATGGCACTTATGAGAGTTCAAATTATTATAAATTTGAATATCGTGAATGTCAATATAAAATATCAGGTATTGTACGTCTACTTCCAGAGGAACAGCTTGAGAAAGATATAGACCAGAAAGTGGAAAAAGGAAAAGAAGAATTACTGGAGGTTATCAGGTCTATCATTAAGCAAGGGGGCGAAGAAGAATGAGGAAAAAGTTTTTAACTGTCGTATAGTGCCCTCATTTTTAACGACGAAATAGGGAGCCGTACATTAGCTAAGTACAAAATCAGCGCCTATAAACAGGCAGGAAAAAATAAAGTCATTGGGCAGCAAAGTTATCCGGCAAGTGCAAGGACGTATAAACAGGGTGATAGGAAGGTGAATGCAGGTAAAGTGAAGGTCAGGGTGACCGGAGAATCTTATTGCAAAGACTATTCCGCAGATCTTGCATACTATGAAACCTTGAAATTATCGGCAAAGGTAAAACCGGATACCGGTAGACTGGTCATTTTCAAACTGGAGGAGAAAGTATGAATAAGAGAAAATGGTTTTTAATCATTATATCACTTTATATTTTGACAATAAGTGGATGTGGTACACCAGTACCACATTATGATTTGGAGACTTACGATGAGTTGAAAGATGCTTTGAAAGAGAATATAGACATCTTGTATCCGGATATAAGCCGGTATGAGCAGGAACAGATTGACTATGTAATAAATCATAAACCAGCGAATAAGAACGATAAGCATGGATATTCCCTTTCTTGGGGAGTGTATGTTGATAACGGAGAACCTTCATCTGAAACTGTATTGAGAAAATTTAGTTTATCTTGTACCACGCTTGAATTTATTGCATATGACAGTGATGAGTCAAAAGGATCGTGGACAGAGTACCCGGAATTCAAACCAAATATGGAAGTGGATGGTGTTGCAGTAGAGTATGAGCACTATGATAGTTATATTGATCAAAATGATCCTGAGTATGAGAACCTCCCAGAACTGTTCAAATTCCCTGATGGCACTTACGAGAGTCTTCATATTTATAAATTTGAGTATCTTGGATGCGAATATGAATTATTAGGTACTGTACGCCTTCTTCCAGAGGAACAGATTGAGAAAGATATAGATCAGGAAGTGGAAAAAGGAAGAGAAGAATTACTAGAGACCGTTAGGTCTATCATTGAACAGAGGGGTGAAGTTTAGTTAATCAGATTGATCAAAATAAACCAGCTATTATCAGTCATTTTTAAAGAAGGCAAAGTGAAAAGGAGGCAAAAGATGAAAAAGGGAAGTTGGATTCTAGCAATGGTATTAATTTGTATTTTGTTGAGTAGTGGGTGTACGTCAAATCCCAATTATTATGTAGAGTCATACGATGAATTGAAGAATGAGTTGAAAGACTACTCAGATATTTTGTTTCCGGATATCAGCCGATATGAACAGGAGAATTTTATCTATGTAATAGAACATGCGCCAGCTCATAAAAATGATAAGCATGGTTATTGTTTTAGCAGCGACAGTTTGGCAGACAACGCAGAAATTTCTTCTAATAAAACTGTATTAAGCGTGCTTAATGTAGGTTGTACCACGTTGGAGTATCGTGCTTTTCTGACTGACAAAACAAAGGGGTCGTGGTCAGTATTAAGCGAGTTTGAACCAAATATAGAAATTGATGGCATTGCAGCAGAGTATATACACTTTGACAGTTATTTGAGCCAAAATGAAACAGAAGATGTGAAAGCAGCAGAAGGAGATGAATTTCCAGATGGTACATTTGAGAGTTGGGACAGATATATTATTGAATATCGTGGATGCCGGTATAGAGTGTCGGGTATCGTACGTTTGCTTCCGGAAGAACAAGTTAATACTGATTTGGAGTTGATCATTGAAGAAGGGAAAGAGGAATTATTGGATATTGTCAGGTCTATTATTACACAGGGAGAAGAGGAATGAGAAAATATTTTGTGGCCTTTATGCAAACGTTATAAAACTGGTCATTTCCCCAGTAATTACGAGGAGGGCAAGAATGAAGAATATAAAATGGATTGTAGTAGTTATATCGCTTTGTATTTTTATGATGGGATTGCTTGGAGGATGTACATCAGTACCACATTATTATGTGGATACTTACGATGAGTTGAAAGATGCATTTAAAAAGAATACAGATATTGTATTTCCAGATATCAGCCGGTATAAGGCGGATGGTATTGGTTACATAATACATCATGTTCCAGGCAAATCAAGTAAGAGCCAAGGATATAGCATTAGATGGGGCGGATGGGGAGAAGATTATGCTTCTCCTATGAGTGAAACGGAATTGCGAGGATTTAGAGTATACTGTATTGAACTTGAATGCCTTATAGAAGAACGTGAAAGTGAAGGAAAACAGCAGTGGAGTGGAGAAGATACGGTATTAAAACCAAACATGGAAGTGGATGGTATTGCAGTAGAATATGAGAGTGATGACATTGTAATTCATGAGGAAGATCTGGAAGATTATGATTTCCCTGTAAATACCATTATCAATCGTTATAAATATGCATTTGACTATCGTAAATTCCGATATGAGATATCGGGTGAAACACTTCTGTTTCCAGAGGAACAGACCGAAAAAGATGCTGAACAAAAATCAGAAAAAGCGAATGACGAATTGCTGGAAGTTGTCAGATCTATCATTGGTCAAGGAGATGAAAACGAATGAGGAAAAAATCTAAAAACTATTTTTATAATTCCTGATTTTGAATTAGTCATAAAAGCTGTTCCTCCTCATATATTGTGTAAAAGGGGGATGCATATGATCAAAAAGGACGAGTTTATTAAAATATTTGCAATGAACATAAGAAATATTCTAAACAACCTGAAAGTCAGCTTTGAAGATATACAAGAAATACGCATGCGGATTAACCGTCCGCTTATGATGACCTGCTGCGGAGATGAATATTTTATAACCGGAAAAGGTGAGCTGAAAAAAGAAGAACAAGGCGGATATCAGGTCAGCAAAAACGAGCTGATGGAAACCATGGAATACATAGCCAATTATTCTATGTACGCCTTTGAAGAAGAATTAAGGCAAGGTTATATTACCATACAGGGCGGACACCGGATAGGAATAGCCGGAAAGACAATCTTAGATGGCGAAAAAATCAGAAATGTAAAATATATTTCTTTCATTAATATAAGGATGTCTCATCAAATCATGGGGTGTGCCAATAAAGTACTTCCATATATTATAGAGGAAAGAAATATATGCCATACATTGCTTATTTCTCCTCCCCGCTGCGGGAAAACCACACTTTTACGTGACATAATCAGGCAGATTTCAAACGGAAATAAATATTGCGGCGGAAGTACTGTGGGCGTCGTAGATGAACGTTCAGAGATAGGAGGCGCCTATCAGGGAGTGCCTCAGAATGATTTGGGAATTCGAACTGATTTATTAGACTGCTGTCCAAAGGCGGCCGGAATGATGATGTTAGTTCGTTCCATGTCACCCAATGTAATAGCGGTAGATGAAATAGGTGATTATGGAGATATCCATGCCATTGAATCCGTAATAAACTGTGGATGTAAGCTGATAGCTACTGTGCATGGGAGCTCCATGGAAGATATAAAATGCAAGCCGCTTTTACAAAAGCTGGTGGCAGAAAAAGTATTTGAGCGTTATGTGATTCTGCATAATGACAGAGGCATCGGACAAGTCAAAGGAATCTTTGACGAGCGCGGAACCAACATTTTAGAAAGTTGGTGATAAAGATGCTGAAATGGATTGGAATCGTACTGGTTATTTGCGGATCGACGGCAGCCGGAATATCGCTTAGCAGAGATTTGGAAAAACGGGTAAAACAATTAAATGAGTTGAGAAAAGTAGTTGTGATGCTGCAAGGGGAAATCCGGTATTCCAACGCGCCTCTGTCAGAAGCATTTCATCATGTTTCTCTGCGGATAAAAGAACCCTTCGCAATATTTTTAGAACATGTTGCCGGTCATATGGAAGAATTTAGCGGAGAAACGTTGAACGATATTTTTTCACAGCATATACAGGAGGATTTAAAGTATACGTCATTGTTGCCGGAAGATCTTGAACAGTTGAAAAGACTGGGCGAAAGCATGGGTTATCTGGACAGGCAGATGCAGCTGGAAACCATGAATCTTTATCTGGATCAGGTAAATACCGCATGTGAAGAAGCAGCGGAACATTATCGGAATAAATCAAAATTATACCACTGTTTGGGCGTCATGGGGGGGCTGTTTCTTGCCGTTATTTTTATCTAAGTTTAAGATAAAGCCGCTGGGGCGCATTTACAAGAGCATAATGGATGAGGGGAGATGGATATGAGTGTTAATTTGATTTTTAAAATTGCAGCAGTGGGAATCCTGGTTTCAGTGCTTAGTCAGGTACTAAAGCACAGCGGCAGAGAAGAACATGCTTTTTTGACAAGCCTGGCAGGGCTGATTCTGGTATTGTTTTGGGTTCTGCCTTATATCAATCAGCTCTTTGAAACTATAAAGGACCTTTTTTCTCTTTAGAAAGCGGTGAAATCTATGCTGAAAGTTGCAGTACTTGGAATTACGGGTATATTGACGGCATTACTTGTCAAAGAGGTAAAGCCACAATTTGCTACGTTTATCAGTATGGTTACCTGCCTGCTGATTTTCTTTTATGCCGTCAACAAATTATCCTTTATGACAGACATTATGGAAACACTGAAAGATTATATTAATCTGAAATCCTCTTATTTTACGACTTTGCTAAAAATAGTGGGAATCACATATATTGCGGATTTTTCATCCAATCTCTGCAAAGATGCAGGCTATTCGGCAATTGCGGGTCAGATAGAATTTTTTGGGAAAATCACTATTATCACAATTAGTGCCCCTATTCTGCTGGCTCTTCTGGACACCATAAATGAGTTTTTAATGTGAGAGGTGGCAGATGAAGCAGGCAATAATCATGATCATAATTGTAGGGATGCTTAGTCTGATCTGGGGGCTGACCGTAAAGGCAGAGGGAATGCAAGATACTTTTTTAGATGAAATGGATTTTGGAGAAATCAATGATACCCTGGATGAATTGCTGGGTGATCAATCCTTTAGCTTTGGTGAAGCGGTTGGAAAGCTCATAAGCGGTGAGATGCCATTTACCTGGGAATCAATTGGACAACTTGTATGGGATGCTATGTTTTCAGAATTGGATCAACACAGAAAGACGGCAGTACAGATATTAATTCTAATAATTGTGGCTGCCATTTTTATGAACTTTACAAATGTCTTTGAAAAAAGCCAGGTAGCCGATATTAGTTTTTATATTATGTATTTACTGTTATTTACGATTTTAATGAAAGCCTTTTATAATATGAGCCAGATAGCGGAAGAGACGTTGAACAATGTACTTACATTTATGAAAATATTAATGCCTTCTTACTTTATTGCAGCTACATTTGCGTCTGGTTCTTTAACCGGGGTGGCTTATTATGAGTTTACGCTTTTGTTGATCACCTTGATCCAGTGGTTGTTAAAATATGCGGTGCTTCCGGCAGTTAACCTGTATGTGTTGTTTTTACTGCTTAATCATCTTTCTGCCAAAGAATATCTGTCAAAAATGGCTGATTTATTAAAGACGTTTATAGAGTGGAGCCTGAAGACGTTAGGAGCAGCTGCAATCGGATTTCAAATTGTACAAAGTTTGATCCTTCCGGCATTGGATTCCCTGAAAACGGCTGTTGTAAATAAGACAGCAGGAGCCATTCCGGGGGTGGGAAACATTTTTACCGGTGTGGCGGAAGTGGTTCTTGGTTCGGCAGTACTGATCAAAAATGCCATTGGTGCCGTAGGGTTGATCATTCTGGTGTTTATCTGTATTAGTCCCATTGTAAAATTAGCGGTTTGTGTCATATTATATAAAGTTATGGCAGCATTGATCCAGCCCGTAAGCGATAAGAGAATGGTAGAATGTGTAGGCGGAGTTGGGGAAGGCGCCGGGATGCTGCTGAAGATCGTGCTTCATATAGCCATTCTGTTTTTTATCACGGTGGCGATGGTGACCGCATCCATCCGGGGAAGCTAGTGTACTGTATCACTCACAATTAGCAAAAAAAATATGAAACACTGTTTTACTAAAGGTGAATGATACAGTACACTAGTGCTGCCTGCCGGTGCCCGATTTAGTTAAGGAGGAATTCGATGTCAGAAGTATATTCGTGGGTTCGCAACATTATCTGTTATATATGTTTCTTTAATGTATTTCTTCAGGTACTCCCGGGGAAAACCTATAAAAAATATGTCAGTTTTTTTGGCAGCCTGGTTCTTTTGCTGGTTGTTTTGGAACCGGTAGTAAACTGGTTGAATATATCGGAGCGGCTGGATCAGTTGTGGCGGATGGAGAGTATCCGGGAGGAACTTGACGATATGGAAATCGCAATGCAGGGGATGGAGGAGCTGCGTTCTGAGAAAATCAATGCTGCATTTGAAGATGAATTAAAACGTCAGATCAATGAAATCATAAAAGCGCATGGGTACTATCCAATCTCAACAACTATAGAATTTGAAGAAAACAGTGACGGAATACTGCAAATTTCCAGCATTTACAGCCGAATATCTAAATCAAATAAAAAGATAGTGGTATCTATAGATGAAGAGCAGGAAAATGAAGAAAATTCTCAGGAAACTATAGAAATAAAAAAAGAAATACAGGAAGTCTATCATATCCCATTGGGTAATATAAATATGAATATAGAGGAATGATATATGGAAAAGGGATTTGGGCAGTTATTTGAGAAAATGAAACAAATGAAAAAAAATCAGTGGCTGGTTGTATTGCTGGTTGGTGTTTTAATTATTATCATCGCCATACCTGTTCAGCCCGATAGTACGGAAAACACAGCAGAAGAGAATGAAAATAATACAACAGTTGAAACAGCGGCAGGCAAAGATGACCTGAGTATTTTAGAGGAACGTCTGACAGATACGCTTTCAAATGTAAATGGCGTAGGGAAAGTCAAGGTAATGCTTACCAGAAAGTCCAGCGGAGAAAAGATCGTTGAGAAGGATATTCCGGTAACGGATAAAAGTACACAGGAAGAAGATAGTGAAGGGGGGAACCGGGTCACAAAGGAAAGAGTGGCAGGGGAAGAAACCGTCTATGTGAAAGACGAAGGAGGAAGTCAGACACCTTATGTAGTAGAAGAGATAGAAGCTAAAATAGAAGGAGTTGTCGTTATAGCGGAAGGCGGAGATAACTCTTCTGTCGTACAAAATATTACTGAGGCTGTTATGGCATTATTTGGAGTTGAAGCGCATAAAATCAAAGTAATGAAGATGAATTAAGGAGGGATAGTGTGAAACATATTTTTAAGAAAAATCAAATTATCATTACAGTACTGGCGGTGATGATTGCTGTAGCCGGATATCTGCAGTATTCAACGAGCAAGCTTACAGATGAGGTATCTCCGACGATAGCAGAAGAAGACAGCGTAATTAAGGAAACAGAGACAAACTCGATAGAGGATTCCGATAGTGCCTGGGTGGATATCGAAAGCCTGGATCAGGATATTGATACGGCGGAAGGAGAATTATCCGATGATGCATTAACCGATACTGTAGAGGGAGAACCAGCAACAGAGGTGCCGGGCGAGGCAGTACTTACAAGCATTACATCAGGAGCTGATTTTGCTGCGGAAGCGAAGCTTTCCAGAGAGCAGGTACGAGCCAAGAATAAGGAAACGCTGCTGGAAGTAATTAATAATGCAAATATATCGGAAGAGCAGAAGCAGACAGCTGTTGACAGTATGAATAATATGACGGAAATTGCGGAGCGGGAAGCGGCGGCTGAATTGCTTTTGGAATCGAAAGGCTTTGCAAATTCAGTGGTAAGTATTACGGACGAAGCGGCGGATGTAGTAATCAGTAAAGCAGAACTTACAGATGCTGAGAGAGCTCAGATTGAAGACGTTGTGAAGAGGAAGACGAATATTTCGGGGGAAAATATTGTGATTTCACCGATGAGTGTGGAGTAAAAATTTTTGAGGTTTTAAAAAAGGACACATGGACATCGCAAAAGGAGTCTGGTATGGCAGCAGGGGATTTAATATTCCCCAGATGCCGTCCCGGACTCCTTTTGCGTCAAGTTATTTTATAAAAAAAGCAAGATATTGAATATTTGTCGCAACAAACAGATATTTTTTTGTGCAACTAAAATATATAATACATTTATGAACGTTATACACAAATGCACAGATAACTTTATGACAGGTGGTGATAATATGGAAATATTTGGGGAATTTACAGCGTTGGATCTGCCAATGTCTATCCATGTGGAAAAGATTATAACGCTGCATTATTTTAAATATTCCAGAAATTTTAGCTTTAGCGGTGAAAAACACGATTTCTGGGAAATTGCCTATGCAGATCATGGCGAGGTGGGAATAGCGGCGGAAAAGCAGAGACTGGATCTGCAGCAGGGCGAAGCTGTTTTTCATAAACCCAATGAATATCACAATATATGGTCTAAGAATAACTTCGCAAATGTGATTATTCTTTCTTTTGTATGTAAAAGCCCGGGGATGAAATTTTTTGAGAATAAAATTATTAAATTAAACGAAGAGCAAAAAGGACTTCTGGGCAAGATTCTGTCCGTTGGAGAAATCTATTTTGACGGACCGGATGAGGTCTGCCAAACGAAACTGTATGTTTCCTCAAAAGCCCCTTTTGGCTGCGGGCAGATGATCAAAAATTATATTGAGCTGATGCTGCTGTCCATGATCCAGGAAAGTTCCATGCTTCTATGTTCGAACCGCGCCACGTCAGGGGGGAAACGCCAGGGGGAGAGCGCGATTGTAGGAGCGGTCTGCCAGATGCTGACGGAGCATCTTTACTGCGGTCTGAGCATGAAGGATATCCTTAGCAAGGTGTGCTTCAGCAAAAGCTACCTCTCCCGGATTTTCCGTGAGCACACAGGTTCTTCGATAATGAATTATTACATGAATCTTAAGATCGAAGAAGCGAAAAGACTAATCAGTGAGGAAGAATTCTCCTTGACGGAAATCTCGGAAAAGTTAAAGTTTTGTTCGATACATTATTTTTCCTATTCATTTAAAAAAAGAACCGGTATGACGCCGTCAGAATACAAAAGGACGGTGGGTGCCCGGGCGATTCTATAAGCATACACTTGCGTGCTGTACCGCTCACTTGTGGTCAAAATCGTAAAAAGTAAAGAGGATTCTGCAAAGACAACATGAAGAATTTATTGTATAATAATTATAGAATTTGCTTGCATTATTAATATAAATTGGCAATTTAAACAATTTATTCCAATAATGCAAGTCGAATTTATTGAGTAGTCTTAAAAAATGACGAATAATCTAAGAGACTGCTTTTATCTTAAAAAGGAGGGATTTACGATGAGAAAGATCAAATTGTTACCAATTGCATTAGCGGCAATGCTGCTCCTGGGGGCCTGCAATTCAAAAACGGCAAAAGAAACCACATCGGCAGAGAGCAATGCAGAAACTGTAGAAACCACATCGGCAGAGACCAATGCAGAACCGGCAGAGACCAATGCAGAATCGTCAGGGGATCTGGGAACCTTGGAAGAGGGTGCCAGCCTGGTTTACTGGACCATGTGGAATGAGGCGGAGCCGCAGGGAGCCGTTATCGCAGAGGCAGCAAAAGCTTTTGAGGATAAGACCGGCGTACATGTAGAAGTCAACTTCAATGGCCGCGACATCAGGAAGACTCTGGAGCCGGCCCTGGATGCAGGCGAGAACATTGACCTGTTTGATGAAGACGTGGACCGCGTCATCAACAGCTGGGGCAATTACCTGCTCCCGCTGGATGAGTATGCAGCTGCGGAATATGATGACACGGATGGAAAGGCTTATCGCGACGTAGTCAGTAAGGCTCTGATTGACCTGGCAGAGCAGATGGGAGAAGAAAAAGGACTGGCAGACGGTGGGAAGCTTCATCACATTCCCTATCAGCCGTTTATCTTTACGATGATGTACAACAAGGATCTTTTTGATAAGGCCGGCATCACGTCAGCACCTGCAAACTGGGAAGAGTTCCTGGATGTATGTGCGAAATTGAAAGAATCAGGCGTTGCACCCATCACCGTAGACGATGCTTATATGGCAGCACTCTTCGGCTACACGCTGGACCGTATCGTTGGGTCAGACAAATGCAGGGAAATTGTAGAAAATCTTGATTTCTCTGATCCGGGCGTTCTGGAAGCCTGCCAGCTGTGGGAAAAAATGGCGAAAGAAGGCTATTTATCCTCGAAAGCAGCTACGAATGTATGGCCAGCCGGACAGGTGGACGAATTTGCAAAAAATGAAGCAGCAATGTATCTGAATGGCACCTGGCTGCCCAACGAAATCAAAGAACAGACAGAAAACTTCCGATGGGGCTCTTTCGCATGGCCGGCTATCAATGCGGCAGGCGATGGTACAGAAGCAAATAATTACGGCGGTCAGTCTTTCGGTATCAATAAAAACACAAAGTATCCCAATGCGGCATTTGCTTTCATCCGCTTCATGACGATTGGAGAATATGACCAAAAGCTTGCAGAAGAGAGCATGGGCGTGCCAATGGGCGTGACCAGTGTATGGCCTGAGCAGCTTGAGGAAGCCAAAGCCGTTTTTGAAGGCAGCAGCAAACGCCTTGGCTGGGCAGTGGGAATGGAAGACAATTCTGACGTAAATGCAGCGATTAAGGATGGTTTCGCAAAACTGGTAACCGGCGAGTATGACGGGCAGAAATTTGCAGACGCTTTAGCGGACTTGAAATAACTACATAAGAAGTGAAAACGGCGGCGTAATTTGAAAGCGCCGCCGTTTTTTCAGGAAAGGGGATTCCCATTATGAAACGCAAAAATACACGGATGATTGTTACATTTTTAGCTCCTGTCATAATCCTTTATGCTATGGTATTCTTATATCCGGTAGCGCGTACTGCGATTATGAGTTTGTTTAAGGTAGAAATGGTATCGCAGCCGGTTTCCGAATGGAAATTTTATGGGATTGGTAATTATATAGACTTATTTCAAACCAATCTGTTTTTGGTTTCCATGAAAAATATTCTAAAGATATTATTAATAGGCGGACTGATCGTTCTTTCTATGGCTTTGATCTTTGCAATAATTCTGACCAGCGGCATTCGCATGAAACGTTTTGCCCGCTCAGTCATTTACCTTCCGAATGTAATAAGCGCCGTTGCTATGGGCACCATGTGGCTTAATTATATCTATAATGAAGAATACGGGCTTTTTAATAATGTGGTAACCGGGCTTGGAGGCAAGTCAATTCCCTGGACGGGACCTGGGAGCTTGTTTTGGAGCATGCTGATTGCCTACGGCTTTGGGATGGTAGGTTATCATATGTTGATTTTTATCAGCGGCATTGAGCAAATCGGGAGAGATTTTTATGAAGCGGCTGAAATTGAGGGAGCCAATGTATTCCAGCAATTCTTATATATCACCCTCCCCATGTTAAAAGGGGTTATGCGCAGCAATGTAGTCATCTGGACGGTTGCCGTTGCCGGCTTCTTTGTCTGGGGTCAGTTGTTTTCCCCGGTCAATCTTTCTTATGATACGGTTACGCCGGTAAACTATATGTATGAGCTGGTCTTTGGAGCTTCATCCTCGGCGAGTACGGCGCGGAATGCCGGGATGGGTGCATCCATCGGCGTAATCATGGCACTGATGGTCATTATTGTATCGGCGTTATCCACACTCATCACCCGTCATGATGATGTGGAACTGTAGAAAGGGGGCCTTGGATATGGCAAAAGAAAAAAAGCACCCTGCGGGTATTACGGATGCCCAAAAAGCAGGGACAAAAACAAGAATGGGAATTGAACCGTTTAAACCAAAAAAAGAAGTGCGTCTGCTTCCCGGATATCTGCTTTGCGGGATTTGGATTTTGTTTACCTTTGTGGTTGTGGCATGGGTGATCTGCGCGTCATTTCTGGATTCCAGAGAGATCTTTGATGCATCTATGATGCGTTCTTTTTTACACCGTTTGACCACGTTCAACTTGAAATTTGACAATTATGTGAAAGCCTGGAATACTCAGAAGGTCAGTGTGTTTTTCTTGAACTCCCTGATCTATACTCTGATTTCCTGTGTTACGATTATCCTGGTATCGGCGCCGGCGGCCTATGTGCTCAGCCGTTTTCGATTCAGGGGCAACGGTCTGATCCAGAATTTGATTTCTGCGGCCCTGGGGGTGCCGGCGATCATGATTATCATGCCGTTATTTGGCCTGGTTACTTCACTTAGAATGACTAACAACCCGGTTACCATCGTCTTTTTGTACATTGCGATGCATGTACCGTTCACCACGTTTTTCCTTCTGGCGTTCTTCAAGAACCTGTCGCCTACGTTCGAAGAGGCGGCCGCTATGGATGGGTGTACGCCCATAGGGACGTTCTGGCGCATTATGTTTCCGCTTGCCCAGCCGGGTATCATTACCGTTTCGATTTTTAATTTTATTACGGTGTGGAACGAGTACTTTATGTCTATGATTTTTGCCAATAAGACACAGGTGCGCCCGGTGGCGGTCGGGTTGTACAATATGATCCAATCCATGCGCTATACCGGAGACTGGGGCGGCATGTTCGCAAGCGTGGTCATCGTGTTTGCGCCCACCTTCCTGCTGTATATTTTCTTAAGTGAGAAAATTATAGCAGGCGTTACCGGAGGTGCGATCAAGGGATAAAAGCAAAAAAACCAAAATGAAAAAGGGGTAAATAATTATGAAGAAAAAAAGAAATAAGAGACCTATAGATAGATTGATTTCACTATGCAGGCACACCCTGGCATTCCTGCTGGCAGTCATGTTCCTGTTTGCCCAACTATCACCGTTACCGTCCATGAAGGTAAAGGCGGCAGGAGGCAGACCGCTTTCGCCCATTGCTGCATTTGCAGAGGATAGTACCTATCATGCGCCGCATACTAAGGAATATCAGGCGGTTACCACGAATGGGGAAAAGGTCCGCATCATATTTTACCGTGATGATATGTTCCGCATCTGGCTGGCCAATGACGGAGATGGTGAGTTTTCCGAGAGCGATTCCGATGTGCTCCTGGCTAAGACAGACTTTGGATCCACTCCGGAAGTAACCCTGGCTGACAAGGAAGGCTGGTATGAACTGGCTACTTCCCAGTTAACTCTGCGTGCATACAAAAATCCGTTTCGCTTTGAAGTGTTTAAAGACGGCGAAAAGGTCTGGGGCGAAGCAGGTCCTATCAGCTATGACACGAATGCGGCCACCCAGACGCTTGACACGGATGCAAAAGAGTATTTCTTTGGCGGCGGCATGCAGATGGGCAGCCTATCCCATAAGGGGAAGAAAATCAGCCTTGCAAGAGGCAGTTGGACCCCGGGAAACGCACCGAATCCGGTGCCATTCTATATGAGCACAAAAGGTTTTGGCGTACTGCGCAATACCTACAATGCCGGAACTTACGACTTTACTTCCAGTGTCAGCACCCAGCATATGCACCGGGAGCCGCGTTTTGACGCTTTCTACTTTTATGGGCCCTCTTTTGCGACTATTCTGGATCGTTATACGGAGTTGACGGGGCGTCCTTCCCTGATCCCCCGATGGGCGATCGGGCTGGGAGATGCCGGAGCTTACCGTCAGCCGAAAGACGGGACGGGGAAGGGCAGCAATCCCGGCGATAGCAGTAATTACAAGCCTGAGTCTGACCCCTACGGCGGATTCTGGCGGGACAATGCCACAGTGGGTGTGGTATCGGACGCACAGACTGCTTATCTGGATAAGGACATGCCGGTATCCTGGATGCTTCCCAATGACGGATATGGCTGTGAGTACAACAAAGCCACTCATCCGGGAGGGGGCTTAGGCGCAGCAGGAAAAGGACTTTTGGAAAAAGGCGTTCGGCTGGGGCTGTGGATCGGCCAGCCGGGTAACTATACGGCGGCAAACTATACCTACGGAGATGGTAATGATACCGGATTTACGAAGGAAATCACTGCTCAGGTAAAAGACTGGGGAGTACGTATGTATAAGATCGACGTGGCCTGGTCCTCTAAATACGCATTGAAGGGGGACATCACGAATATCTACCGGCGTCTGTACAACAACCTGGAAACCAATGCAAACGAAAGAGGATTTCTGGTTACCGTTTTTGCCGGGGCAGGCGCACAGCGTTATGCAACCATATGGAGCGGCGACCAGTCTGGGTCTGACGATTATGTGCAATACCATATCCCCAGCTTTACCGGGGCAAGCATGTCGGGATTCCCATATTCCACCAGTGACCAGGGAGCCATTTTCACAGACAATCCTAACATTTATGTCAGGGATCTTCAGATGAAAACACTGGTTCCTACGAACTATGCGATGAACAACTGGGGACGTTTTAACTCAGCAAGAGTCAATACGGCTGACAAACGTCCGGCTTCCTCACGATTTACGGAACAGGAAAGGGAAATCAGCCGGAAGTACCTGCTGCTGAAGAGCCAGCTGGTCCCCTATATGTATTCCTATGCAAGACAGTCCTATGACACCGGGGCAGCCATTGTGCGTCCGATGGTTTACAATTACCAGGATGACCCTGTGACCTACGATACCAGGACCCAGCACCAATACATGTCCGGTGACTGGCTGCTGGCTGCGCCGGCATACGATCCTTCTGCCGCTGTGCGTGACAACATTTACCTTCCGCAGGGAAGATGGATCGATTATTGGAGCGGGGAAGAATACTTTGGACCTACGACCATCAGTGTGCCGGCTCCTATAGATAAGCTGCCTTTGTTTGTGCGCAGCGGTGCCATCATCCCAATGGCACAGGAACACTTAACCGACGATCAGGTAACCTATAAGGGCAAGACAGTCAGGGACACCTTGATTTTGGATCTTTATCCGGAGGGAAAGACGAGCTTTGACCTGTATGAGGATGACGGACATTCCATCAAATATAAGACGGAGAATGCCTACACCCATACCCTGATCACCTCCGATGCTCCGGCAGCCGGGGTGTTGGGAGCACTTACCGTTACCATTGGCGCAGCCAAGGGAAATGCATTTGAAGGGCAGATGACTGAGCGTAAGAATCTGCTCATGATCCATACGGCCACGCAGCCCGGCTTTGTCAAGCTGGAAGGGAAAGAACTGCCGGTCCTTAAAGATTACGCAGCTATTGACAGTACCGTCTCAGATGAGGCCGGCGGCTGGTTTTTTGACCCAGATGAAAAGGGTGGTCTTTTGTATGTCAAAACCCCCAGCCGGTCCACCAATGCAGCCACCACAATTCAGGTAGGCAGATACAAGACCAATGTAGCTCCGGAACTGGAACTGGCCCTGGAACTGGTCAGGAACGTAAAAGCTGAAGGCAAGAGCAGGGACAGCATTGAAGTCACCTGGGATGTGTCAGATGGCGCAGATGTTTATGACCTGGAAATCGATGGGCAAACGGTGAAAGAGAATCTGCCCTCAGGCAGCTATCTGCTGACCGGAGTGGAGGATGAAAGCAGCCATACGTTCCGGGTAAGAGCCAGGAATACGACTCAGAAGAGTGGGTGGACCCTGCCGGTAACAGGCGAGTCCCTGGGCAATCCGGATCATTTGAAAATTCCGCTTACCGTGTCCAACCTGCTTTGGACTGCAGGAGATTCCTGGGGTGCGTTAAAAAATGCCGTGGATGGGAATCCGAGCACATACTTTCATAGCACGACCGGCAAAAAAGAGTTGGAAAACTTTGATATAAACCTGGGCGGCCTGTATACCGTGGACAAGCTCACCTATCTGCCAAGACAGGATAATGGAGGGAACGGAAACATCAGGAAGTATGAAGTACTGACCAGTGTGGATGGAAAGGTCTGGACCACGGCTGCTGAGGGCACATGGAGCGTAGGGGATAGTCCTGAGGGGCTGGCATTGAAAACCGTATCGTTTACCCCGACCCTGGCCGGTTATGTGCGGCTGCGGAAAATAGATTCGGTGGGCGGCTTTATATCCATAGCGGAACTTAATATCTACCGTACCGACAAAGACATTGTCATGTCCTCAATCACAGCAGGAAAAAAGACTACGGCCAGCAGCGTCTGGAGACCGGAGGTGTTAAGCTTAGAGCCGGTGGCAGGAGTCAGTGCCAGTGCGGAGAATTACGAGTCTGCAGGCGGCTTTATGCCATCCCAGGCGGTGGATGGGAATGGGGATACCCTGTGGAAGACCAGAGCCGGCAGTAAGCTGCCTGCAGCCCTGGACATCTACATGCCTGGAAACTCTGTGAAAGAAATTTGCGGACTAACCTGGTATCCCCCCCGTGGTGCAGCAGCCGGGTCAGAAGGAAATGTGACCGGATACGCCGTCTATGTAACAGATGCCAGCAACCGGAAGGTCTGGGTGGCAGGAGGAAACTGGACGGATGACGGGACCAGGAAAACCGTCCGCTTCCGTCCGGTTAGGGCAAAAGCGGTACACTTTACCGTAACAGCCGGCACAGGCGGTAAAGGCGCTGCCAGCGAGATTGAAGTATTACAAAAAGAAGTGGACTATCAATACAGGGAGGACGAGATCGACCGCCAGTCAGCCGATGCCGTATGGACAGCTGCCTATGGGAACGGCGCCCTTATGTCTAAGGCAGACAGCGGCGCTAATGCATCGAATGCCATAGACGGGAACCCAGACACTTTCAACGAGACCTCCTATCGCCAGAGTGACTGGAATACCACCCACTGGCCGGCTTATTTTACAGTTGATTTAAAAGTGCCGAAGGTGGTCAGCAAGATACAATATCTGTCCAGGAAAAATGCTTCCGGTTCTCTGCGTTCCTATGAGGTCTATTATTCTACAGACGGTGTCGACTTTTACAAGGGGGGCAGCGGCATTACATCCGGTCCGGCCAATTCCGAGTATGAAGAACTGAACTTTGAATATCGCTATCCGGTGCGGTATCTCCGCATTGCTACGGCCTTTAACGACAGCCTGATAAATGATCCGACGGCAGGATTCGTGGGACATAGCAAGTCGTCCCATACGATGTTTGGCTGGAAGGTGGGGAACCATATGACCATGAGCGACTTAAAAGTCTGGGAAGACACACAAAAGACGGCAGAAGCTCCTAAAAGCCCTGTAACCATCAGAAAAGTAGAGACAGCAGACGGTCTGACAGTGGCTGCAGTCAGCTCCGGCGATAGCAGCAAACATAATATATTGGATGGCCAGGCGGATACCTGCTGGGAAAGTGAATCTGAAGCTGCAATCACGGCTCAGGGGAAATGGCCTGCATATGCGGTATTTGATCTTGGGGAAGAAAGGGTGATTAACAAGATCCAGTATCAGCCAGGTAAATCCAGTAATGGACGTCTGAGGGGTTACGAGGTTCTGTGGTCCAATGACGGAACCAATTTTACACATGATTCCTACGGATATGGATGGGATAATGCAAATATACAGATTGTGCCATTTAAGAATCGCCAGCCTGTCCGCTATATTAAGATTCAGAATGCGGTATTTGGCACCATGATTGAAAACGATAAGTTAAGCTTTACGGATACCGTGGGTGCGTCGGAAGGTTCGAATAATGGCGCCAGGGCTTATGGCAGCGGCAATCATATCGCTATCGCAGGCATGGAATTTTATGAAGAACTGGGCAGCAGTTCTGATCCCTCCTTTGGAGAACCGGAAGCGGGTTATGCAGCAGAGTATGCCACGGATACGTCCCTGGATACCGGCTGGTCATCCGATGAGACGGCAGCAGCGGCGGAGCTGGTGGTGGATCTTGGAGCTGTACAAACCCTAGATTATGCAAAAGTGGTATGGGGGCAGCAGATCGGACGGAATTTTACCATAGACACCTCCGAGAATGGCATTAACTGGACTACGCAAAAGACGGTGACCGGAAATACCATGTCAAGCGTGATCTACAGTCTGGGTACAAAACCGGTTACGGCACAATACATACGCTTGAGCGGTACGGAAGGGACGAACGGATATACCATCCGAAGCTTTGATGTTTTTGGCCCGGTCCAGGTGGATGATGTAAGGCTGGAACAGGAAAAGGCAGATCTGGATGTTGGGAGACGACTGGCTCTGAAAGCAGAGGTGGTACCGGGTACGGCAAGGAATCAGACCCTTTTGTGGAGCTCTGACCGGGAAGAAGTGGCGGTAGTCAATGCGAACGGCGTAGTCACGGCGAAAGCGCCGGGAACGGCTGTCATTACGGCAGAATCCGAGGATGTTCCCGGGAAAAAAGCTACCTGCACGGTAACTGTCCATACAGTCAATGTCACATCTGTAGAACTGGACGTAGTATCCAGTGTAATGGCCAGAGGCACGATGACTCAATTGGAGGCCACAGTCCTTCCGGCAGACGTCACAAACCAGGGAATTGTATGGTCCAGCCAGAATACGAAGGTGGCAACGGTGACCCCTTACGGTTTTGTGACGGCGAAAGAAGCAGGAACTACAACTATTACCGCTGCATCCGCTGCAGATGGCACGAAGAAGGCAGTGCTAAAGCTCACGGTTACAGATCTTTTGGAAGTCAGGGCGGATAATGATGCCGGAACCCTGGAAGTCTTCTTCCGGGAGATGCCGGATAAAATCTTAAAAAATCTCTTTGAGGTGAACTATAGCCTGAAAGGTTCTGCGGAAGAACATCGTTTGGATCTGGCCGATATGATTTTGGACAGTGCGAAAAAGCGAGTGACCTTCCATTTTGAAACCATAGACGACAGTGGTACCGACGGCATTGTATTTAAGATCCGTTATAAGAGCGGCAGTACTCTGATCTATTCTACTGAGCAGGATTACCGAACGCTTACTTATACAGTGACCCTGGATCCTAATGGTGGTACTGTTTCCAAAAAAGCAATAACTGTAAAAGCCGGGGAAGCTATTGGGAAATTACCGCGCCCATCCAGAAGCGGATATAAATTTAAGGGATGGTATCATTCCAAGACAGGCGGAACCCGAATTACTGATACCACGAAAGTAACAAGAAATATGACGGCTTTTGCGCAGTGGGTTGCGGTACCCCATGCTGTAGGAACCCAGTTCGATTCAGGTAATTATAAATACAAAGTGGTAAAGAAAGCTGCTGCAAGCAAGAATGGCAGTGTTCAGGTAGTAGGGCTTGCCGATACCCACAAGGGCACAGGCAAACTATTAACCAAAATCAACATACCGAAAACTACCAAGCTCGGTGTATTTACTTATAATGTAGAGAGTATAAAGAAAAATGCATTTAAAAATAATAAAAAAATAACTGAAGTAGTGGTAGGCGGCAAAGTGAAGACAATTGGGGACGGTGCTTTTTCCGGATGCAGCAAACTTAAAAGTGTTACGATAAGTAAGAATGTTATAAATATTGGTAAAAAAGTATTTTATAACGATAAGATGCTGAAAACTGTGACGGTCAAAAGTGAAAAATTAAACAAAGTAGGTAGAAATACATTTAAAAATATCAATAAGAATGCTAAAATAAAAGTGCCGGCGGCTAAGTTGGACAGGTATAAAAAACTGTTGAAAAAAGGGCAGGGTAAAACAGTTGTTATAATGAAATAGAGAATTATATGTGTATTGGCTGTCAGGACGCCACCGTGGGAGGCGATATGCTTCACGCAAACAGGGCAACGCTCTGGCGAACTAACTGCTAACTGCGACCAATTCGGCGCCCAGGAAAGCCTGGGCGCCGAGGTCTGCGTAAGCAGTTATTTCGCCGCCGCTAAAAACGCCCTTTAATCGTTTGCTAAGAAGTATATCACCTACTACCTCACGATGGCGTATCGGCAGCCATCAAGTTGGCTGTGAATAAGTAACTATTCGTTTAAAAATAGATGGTGGGTGTATATTTTAAAAGTGCGAGGTTATACATAGTTGGCAATTAGGACGCCACTATGGGAGGCAATATGCTTTACGCAAACAGGGCAACGCTCTGGCGAACTAACAGCTAACTCCGACCAAGTCAGCGCCCAGGAAAGCCTGGGCGCCGAGGTCTGCGTAAGCAGTTATTTCGCCGCCGCTAGAAACGCCCTTTCATTGTTTGCTTAAAAGCATATTGCCTCCCATAGTGGCTGTTTTTGGCAGTGTTTAAGTTCTGTGCAAATCAAATCCATACTTTTAAAAGCGCATGATTACAGTTCAGCGGGGCGGTTTATAGCCTGATGAAAATTCTACGGTGCATGAAAAAATCATCTCAAAATTTCGGGGTACATATTTACGCCAGGCAGCACTAGTTTATTTTCTATTTCCATGCTCTTGCACTTTCAAAAACGCAGAGCTGATTTGCACGGAACTTAAACAC
>Ga0153952_1000098_pt1 | contig 22884 bp, 31 predicted proteins | sample TSNJ036MetaG_FD_104746 | JGI IMG/M metagenome (GOLD analysis project Ga0153952, IMG submission 104746) | Attine ant fungus gardens microbial communities from New Jersey, USA - TSNJ036 MetaG | ecosystem: Host-associated > Fungi > Mycelium > Unclassified | place: USA: New Jersey, Wharton State... | reverse complement strand
TTTCCGTGAGTAGCTTGTTCCTTCGCACGTTCTGTGAGTAAATCTTTAGGCTTTTAATTTTCATAGTCTTTTGCCGCTCACAGCTGAGCGGATTGAATTGGCTCGGATTTCTCTGAGCTCCTGGGCCTTTTGAGTATGCCATTCTCTATTAAACCGATGTTTCCAGTAAGGACACTCGGTACTGTCGGCGAGGTGGTTATTTTTGCAGTTGATACACTTGAATGTATGTGGACAGGGTTCGTCTTGCTTGGTTTCTGGTATAGGTGGATTTGCGTTAGGGTTCCCCTTACAGCACCATGCCATTTGTCGGTGGTGTTCGAGCTTGTGAGGTCCGCTGCATTGTTGGCATCTAGCGCCATGTGCTCGGCATGTATATGTGGTATGACCCCATTTCCAGCAGTTTTTACACTGTGGTACTCCAGGGTTCATGTTAGTGCCTCGGAAGATGGCTATGTGACGCCCAAAATTGAAACTCCTGTTGACAAGAGTCTTGGCTTTTGTGCCGCTTTGCGAGTCCCAGATATCAATCCATACTACGGCCATATCAGATTTGGGAGACACTCTAACAACACGGGGACGTGATGCTAGAGTGATATTGTCGAACATACTTAGCCGGGACAGTACCCCCTCGACTTGAGTGTTGGTAATGGGAGCTGATGAGTTGTTCCCATAGAAGGGAATTCCTAGAATTTTGAGATAAGATTTTGACTGAGGGAGTCGGGGGGTTAAGTTATCATCGGCATTGATATCTTCTAGTCCCTTGAAGTATCTTTCCATAATGGATAGATCGGAAGGTGCAGCGACTTTGTTGGTGGTGACGGTGATTCCATTCCATACTGCTCTAATACAATCAATTGTTGTGTCCGATTTGCAGGTCTTGAAGTGGCTATTCATGATTCCTACATGGACGTCAGCTTGGTAGAGAATGATATTTTTGTTGTCCTCATTCATTGGGATGAGGACATGCTTTCGAGATGGGCCCTTGGTGGTCATGCTGATCCTGGGGCGGCTATGGGAGTTGTTATTAAAGGCCGCGTCATGTATCTCAATGACTTTTTTTGATGGGAGGGAAGGGAAAGCTTCCCTAAGTTTTAAAATATTTGCTGTGCCATTTTTTGTGGCTTGGGCAAATGTTTTGGTACCTTGGTTGTGTCTGGATTTTGCAAGCGTAGCTGCACTGGGTCTTGGGGGAATAGGGGGTGGGATCTTTGACACTTTATTGTGATTGCTTGGGGATGTAGGAAAAGAGGAGTTTTGGCTTTTCCTGTTGAAGTGGGATGCTACCATTTGTCGCAGGGATCTGTTATTTTCTCTAGTGGGGAGTTTGTCCCAGCCAGCCTCATATATAGCTGAGATGAATTCCCAAGCGGCGTAGCCAATCTCCATGAACTGGGGAAATTGGTTGATATCTCAATTGGTTAGTGAGCGCTGTTTCATGAATATAGCTATCCTTTGAAGGGAGCATGAGATGTTTTTAGCATCGCCGTTGAGGTATTCATCAACACCAAGTAGGGATATGGGGGTGAAATTGCCGTCCCATAGGTTGGGATCTGCGGGACCATTGGTTTGGTATGGAATGGCGGTTGGTTCTGTGTTGGGGCATGGTTCAATGGTATTGTATTCCACAGAGTGGAGGCTGGACATTGTCTGACTGGGGATGGCTTCTGCTTCTGGAATTTGTTTTTGTAGTTGATTTGGGGGAGGGGGGGAAATGTCTTCTTCCATGTTAACCTGGTCTGTCCATGATGCTTTGATAGTTTCGACCTCCATTCTTTCTGCATAGTCTAATGACGAAGTGGTGATGTTGGATTCTTCCGAGGGGAGTCTTTGGGAATTGAAGTTGCCATTGACTGTCAGGGAACGTCCTCTATGGTTAGTACTTGGGGGAGGAGCATTGGTATTAGGATAGTGAGTATTCAGTAGGTCTGTGGACTGTGTGTGGGGGGGAAATTTTGGTATATTCGCAAATTCTTCTACGGGCGCTACCATTTTTGATGGTAGTACGTAGGAGAGAAGCGATGGTGGCTTAGTCATGATTGATCGCATGGGAATTTGCTTATTTCAAAACCTGTCATGACACGGCGGACAATCAGCTGTCCACTGATCTGACCACTAAATCTGGATGTCACAAATGTTACATCACATGGTTTCGGGTCCTATACTCATCTAGAGCTTGATCAGTTTAGGACCCCGGAACTATGTGACATTTGTGACATCCAGATTTAGTGGTCAGTGGACAGCATTATGCGGCCGGCATGGACAGCTAATTGTCCGCCGTGTGAGTAAACTCGATCCTTAGGAGTAGCCAAGAGCAGAATGGTGTCAACCCTTATCCCTATCTTTCCCAGACATACAGTTTGCCTTCAAAATGAGCAAAGACGACTTTCCATGACCTTTTGGCAAATTTAGAGGCATTCACAAAAAGGCAGTCTCGACTTGATACGCATCACACAAATTTCTATGGCCTATACCACGTACAATGGCGTTGCATTTTGGCAGCAAAACTTATTGAGACTGGCGCTAGAAAGCCCTGTCATAAGCAAATTGACACTAAGTAAAGTGTGGGTTTACTCAGAGTACGTATAAGGAAAATGTACATGAAGTTTTTTGGTGGAAGAGAACACTGGGTGTAATCCCTTGGGAGGACACTTAGTTAAATCTGGATTGTCTGCATAGACTTGGCAAGTAGTTTGATGGATCTGTCAAGGAGAGCTCTCAGTTCCGAATGCGCGGGGCTAATTTGTATTCTAGTCTACCTGTCAAGGAGATCTCTAGATACAATCAGTAAATATTATCTTCAATGATAATATACCGCAGAACTGATAGACAAAATAATATATGAGGCGTCTGCCCTATTCTACATGGCAAATATTGTCTGGTTACTGATCAACACTAATAAGGGGATCAAACGAAGATCTACTAATCAATGAAAGACTAGATGATAAAAGATGACAGAACAACTTTTATGCTACAAGAAGATTCAGGAAGAAGTCATTAATGACTATAACCTACAGTACAAGTGCTGACTCTTTACAACCCTGGTTCTGATATACCAGAAGTTGCAAAGAGAACTGGCAGCAGTAGGAAAGTGTATGATAGAGTGCTGTGGTTGAGCAACTTGCTATCTACCCTAAGGTCACCCTTGGTAGACCCTAATTCCAATACTTAATAAACCTACCTTATTTCACTGGTGTTGAACCAGTGAGGTTGTAGGATATATCAGATGCGATGTTAGAGTCCATTTGGGGTCCAATCAAAATGATGGTCTCGTACTGTCAAAGGCCTAGTCTGATTTGTTGCACACAACCACAAGTACACACTTTACTGTTCTGTCATTTCTGAAGCAACTCACCCATGCTCCGTTCTTAAGTACACTGACAAATGTCCATTCATCATCATGTTTTTTCGCGCGAAAATTCTCCGTTTCTTTCTCTTTTCAATATCCTGCCTGACTTTATTTCTGGTTTATTATTATCTCAACACTCGACCACCTTACGCGCTATATAGCCAATTAGATTCCCAAGAAGTAAACAATTCGGAACAACTAGTGCAGTCTGAAGAAAAGAAGTATGTTATGTTTAGACAGCTCAGGGGCGCTGGGTTCAATAATCAGGTGTGCTCTGATACTGTGTACTTGGTTGGACACAACCATAATCTGCTTCAGGTTCAAGACATATTGCTGTATCACAACCTCGCTCTTGCAGCATCCCGAACATACGTCTATCAGCCCTTTGTCTGGCGGCCTCGTGGAGAGAAATCCTACGTACCTCTGAGTGCATTCCTTGTCGGTGTCACGAAGGACAGTATTAGCTCCAAGGTCTTTCACAAAATATGTCCAGAAAACGATATCGTACATTTGTCGCTTAGCGCCGAAAGTGCAATACAGTGGCAGCATGCTTTGGAGGTGCTCGCGGGTGATGAGCGGTGTGTGATGATAGACGACTGGATATTCAATTGGACGTACGTCAATTTTTTCTTTGATCCTTTGACCTAATATCTGTCTAATCATTTTCCAGGTTCTTGGCAGATGAGGGCCTACACTCTGTGTGGCCATCGTTTCAAAAATACCTACAAAATCACTTTGAGTGGTCGCCGGCTATCCTTGGCCTCGTTCATCGCGTTCAAAACCAATTGGATCTTCGGACAACATCATTTTCCACGACCAGAAAAGCATACCTGGCTCTCCACCTTCGTCGAGGTCAGTTCGATCATTCCGGATAAGATTAGATGTGGAAGGCTGACCATAATCTTCTTTTTTTTCACAGGCGACTTTGCGTCTCACTGTAGATATCTTAGTGAAGTGAAAATGGGATTAACAACTTGGGCAACTCTTCCCAATTTCCAATCTTCAATCCTCTCACCACCACTCGACACAACCAACGCCACCTCTGTACTCATGCATTGTTACCCATCCCTAGATCGTATACTATCTGGCATTTCTCTACAAGCCCGACTTCACCCTAATGCACGGACATTATACATATTACACGACGGCGCTATCGATCATCCGGGAGTTTACTTACAATTTTACAAATTACGGGAAGCATTAATGAATGGGGACTGGGCTAGGAGGAATCACTGGCCTGGCGGTCCCATGACACAGGTATGGCAAAGCAGTGATGTAGATAGAGTGAAGACATGGGGAGAAAGTGACTATAATGTCGCCGTTGATGTCGAGCTAGCAAGGCGAGCTGAGGGCTTCATTGGAAACGGATATTCAAGTCTAAGTACACAAGTTGCTGCGTTAAGACTGGCGGATAGGGGAAAAGCTGAGGACGTTACTTTTATCTAAGCTTGGATCTACGCTGGGACTCTGCTCATCAATTTGTCATGCTGTTATAATTTATTGAACGTGTGCTAACCATTGTCATTGGCTAGAAATACTAGATGAACAACAGTCAATCCAGTTCCGTCTTCGTTGGTCCGAGGTAATCATCAACGATGTTGTGGTTTCACTCCTCGGCGATCATTGAGAACACTTCCTCAGTGAATCAACGGTTCTCCTCTGTTCAAGTGCTGAGATCCATGCTCTCTCCTATGGCCTTCTTGACTTCCAGTTTTTCCAGAATGGCTTTTTGCAAGCTGGATTTCGTATTTCGAAGCTTGGTCCTTCCAACTTGAAGCACAGGAGGCACAGAAGCCGAGCTCTGTCGATTAACCTGAGGACCACTGGCATCCGGCTTATGATCTGAGTTACGAAGATTAGGAGGAACAATGATGGGTGTTGCCCGAGGAGGTGGTGGCCACTAAAGGAGATGAATTAGGTAACAAGACTAGTAGAGCCGAAAAAAACTGACGCCTCGGTTTGGCTGATTGAAATGAAGTGCTGCCCAGGGAGGATAATCTTTCTCTAATCTGATGATATGATCTTCGATGAACTTGAGTCGAGCCCATAATGTTCGTGGTGGTGATGGAACTTGAGCGGGAAAAGTCTAGTTATCGGAAAGATCAAGAGGGAAAACTGCATACTAACCATATCGGACAGCCAAATGGGTTTCGATGTCGGTCAACCGCGCATCGATGGCAGGATGGTGTCCAGGAAGCGCCGTCTCGTCATTTGGTACAACTATGGGATCTCGGGCCCGATCACTGCTTGCTGTTGACACTTCAGGCTGCCATCCGTTACTTTTCTTGGCCTTCGTTCGGCTTAAGGGACCATCATCATTTTTGGCTATATCATACTTCATTTGCGCCTCGCGGTCAATTGTCTTTGCATCTGTACGGGCACAGGAGGAGATAGTGTCATCTTCATGATTGTCTCCGCTTTTCTGACGTTTGCGTTTTTCTGCAAGGCTCAGAAGAAATTCGGATCGATTAGATGCATCATTGCGAGCTCGATTTCGAGCAAGAAACGCTGATATTTCTTTGTTGATCTAAAAAAGTCCGGCGATGAGTAGCCTTCTGAGCCAATCATAATGACGCATCAAAGAAATGCAACACACCGAAGTCGGTGTACGAGCCTTTTCGCCATTGGAAAGATTCACGTAATTCAATTTTCGTTCGTCTAAACTGAGATCGATTTCTGGTTCCGCTGGATCTTGGTCTGAGGAGGGGATGAAAGAGGTTTCTCTTCCTTTTCCTTTCGATGACCGGAACTCACGAGTACGCTTCAACATCCATAAGCCTCAAGCTGTCATTGTTCAAACAGAAGAAACCTACGCTAAGCCTCTCGATCAAATTCTCCAGTGCTATAGGAACCTGAGTCTTTTCCCATTGTAGATTCATCATGATCATATCACACTCAAAACCTCTCAATGCCTGTATCAGCCCTGCATCCTTCAAGAACTCTCCAACTACTTCATCCCAATGTTCATACTTAGGGAATGGTGATGACGGCAACGAGGGCACGATTGGATCTTCATCAATCTCCATCTTCTCCGAAGGGATCGCTTGCGAAGCCATTATGGCCGGAGAGGAAAACATATCATTGCTACTGGACGCCGATGAAATCGCAGTCAAAGCAGCTGGTCGCACTGGCATGGCATGATAATGAGCTTGATAAGGAGCATATGCGGATCGAGCATAGTCCGAAGTTGACGGAATGATTGATGCACCTCCAGTATACAAGGAATTCATAGACCAGGCATTTTGCCAGTAGTTTTGATACGAGTGTTGTGCGTCTGCAAGGGTTGCATAAGGATTCTGGATGTGACTAGGTTTGACAGAAGTGCCCCCAGAATTTGAAGATGTGTTTGAATTTTTCTCAGCCATTCTGGAAGACTCAGCAGTTGAAGCAGGTTCACCGGCAGCCATGGTAATTTGATACTGAAGTTTTGATGCCTGCGTTACATAGTGACTGTTAACCGGATGGATCCGGCCGTTGAGATGGGGATCGCCGTCGCTCGTTCGTGGCTTACATGGAGGAAATTTTGCAAGCAGACATCGCGGTTGATAATCTAACCTCATATAGACGGGGCGGGTTGGAGTAGTCAATGTTCTGGTTATCATTCCTTAACCAACGAGCGAGCAGGCGGCGCAACATGGTCGGCAAGCTTCTGGAGGATCTAGAGGACCTATGAGAAAAGAACTTTGACGACACCAATTGTATCATTTGATTCATTGGTGAAGAAATGTAGAGCTGATCGATCTGCTGTTAATCTCATAGTTGCTGGCACTGAGACCATTGGAGGACCATTGGAGCTGCTTCAACATTTACTCGTCTTCTTCGGATAAAATGGTTAGTTTAAGGGAGCGACGTCTTCCAAGAAATCTTCTCAGTACGCCACTGACGAAATAGTCTCGCAGGCTGCTATTGTATTGGCACTTGTAGAATCTTTCCCCCGGCTTCGGTATGATAAGAACTGTCAATACCTGGGATTAGGAAGACATAATTCACACAATTGTTCATGATTTACACTGCTGCATGATTATATATACCGTAACGTGATGCATCTGCAAGAAGAATGAAGAAAAGAATAGACGAGCTGCTGCGAGTCTACAAAATCTGAGTTCAACCCCAGATGACTATGACTGACTTAAGCATGATAGTTGCGAACACGAGACTTGAAATGAAACGTGGAAGGAAGACTTATACCGAATATCCGGTAACTCATCACAGCACCAGCCGCAGTGCCATGCCGTGTGGTTTCACATTGGTCCCGAAATGACATTCCGGCACTTCAGATGTTCTTGGTCGGGAGTCAATCGATCTCTGCTGATGGGTCTTGACTGCTGCAGCATGAAACGACAAATGCCGTGAGGCCCTATGGGCTAGACCTAAAGTCCCTGAGGGCTGAGCATCAGAATCATAGCCATTCAAGACGATATCCCACACCAGAAAAGAGCAACGTGCAGAGAAGACTACTGGGTCAAGGAACCCATCCAGATCTGAATTCTCTCAAAGAAGACTTGGATCACAACTGGGAAGGTTCACACATCAGTCCGCATGCGAAATTTTGGCTCAGCAAAATGATCTCGGGCGGCGAGAAGTCCGATGAGAATGTGACTTGTTGGTTCTGGCTAAGCTAAATCTGACAGTGGCACGAAGGAGATGCCAACAACAACATCGTTAGAGTTCCATGAGGTAAAGGTCTGAAGCGGTGGGAGAGCACGAAGGGAGAAAATTGATAGATGGGAAAGGAAGCAGAGCATTATGACGGAAGGAGTTGCCTTTTATGGAATTGATAGGTTGATATATACCCGAGTATTTGTGTTTCCACATTGCCTATGCATCTCATCCGCTATCGTAGCCAGTCCTCTTTCCCAGAACCATCGCCCTTTGAAAATGCTCCTGCAGATCTCCTCATAGAAATCGGCCTTTGGCTTGACTCCCGTGCAGATCTTCTCCATCTCGGCCTCACTGTCTGTCAGATCTCTGCCGTTCATCATAGCTACTGACATCGTTTTTCAGTCCTCATCAGTCTTCTTCCACATTTCTTCTGTACTATATGAATCTGTTGTTCTAACCACCGTACAACAATGCATCTCCACTCTCGGCATGCTCGCCCGTCACATCGACATAGCACGTCACGTCCGTGAGCTCACCATCCGACTCCAGCCCAAGCATGCTGCCTTGTCCACGAGCGATAGACAAGCCGTTTGTACAGCTGTTGTTAATGTTGCCTCATCCAAGGCTTTAGACGCGCTTTGCAAATTTGTGTGGGATGCTGATGAATTACCGTTTGATGAGGATGTGTGGTTTGCTCTGAGAGTGGGGTACGTGATGCCAATAGACTCAGGTATCTTTTCTCTCATCTCTGTCCTTTCAGTTGCCCTCAGCTACGTTTCATCGGAGCTAGCTTCGGTTCTACGCTACCCAACCTGTATAGTCACGTGAGTCCTGAAATTGTCCTTCTTTCTAAAGCTGACGGCTTTTGTCAAGCTTTTTGATTTCTGTGATCTCTCGGGATTCGCACTTCACCTAAGTTCCGGCTTTTATGAATCCCATGTGGATCTTTTTATGGATGGTCCGTCTCAGTTTACCGGCCATGATTGTTTTTGACTAATACTTGGCAGAGGATCAGCCGATATCTCGAAAACTTTGGGACATGCTTATTCATCGCTGCCCTAATCTTGAGGAACTTTCCATTGAGGGTACTTCGACCATACCAGCTGACATACATGCTCTTGTTCAAGGCCGTTGGCCCAAGCTTAGGAAGCTCACGCTCGGGGACATTTGCATTGACTGGATTCCTCGTCCGCTGACGCTGGGCGAGAAGCGGCCCTTTATTGCCTTCCTGGAAGCGCATCAAGACCTTAAGGTCATTAATCTTTCGCGACATAATATCCAACCAATCCACTTCTCCTCCCTCAATTCCACATGTCTACCAGGTGTAACGTCGTTTTCAGGAACTCATCAACAGCTTCAAGCTTTGCCTCACCTCCACCCCTCACTGAAGCAAGTTTCCTTCAGAGACCCTGTCGAAACTAGAGAAGTTTCGGCACCAACCATTGCATCTTTGTTGAGGGAACTATCCTCTCTCACGGACCTGAGGATCATGTTTGCCCTACATTCAATGTATGACAGTGGTAATCTCCTCCGGTCGCTCATCCAGTCTTGTCCAAATCTCAGACATCTCGAATTAACATGTGCATATAAACCTTCATTCCAGCTGGTAAATTGTACCTTTTGTTCCCCCATCGAATTTCTTCTAATCTTTCGTGTTTGTTTCTCAGGATGCATTTGCCAAAACAATACGTGGCTTTCCCAAGTTGCGATCACTGCACTTGACTATCGTCAAGTATCCTGGCGACGAGACAATTGCCAGTGGTGCAGTTAGAATTGCACAATCGAATCCGCGCCTACAAAAGTTCTTCCTCGCCTTTATTCCTCCTCTTTATCCACCTTCAGTTTCCTTCGTCTGGACTCCAGATACTTTAGTCAGCACTGATCCTGGCCTTGTTCATCTTGGTATGGGTATCGGGGCCATTGCTTCAGCCTCTATCCAGCCATTCTCAGTCTCACTCTCGTTCTTGCCTATTCCCCGATTTACATGCACATCCGGCGTGTTTTCCCTTCTTACAGACGTTCATGGATTACCTTCGGTGCTGCAGGCTACTGAAACATCGCGTGTGATGTGGCCGTGGGGGCTAGGTGAAACTGTAAGAACAAAAAGGTACGAGACTGAACTTGGACCATATGGACGACATCGAAGGGGATTCGGACGAGGCGTTGGGGGTATTAGAGGCTTGATCGGCCTAGCATTCGAAAGAAGCAGTGCAGGGGAAGAGGTCAGGATGATTTTCTTCTGCATAGCCCTTGTTGTGCTAGCTGCTTGGGGGTTTGTTGTCGGCGGCAGAAGAGGGAGGCTTGGAATGTCCTTTCATCCTTCTTCTTCTCCGAGTGTTGGTGCTGTCGGTATTGGTCTCAGCTTGGGACTTGTATCTTGAATTTTAGTTAGATATATTTCATTTTACATGCCATGCTATACTGGAGGGGATTTTTTCTATACCATTGACTCATGCTACTGTATTGATTTGTAATATTCCTAGAAGACTCGTTTGTAGAAGTAGATTATACTATGTTCTAATTTATGTATATTGTTATTTTGTTAGATGCATCTTTTTCTGTTCGATCGACGGTCAGAGGATCTTCGGAATATGAGAATGTGTTCCATATGTTGAATGAGTGGTTGGAGCCATAAGATTATCTTAGGATTGCTGAGAAAACCTGATGTAGACAAGTACTAGATAACAGCAGTATGCATCAAGAAAGGGCTCTATATGGATAGCAGTTACAATAGATGCGTCAATAGATGCGTCATTGGTCATAAGGGGCAAGGGGGAGTATTAGTTACGAGTTCCAGACGATAACAGGACACACTGGGCGTGGTGCTAATACCTGTATACATTTGAAATCATAACCAAGCAAATATCAGATCATAATGTTTTTGACGCAACAGGATGATAAGCGCGGCAAGTACGACACGATGGGATAGATCGTCATCAAGACCTGACAGCCGGTCAGTCATCGTTCACAATATGAATCGAGAGATCCAGATAAACTGTGGAGAGAGAACGAATGGGACGCACATTTTATATTGGACTGCCATTTGGTCTCCGTCTTGATTGATTCTATACTTAATGCGGATGTCAAGATCCCGAGGGTTCCGCGCATTTGGTGCACAGCTCAAAATACCACGGACTTGGTCGCCCGAATTGATGGTGAGCGTTTCAGGTGTATAGAAGACGGTTTGCCTGCATCGGGGATTGATTGTAAATTAAATTAAATCGATCATAAATGGAGTTGGAAGGTCTGACATACTTCCAGTGGGTGTATTGTGCATGAGGACCAGTGGAAAATTTCACCTTCTTGTGTGTGCATTCGAAAGAGATGTCAAACCATGCCAAGAATGCGTGGATATCTGTGTGTTACAGATCCAACATGGCGAGAGCACCAGACAGGTGGGTCAGTAAGGTGAGATGAAATCGAATAGTACGCGACACACAATCATCTCGCGTTGCATTCAGCGAGAAAGGTGCTTCAAAAGTGAGATCCTCTTTCTTTGCCGTGAGAATGTCGATATGCTAACCACATCGTTAAATGTGTTTTCATTAACGATGTGTTTCCAGGGGAATATCAGCGGAAAAGACGGTTACCTTGATAAGGCAAGGGTCTGTCACGACTGCTTTGAGCTCGACCGTGTCGACAAGAGGTTCTCTGAGGGCGATATCTTTGATACACGAGTAGTCGAAACCGTACACGTTGTCCCAAACTAGAGACAGTGATGGATTTCAGAAACGACGAACAGAAGAACGAATGGGGTAATACATACAGTTGATCTTGTCCTCTTTATATTCCTGGTCTTCAATCGCGGCAAGATAAAGTGTTGCCGTATCGGGGAAAATCAAGCCTCCTGGTTTGAGATACTTGTCCCGCGCTAGGAGGACAGTATCAAGCATAGATTCATAGAGAAGGAAATAGCCCATCCACTCCGAAATGATGATGTCAAATTCCTTGATGGGGAGTTCAGCTTCCTCAAGTTTACCCTTAACGAGCGTGATGGCTATTCCATTATGTCAGGAAGGCAAAAAAAAGAGAAGAGACCTCAAAAGAATCACTATCTTTGAATCCGTTGGCTTCAATGATCTTTTGTGCCTGATCGATAATATTTGACATATCGATCTAGTGAAATCATCAATTCATGATTTCTTTGCAAGAGCAATAGTCCACTCACGCCAACGACATGCTTTGCGCCTGCCTTAGCAGCAAACATACTCAAGATGCCCGTGCCACATCCTACGTCCAGAACAGTCTTCCCTTTAAAGAGGTGAGGATTATTCACGATGGCTGAGCGGTAGGAGCCCGTTCGGACAGTATCCTTCAACATCTCCTCATGAATGCCTGAGAAATCAGCTCAATATAATGGTGTATCTCCAGGAATTTTTCTCACCAAAATGAGCGTAAGAATCGGCATAGCTGTCATTTGTTGGATGATCAGAACGAGTTGTCAGAACTTGGTTTGTCTAATAAAAGCGATGAACGAGCGCAACTAGTCTTTCGAAGTCATGTCATAATACTTGAGGCCCTCTGTGCCATTGCTTGTAGATGGTCCGGCGTTGGCCATGGTGAGCAGAAGCGAGAAGTAAAAAGTTTGATCAAGAAAGTTGGATCAATGGCGTTCAGTGAAAATTCCTTGGTCGGTAAACCAAAATTGGCACTCTCACGTGATCTTACATATGTCTCTCCGCATCCGCAGCCACAAATGACGATGTTGCATAAATCGGTACATAATCCTTGACAACGACATGCATCAGGTCAGTACTGCTCCCTTGTTTATTCTTCACACTCGAATGTACTGGCCCAGCAGCAGAAGACACAAGTTGGCTCGGAGAACCCTCCGCCTTATGAGTTAACTCCAAACCAACAGTGTATGTGTGATTATTATTGCACTCAACTAATCTGCTAATCTACACTTCTAGTCCAATACTATGGGAAGTCATCACCTACACCCGCACTGAACACACCAGGCAACGGTCCATCATCATTTCACACTATTTCTCATGCTCCTGCCATGATTGCTGGGCCTTCCTGCACTCCACAACAAAGCATGTTCAACTCACCTAATGTCTATCACTACGTCAATCCGAGCACGAGTGAACATATCACTTCGCTGCTTCCACCAGACCATCCCGAGATGATCTGTCTGCAAAGTGGTCATCTGACGGAGACGAAGTTTGGACTTCTTGGTATGCTATTCTTTGACTGGTGCGGATATAAAAATCCTGACCTTGAAAAATCAAGGTATCTTAGCGGCAGTCTTTTGGTTCCCTCTCGGACTTGGGCTTTGCTTGCTTGACCAGGAGGTTAGATGTTCTCGGTGTGGTGTTTCTCTTAAGGACGGAATCTGCAGGACATAGGTATCCCTCGCAGTGTACTGACTGAATCGTGACGATAAATCAGTCGTTATGAATGACACGTTGCCCCATTTTCTGCCGATAGCTTCTGGATTTATGTATATTGTATTTGCACCCAAGTAACCGACTAAAAATACCATCTCTTATGATGAAAGGGTGGGTCCAACAAGTACAAATACTCCATTCGAAGGCACCGAGGTACCAAACGCGTGAGCGTGACTTTAAGACTTTTGTTGCATGGCCAAACACCGACTGCAAGGTCCTCCATGGTTCTGTTTAAATCATGAAGATCTAATCAACAACGTGGATGAACTTGGCTCCGGGGAGTTGCCTCCTCTTCTTCCTTGTTTCTCGGTACCCAGTCTACAGGACAAACCGCAGAATCCCATCGTAGAGCGCCTCAATACTCGTGAAAAGGCAAAAGGATCGAACACGTCTGGAAAATTGCTGCCTTCTGAACTCGATAGTATCACGGCAGATTTAACGCGGTTGGAGACGAAGAATGAACAGCCAGATCTCTCTGTCTGGGGTAAATTGGATTTAGACAACCACAAAGTACACCCCCCTATTCTCGAACCCCGGACGTGCTTATCACCTTCTAGAGGCAACTCTTTTCCTGGGATGCACTACGACCAATTAATCAAGTACGCACTTCCACTCCATTCCTTTCAGAAAGAGATGGCCTTGTTTATGCTTCAGCGCGGCATCTGTGAGCGAGCAATGACAAAATAGCCTAGAGTACTGTTCTTATAGTATTTATCAGCGTTCAGCCACGGATGAGAGACTCTTCGACGCATATTGTGTACATCAAGCAATCGGATTTATTCTTATCTCTTAAGATGACCGTCCTGGGAAATTCTTCCATCTATCATTCATGGAATGCAGATCTGCAACGCTTCGTCCAGACAGGAGTCAAAGAAGAGGAGTCAGGCTTTCTGTTTCTCGATGGGAAGGATGAAGTCATTAGTAACAGGTAGGCATGTACATTTGAACCAGATAACATTTTCCTGACTATCTCAGTATTATATCGCGATTCTTAACAATAGGAAACTTGCTGAGGCGTTTGGAAATCCTTTTGACTACCTTACGTGGCAGGTTGGTGATTATATAGCGGCACATTAATTTCGTGCTCATTACTTTTCTCAGATCTACAACAGATGGACCAACTATACATGCGTTCGCACATGCACTCTCCAATGTCTTAGACTGGCTCCGCAAAGTGCTTGCAGATTGCCCACCACTGCCTATAGAGCTGTTAAAGAACAGTCTCCCTATCACGCAGATATGGCTTCAATACGAAGTCTATCAGGGTATCCTAACTTCTCTCGCATCGCTCTGCGGTCGTGTAAGTCAAACCTTGGCGCCTCTTGAACAGTCTATCTCAGAAAACACTCATAGGAGGAGATCAAGATACCTCAAGAGTTTCATCCTTTTGACTATAGTCCCATAAATCTCCTCTCTCACGTCCACACTCACCTCGATACACATTTCACTCGACAATCAGCTCGAGAAATTTCTGCTATACTGGCTTACATTTTATCGAGTACATCCCACGAATACTTGCGCTGGATCGCTCAATCAGTAGGATATGGCCCTCGTCCGCCGCAGAAACAGGAGCGTATCTTTCCCTCACTTAATGAATATACCCTCGACGAGGAACCGGAGGAGTATGAAGAGGATATCTTTGAGGTACTTGAAAAAGTAGACGATGATTACCCTTCATTTTTTCCTCCTGAGCTGTTCGCCATTTTGCCGGCCGCCCGGCGGTCTCTGATTCTGTTACAGAAAGCCCAGCCTGAGCACCCTCTGCTAAGTCAACCGACTCCGCAAGCAGAATTGCGATGGATTTGGAGGACAGAGGATATCGAAGCCGCTTACATCGGCAATCAGATGTCGTGTAATAACACACAATGCACCCAAACTGACCAACTTGACTCTCATCTTGAAGGCTCTACTCAGAAGTACAAGACTGGCCTGGAAGGTCTCGAGGTTTTCGATATGGAACCGGGTACCTTTCTGAAGAATGCATCACTAGCTTCCAAAACGACGTCAGGTTCCGTGCAAGACTTCATAGATTCTTTTCCCGATTCTCTACCTCCTATCACTCCTACATTTAGTCATCTTGGTTCTGTTGTCTTCTCTGACCTTGTTAAACACTCGTCGATGCTCTCGTCGACATTACTGGGACTCTTTCTAGCTCATACCGGCGAACTCAATTTCCGGTCCCACCTGGTTCTCCTTCGCGACTTTCTTCTCGTTACCTCCTCTTCATTCAGGCTCAAGCTATCTTTTGCCTTATTTTCAGACAAGGAGGATTATGAAATTGATAATAAAAATCGCGCCTTGTCCCTTCAGACCCTGAGGCAACGAAAGCAGATTACAGAGAGTACTCAGCCCTGGGCTGTCGGTTTAGCATCTGCCCTCCTTGAAAGGGAAATATGGCCTCCTGTAGGAGCTGATCTTAGCTTCTTTTTGCGCACGGTCATTGTAGATTCGCTAGATTATCCGCAGGGTGATCTGCCTAAACAGGTCGTAACCAATGCGTCCTGGAGGCTTGGTTTCGCTATCCGGGATTTGCCTACTGGACCCGGTCGAGATAAATGGCTTAATCCCTTATGTACGTCAGCTTATTGTGGTGCATATGTTATCTGATACATTTCTAGGTGTCGAGTGGGTATGGGTTATCTTCTCTTCGAGGGTGATCTGATGCCACTTATGCCAGGGCTCTTGATTTTCTATACATGGACTACAAGCCCCCTCACCCGTTGGAGGTTCTCATCCCCCCTGAGGTCTTATCCAAGTATCAAAGAATGTTCACCTTCCTCCTAAGGTTGATCAGAGGTACACTCAAGCTTCCAACCAGGAATTGGATTTGCGCTCATAGTTTGTAGTCGAGCATGCACTACATGCAGTTGAAAGGATGATACGATCAACCTCTGCCCCTATCTTCCCCACGCTGATACCAATGCAAAACATGACTCTGCATTTCCGATTTGTGGCACAAACTTTCATGAACGCATTGTCTGGCTATGTTTTTGACACCGTGATTGGCGGGAATTTTGACCCTTTCCTAGCCGAACTGACGCCTTTGCGGGATGAGAATGGTGATCAACAGTCACGAAGGTTTTCTGACGTTTTTGAGCTTGCAAAACACCATTCAAGCCTTCTTGATGATATCCTCAGTGCTTGTCTGATGCGTTCTGGGCAACGAGCAGCTGGAGACCTTCTCCGACAGACGACTGAAATTATATTGGAATTCGCTGTTGTCGTTGGAGAGTTACACCGAGAGCGCTTACAAGAGTATGAGGCTGCACCTTTGGTGGCGGATCTTTTTAGCAAGTTCAAGGCAAAGATGACAATTTTGGTAAGTTTTCATGTGCTGAAAACACTTCTATCTGACACATGAACAGACAAAAGTATTGAGAGGATTAGTCGAAAAAAGTGCCTCCAGATCCTACGCGGAGCACTACTTTATCGGACAACAAAATCGGCCTGCTGGACCTGAGGCTCTGCATCATTTGTTACTTCGTATCGATACATCGGACTGGTGGACTTCTACCAAACAGTAAAGATGGACATCGTTTCAAGTACAAGATGAAGTCCTCGAATGATGGCATTACAAGATGAAAGGAAATCATTGTCGTCAAAAATAGCAAAGTGCCAAGTGTTCACGTATTGTCCATCTACTGCTTCGTCTTTTCATGTTGGTTATGAGCAATAGGATATTCGGACCTCCAAAAAGGTAGAGCGGAGTAAGATCCTTCGTGAGATCGATGAAATAGTTGTTAAGAGATTTTCAGAGCAAAAAGTGAACAAAATCAACCTGCCATAGTATCTGAGTGTTTGTTTAGAAGCGATATTGAGCTCATGACACCTATTGCCCCCAACCAAAGTAGAACCACGAGGATCGGCTTTGGCTTACTAGTCGTGTGAATAATTAATAATACACCTCATGATTCTTTGTAGATCTGCTCAACCGAGATTCGGGTCGAACCCGTTTCCTGACCGTTTTTTACACGAGTTCCGATCTCAGCTGTGGAGAATCTTGACCGCATGGAAAGTCGGACGCAATGGGGCCTCTATACTTGTACTTACGGGATAAGATCATCCTGACCTATGCCGTAGTCATAGATGTGAACTGGATTTCGAACTCAAAGAACCGTAATTGGGGAGGTATGAAGACAGGACGCTTAATTGGACATAGATTACCCGCAATCATAGAGGTGGTGAGTACCCGAAATGTTTTCCCCACTGCGAGTTAGATCCATAGTAGTGTCAATCCCAGTCTCATCAGACATCTGATATAGATGGTTGACACACCACGCATCTCTGCTAGGCTGATTGATTTACCACAAAAACGACCAACATTCTTTGCGAAATCCAGAACTCGAGCTACTTTTGTCTCCTCCTCCTCCCACAGAGGCAGCTTTCCAACATCAGAATATCGCTAATGCGCTGTACAGTCGAGTCAACTCCATTTTTCAGTAGTTACTAGAAAAATCTCACTTTGGCGGGCTGGCAATGCCATTGACCACATGAAGCGGGCTAGATGTGACGAAGAAGGAATATCGGTCAAGTTCCTTACAAGTCTGTGCCAAAGCCTCTAAATCGAAAAATTCTCCAATGGGTGTCTGCATCGACAAGTCAAGTCGCGTGTGATTTAATGACTGATGACAACTTACTCCCCAGAGACTCAGAAGATATTCGTGGAAGTCCCAATCCTGTACAGTGGGGCGCGCTTCGAAAGAGGGTGTATCAGAAGCCACGGCTGCGAAATGACGATTCCTACATGCTGTTAGAGAGGCTATTATAACACAGCTCATAAGACGCACCAAAACCATTCTAATTCCTCGGTATCTTGGCGTATCCCAACCAATTCTGGAACTTCGAGTCCTTCCACTCTCTCCTGTTCAGATGACTTCTCATACCACTCGGTGTAGCCCATTCGGACGAACAGGATATCTCCCGTCTCGAATATCAAGTTTTGTGCCTTTGCACATGCTTCCAATTCTTTTGCTGTCACGAGGTGCGCCTCCACCGCAGAATAATGGATGCCATTTTTTTGTGCGTAAGAATAGTAATCCAAAAGGATGCCTCTACCCACTATCTTCCCTTGGAATGCTGTTCAAATATAACTGAACTGATCACTATCATGACAAAATATTGAACTAAATCCTACCATGTATGCCGTTCCTTTGAGGGTTGTCTGGTGATGAAGGTATGCTGTTTCCCGCACTGTCTACAATCTCGTTAATCGGAAGTCTGTTATAAAAGAATCCTTGGATAATGTTATATCAAGCAACCAAACAAGCCAAGGGAGTTCTCGTCTCACCTGATGGATGTCCGAAATGGCGGAAGCCGTCCCACTGAGAACTGCATTGCGAATTAAATGATATCTCGTCATCGATTATGCGAGGCTGCTCCTGCCATCCCTTGACTTTATGCTCTAGACCTTTACGTCCAAATTTGCTTGGCGTCGGTTTGTGCATAGCCCAATTGAGGCTGCAGACCTTCCCAAACTGGATCTCCGTACGAGACGCTTTCAGAATCCGTCGTTGAGTGAGCAAGTTTAATGCTCCAAGTTCATCAGGTGTTGCTGCACCAGATACGTGCTCATAAAATCCCCAGATAGCTTCTATAGATTGATAGAATCTGAGGACTTGACTTCGACGCAGTTCATGATAGACCCAAACTTACTATCGGGATCACCCTTGCGGAAGGGTAGTTCATCAAATCGAGGAAACTTGACGTTGTCGAACGGTGACTCAGCCATTGTTCAGGAGTTACAAATTGCCTTTGATCCTCTTGATATAGCATTTTAAGCGCTATGAATAAACCCTCTCTTGGTATTATTCCGCTAAATGGGTTTCCAATCCTATATTTAGATTGGTCCCGAGGCTTCTGTGAACAGTGATGAATCTCGTTTCTCTACCTCAGGTTCCACACCACCCAACCTGACATAGTCATCAGTCGTCACAGGGTCACGAAAGGAAGTTTCCTACGTACCACCTGTACACGACTCGTGAGTCTTTATCTCGACATCTGGGATCATCCGATGCTGCTGTGTAAGCAGCAAGTCCTGCGTCGGCGAGCACAAGTTTCGCGCCTACCTCTCGCGCAGCAGCAATCGCCAAAGTCATATCTTTCTTCATTAACTGAACTTTGAATCCACCTTGATAGTTTTTACTAGTGACAGCATCAGGGCAAACTCCAGGCACAGGATTCACCGTGCTATTGACCCAACTTCCGCCAGAACTTGTTGCAAAGCAGTCACTCAGTGTTCTTGGGTCCAATCCCAATCGCATACCGAGGTTCATAGCTTCTGAAGTTGCAAGTGCGATCATTCCAGAGAGATAGTTGTTGCTGAGCTTGGCTGCCAGACCGAGAGACGGTCCATCCATGGCATGTAAGGACTTTCCCATGAAGGAAAATATATGCCATAGAAGTGGGATATGAGGAGAATTTTTCTCTATTCCGACCATGAACGTCAAAGTGGCCATGGCTGCTCCTGAAGTTCCTCCGGATACTGGGGCATCATGAAAAGTAGGTGGGTTAGTTGGGCTCGACGACCGGACGGCATTTCCAACGATCAACGAAGTGGCGATATCAATGGTAGAGCTGTAGATAAAGTCCTTTCAGCTCGAGTCAATACATTTATTGGGCACTAACCAATCGACAAAATGCTTTCCAGAAGTATCGGCTACCGATAGCAGACCTGTCTCCTCATCCAGGAAGACAGCTCGGACATGAGCTCCTGATCAAGAAGCTCGTGAGGTCGGCGCAATAATTCAATATATGTCATACCTTCAGGAACGATTGTTATAATGAAGTCCTGCCCACGGCAAAGAGTCAATACAGGAGAAAAAGGCTGAACGATTCGAGCTCACACTTTCTTCAGCTATCTCACGGGAGTTACGGCCGATGAGTACTTGAGCACCTTGAACATCATTTTCCGCAAATTGAACCTCTTCTTCCAGAAATCTGGCAGTCAATGCAGGGTCGATATCATAGACCCATAACGTGCTTGTCCTGGGAAGTTTTCTGCGCAGTTGACTTGCCATCGGGTATCCCATCGCACCAAGTCCTACCCAGCCGAATCTCATTGGAAGGGTCAACGTTTCCTCGTTCACCATGGCTGTTGCGAGGTCAGAATTCGAGCTTCGATTAATGCCTGAAGTGGGTACTTGTTATCGACTTCATGCAAATTCTATTCGCCAAAAAATTGAGTCACTCTGAGGTCATGGGTTATCCATGCGATTATAATGCCATTACAATGAGTCATATCCTATCTTAAGACAAATCAAAATCACTGTCGAGGGAAAGATTGGCTTACTCATAGTACAAATCTCTCCACTAGAGGCCAAAGAAAGGATGGAGATTGGCTGGCTGGGACTACGATGGGATTCTAGTCGATGAGATTACAAAGCTGTCTGTAGTCGAATAGTCTCTAAAATTGAACTTATCACTCCTTATCTCATAATGCCACTCCCAAGACCCAACGAGAGTGCTCACAACGAGTTATACGAGGCGGGCAAACAGATCAGGCGGAAGGTCATGGTAAGCTCGTCGTATCCGATGGTGCGAAGGTTATTTCACGGATAAACATGATCAGGGCGACGACTATGTCAATCGCAACACCAAGTCGGTAAATCTTGACAATTTTATGAATGAATTATTGTTACAACTAAATGTAGGATGCCACGGATTTCATGTCATCTATGCAGCACGTTAGTCTAATCCTTGTGCTCGCTGGGTGGAGTAATCAATGCCAGATCAGCTCACGACTGAGATCGCTTGGGGCACCATTTGGACCAGGCCCGGACTAGAACTGAAACAAAGAAGTTTGATAGTGATTGCGTTGCTCACGGCACAGGGAAAAGAAGCTGAGGTTGGTGAACATTGCTCTACGTATCCTCGTGATAACTGATAACTGTTCTAGTTAACTGGGCATCTAAGGTTAGATGCACGCTAAATGTTCCGATATACCTTATTCACAAAATCGGCAGAGGGGCTGTTACCAACGGTTGTACAGAACTCGAGATACAGGAAACAATGCTTCAAACTGCCGTCTATTGTGGTATTCCGACCGGAGTCTCCATGTTCCGAGTAGCAGACAGCGTCATTAAACAGTTGAAGGAAGAAGGCGTCTTGAAAGTATAGAAAATTCAGTGCCGATTGGTACTCGTTGTGGGTCAAGGAAATGGTCACTAAAATCTGGACAGTCCATTCACATGTTGAGTTTTGATAAGCTACAAAACCGAGATTTCAAAAAGATACACAAGCACTCTCGAAGAGACAAATCCGCGATTGGGAACAGGTATTGACTAGTCACGTCGCTTGTCAGACTTGGCTCCTGAAAGCGTATTAAGTTCAGTGGCAAGCCGGTCATACTCCTTGTAATTTTGGGATGCTTGCTTTTTGAGAGTATCTGAACTGAAATCAGACTAGAGACAGAGCAATAACGCGAAAAATACCGTAATCTCGCTCTTTTGCAGCGAGCTTCTGTTTCAATTCTGCAAGTTCCTTGCTAGCTTCAACTGGCTTGGCAACACCCCTCTGCAAGTACAAGATGGGTAAACTAAACGTTCAAAGGCTTGAAACCACAGACTTGTTTCAGTTTAGCATGTTCCTCTTGTGTACGGATCAGCTCCGTAGAGAGATGGAAAGTACGGGTAAGGACAAGGGAGAGAAAAAGACAGAAGCCGGTGAGATAGACATTGCGTTGCGCACTTCATGGAAGATTGAGACTGAGACTGAGAAACGATTCAAACGGTAAGGACATACTAGAACCTTCTTGCATGGATATTTGAGTCTGCTCTCACATCTGGGACACCAACTTTGCCAGACTTGATCAATTCTGACTCTTCATTGATCCTAAACATGCGCTGAAGTGCGTCTGCGAATAAAACAGCGACAAATCTAAATCGGGGGCATTAATAGAGGTCAGCAGGTACAAACGATCGACCTTACATGAACGATATTTTCAGAGCATAGGCGATTTTTGCGACAATGGGAGAAGTGGAAAGAAATGAGAAAATGCGCTTGCGAACACTGAATGGGATAGGGGCGACGAGAACACAAAACGTCAACATCTGGCAAACATGGGTGAGTTGGGTATTTTGTCGAGATGCTTCAAGGGCAAACCTCCGCAGCGAGGAGGAAAAAAGTGAGCGTATAACTAGAATCAAACTGAGTCATTTGAAAGCCAAAGATTTTATGGAAAATGCATACTAGATGGTCATCTTGCAGGAGTTCAAAGAAGTGTTGAGCGCTATAAAGAAACCTGAAAGAGACCTGCCACGATTTCCCGACGTCATGTCCACGTGATAGCACAAGCTACACCGGCTACCTGTCGAGCTCATCTCCAAGATTAGCACCTACCTCGCCAACGTTATCGCTCTCGACGTCGGCAACTTTGCCAAGCCTGATGGCGTCGATCGAGGTCCATTGGGGCAAGGACATTTACTTCACCGTCGTTGTCCCTACCGCCATCCTCAAGCCCGGTGTTGTTGAGCTCGTTCGCACTTGCCGGACCGTCCCTGGCGTCAGTGTGTCCGATCTCCAAGCCTGCTCCTGGCACCCACTGGG
>Ga0153952_1000097_pt1 | contig 23064 bp, 24 predicted proteins | sample TSNJ036MetaG_FD_104746 | JGI IMG/M metagenome (GOLD analysis project Ga0153952, IMG submission 104746) | Attine ant fungus gardens microbial communities from New Jersey, USA - TSNJ036 MetaG | ecosystem: Host-associated > Fungi > Mycelium > Unclassified | place: USA: New Jersey, Wharton State... | reverse complement strand
TATACCACAGAGATTAAACCGGGTCGCTCTTCACCCCGCAAAATACCTCGCAATATGCGCTTCCATGACCGCAGAAAAGCTGTGCTTTAAGGCTTTTTGCTCACTAAGTTGACGACATTGATAATGACGCTGGAAAGGCCCGGGTCATAAATGACCGGGGCTTTTTGCTTCAAAGACTGACCACTGATTATTATGGTATAATCAGATATATACGATTTTAATGAAAACAATCTGTCGACGAGGTGGACATCTGCTGAAAGGTCGCACGCGATAAGAAGCTACATAAAGAATTGCTGGCAACATCCGCCCTATCCATTGAATATGCTGCCGCGAACTGAACAGCGAGACCGCTTAAACTGATCCCCCCCCGTTCAGTTTTGGCGGTCAAGGTGTTTTTTCGGTGCGGTATATGCATCCATTGGGGTAATCCTACCATAACCTGTTTTGCAGAGATGACGGGGTGGTAAACTCATAGGGCAATGTAGGAAATCCGGCAACCTTTCTGTACCAAATCTATATCCATATAGCTATTTCACGCTTGTACTTGTACTGGTAAAATATTCATGTTATTATGGTTGTGGTAACATTTTGGCTATACTGTAACGTTCGGTGCGCTGCACAAGGCATGCTATAAGGAGTAAGGAAAGGATACGATGGCTAATAATGATAAATGAAATGATGAAAGGACTTGTTGACCTCGTTTATATGACGGGACGAGCAAGAAGAAAGTTTGAGCTTGACAATCCGAATGAAAAAGTTTTGGCAGCAGATGCAAGTAAAGGTATTGTAACTGAAAAGAACCAAGACATACAGCGTGGTCTTGACTGGGTGACTTCACAAAGAGCAGTTGTCTTACTGACAGACAAGAAAATTATTTGTGGTAAATGGACAATTCCACTTAGCACTATTTCTGCTGTTCAATTACTTAAAATCAATTCATTGTTTGGTAGCGGACAAGTTTTAAAAATCCAAACAGAAGATGGTAGAAACTATCAGTTTGGAATGCAATTCAATCCTGAATGGACAAATCAACAAATACTCTCTTTGGCTCTTGAAAAAGGGAAAGTAAAGTATTCATTATTTAGCATTATTGCGAGATTAATTGTAGTTGGATATTTAATCTATTGGCTTTATGGGCGGTTTTTTGCAAGCTGACAAAAACAGATACAGAGGGTGTGTTGATTAATAGCAATGAATGATAAACACAATTTTGCAGGATATATAGAGCATCAAGGAATCCAATATTTCTGTACAGTAAATGACTACGTTGTCAAAATGTTCTGCAAGGGTGCTCCACCACCAATTTCAGGTCTTAGAATAAATAACGGCGAAAGCAAAGAAGAAGAATACATCTTCGGTTTTAGCGAAAACAATGTCAATTTTTCTGTTTTAATGCCACAAGGCACTTGCTATGACGAGTGGTCACATCCTATACATTGCCAATTTGCAACTCCTATTTTTATTAAGTATAAGGATATATCTTGGGAGAGGCATGATATATCATGCTTTGATGCAATTGAGTTTTATGGCGGAACCGTCAACAAAATTTTCAACCCTCGTCAAGCCGTAAGTCGTTCAAAAGCTGTTTCGAAAATTGAAGATATAAATATCACTTTTAGTCCGCATTCTGATTATAGCAAGGAATTTGATATTGAAATTAATAGGCTAAAAGCAAAAATAGAAGTCTTGATATATAGTTATGTTCATCTTGCTGAACAACAAAACAAGGATGACTCTATTAGCTTAGGGTCGCTAAATTCTGCCGTTCGCATTAAGTTTGAAAGCCAGCAGTCTCTTGAAACATTAAATCGTTATTGGTTGATGTTTAATAATTTTTAGTGTTTTTATCAGGAAGACATAATGTTAATTTTGGAGTTAGACTTTTACATAAAAATGCATCTGACTCGTCACTTTCACACTTTGCTGATGGTTTTTTTCGGAGAAGAAGTAGCGATATTTATAATGGTAAAATTCAAGATACCATCCAAATAAACGCACTCGGTGATAAATTTCCTGCGCTTTTGGAGCTGTTTGCTGACGAGAATCCGCCATTTCTGCGTTTTCTTCCCGAAAATAACAAAATGGCTAACCGCATTACTGATGCAGATGTCTTGAATATTTGCACAGCCTTTGAGATAACGTATGGAAAAGACAATACTGAAAACAAAAACAAGATAGTAAGTGATTATGAAGATGCTGAATTAGGTTGGAAAAGGGGGAACCTTATATTAGCCAAAAGAATGTGGTTTCTCTATCAAAAAGTAACAAACACATCTTGTACAAATGAAATAAAAAAAATAAAGGAAGAAATTTCTACTTTTGTTAAACTTCGTAACGATATAACTCATACCGGGAAATTGGAATGGGGAAATTGTGGAAAGTTTTCCGTAACTCTTATCAAGGTACTGTACGGAAACATATTATTGGGGGCTGGAATGGACAAGGATACCACAATTGCTATTGTCGAGAAAAAATTCGGAATGTAGGAATGTCCTCGTAGAAACAGAACATATTATTTTACGAAAACAATATTTGTAGGTTATCGTTTCTAGCGGTAAAGTCCAGCTATTAGAGGAAGTTGGGTAAGATGAAAATGAAGAAAGCCAAGAAAAAGCTTCCACGCAAGATCTCAGTGCAGTTTACTAACAAGAAATACATTTTTAGACAAAGCAATCCAGTAAGTTATATAATTGGAGCGTGCTTACTTTTATTATTTTTTTGTTTGGTAAAACTAGAAATCAATAGATTACTAAATTTTGATGATTTAATGTTTTTCTTGGCAGTATTTCCGATTTTATATGTAATTTCAATTGATATGAATAATCGAATATATGAGCAAATTACATCTTTTAGTATTAGATTGGAAAAGAGTAGAATAGAAAAAAATAAATTAATTATTGAAGTGAAAAATATAGGCTCAATTAATATTGTTTGCGCAGGAATTGATGAATTAAAGGTTAATGGAAACAAAGCCGCGGATGGAATCTTTATAAATTTTTTGCCGGTAAATGAAAACGCAACCTTTGTATTAAATGTCAAAGAAACTTCAATTATAAAAATCGATTATCAAATACATATTTTTCTCGACAATAAATTGCTAGTATTATACTATGAGCAAAAAATGAAATTGGTAAATAGCGAGTATGTAATTGAACCTAATAACTGTTTACTTAATAGAAGAATGTATTATAAATGGTGGTTTTAATTTGACGTTGTCACAGTTACTATAGTTATTTTTTATATATTATCTATATACCCAGAGGGGGGGGCTATTATGTCATGATGGCTATAATATCGATAATATAAGATTTTATAGGAGCATATATTATGGGATTATATGATGGAATTAAAGACGTTGCTAAGGTTTTACAAAAAGCGGATAATATTGATTTGTATAGTAAGCTAATTGATTTGTCTGCTCAAGCATTAGAAATACAACAAGAAAATGCTAGATTAAGTGAAGAAATTATACGATTAAATGATGTATCAGAGATAAACAAAAAAAATAGAGCGCCATGCTCACTCTTTTCTAACACTCAAGGATGATGATATGAAAATCATGTATTGTTCCAGTTGTTGGGATAAAAATAGTAAATTGGTGCAATTAAGCATTCATACTAATGGGTGGATGTATCATTGTCCTAATAAAGACTGTAGCAATACGGGAGAATTTGCACCAAGAAAATCCTTTTTATGAATTACACTAAAGAAAAGCAATTCTAAGAAAGCAATTATTATTACAAGCACCCATTATCCCAAGCGAATTATCCGAATTTGGGTGCAAAAGAGCACCGACGCCTGCGTAAGAGGAACCGGTGCAGGAAGAGAAAAGGCCGCGCCCAAGTTTGGATAATTGGATTGTACGAAACCGCGGGGATCGAGGCAGAATCTATGGGGATTGAATTATCGTTCAAGTCCAACAACCATCCAATAAAAGTAAGCGAGAATGCTTCTGATTCCCATAATCAAATAAATTACAGGCAAAAAGAGTATGCGCCCCCCTCCCCATGACCAAATGGCAATGAGAGAACGGCAACTATTTCGTTTCAGGCAGTCAAGAACTGTTCGCGAGGGCATACGGATATCGCGACAGCTTGGATGAACCACAGCGGGGGCATATGGAAATATCCTTGCCGGTCAGCTTGAAGATCAGATCCACAGTAGTGGGATTTACTTTGTTCGTTAGCGGAGTTCGGGTAAGCTGCTTGCATAGACCCAGTCGAACGGTTTTGCCTCGATTTGCAAGGAGCCCATAATGCCTGATTTTCATGAATCCGGGCGGTAAGATATGTATGAGAAACCGGCGGATAAACTCATCAGCGGGCAAGGTCATGATCTTCCACTTGGAGCTATCTTTGTAATCGCGCCATTTGAAGCTGACCATGCCGTTTTCCGCTTTTAGAATGCGGTTGTTGGAAATGGCGACACGGTGGGTGTATCGGCCAAGATATTCTACAACACAGGCAGCGTTTTTAAATGGTGGTTTGCAGTAGACAATCCATTCCTTTTGATAGAGCGCGAAAAGGAACCGGCTCCAGTCTCCAGGATTGCTCAGATATCGCAGGCCCCCATGGAAGTCAAGGCTTGCCAATTTTAGATAATACAAAAACTTCCCCCGGAATTTCCGGGAAAGAACCTTAACGGGCACAAAGAACTTCTTGCGGGAGCTTCTCCAATTACCGAGAGAATCGATACCGCCTCCCGGCACAATACAATGGATATGGGGATGGTGCATAAGGTTTTGCCCCCAGGTGTGCAAAACCTCGGTGACGCCAATCCGCGCACCAAGGTATTTGGGATTGGTGGCAAGCTCCTGTAAGGTTTCCGCCGCTGCTTTAAAGAGGATTGCGTAAAGCGTATGTTGGTTTTGAAAAACAAGCGTATTGAGCGTATCGGGAATCGTGAACACCACATGGAAATAGCCAATGTTCAGCAAATTGTGCTTTTGACTGGAAATCCAACGCTCCTTGGTAAGCGTCTGGCATTTGGGACAATGGCGGTTTCGGCAGGAATTGTAGGAAATCTGCACATGGCCGCAATCCTCACAGACTTGGGAGTGGCAGCCAAGCTCCGAAGTACGGCAACGTTCGATTGCCTTCATCGTCCGCAAAATCGGAACGGGTAAGTTGACGCGTCATCCAATTGCGAGTTTATGACAATTACCAAGTTTATAAATGAATATACAAAGGATTTAAAGCGAGATTACGACATCCTTATCATTGATGAGTGTAGCACCGTAAGTAATCAAAATATGAGGAAAGTTCTCGCTCTGGCAAAATTTAAGCTGCTTGTATTAGTTGGAGATACTTATCAAATAGAGGCTATTGAGTTTGGCAACTGGTTTGACGCTGTGCGTAGTTTCTTGCCGAATTCATCCGTTTGCGAATTAACTAGGCCATATAGAAGCGAGAGCAAACAGTTACTAAGTTTATGGGATAATGTGCGCAAAATGGAAGATGACGTTCTCGATCGTTTGCAATCAGGTGAGTTTTCCGCCAACCTTGATTCCTCAATTTTTACGCCTGCAGAGGAGAACGAAATAATCCTTTGCTTAAATTATGGTGGATTGTATGGAATCAATAATATTAACCACTTTATGCAAGAAAGCAATAATGGCAAAGAGATATGGCGCGGGATACAACGATTTAAAATTGGAGACCCAATCTTATTTAATGACTCCGCCGATAATTTCTTTATTCAGAATAAAGACCAACCACCAATAATTCATAATAATATGAAAGCTCGAGTCTTAAACTTTCTCGTCCTTGATGCAGGCGAGCCAGCGGAACGCATTCAATTTGATGTAGAAATCGATAAACCACTTATCGATTTAGATGCGGCCGATTTGGATTTTGAAATTATCGGAAATGCCGTAAACGGCAATTCAATAATTCGCTTTGCAGTATACAAAAACAAAAGTACAGATGAAGATGATGATGGTGTTTCGAAAGCAATTGTTCCGTTTCAAATTGCTTATGCTGTATCAATTCATAAGGCACAAGGATTGGAATACGATTCTGTCAAAATCGTTATAACAGACGAGATTGACGAATTGATAACGCACAGCATTTTTTATACAGCTATTACTCGTGCAAGAAAAAAACTAAAGATTTACTGGACACAATCGGTGGAAAAGAAGGTTCTTGATAGAATAAAACCAAAAAACAATAACCACGATGTAGCTTTGCTTAGGAATGAAATAAATTGATGTATGATAGCATTGTGGAGTCGAGGCTATTAACCCGTAAACTCCGAATAAATGGGCTGTACTAAAGATGGTTTGAGTTTTTTAAATAGCAAATAATGTGAAGCTGATAATACAGCTTGATTTTCGGCATGATATTACTCATTAGTTAATGATGAATTGCTAAAAACACCTTTTATAAGGGGGATTTCATAATGACCGCAGATTCTCCGATATATAATTTCTTGAAGAAAAGACGCACAAATGAATTCTCTGATTCGACGGTAAAAGTTCAAGGGAAATTGACACGAGAATTATTTGATTTTTATTTAAATTCATTGACTAGCAGGAGCCAAGAAAAGGATTTTGAGATATTCTGCCGAAGAATTATGGAAATAGAAATATGCCCAAATCTACTTCCTCAAACTGGCCCAACAGGGGGTGGAGATAGCAAGGTGGATTCTGAAACTTATCCAGTATCGGAGGCTACGGCACTCACTTGGTATCATGGGATAGGAAATGCAGCCGCAAAAGAACGATGGGCTTTCGCTATTAGTGCAAAAAAAGCATGGAGACCAAAATGTATATCTGACATAGAGAAAATTGTTAATACTGGTCGGGGATATAAAGAAATATTCTTTATCACGAATCAATATGTCTCTGATAAAAAGAGAGCAGAATTAGAGGATCTACTTTCTAATAAATACGGCATTGGGGTTCATATTTTAGATAAAACATGGATACTCGAAAAGGTATTTACTAATCGCCATGAAAACATTGCGATTGATACATTGCATTTGTCCGTAGAATTAAAAGAGGAAAAAGTAGTCGGTCCCCTTGATTATAGTCGTACACAAGAACTGGATAAGGCTGAAAAAGAAATTTCAAACTATATTGCACAAGGAAACTATAATCTACATCTAGTGGAGAAGGCAATCGAAGCAGCTATTCTTAGTAAAGAAATGGAACTTCCACTCTTTGAAACAAAGGGCAGATTTTTGCGTGCGATTAATTTGGCCAATGAATATGGTACAGGTGTTCAGATGAAAGAAGTTTCCTATGAATGGGCATGGGGTGTTTATTGGTGGTACAACAGCCAAGATGAATATAAAAAAGCATATTCAGAATATGAAGCTCTGGTTCTGGACAGTAATCTTTTTTATGATGTTGAGAGATTAACCAATCTATGGATGAACTTAGTTACATTATACGGGGGAGATTTAAACGATCCATTGCTCAAGGAGAAAACTGCAACTCTAATTGGCATATACAACAGGCTGATAGAGGATACATCTCGCCCTAGCACGTCATTACAATCAAAAGTAAGCTTGATTTTCGTTAGGATGTTTACAGAAAATCATCCTCCACAGTTGTTTGCTGATCTTGAAATCTATATCGAAGAAGCGCTAGGATGCTTAGATTTTAGCTTTCGTACTATTTCTAAAATGATTATACAATTATCGGACTTCTTTTTAGATAATGCCGAGTATGATAGTCTCTTTGAAAAACTTATTGGTATATCAGCGACCCGCACAGAAGAAATTGACAGCGCAAAAATGCTTTTGTCGAGGGGAAAGTCATTTTACCCACAAAAGCCATATACTGCAATCAAGTATATTGGTAGGGCATTAATTCGTTTGTATAAATCTGAAAGCAAGAAGTTGTTAACGGAAGCTTTAATTTATATGGGATTATCTTTTGCAAAAATAGGGCTTTATTGGGCGGCTTATGGGTATTTTTCAAATGCGATATTTCTCATGATTATTGATTACATGCAATTTGGGAATATATCTCCGTTACTCCTAATGTGCGCAGACCAATTGAGAGCTATTGAGTTGCAATGTGGTTTAATTGCATATAGCCTACAATGGCATAATATCTACACCATATCTAAATCCTTAGTTCATTCTACAGGATATAAGATAGATGCTCCTGAGCTAATTAAAACAGATCAAATATATGATGGCATCCTCGGAGTGTATTTTTTAAACCTTCAATCTGAAGATTTGCTTAAACTAACCAAGTTGCCTGATAATTTAGATCGTTTAGATTTGCTAATGGGTGCTATGGCTCTCCGTTATACATTAGGATATATTGACGAGGAACTGGCGGATATATATACTGATAGTGCTGCGTTAGACGAATATATGGGCATGTGGAAAAATCAACCGGCAACAGAGCATTTATCGAAAACAATAATATATGGTAAAGAAAACAGTGCTGTTATTTGTTCAAATATTCTGGGCTGCTCAATTGAAGTTACGTCAGATTTGATATTTCCATGTATCGAATTTTCTAAAACGATACTCGCAAGTTTAGAGGCATTTATGGCTACTGGAATGCAAGATAGAATAATAGCCAGATATCATGAGGTGAATATAATCGTCAAATATCTCGATTCTGAATATTATGAACCGAAATTTGGGTTTTTTGATAAAAATGGCAAACTATGGTTTGAGTTCTCATGCAGTAGTTATAGCGAAAATGAATTTCAAATTTCACAAACAAAGACGAAAACAATATTGCTAGATTTTATCGCACAATTTGTTCCAAGAGCTTTTATGTTTTCAGATAGCAGCTTGCTTGAAAGAATGGCTTCTGAGGATAAGGTTCTTGAGCGATCCTTGGAATTTACAAGCAGTATCTTTGCAATTGATGATTTGCTCGGTCGCGATGTTATCAATATGGATAAATGGATACAACCGGACTCAAAAGAATATCCTCGACAAAAAATTGTTTCTATGCATAAAAAAGATTCCGACAACACTTCTGAAAAGTCGGACTCTTTAAGTGACTTAAAAGTACATTATGGCGCACCAGATGGATATGAACCTGAAAACCTCAAGCATAGTGACATCAAAATGAATAATCTCATAAATCTATCATTGTGGGATAATGCTGGATGGCGAGGCGTGCTTTATTTAATTTCTCCGGAATCCCATGTACCGGCTATCCTTGCGCCATTATTTTCAAATGAAGATGCTGCAATCGGTATTTTCAAGAAATGGATAGAAGATTTCGGAAAAGCAGACTTAAAAAACGACATTCGTTGTTGTATTATAAGGGGAGTGGATAAAACTAATCCTATGCATTACAGAGTTGCATTTTCACCAAATATAAATAATTCAAATTTATCAGAATCAAACAAATATATTATTTCACCATCAAGATTTCATTTAATGGAATCTACCGATAATAGTGCCTTGAACTATTTTTTGAAAAGGACAAGCCAATTAAATAATAGTTTTTATTTAGCACCAGCTGTTGTTACTTCTATGCAAAAGCAACCGGATGTTCTATACGATCTGGTCATAAGGAAAAATAATTTAGAAACAATCGATTCATGGCAAATTGGTGTGGATAGTTGGTGGAGTTTCGCGATACTTCCTGATGACAATCCGATAATTCCTAAAGGGGTTGATAAAGCACCCATTACGGAACTGTTAAATAAAAAAAGGCATAAATAGAATTATGTCATATATAACTGCTGATTGCATTAACCATAAACCGATTAGTTGATGGTTAAAAATGAACTTCCACTAATAAGCAAACTGGCTAATTGAGGGGATTTCTACTAATCCATATAACTTTGACTCATAAGCATTCCGCGCTAACACAGGAGGGCGAAGCACCTTTGAACTCTTATGAATATCAACGACCTTTAGGGAAGATAGAGGACATTCCCGAGCTGCGGAATGCGTTTATAGCAGTCTATGACACAAAAGATAAAAAAGGCGCGGTGCGATCGGCTTGCTATATGGCAGGCATCTTCTCGACATCACCGGGATAGAGCCTTGCGAGGAAATTATCAAAGCCCTTTAGCGCCATGCAGCGCTGGTTAGACGGAAAGACTAATTACCACGAAGCGAGAAACATATCCTTTTCAGGCCTGTACAGATATGCGCGAGATGAAAACGACTTAATCAAACAGAGGTTTTATAAGACGATGGCGCAAATAGCGTGTATCCCTCATGTGAAATACCATGCGCTATGGGCAACCGATTTCGCGGTTACGCTTATAAACAGAATGTATCCGGGCAATCTTGACGAAGTGAGAAAAGAAGGGAGACACAAATAGCGTTGCTATTGGAGGCGGAAGCATGACAAATAAATTCAAGTTGTGTTACGCTGTAAAATCGAGTTCCAATCGTCCCGATTTTCCTAATAATATGACAGAGGAAGAAAAACTCATAATGCAAGCCCATTCTGAATTTTGGGATAAGCTTTTGTTGGACGGAAAAGCTTTGGTTACCGGACCGGTGCAAGACTCAAGCGGAACTTATGGGTTTGCCATCGTTTTTTCCGAAAGCGAAGAAGCGGCACGCGAGTTATTAAAAGACGATCCGGCTCAAAAATTATCTGTGTATCATTATTCTCCCATGTTAGCCAATTATATTTCTGAATAGTCATACCAGCTATTTTTTGAATACCCATAAAAGGAGTGTGCCAGCAAATGAAACCGACTCAAACCGGGGAAGTATTGCCGAACATATTCGCATTTTCAAATCGGCAGGTCAGTTTTTACCTCATGAAAACAGGCGGGAAGTATATTGCTTTTGATGCGGGGATTTCCCAAAGGGTGGCAAGGCGGGAGTTTGGCAGGTTAGGCATAAAGCCAGACGATGTTGCCGCCGTATTTCTTACGCATACAGACAGCGACCATGTCGGCGGAATCGGGTTCTTTCCAAACGCAAAAGTGTACATTTCAAAACAGGAAGAACAGATGATAAACGGCAGCACGAGGCGGCATCTTTTTATTAGCGGAAACCGCTTGAAGTGCGCATACACAACGCTTGGCGACGGCGAAGCCATCGACATAGACGGCGTAAATATCAAGTGCATTGTGACACCCGGCCATACAAAAGGCTCCGCCTGCTATATCGTGAACGGTAAATATCTTTTTTCAGGTGATAATTTCAGCTTGAAAGACGGCAAAGCACAGTTGTTCATTGCGTTCTATAACATGGACGTCAATGAGCAGAAGAAAAGTATTGCTAAAATATCCGGACTTCAAAACATTGAAGCCGCGTTTACAGGGCATCACGGTTACACAAAGAATTTTGCCGAGGCTTTTGAGGATTGGCGAAAAGGGCAGAATGGCTGATACGGCAGACAATTTTAATGGAAGAGGGCGCGTAATAAATGGAATCTTTAAATCGTTCAATATATCCTGCTATTTTTAATCGAAAATCCACTCGAAGCTATAGTGACGGCCCAATCCCTAAAGACAAACTAGACAGGCTTCGTGCGTTCATACCGGAGGCTGTTCCTCTTTTGCCATCGGAACAGGCGGCATTTGAAATCCAGCCGCATAAGGGAAACTCGATGAAAATAGCGGCTTATGCGAAAAATGGGGCGGCTTCATTCATCAGCCTGGCATTCATGCTGCAACAAATGGATCTGTTTATACAAACGAACGGGATGGGCGCGCTATGGAACGCCACGGTTAGAGCAACGGAGAAACAACATGGGGGGCTTCAATACGGAATTTGCCTTATATTTGGACTGGCTAAGGAAAGTCCCGTACGCATGAGCATAAGCCAATTCGACCGCAAGCAGCCGGAGGAAATATCAGACAAACCGGGGCTTCCCTTGGTCGAAGCTGTGCGGCTGGCGCCAAGCGCACGAAACAGGCAGCCGTGGTATCTTATATGTAAAGAAGGGCATATAGATTTTTATTGCAGGAAAGGCGGCTTCATCGACAATACCCTGCTCAAAGGTTTGCAGTGGTTTGATATTGGTATCGCTGTCTGTCATGCGGTTCTCGCGTTGCAGCAGGAAGGCTTCTCACCGACCGCTGTTATTAAGCCTGACGCGCCTAATAAAGAAGGATATATCTATGGTATTAGTTTGAACTACTAAATGCCACGATGTAATGTAAGCTTGGATGTTACAGCAGGACATTTGAATCGTCAATTACAGGAGGATCGACATGGAAAAACAAAGGGTAATGCCATTTCTGTCCTTTACCGGCAAGGCGGAAGAAGCCATGCAATTTTATGCTTCAAGCCTTCCCGGAGCGGAAATCACGAAGCTTGTGCGGTATGGGACGGAGCATCCTTACGCAGGCGAGGGCGAGGAAAATTTGATTTTGCACGGGGCGTTGTCGGTTATGGGACAGGAGATCATGTTTTTGGACATGACCGCCGCCTATCCCGCGCCGGATTTTAGCTGGGCTATTTCCATATACCTTGATTGCCGCGACGAAGCTGAATTTGACGCTGTTTTCGCCGGGCTGTCACAAGGCGGCGTGGTTATGATGGGGCCGGAGTCTGTCGCCGGCTTCCGCAAATGCGCCTGGGTAACCGACAAGTTTGGCGTAACATGGCAGCCGGTGTGGGAATGACAATATATAAAAACGCGCTGGAATTTCAAATTGATGCCCTTGTGTAGTGTCTGTGGCATATACAGGAGAGTAGTGGGTGATAGATACTTGGCAACGCTTCTAAAATATAAAGCAATTACTTTTTACATAGGTACGGTATTGCTGTCAGGGTTGTTTCTTTTGCTGCAAACCTTTGTGTTCCCGAACAGCAGACTAGAGCCTGTTGACATTAACGCAAGGAATCAAAAATAAGCGCAAGAAAGATAAAGGCGAGGAACATGATATCCAGCTTGTTATAACGGGTGAAGATACGCCGAAAGCGCTTAATTCTGCGAAATAGACGCTCAACTTGATTACGGAGTTTGTAAAGAACTTTATCGTATTCCCAAGGGTTTTTACGATTGCTTTTAGGCGGAACAACAGGTGTATAGCCCATCTTTATGGCAAGACTTCGGGTGGCGTCACCCTCATATGCCTTATCCATCAAGAGGTAAACTTCACGAGTGGTGTTTCCTAATGTAGCAAGTAACTTACGCCCTTGAGGTCCGTCACCCGAATTCCCGGGCGACAAGGAAAAAGCTACAGCTTCTCTGTCAGATGCGGCAACCATATGAAGCTTGGTATTCCAGCCGCCGCGGGATTTCCCGATTGCCTGTTTTCCGTGTTTTTTAAAGCGCCTGTCCCATCCGGATGCACCTTAATGCTCGTGGAATCAAGCGAAATAATTTTTACGGAAATCTGGATGATCCTTTTTTCTTGTAGAAGCAGAAAAGCTTTTTGTAATACGCCTTTCCGAACCCAACGCCTTAACCTCACATAGATGGTGTTCCAATTGCCATATTCTTTGGGCAGGCTCCTCCATTTGCACCCATTTTCCAGCATATACAGCGCGGCATTGAGAACATCCATATTGCTGATTTCCGCCTGTCGGCGTTGTTTGGGAAACGCTTCTTTTATCTGTTCGTATTGTTTTTCTGTCAGTTTCATATCTCTATTTTATCATTTAATGTCAACAGGCTCTAATACTAATGCAGTTAGCTCCGGGGCTTATAGCAATTATTATGGTCAAAGCAGCAGCTAAAGAAATGAGCCTAATTTCGCTTCTAAAACAATGCGTGCGTAAAAAAGCAGCTTGGCGCTGGATAATTCTATCCGCCATTATCCCCGCCGCCATGGTTTTTGGATGTGATTTTATTTTCCGTGTGATAGCTAAACAGAGCTTTGACAGTTATAGAAATAGTGCGGTTACCTGGAACGGATGGTTCGTTATCGCTGTGATGATTGGCTGCATAGGTGAAGAAATCGGATGGCGGGGCTACCTGCTCCCGCTATTATCAAAAAAATTCAGCTTACTGCTATCAAGTGTTTTAGTAGGAGCAATGTGGGGAATATGGCATTTCCAGTTTGGGGAAGGTTTAGGCTTCGCGCTGTTCATTGTAACAACTATTGAAATGTCTATCATTATGACATGGTTATACCATAAAGGAAATGGAAGTTTGATTACGGCAGTAATATTTCATATTGTGATTAATTATTGCTCTCAATACCTTCATGGGAACGTATTCGATATTTGTCTTAGGCTATTGCAAGCCCTTGTGTTTGGAATATTTGCAGCTATCATATATTTCGCTTCACCTGTTTTTAAGTCAAGATAGGGTATTGAGGATTCGCCTTTGCTAGGGCGATAATGTAAACGCAGCGAATTTATGTTTCTAAATGCCCTACCAGTACAACAAGAACAGAAACATTAAACGGAGGTTTCAATGATACCGAAGCTTGAAGTATTTTTTGATTACGCCTGCCCCTATTGCCTGCGGGGACACGAATCCCTGATGGAGCTGCTTCCGCGGTATCCGCAGGTCGAAATCGTATGGTGTCCGTGCGAAGCGCACCCACGCCCAGACAGCTACGGCCCGCACAGCGATCTATGCGCACGCGGGATGTACTTCGCGTTGGAGCGCGGCGCCGATCTCATGGAGTATCACGACAGGATGTATCGCGCCGCCTTGAAAACCAGCGCAGACATTGAGGATTCGCGCGCCCTGTCAAAGCTGACGGACGGCCTGTTGGATGCCGACGCTTTTTACGCGGCATTGTTCGGCGACGCGTATCAGGACAGGCTCTCGGAGAACAACCGGCTCGCGTGGGAGACTCACCGTTTTCTGGCTGTGCCGTCCTACCGCATGAATGGCAGGTTGCTGATGTCCATAGAAAATATCGGGGTAAGTAAACAACAGCTTGCCGCCTTTATAGAACAGAATATTTGAGTGCAATTTGCTTGTTTTCATTTGTATGGCGCATCTCCTGTCAATAAAAAATTCATGGCGATCGCTTTGTGATAAACTGGGGAGGAAGTGGATAATATGGCTAAACAGGTATTTCACATTGAAGATTTTATAAATGATATCAGCCCGGATTACGCGGATTTTATCATGGCTTTGCACGGTTTCCTGATGGAGAACGATTGCACGGTTACATTGAAGCAAGCGGCAAACGGCCATGTTGTTTCCTATGCAAAAAACAAAAAGGTCATCGCGAACTTTGTGTCGAGAAAAAAAGGGCCGGTTATCAGAATCTATGGCGACAACGTACGCAAGTATATGGGTTTCATGGAGACTCTACCGGATGGAATGATAAAAGCCATCGCAAAGGCTCCGGTTTGCAAGCGCCTCCTTGACCCCGCCGCCTGTAATTCCAGATGCTCGATGGGATACGATTTCACAGTGAATGGTGCACATTATCAAAAGTGCAAATACAACTGCTTTATGTTTGAGATAAATGCTGATAATTATCCATATATTAAAGATTTTCTTGAAAATGAAGTGAAGGAAAGAGCCGTATAAATTCATTCTCAAGGAACAATCCCGCTTAAAATAAAGACCTTGTAAAAGGAGAATTTGGACATGAATGATATACACGGACACTGTGTTTGCGGAGCAGTGGATATTATTATCAAGGAATACGGATATTTCGTCTACACCTGCCATTGTGACAATTGCCGCCGGATGAACTCTGGGCCGGTACTTTCTGTTGATCCGGGCTCGAAGGAGAATGTGGTATTCGCGCATGGCAAGGAAAATATTACAATATATCAAGACGAAGAAGTGGAGCGTGGCTTCTGTTCTGTTTGCGGGAGTACCCTATTCTGGCATAATCCGGCGGATAACCACTACTGCATGAACGCGGAGTTATTCGATGAAATCATTAAGAATGCTTCATTTGAGTTAGAATTGTTTTACGATATGAAACCTGGCTACTATGCTTTTGCCGGAGAGCGTAAGAAACTGGACAGGAGTTTTAAAGAAATCAAGGAAGATTAACGCTGACTGCCCATTATGTTTATGATTAAAATTTACAGGTTAACAAATGAACTGCCAATTATAAGCAAACTGACTAATTGAGGCAACCTCCGCTAATCCATATACACAAACCGCCCAGCGAAAGCTTGATAAAAGGAGCGTAGCTCATGCCAATCTCTGCAGCCTACATCGTCCCCCATCCGCCGCTGATTGTGCCGGAGGTCGGCAAGGGGCAGGAAAAAACTATCCAAAGAACAATCGAAAGCTACCACGCAGTAGCGCGGCAGATTGGAGATATCCGACCGGAAACGATTATCCTCATCTCGCCGCATTCGGTTATGTACGCCGATTATATTCACATTTCGCCAGGCAGTGGAGCGCAGGGCAGCCTAAAGCAGTTCGGCGCCCCAGCGGTGTGCAAGGTGGGCTATGACGCCCCGATGGTGGACGAGCTTTGCCGCATTTGCGGCGCGGCGGACTTTCCGGCGGGTATATTGGGCGAAAAAAACGCCACCCTCGACCACGGCACACTGATTCCGCTGTATTTTTTGAATCAATATTACACCGATTACCGTTTGGTACGCTGTTCTATATCGGGGCTGTCAAGGCGGGAGCATTATCGTTTCGGCATGATTCTTGGGGAAGCGGTGGAAGCGCTCGGGCGCAACACTGTAGTTATTGCCAGCGGCGACCTCTCCCATAAATTGACCGAGGACAGCCCGTACGGCTTTGCGGCGGAAGGCCCTGAATTGGACAAAGCGCTGATAAATAGTATGCGGTCCGGCAACTTCGGTGAATTCTTAGAATTGGATTCTACCCTTTGTAAGCGGGGCGCGGAATGCGGCTTGGCTTCATTTGTTACAATGGCAGGCGCTTTGAATCAGAAAGCGGTGGATACCCGGTTTCTTTCTTATGAAGGGCCATTCGGCGTCGGTTATGCCGTTTGCGCCTATCAGGTGACTGGCGATGATCCCGGTCGTGATTTTTTAAAGCGGGATATCGCCAAAAGCAACCGGCGCATACAGTCCTTGCGGGATAACGAGGATGCTTTTGTGCGACTGGCAAGAAATACGCTGGAAAGCTATATCGCCACCGGCAAGCTGCCGCCGCTTCCGGATGATTTACCGGACGAGCTGCTAAAGGAGCGGGCGGGCGTGTTCGTCTCCATAAAAAAGAACGGGCAGCTGCGTGGCTGTATCGGAACAACCGAGCCGACACAGCCCAGCATCGCGGAGGAAATTATGCACAATGCAATTTCCTCCGGCACACAAGACCCACGCTTTCCGGCGGTGCGAAGTGACGAACTGTCCAGCCTTGTCTACAGCGTTGATGTGCTCTCTCCCGCCCAGCCGGTCAACGACAAAAGTATGCTGGACGTCTTACGTTATGGTGTGATTGTGACGAGCGGGCGTAAGCGCGGTTTGCTGCTACCCAACCTGGATGGCGTAGACAGCGTGGACGACCAAATTCATATTGCCTGTCAAAAGGCCGGAATCGGCCGAAACGAAAACTATACCCTGGAGCGATTCGAGGTGGTGCGGCACACATGAAAGAGGCCGTTTTTTACAAGCTATTGGATGATAAATCCGTGGAGTGTGGGCTTTGTCCGCATTGCTGCAAGATACCGCCGGGTAAAGAGGGGCTTTGCGGTGTCCGATACAACCAAAACGGAACGCTGATAGCCAAAAGCTACGGCAGAGTCACCGGGATGGCGCTTGACCCCATCGAAAAAAAGCCGTTGTATCATTTTTATCCGGGTACAAAAATTCTTTCTCTGGGCAGTTATGGCTGCAATTTTCGCTGCGGATTTTGCCAGAATCATGAAATTTCCATGCAGAAGGCCGCGTTTCGGGAGCTTTCTCCAGAGGAAGTGGCCGCCGTTTCCAGAGAGACTACGTCAAAAGGCAATATCGGTGTGGCCTACACCTACAACGAACCGCTGATCGGCTACGAATTCGTAGCGGACTGCGCCCGGCTCATCGCGAAGCAAAGGCAAAAAAACGTGCTGGTCACCAACGGCTTTGTGTGCAGTGAGCCACTGGAGCGACTGCTGCCTTTCATACATGCCATGAACATTGATCTCAAGAGCTTTCGCCCGGCCTTTTATCGGGAGATTGGCGGTCGTCTGGAGGATGTGCAGCGCGCAATCGCATTTGCCGCGTCCCGCTGTCATGTGGAAGTGACAACTTTGATAATCCCCGGCAAAAATGATTCCCCGGAGGAAATGCAGTCCCTTTCCGGGTGGCTGTCAACGATCAATAGAGATATTCCTTTGCATATAAGCCGGTTCTTTCCCGCACACAGGCTGCGGGATATTCCCGCCACGCCGGTAGAAACCATTGATCGGCTCATGGAGGTTGCGCAGCAAAATTTGAGAAATGTCTATCCCGGGAATTGCTAGAGTTTGATTGCTTGTATATATAAAAAAGGTGGTGTTCCCTTATGGCAAAATCGCTTGTATTGGCCGAAAAGCCTTCTGTAGCCCGAGAGATTGCAAAAACGTTGGGTTGCAGACAAAATAGTGAAGGCTGTATCATTGGCGATAAATATATTGTTACGTGGGCGCTTGGGCATCTTGTCACCCTTGCCGACCCGGAAATTTATGATAAAGAGTATAAGACATGGAGCCTCGAATCACTTCCAATGCTGCCACAAAAAATGCAGCTGGTTGTAATCAAGGAAACCTCCAAGCAATATTCCATCGTGCAGGGCCTATTGAAACGGGCCGACGTATCCGAGGTGATTATCGCCACCGATTCAGGCCGTGAGGGGGAGCTTGTCGCCTGCTGGATTTTGATGAAGGCAGGCTGCAAAAAGCCTGCCAAACGGCTTTGGATATCCTCGCAAACCGACAAGGCCGTGCGGGATGGCTTCAAAAACCTGCGGCCTGCCAGCGAGTATTACAATCTGTTTTTATCCGCCCAATCCCGTGCGGAAGCGGATTGGCTGGTCGGCCTGAACGTCACGCGCGCTTTGACCTGTAAGCACAATGCGGGGCTTTCCGCAGGACGCGTACAAACCCCCACCCTAGCTATGATTGTGGCCAGAGAACAGGAAATCAAAAGCTTCGTCCCAAAGGAATACTACACCCTCAAAGCAAAATTTGATGGATTCTTTGCCACATGGATGGGCGGCAACAACCAATCTCGCTTGTTTGACCGGACAGCAGCCGATTCTATTTTGCAAAAGGTATCCGGCAAGTCCGGGGTGGTAATCGAGGTAACCAAGCATTCTAAGCATCAAGCTCCGCCGGCCGCATACGACCTGACGGAGCTCCAGCGCGACGCAAACCGCAAATACGCCTATTCCGCCAAGGAAACGCTCTCGCTGATGCAGTCACTGTATGAACGGCATAAGCTGCTCACCTATCCCCGTACCGACTCGAGGTATATTACGACCGATATTGTCGCCACCTTGCCGGAGCGTTTAAAAAGCATCGCAGTCGGGACTTACAAAGAAATGGCGTTGAATCTTTTTAAAACGCGCCCGCTTTCCACGCGCTATCTTGTGGACAACAGCAAGGTTAGCGACCATCACGCAATCATTCCCACAGAGGAGCCCGTCAACCTCTCCAAGCTGACGCCGGAGGAGCGCAACATCTACGACTTGGTTGTCCGCCGGTTTTTGGCTGTACTGTCCCCGGCTTTTGAGTATGAAGAAACCAAGCTTACTGTCTTGATCGATAAAGAACGATTTTACGCGAAAGGGAAAATCGTCAAATCTCTGGGGTGGAAATTGGCATATGGCTCGGCGCTAACCGCTGAAGAAGATGATGATTCAGACATAAAAGAACAAACCCTGCCGCAAATTCGCCAGGGGGATAAAATCAGTATGCAATCCTGTGTTATCGATACCGGCAAGACCAAGCCTCCCGCGCGGTACAATGAAGCTACATTACTCACCGCGATGGAGAATCCGGGCGACCGGCAAATGAGTGACAGTATGCGGGATGTTTTGAAAACCACAAGCGGACTGGGGACCCCGGCCACCCGCGCGGATATTATCGAAAAGCTGTTCTCGTCTTTTTATGTGGAGCGGCGCGGCAAGGAAATCGTGCCAACCTCTAAAGGCATACAGCTTATTGCGATTGTCCCCGCAGACCTGAAATCAGCGGAGCTTACAGCCAAATGGGAGCAGGAGCTTGCGCTCATCAGCAAGGGGAAGGCCAACAGCGACGCGTTCGTAGCTCAAATGCGCGCATACGCCGCAAAGCTGGTATCGATGGTGATTGCAAGCGACGCAAAATATATACACGATAATATGACGCGCGAAAAATGCCCTGAATGCGATAAATTCCTGCTTGAAGTGAACGGCAAAAAAGGCATAATGCGCATCTGCCCAGATCGGGATTGCGGCTACCGAAAAAATGTATCCATGCAAACCAACGCCCGTTGCCCCAACTGCCATAAAAAACTTGAAATGCGTGGGGATGGAGACAACCACATGTTCTTCTGCGTTTGCGGGCACAGGGAAAAGTTCTCGGACTTTGAAAAACGCCGTGCTTAAAACGGCGCGACGAAAAGTGATGTAAGGAATTACTTGCAGAATCAGGATAGGAACCAAAACAGTGAAAAACCCGGCAACTCCGCGTTTGCGATACAGCTTGCAAAATGGAAAGAGCAGAACCAGGATGCAGATTAAAAGCGACTGGAATTTGACAGACAAGCTGCTTCAGATTGCAAAATAACGCAGGAGCGAGGAGAAAGCTACATGAATACGCAGACCGATACAAACTTGACGCGGGAACTGAAAGCCGCGCTCCTTTCGCATGGCGCGTCCCTTGTGGGCTTCGCCGACTTGCGGGAGCTGCCGGAGGATGTAAGGGACGGCTTCCCTTATGGTGTCGTGATCGGCATGGCTTGGGAGAAGGAGATACTGCGGGGTATCGCCGAAGGACCCACCCACGCCTATCATCAAAATTACGATGACCTGAACGAAAGGCTGGACGCTTTGAGCCGGTTTGCGGAAAGATGGCTTGTGGAAAGGGGATATCGCGCCCTTGCCAAGACACGGCAGGCTGTGGGCGCATACAACGAAGCGACCCTGATCACTAAGCTTCCACACAAGACGGTGGCCACGCGCGCCGGAGTGGGCTGGATCGGCAATTGCGCGCTGCTGGTCACGCCGGAATTCGGCTCCGCGCTGCGCATTTCTAGCATACTCACCGACGCGCCGCTGGAAACCGGAACCCCCGTTAACGAATCCCGCTGCGGGGAATGTGCCGTATGCGGGGAAATTTGCCCCGCAAAAGCCGTGTCCGGCAACAAATGGAGCGCCGGCCAATCTCGGGAAAAATTCTGGGACGCACAGGCGTGCAAGGAAACAGCGCGCGCCCGTAGCCGCGAAAAGCTGGGCGAGGATATTACCCTGTGCGGCCTGTGCATCCTGCGCTGCCCTTGGACACAAAAATATTTGGAGGGATAAGGCGGGAAATCGCTATGAGTAAAAAATCAAAGGCGTCCGGTGTAATATCGCCGATCCCGGAAGTCATTCTGCCCCAAACTTTTCCGAGTAGAGAAGGAAAATGATATGATTATCACGCGATGTGTTATCAAGCTTGACTGCACGAAGGGAGCTTATGTTTATGCGGTGAAATCAGATGACGGAATTACCCTTTTACTTTTAAAGGCTTCCTTGCTTAAGCTTGGAAGCCTTTATTATATAATTATGGAATCTCAGAAAAGGAGGCAACCCATATGGCATCTATTTACAAACGAACGTCTAAATCCTATTGCATTATCTACTATTATAAAAATGAGGAGGGGCTGAGAAAGCAGAAATGGGAATCAGGCTATACTTATCGACAAGCTAAAAAAAGAAAAACAGAAATAGAAAATGATTTGCTGGATCATAGTTTTATTTTGCCGAATCAAATCACCGTACGGGATTTAATTGAAAAGGTAGTTAGAGTATATGGATGCGGTAATTGGCAACCCAAAACGTATGAAACTAATCTTACTTTGATAAACAATCATATAAATCCTCATATAGGTGATAAAATGATCCAGACAATTACCCCCATGGATATTGAATCGCTATTTGTCAAGCTATTACGCAAAAATAGAGTTCGAGATAAAAGTAAAACTTTGTCTTCTGCAACACGTCATAATATATATATTATTTTAAAACAGAGCTTTACTTTGGCTGTAAGGTGGAAACTTATAAAAGAATCGCCAATTATAATGCGTGCCCCACAAATAAATAGAAAAGAAGCCTTGTTTTGGGATGCTCCTACCATGCGAAAGGCGCTGGAACATTTAGATGATGAACAACTTCACTTAGGTGTCCATCTCGCTTTTGCTTGTACGCTACGAATTGGAGAAGTCTTAGGTTTGACGTGGGATTGTGTCGATTTCGATAATAGTAAAATCCACATAAATAAAACAATTCTAAAGAGTAGGAAAGGAGGCACTTGATTCTGTGTCGCAGGAAAAGGTAGTTTTTCGTTTTCCTACAGTGTGTAAAGATAAGAACAGTATTGTTATACTAAAAAATACAAAGACACCTAAAAGTGATCGATATGTTTATATAACTGACCCATTAAAGCAAGAACTTCAGAAAAGGCATCAATATATAGAATCCTTAAAGGATAGCAATTCATTATTTGCAGATCATAATTTAGTGTTTTGCCTCAATAATGGTCGTCCCATCACTCCAGCTCTTTACGAAAAGTGGTTTAAGAAATGGCTTCTTACTTATCCTGATGAATTTCCTTCTATCACATTCCATGGATTGCGTCATTCATCAATAACTTATCTTATGGAACTAGCAGGAGGGAATCTACAAGCTGTGCAAGATAATTCTGGTCACGCCACGGCTACAATATTGCTTAATACGTATAATCATGTACGCAAAGGGTTGAAGCATGAGCTCATGATCAACTTTGAAAGAGACTTTTATGATTTGCATGAGAAGACTGCGTTAGCAGAGCCATTATGTCTCTATGATCTTATTGCCAACGATTCGATTATTCAAATGAGAATTAAGGAATTAATGCAGTTGAGTTATTAGCAATGTGTTAGCAGTGCAGTTGTGGTCAGATTAATTAGGCAAAATATATAAAAGTAAGGAGAGGATTCTATGTGCAAACACTGAACAAACATTGTGCAAACAGAAGTGCAAACATTTTGCGTCCAAAGGCTAATTAATAAACAGTAAAGCGGCTCTAAACATATGTCTAAAACCGCTTTACTAAGCCAAAAAACTTTGGCACGGCGTAAGGGATTCGAACCCCCGACCTTCTGGTTCGTAGCCAG
>Ga0153952_1000087_pt1 | contig 23566 bp, 17 predicted proteins | sample TSNJ036MetaG_FD_104746 | JGI IMG/M metagenome (GOLD analysis project Ga0153952, IMG submission 104746) | Attine ant fungus gardens microbial communities from New Jersey, USA - TSNJ036 MetaG | ecosystem: Host-associated > Fungi > Mycelium > Unclassified | place: USA: New Jersey, Wharton State... | reverse complement strand
TGATACAAACCATGAATAACTGGACATCGCTATTGAAGCGATAATTGTAATAATTATAAAGGAGGTAATTATTGTTTTTATCCTTTTTCCCATAACACCACCTCCTATTCAAACAGCGGTGCAAATACCGCTGATTCCACATCGATACCAAATACGTCTTTTACCGCTTCTTTTGTCCTTTGGCAAGCCAACACTTCAGCTTCCACTATAAACTCGTTTCCCATTGTAGGCCTTTTTAATATGTCAAAATCAGCCAGAAGCGGGCCTAAATCAAATTCACTATTACCCGTATGCTTTCCGTAATAAACTATTTTACGGTCGCCGCTTTTATTATAAGAAACTGCTGGTATAAGTCCCTTAACATCCGTACCGAGAAGCTTTAGGCCGGTTATATATTCCCCTTTGCCTATATCATTCTCGCCTTCCTTTGTCACCGTATAAGTCAGTCGGAAAATATAATCTTCTGACTCGCCTACCTTTACCAGCTTATTCTCATCAGCTATGGCGACGGTTTCATGAGGTATACCCCTGTTACTATTTAACTCAAACTGCAGCTTCGTTTTAATTTCAGCCGCGGTAATGGTTACCGCTTCGCTGGGAGTATCATCTACAAACCATGAGAAGCTAAAGCCTGTATACAATACGGCGGCCATCAGCAGCGCCACACCGGAAAGCAAGACCAGTCTTTTTTTCATTTAAACCACCCCTTTCTCTTCTTACTGCAGAGCCATGGAGTAATCGCTAGGGGGAGCGCATATAGCACCGAATTCGATCCGTCACTTTTGATATCTTCCGGCCAAGCCCAGTCATAGTAATAGTCAGGATTTGTTTCCGCTATGGTGATGGTTATTGTCTGAGCTTTACAGCTCCAACCATTTACGCCATCATCTTCCAGCTTTATCTCCGCATTAACTGACTCGCCGTCGTTATAAACTATGTCTACCACTTTGTATCCGTAAGGCACATAAGCTTCCGCCGTATATATCCCTCTGACAATACCGTCGGCGGAGGTATACGTTTTTTTGTCTAAGCCCATAAAGTACCAATAGCCAGCGCTAGTATTCTTCAACGGGCCGTTTACTCTGGTTTCAAACCGGCCAAAATCACGAGGCGTCTCACCATTGCTATCAACCACCTTGATCATCAATTGCGGCTTAACAATTTTTAGCTTGCATAAGTAATTTGCCTGTATAACGCTCTCTTGATATGCTTCGCTAGCCAAAAAGCTTATTACGTCTGTATTCTTATACCCTGCGGCAACAGCCACTTTGTCGGTTATAGCAAGTGCATATTCATAACTTTCTACATCTGTATCAAGGATATCATGCATTTTATCAAGAGGTATGTTTAAGTCTATACCAGTACCTTCATTTATTGAGCCATTAGCGCCGGTTAATAGCACCCAAGCTCCGCTGCTGCTTGTTCTATACCACCATTGATAAGAATAGCTGCCATTTCCCTGGGTTATTTTTCCGGCCAGCTTAGCTGCATCCCCGGCCAGTATGACATACGTTCCATCGGCGTTTCTTGTCAATACCACATCGCCGTTTACATCTGCGATCCAGGCTTCTCCGGCGACTAATGGCGGAATCTTCGTCTTAGGCTCACCTACTGTGAGTTCTTTGGGACCACCATCCACAAAATACCTAACCTTTGTCAAGCTGCTAATCGCTTCTGAGGTGGATCCGGCTCCCCAAACCCGTTCATCAATTACACGGACTCGATAAATTATGCTTGCTTTATCATTATCATCCAGATGGACATTCCAATTGAGAATCTGACAATTCTCGGCATCGTTAAGGCTTACAGTCAAGCCATTCTTAATAGCAATGGAGCCACCGGCGTTTTTAATGTCCGCAATAGTAATAGGATTTCCATTTTCGCTTATTACTTCAAAATTCCTATGCAGCGTATCGGTAACCACAAGGGCTGAGGCCATTTCACTGATTATTTTATCAGCTATTAAATCATTAAATGCCGTAAAACTAATGTCATTTGAAAACGCCCGGCCAGAAATTGGCTCAATCGATACGCCGCTTGCGTAATCCTCATATTTAGTGCCGCCTCGAAGATTTCCTGGCATCCTAGACATCTTATAAGTCATTTTCTCAAGATCTGCAATGTACTCCTTAGCATCTTTAGTTCCGGCATAGGTATATATCTCTATGCCCTGAGAAACCATATACTGAGCTTCCAATGTAGTTACCTCGATATGCGAATTATAATTTTGACCACTGCCGGGAGTGAAAATGTTACCGGTAATGCTTATGCGTTTATTATTTGAATCGAGATACGTCCATCTCTTATAACCCTTCTCAGGCAATACTCCTTCACTAATCGGAATTGAATTAATTATTTTGCCATCTACATCATTGACAGCCCAGGTGTCCGAATAAATATTGCCATAGGTTTTTTTATAAGCGTCTGCGGCATAAAAAATAATTACTTTTTTTCTTTCACCGCTTGCCACTATTTTACCGTCCTCAACACCCAACTTATACTTTGCTTTGATAAGCGCTTCCTGCAAATTACTTCCGCTGCCGGATCCCCCGCCTTGCAACGCTTTTATATAATTGACAAGATCCGTGGAATTCTTAAATGCCTCATCTTTAACCGTAACACCAGATCCCGAGAATGATGTTACCCAAATATTACTATCATTATTATCTTTAAAAATTTTTTCAGCAAATGCTGCAATTTCATTCTCAGCTAGCTTTCTTATATCATCGCTTCCTATATCAAATAACAGCATTATATCAACAGCATTAAAAGTAACAAGTTCCGGTTCGGCCTTCAGACTTAACTGCACGTCATAATGCCTAAATGTATCCGTTCCAGCGACTATTTTCTTAAGCTCCTCTATATACTTGTCGCTTGCCGTCTTGCTGTCCCCCTCCAGATCTACTGCCGCCAAGCTCCTCCCAAAACTCCTTAGCGAAGGCGTCACCTGTCTGGAACTATACGAGGACGCCGGAGAATATAATGAATAATCTACCTGCATATCTCCGTACAGCTCATACATTTCATTCATAAATACCATGGCATATTCAGGATCCGCCGCAATGGCGTAATAGACCGCTTCCAAAAATTCCTCATCATGGGAAAAGCCTTCCAGAATTCGGTCGATATAATCACTGCCGTAGCCGGTATTTCCGTCAATAAGCATTTGCCTTAAAACTTCCAGGCTGTATTCGCCAACATCTTCAATTGTCGGTTCCAGCTCTGTCAGAGTATCAGAATTATCCGGGACAACCTGGCCAGCGCCTCCATCCTCAATAACATCACCGGGATCGGTACCCTGCCCTGGATCGGGGTCTATATCAGTATCATTACCCGCCGTATTATCATCATCTGTATCTGAGCCAGTACCAGGCTCGGTATCCTGATCATCATCAGTACCCGGCTCAGTATCCTGGTCTACATCCGTATCCTGTTCGTCATCCGCATCCGCGTCCGCGTCAGAATCGCTGTCCCCATCCTGTTCCTCGTCCGCGTCCTTGTTAGTATCGCCGTCCATATCCGAACCGCTATCCGTTTCGGATTCATAGCCGCCGTTGTCCGCGTCGTTGTCACTTTCAGAACCAGCCCCGGAACCGGAGCTCTCCTCCGTGCCACTTCCTGAGCCGTCACCTTCAGAGCCTATTGATATATCGGTCTCATTCGCTAACGCAAGCTTACCGATACCGGTATAGGAAAACGTCACGCATAACACCAACATAATCGCAAGTACTTTTCGTAAGCTTTTAATTCTCAATCCCATCACCCCTTTTCACTTTTCCCCTTACTAATCCATACAATTCCGGCGCCAAAACTATAATGCATAAAAGGATAAAGACGCCAACCATAACCTTTGGCTGCCGCAAGGTCATAAGCGCCAGTCCCAGTCCGTTCACCCAAAACACAGCCGTCCCTAATATCTCGTCATGAGTAACAGGATTTTTATCAGGTGTGTTATTTGCGTCGCCTTGGGTAATAAAGGAATAATCACTGCCTTCCTTGATGACCTCAACTACCCGATGTGTAAGTACAGCTTCTCCCGCTTCATATGTGAGTATATCGCCTACCTTAATATCTTCGACGCTTTTTTCCTTAACAATGATGTAGCTGCCGGCTTCAAATACAGGGCTCATGCTCCCAGTCAGCACTATGTAGCTTCTGATCCCCAGCAAAGAGCCTCCTCTTTCGGAAAGGTATGCGCTTAACAGCATTGCCGCGCATAACAACACGAATATTATTATGACGCCGTTAAACAACTTGCCCGCCAGGCCTTTCTTCGGTGATTCGGCCTTTGGAACCAATGTGTTCAAGTTAAACACCTCCTTTTCCAAATTAAAAATAGAACAATGGAGTGGCTGTATAACCCATACGGTAAATTATGCATATAATTTTCTGATAATAGTAGTCTAACATAGGCTATCTTCACTTCGTATTCATGGAATATTTTTCCAATCCTTATTTCGACATCATTTTGTCTTTTTTCAATTTCGTCACATAATTCTTTTAGCGTTAAGCATCGTTGTTTTTACCTGTACCTTCGCGCTATATACGGAAGCGCAGTATCCCTCCAAGCGCTTTCTGATAGATTCCAGATGCTCGGTTTTGGCGTCGAAAAGCATTATCAGAGCAATTTTCTCATCCGTAACCGCGTACATATCGTTTTTGCGCAAGGAATGCAACAGCACGGTTTCCAAATCCCCGGCTACATTCTTTCCGGGTATTCCCACTACCTCCATTAAGACAAAGGTGTTGTTGGTTTTTGCGGTAAACAGCTTTTCGTTGATAATTTCTTCTATTAAGTTCTTTAACTGCGCTTCTTCAATTACTCTATTGTCGTCCTTTTGCTCCTCCTTTGTTCCTGAGGCATTCTCCCGGGGTTTGCTCCTGCCAATTTGCAAAAGCGCGTACAATTCATCATCCGGCGAAATACCAAGCTCCTCTTGCATTTTCTTTTCTATGTATTTAAAGTGCCTTACCGCATAATTACTTTGCCGTGTGTTTATGAGTGCCTTTAAAAAAATCATGTTGATTTCTTCATTTATATCATCAATAGCTTGGAAGTCCTCGGCAATTTTTATAACGTCATGATAGCGCTGGGCTTCGAAGAGACTGTTCATCAGGTCGTGAATAGTATTACAGCAGGTTTGAAGGTAGTAATTCCTCATCCTGAGAACAAATCTATCATGCAAGCTGTCCTGCATGTAATGGCCGCAATAGACCTGAATGAGTCTGCAGGCTGTATCCATCCGCTCTTCCAAGGTAAGCTCTTCACGGCTTCTGTTCACAATCTCCATAAAAACATCCGTGTCCAGCACCGTTTCTTCAGAAACAATCATCCTATAAGCTCCCTTGACGTTTGTGATGGAAATGTAATCGGAAAAATCCATATTGAATACGTTTTCTTTGCTTATAATGTTTTTAAGTCTGTATATGTAGGTTTGCACAGCCTTTTTTCCATTTACATATTCGTTGTCGGGCCATAAATCTTCAACTATTTCCTCCGGAATACATAGCTGGTTCTTCTTTAAAATAAAATATTGAAGTATCGATTTGATCCTTGCAGTATTTTGATTACTTCTAAAGATGGATTTGTCGTCATACATTATGTCCGTATATCCAAAGGTTTTGATCTTTAATCTCGTATTATTTCGGCAGTCAAGCGGTGTTTCCATATTTACAGCACTCCTCTCTTTTACTTATATTTACCACGTTTACTGTTTCTTCGCTTCTATAATCAAATTTATCAGTTGGTTACAAGTGTCCCGCAGCGGCATACTCTGCAATTCAGACAGGTATCCGGTCTTTGCCATAAGCTTAAGTAAGTATCCGCACTCCACCGCGCAAGCCAGTGAATTTTCCGTTGCCGATGGCCGCGACTTCGTGCCGGATATCTCTGCCATACGCAGGTTGACCCCAACACCGTTGCCGCAGTTTAGCAACCTTTGTGAAAGAGGAAATTCCCTTCCTTCATTATCAAGATATTTAATAAGTTCTATCAAACGGATCGAAAAATCAAAGCTACTTTCTATGAGTTCAGCTTTCATAAGGCAATTCCCTCCTTCTTATCTCTTTAAGCTTATTGTAATAATGGTCACTAAAAAATAAAATTAGCCTGGTATGAGGATTTTAAAATTATTTTTTACCATTTTTTATTCCAAAAAATCCAAGTATGATGTTTTTTATAAATAACGCTCTGTAAAAACAGCAAAACCTTCATACCGATATGATAAAATATGGACCGAAATCATAAAAAAACAACCGACATAGCACTTTTATGCGCTATGTCGGTTGTTTTTCTCACCTTATGCAATTGACGCCGCATTATGGTATATTTGGAAACATTACATCAGTGAGAGCACTGATATAAGTTTCATTGCCCCAAATATCCTTAACAGCATCTTGTGTGCCTTGAACAGCATACGCCTCATACTCAAATGTGAATACAGACTTTTGCTCAGCTGGCACAAGAGGACTTCTAGCATCATTTGTACCTTTATAATATCCACCAAACTCTCCGGTCAAAGTAATAGCAATTTTTCCTTCAACTGTAGCTCCCGCATCCATCCAAACATATACGCTGCCGTCACTGTGGGCATACATTTTAGGATACTTAGTCTTATCAAGAATAATTTTGAAGTCCTTTGTGATTTTCGCTAAGCGTTCTTTATCTATTGTTTCTTTTTTTCCGTCTACGGCTTTCAGAATAGTAGGTGTGATCTTAACAACCGCTTCTCTTGAACCGGTGTTTTTAACTGTTAAGACGCCGTCTACGGCCTCTCCCGGGAGTTTTTTCTCTATATTGTTGTCGTCAGTCTTTATCTCACCTGCAGTCACACTTATTGTAGCGGCGGTAACATCGATTTTTGTTCCAGTCGCGGTATTGGTAAACCACGCATATGTAACGCCCATACCTGCTGCTAACGCCATAAGTCCGGCCATAAGGCCAATCAGTTTCGCTCTTTTCATTTTAGTTCCTCCTCGTATTTTACTAATAATTTCTGCCAGGCCATACTGGTGTTGACTCTGGATTTATATGAAGCGCATTCACAGCAATTCGAGATTTTCCAACGCTTTCTGAATTGCTGCGAGCACGCGTTATTTACTTGTTTTTCTCTTTGGCTTAATGCTCCCCTTTAAAGAAAAGGCAAACATAACGACTGACACAGCCAAAACTGCGCATTGCACCCTGAATAGGGTTTCCGAAAATCCTGTTTTCGGATTTTCCTTAGTTATTCCTAAAGGCACGCCTTCCGACATAATAGTTTTCACTTCCTCGCTGACGGGTTCTCCCAGATCGACCAGCTCGGTATAACCCTTAGGCGGGTTCTCTACGCCTATGGTCGTTGGAGTGGTTGTGGTTGGGGTGGTTGGGATGGCTGGGGTTGGGGTTGGGGTTGTCCCTGTCGATGGGGAGCCTGGATTTACTCTTGTACCTCTGCCGCCGGGATCAACTACATCCGGGTCAAGGGGGCCAGGTGTTGGGACTGGCTCATCCCTCTTCTCCTCCGCCGCAGAGAATGTCCATTCCAGATTGTTCGATAAGCTCTGATACTCATTATGAACATTTTCTCCATCCATAGTTACGTTTACTATTAACAGCGTAGTATCACCAGGGTTTAGCAAGCCTATTATGTATTCACCGTCAGACTTGGCCGGGAAATTACTAACAACTCCTTCGCTATTGGAAACGGTGATAGTCAGTACATCCAATAAATCCGGCTGTTCATCAACAACACCTGTATATCCGGATTTCTCGTCCACATGTACCGTAAGTACAAATGGCCTTGTATCTGTGTTAGTGAAGACCACATGTGATTGGACGGCTTCGCCCGGAAGCATGTTGTCGCCTATGCCGGTAAATCCGCTATCCGCCAATATAACGGCATCCAGTGAAAAGCCGCCGCTTCTTAAGGTTATATTTTCCGCGTAAACCGGCTGGACGGACATACTGGTAAGGATTAGGCTAATTATGGTAATTACAGCCATGTAAAGCGAAACCCTTCTTAACCTGCGCATTAGCTGCCACCTCCTTTATATATCTCTGCCGCCTGGTCAACGGCTTTGGTATCCAGCCAGCCATAATCCTCAGCAGCCTTAGCGGCTTTTTTCGTAGCTTGTATAGCCTCGGGAATAAGAATCAAATGAAGGGATTCACCGTTGCTTAAATCTTCTGTAATCCCCGTTACGGTAATCGTACCAGTGATGCTTGTGCCCGCCGGGACTACAAAGTAATTGCTATCATCACTCTTCTCCAAAATAATAGTGCGCTTGGAATAACCATCCAATGCGGCTATATTTGCAGGCTGAAGCTTTAACCCTTCAGGGTTGCCGCTGCCCAGGCTTGCAGTGATGCCGATACCCGACACACCCCATGTCAAATCTTTACCTGACGAATCCCTGTAAATAGGCGTCCAGCCCAACCGCAAGTAAGCTCCTATGGTACTGTTATTTGTGATTTTAAAGCTCAAATTGCCGTTTACTACCTTCGTACCTTTTGAAATCTCAACATCTATAAGCCCCATGTAATCTGTTTGGGCTGCCACTTCATGGTTAAATGCAAACCATGAATAACTGGGCATCGCTATTGAAGCTATAATGGAAATAATTATAAAGGAGGTAATTATTATTTTTATCCCTTTTCCCATAACACAACCCCCTATTTAAACAGCGAGGAAAATCCCGCTGAATCCACATCAATACCAAACACGTCTTTTGCCGCTTCTTTTGTCACTTGGCAAGCCAGCACTTCAGCTTCGACAATAAATTCTTTTCCCATTGTAGGCCTTTTTAATATGTTAAAATCAGCCAGAAGCGGGCCTAAATCAAATTCGCTATCACCCGTATGCTTTCCGTAATAAATTATTTTGCGGTCGCCGCTTTTATCATAAGAAACTGCTGCTATAAGCCCTTTATCAGCCGCCTTAGCCAGCTTTAGGTTAGTTATGTATTCACTCTTGCCAAAATCGTTATCGCCTTCGTTTGTCACCGTATAAATCAGCCGGAAAATATAATCCTTGGATGCGCCTTCCTTAACAAGCTTATTCACATCGGCTATGGCTACAGTTTCATTAGGTATGCCTCTGTTACTGTTCAACTCAAACTTCAGCTCCGTTTTGATTTCAGCCGCGGTAATGGTTGCCGCGTCACTTGAAGTATCATCTACAAACCATGAGAAGCTAGAGCCGGTATACAGTAAGGCGGCCATCAGCAGCGCCATGCCGGAGAGCAAAATCAGTCTTTTTTTCATTTAAACCACCCCTTTCTCTTCTTATGGGAGAGCATTGGGACGAAAGCAGCCGGAAGGGCAATCAGCGCCACCGCGGTTTTAGATGAAGATGCTTCCTTTGGCCAAGCCCAGTCATAATAGTAGTAGGGGTTTGTTTCTTTAATAGTAATTGTTATTTCCTTTGGCGCGCAGGTCCACTTGCCGCTAGCGTCTTTTTTTAACTCTATTACAGCTCCATCACTCTCGCCAGCAGGGTACGCCACTTTAACTGTATATCCATATGGCACATAAGTTCCCGCCTTATAGGTTCCCTGTATAATACCGTCGGAGTATACATATTCTTTCCGCTCCAGCCCCATAAAGTACCATTGCCTGTCGACGCTTCCCTTACCTGTTGGCGTTCTTAGCACCATCGTCTCAAACTGTCCGTCAATATCCGCGCCGCCTTCACCCTTCACTTTCACGATAAGCTTAGGGGTGAGCACGGTTATTTTTACCTGCTTTTCAACATAAAGCACTCTGGTATCTTTGTAACCGGCATTATTAGCCTTATTATCATAAATGCGCAGCGTATAGGCATATTCACCTGCCGGCAAGATTAAGCCCGAAACGGTATTATTCTTAACAGGTATGGCGAGACTATTACCATATCCGCCGGTTAAATTGCCTCCGGCGTCTGTAATCACCTTGCTTTCCTTGTACCATTGATAGTTGTAATTAGTATTTCCGCTTATGGCTAGACCCGATAAGTCTACGGCCTCTCCTTCCAATATAGCCTCTGCGGAATCCGAGGTGCTTGTTAAGCTAATATACGCCTCGCCGTCAACTAATGGGTCAACCGTGAGCAAAGGCTGTTTTGCGAGCTTCATCATCGTGCCGCTTTTCGTATTCACCGGCACATAAGCAATCTTTGTTTCGCTTGCCAAAGGCTGCTTACCTACGCTGCTTCCATTCAACCCTGCGCCGGTTAGCCAAACATCATCATCGATAACCCGCACCCGATAGGAGAGCTTTGCGATTGCATACTGGCCACTGCTATCACGTCCTGTGGGAGTCAGGTTAGTAATAGACCATGTGACGGTATTGCCTGTCACATCATATGAAGCGTTACCCTTATCTGCTGTTAAAGAAGCATTAGGTACAAGCTCAAAGTTTGCTTCCAATTCGTCCGTCACAGTAAAAGCTACCATTTCACCTAGTACGATTGATTTTATCTCTTCATAAATTTCACTCAGCTCACTTGCATTATTAGCGGAATAAGCCCTCTGTCCGCTGTAATTTTTATCATTAACGCCTATTCCGCTAGCGTAATTATATGTGATAGAATTTTCGGTAAACCCAGAAGGCAGATTTGTCATATCATAAGTCATATCCTGCAATAACTCCTTAATAGAGGTTCCTCCGGAAAAATCGATTGTATACATTTCAATTCCCTGACCTGCAGCATATTGGGCTTCCAGCAGTGTGACAGCTTTGACCATAGCGTCTGCTCCGCTGCCGGGACCGGAATTAGCCCAATAATAGCTTTTGTAGGACTGCCCATTGATTAGCAATTGATTGGTTCTTCTAGGAGAAGCCTGTGCTGCATAGGACCATCTTTTTCCATTTAAGCTTGTGTAACCTTCAACTGGCATGGAGCTGTCAATGGATATTGAATAACTACTACCTGAATAACTACTCTTTACCCAATTCCAAACATCCGTATACCTAAAGGTAGGATCACCGTCTGAAAGCAGGATAATTATTTTTTTACGCTCACTATTGTTGACGTCTTCGCCATCTTTTACTTTTAAAAGCCGTTTAGCCTCCAAAATACCATATTGGGTATTAGTGCCTCCGTCAGCTGAGATATTATTAATAAAGTTCTTAATACTGACAGGATTATCAGACAATGCATATGTACTCGTTCCACTACTGGTAGTATTCGCATCGGCATAGGCAACAACCCCGATATTAATATCACTAATCAATTTATTGTTATTGCTCATGCCGTCAACAAAGGCGCATGCCGCTTTACGCATTGCTGCAAGCCTATCTCCGGCCATACTGCCGGATTTATCAATAACAAGAACAATATCGGCAGGCTGCCCTTCAATATCTACCTTCACCTCATGGGTTTTGAACTCAATATCTACGGTATAATGCCGGAATAAATCAATAGCATTACCACCCGCGGTATCGTCTTTGGTAACGGTCTTTTTAAGATATGACACATATTTATTTGTAAAATAGGTTTTTTCCTCATCCTTTTCCTTTTCCTTTTCAACCGCAGACACTGCCGCTGTTGAAAAGCTGCGGGACTGAATAGCGCTGCGAGGCAGAATAGCGCTGCGAGGCAGACTAGCGATTCGTGGATAAATAGCGCTGTGAGGCTGAATAGAAATGACGGCCTCTTTCCGCGCTGCCGCCTCTTGTGCTTTTTCCTCCGCGATCATCTGACTAAATTCCTCGACGGCGCTTAAAATTTCATCCACTCCCGTATTGTCTCCGATTTCTTCATACGTCCCGTATTGGGGAGCTCTGTATTCATACACTCCAGATAAAAATTCTTCTACAAAAGCTGCGGCCTGGGCGCTTACAATTATCTCCGAGCTGTCATTAACGTCAACGCTATCGTCTTCTATATGCTCTATAATGGATTCATAAAGGTAAAGCATTAAATCCTCATCATGAGAAAATCCCTCAATAAACCAATCCACCAGCTCAGCATCATAGCCTGTATATCCTGCGTATTCGTAAAGCAGCGCCCTAAGGGCTTCAATTGAATAACCGCTTATCTCGGCATAATCTCCCGCGCCTTTATTTACAGCCGCAGCCTCACTGGTATTTTCTTCGGCCTCGGCAACCTCTACAGTGCCTTCGGTGGTGTCTGAATTGCTGTCTCCCTCACCACCAATGTTGCCTTCAATGACTGGAGCTTCATTTTCATTGTTTCCTTCAGCATCCGCGGCTTCATTTTCATTGTTCTTTTCAGCCTCCGCAGCTTCATCTTCATTTACTGGGTTTTTGACTTCGGTGTTATCTTCACCATGATCCCCATCTGCGCCGTTGCTGCCCGTATCCGCCACAGTATCGCCGTCTTCGCCTGGCTCCGTATCCATACCGCTTTCTAAGCCGACAATCGTACCAGAGCTCCCTTCCGTGTCACTTCCAGCGCCAACAACCGTGTCATTACCTTCGGAACCGTTCGCGCTGTCGTCACTTTCGGAACCAACCTCCGTACCGGAGTCCTCCTCCGTACCGCTTCCTGAGCTGTCACCTTCATAGCCTATTGATATATCAGTCTCATTCGCCAAAGCAAGCCTGCCAATACCGGTATAGGAAAACGCCAAACATAACACCAACATCATCGCAAGGCCCTTTTCCAAGACTTTAACTCTCAATTCAATCACACCTTTTTCATTTTTTCTCTTATTAATCCATACAATTCCGGCGCTAAAACTATAAAACATAAAAGGATAAAAACGCCGGCCATAACCTTCGGCTGCCTCAAGGTCATAAGTACCAGTCCTAGCCTGTTCACCCAAAACACAGCCGTTCCTAATACCTTATCTTGAGCAACAGGATTTTTATCAGGCGTGTTATTGGCGTCGCCCTGAGTAATAAAGGAATAATCAGTGCCTTCCTTAATGACCTCAATTACCCGGTGTGTAAGTACAGCGTCTCCGGCTTCATATGTGAGTATATCGCCGGCCTTAATATCTTCGACGCTTTTTTCCTTAACTATGATGTAGCTGCCGGCTTCAAAGACTGGACTCATGCTTCCTGTCAGTACTATGTAGCTTCTGATCCCCAGCAATGAGCCGCCTCTTTCAGAAAAGTACGAGCTTAACAGCATAGTCACGCATAACAATACAAATATTAGTACGATGCCGTTCAACAGCTTACCCGCCAGGCCTTTCTTCGGTGATTCGGTCTTTTGAACCAATTTGTCCAAGTAAAACAACTCCTTTTCCAAACATAAAATTAGAAGGTTTCCAATTGGTATAATACAAACACAAGCACTAAACAGCGAAGTGTCTTCACAACACTCCGCTGGACATGTAAACTATTGCGTTCTCTGCTCCTTTGTCAGAGCTTAAATGATTGAATTTTTTTGTTTCGTTTATGAGAATTCATCTGCTTTTTCCATGCATAGATTATACTATAAAAACCTCGAAGATACAAGCGTTTCCAAGGTTTCCCAAGGTTTTCCGATGGTTTTCGCTTGTTTGATTTTTTATAATCTTACATTCAAAAACTTTCTTGTTTTAAGTTTTATAGGTAAAATATTCCCTCACGATAATTTGCTTGCATTAATTTGCAGAATAGTATATAAATAGTACATCATCAACGCGAGCATTATATATGTGAGGTGGCCGATTTTGAATAGGTTTTCTTTGATGAGCGATAAATTTGCCGCTGCGGCTTTGCCGGAGGTGTGCGCGCCGCGTAACGTGCTCTTGGATCTATTTAGAAGGAAATCGGAGAAACGGATAATATATGTTTCCGCGCCGGCAGGATATGGCAAAACCGTTTCTACGCAGCTGTGGCTTAAAAGTTCGGACTGTGAGTTTGTTTGGATCGGACTGGATGAATACGACAACACACTCTCAATATTTTATAAGCTGATTTGCACCGGAGTGATTTCGCTGCAGCCAGATAACAACGCGATGGCAGATATTCTGGCAAGCCGGACCTTTGCCTCTTCCCCGGTGGAGCATACCATACGCCTGTTGTCTGAGTTTGCTCCGAAGGACAAACAATACGCAATCGTACTTGACGATATGCATCTTGTAACCAATGATGAAATCCGTAAATCAGCGCTTCTTGTGCAGAAAAGACTGCCTTCATCTTTTATAGTGGTGGTATTGACCCGAAATGAAATAGCGAAAGAATATATATCAATTACCGGAGAGGAAAAATGCGCTGTTATCACAGCTAGTGACCTGGCCTTTTCTACGGAAGAAATCAGGAAATATTTTAACGTTCTCGGGCGATTTATAACTGAGGAAGAAGCGGAGGCGGTCTACTCCTTTACAACCGGCTGGGCTATCGGAGTAAACGCCATGGCTAAGAGCGGACAAACAGAGCTGGAACAAAATAACGGACATGTTTTAGAGAACTATATAAAAGCGCAGATATGGGATAAATGGGATGAGACAATGCAGACATTCCTGCTTAAGACCTCTGTTTTGGACGAAATGACGCCGGAGCTCGCCGAAAAGCTTACAGGACAGCCGAACAGCAGGGAAATTCTTGAGAGGCTGTGCGCCAATAATATGTTTGTAAGTAAAACCGGAGACGAATGCTTTCGTTATCATCATCTCTTCTTGGATTTTTTGCGCGATATTTTAGAAAATCAAACGTCCATAAACATAAGTACGCTTAATAGGACGGCGGCCCGGTTCTTTTACGAATCCGGCAAGTATTATATGGCCGCGGCGTATTATATTCGCTGCGGCGACGATAACGGAGTTGCCGCGGCTGTCGATAGAATTAACGCTTACGCCGAAGGCCTTGGGGTGGAAGAGGAATTTAACTGTATCAAGCCGCTTGTAGATAATGTCCGTGGTAAGCCTTCAAGCGAGTTTTTGTCCAGCAATATGTTTTTGGTTGAAATGTTTTCATGGTATTACTTTATAGACGGAGACACCCGGAAATATATATATTATATGGATATTTTATACGCCAACGCGCCTTTGATCTCAACGAAATATCCTGTGCTTTTGGAAACGGTAAATTTTTTGGGCGCGCTTGATTTCCGAGTGGATTTGCATGTATATTCTCAAATACTTGCTCGGCAGCTTGAAGAGATTATGGAAAAAGCAGGGGAGAATAGGACGAAACCGTCATCGCTAACGCAAAACCTTCCCTTCGCACATCGATCTATGCGTGATTATTCCGAGTTTGTCATTGATACGGAAACGCGGCTTACTCATTTAAAATCCGCTTTTATGCCTTTTATCGGGAAGGAGTATTATGTTCTTGAGGATTGCATTATGGCAGGGCTGTATTACGAAAAAAACATACTGGAAAAATCGGTGGAATATATTGATTCAGCACATAATAAATGCCAGGCAGATTTCAGTATTGAATCGAAATTCTGTTTGCAGATGATAACAATGGCCGTCTCACAGGCAATAAATAAGCAAGATGTTCAATTCAAAAATATTGCCGATATGCTTGAGGCTGAAAACGCGCCGCATCTGCGTCAGAATCTTTTAGCCTATGAAACCAAAATACAGCTGTATAACGGAGACACACAAGCCGCGAAAACATGGCTGGAAAATTATTTTGTTGCCGAATCCGACCATTTGGAGTTCTATAAAATATTTCAGCATTTTACAACGGCTATGTCATTTGTTGTGCTTAAACAGACAAATAAAGCCATGGATTACATCTTAAGGCTTAAAAAGCTGGGAACAGATTACCGCAGGCCTTTGGATATTGCCGAAGCAAGCGTCTTACAGGCGGTATTGGAATGGGCTCTGGGTAATAAGAAAGAAGCGGTAAATACGTTGGAAACGGCGTTGACCGCCATGCAAGAATACGGATTTGTACGTGTGTTTGCCGAGAGCGGAGCGGCGGTTTTACCCATTCTGAAAAAGCTGACTCAAAATCTTAAAAAGGACCGCTGCCAAGGCTCGCTGGACTTCCACTTTTTGAATGAAATCACGATCGCGGCCTATGAACAATCAAAGCGCTGCAAGGGTATCACTGTAAACATACGTACCGAAAAGCCTGTTAAGCTTTCAAAACAGCAGAAAAATATTATCACATTGCTGTCCAAGGGATACAAAAACGCGAATATTGTAGAATTGACCGGCCTTACCATTCATACGGTGAAATCCCACCAAGCCGCGGCCTATACGAAGCTGGGCGTAAACAACGCCATGGACGCAGTTATAAAAGCAAAAGATTTGGGCATTATCGAATAGAATATGTTATATGAACGAGGTGACTAATTTTGAATGTATCTTCTCTGTTAAACGATAAATTTGCCGCCGCGGCTATGCCTGAGGTTTGCGCGCCGCGTAAAGCCCTCTTGAGCCTATTTGACAGGGAAGCGGAGAAGCGGGTTATTTATGTTTCCGCGCCGGGCGGCTACGGCAAAACTATTTCCACCCAGCTATGGCTAAAAAACTCCGACCGTATTCCAATTTGGATGAGCCTGGACGAATACGACAGCACGCTTTCCATATTCTATAAATTCTTCTGTACAGGAGTACTGTCTGTCCAGCCGGATAACAAAGCGATGGCAAACATACTGTCAAGCGCCTCGTTTGCTTCCACGCCGGTAGAGCATACCATACGTATGCTGTCTGAATTTGAGCCGGACGATAAGCAATATGTGGTAGTGCTTGATGATATGCATCTCATTACAAGCAAGGAAATACGAAAATCCGGGCTTTTGGTGCAAAAGAGACTGCCTACGTCTTTTGTGGTAGTGGTACTTACCCGCAATGAGATTGCGGAAGAATATATAGCGATAACGGGGAAAGAAAAATGCGCGGCCATCACAGCTCAGGACTTGGCTTTTTCAAAGGAAGAAGTGAAAAATTATTTTAATACTCACGGGTGTTTTATCACTGAGAAAGAGGCGGAGTCGATTCATGACGCGACAAACGGATGGCCCATTGGCATAAACGCCTTGGCCATGAGCGGACAATTTGATTTGGAGCACCAAGGAGGACAGCTTTTAGAAAACTACATTAAAACACAGATTTGGGATAAATGGACTGAAGATTTGCAGAGGTTTTTGCTGCAAACGGCCGTGGTGGATGAAATGCAAGCGAAGCTTTGCAACAAGCTTACCGGACGTGAGGACAGCGATTCACTTCTTGAAAGCTTAAGCGCCCAAAATTTTTTCGTCAACCGTATCGGCGAAAACACATACCGTTACCATCACCTATATTTAGATTTCTTTCGGAACATCCTTGAGCAAACAGATGAATTCGATATAAAAACGCTGTATAAGACAGTTGCGGATTACTACCTGGAAGAGAATAAAACCTTTTTTGCAAGGCAATACGCAATTAAGAGCGGTGACTCGGAAGCCATTGCAAACTCCATTAACTCTACCGGGAAAAGCGGTTCTGTAGATGAATTTGCAAATGTATATAGAAGCTTTTTAAAAGATCCGATACCTATAGAGATATGCAATCAGCATCCATACTTATATTCCCAGTATATAGCGTATTACTTTCTTATAGGAGATGCTCGCAAGACAGAATATTATATGGATATGCTTTATGAGCATATGCCGGTTATTGCCCGTGCTTATACGAATTTCATGGAGAGCTCTTCTCTGATGATGGCCATGGATTACCGCTGTAGCCTTGCAGAGCTGGCCGAAAGGCTCGGCACTATTCCGATTACCACCAAGTCTGTCGTACATCAACAATGGGTATCCATTTCATTGCAAATGCCATATGGCCACCGGTCAATTAGAGATTTTAGCGAGCTTGCTGATGAGAAATCACTGGAAAAATTCATCAGTTCCTTTGGTCCTCTGCTTAAATCACAGTCCAATATTGTGGCTCTATTACTGCGTGCAGGCTTTTTGTATGAACAGAATCTGCTAAATAGAGCTCTCGAAGCCGCTATGCAAACAAAAAATGCCATAAGCGGCGAAACAGCGGATGAACTTGTGTTTTGCAGCTTCATACAGCTCGCCAGCATCTACTATGGATTGGGCAAAGATAACCTGCTTGCAGACATTATAAAGCAAACCGAACAGTACATTGAAGAAAGCGGCTCTAATTATTTTTATCCGAATTTTGAGGCGTTTAAAGCAAAGCTATTGTTGATGAACGGCGATAAGGCGGCGGCCATAGCATGGCTTGATAATTATTTTGTTACCGATACCGAACAAATGGAGCTTTATAAAATTTTTCAGCACTTCACAACGGCGAGGGCCTATACCGTACTTGGGCAAACAAATAAAGCCATGGAATATATATTTAAGCTGAAAAAGCTTGCAACAGATTTCCGCAGGCCTTTGGATACTGCCGAAGCAAGTGTCCTGCAGGCGATATTAGAGTGGACCAGCGGAAATAAGAAAGAAGCCTTGAACACGCTGGAAACGGCGTTGATTGCCATGCAGGGATACAGATTTGTGCGTGTTTTTGCCGACGAAGGCGCGGCTATTTTGCCCATTCTGAAAAAGCTGGCGATAAATCCACAAAAAGATTGCTATCAAAGCTCACTAGACTCCCGCTTTTTAAATGAGGTTACAATTGCCGCCTATGAACAATCTAAGCGGCACAAAGGAATCTCTGTAAACATACGTACCACAAAGCCTGTAAAACTTTCATCGCAGCAGAAAAATATGATCGCATTACTATCTAAAGGATACAAAAACCAGGAAATCGTAGAAATAACCGGCCTTTCCATTCACACGGTAAAATCTCACCTGGCTGCGGCTTACGCTAAGCTGGAAGTAAACAACGCAATGGACGCCGTATTGAAAGCAAAAGAACTGGGCATTATCAAATAGAACCTTTCTCGAAATATTTATTGATTTGATAACAAGGTTAATCTTATCTTGTCCTTTTTAGTTTTTCCAACTATTTCCTTCACCTTTACCCTGCCATAGCCCCGCAAAGTAAGCACATCCCCTTCTCCTACGGTCTTAGAAGGGGAAGAAACCAATCTCCAATTTATAAACGCCTTATCCTTTGAAATAAGCTCGGCGGACCTTCCCCGTGAAAGCTTGAAAGCCCCGGATAATACATTGTCAAGTCTGAGCGAGGAAACGTTTATATTCTTTTCCGCTTCCGGTATTTGATATACAAAAACTTCATCCGGCTGCAAAAGGAAAAGGGTGACGCGATACCGCCCCACCAACCTTAAATTGCCTATAATAAAAGCCGACATTGCGCGGTCTGTAAATACAACTGCCCCATCCGGCTTTACAAAGATATCCCCTACTCTGCTTCTGTCAATGCCAAGCCCGATAAGCGCGCCTAAGTAATCCCGGTGATCAAGGCTGCTTCCGGGGGATTCCTTATTTATTTTTATGGCGTCAATTGGAAAAGCTTCAATCTCCGCTTCTTCATGGTCAGGAAAAAAGCCTAATTTTACCCGTTCGCAATCTGGGCTGCCTCCATAAGCGATTATTCTGCAATCAAGCTCCCTTAAGGTACCCAGTACAGATTGAATTTTTTCCGCCTTTACAGGATCCATAAAACAGGTAAAAGCCGGATTAAAAGTCTTTACCGCCAAATACGCCTGATCCAGCGCCTTGGAAAAGGCTATCCGCTCTTCTTCATAAATAAATTGCTTAAGTAATGATTTTCTGTCCATATCAATGTTCTCACCGCTATCTCAATAAACTTACAATAACATTCTCCAGCAGTTGGATAAGCAAATAGGCTATTACAGGAGAAAAATCTATCATCATGCCCGAACCTCCAATAGGAGAACGGTTCAGCAGATTCCTAATGGGCTCAAGTATAGGCTCTGTCAGAGTATAAATAAGCTCTGTAATAAAATTTTTGCCAAGAGGAATCCATGAAAGAATGCATCTTATAAGTATGAGGTAGCCCAAAATAGTGGTGAAATATCTTACTACCGTAATAATTATGTTGTTCATATCATTCGTTATTATCGAAACGCTCCGCTCAACCAACTCGGGAACAGATTACCGCCAGATTTTAAATCTTCTCTGATTGCGCCGCGGATACTTACATGGCTCGGAGCGATTACAAAAATGTCGTTCGATATCCTTTCTATATCTCCATTTATAGCATAGCTTACTCCGCCGAGGAAATCAGCTATCCTTTGGGCTTGTCCCCTTTCGATGCCCTCCAGGTTAACTACGCAGATTTTGCCCGTAACTATATCATCACAAATACTGCTTGCGTCGTCGATCATTCTGGGGTTAGCTATTACCAGCTCATGATCCGACGGCTGGCTAAAGCTTACTACATTAGAACGCGTAGTGGCCGGCGCGCTTGTCTTTTTATCATTGCGGATTACGGACCACTCGGAAATATCCTTTAGGCGCCCGGGTCTTTCCTCGCGATAATAATCATCCTCTACATACTCCTCCTCATCGTAATATTCATCTTCATCATAATCTGTACCTAACATAATGTTTTTGAACTTGTTCATGATACCCATTTTTTCATCTCTCCTTTTGTATTTTGTTTTCGACATATACTTAATGTCGTCTTCTTCATCGGTGACCAAAAAGACCGGTTCCAATCCTGACCATATTGGAACCCTCTTCTATGGCTACCATATAATCATTGGTCATTCCCATAGATAAAAAGCTCATGCCTCTATTATTCAGTATATTTTTGTTAATGTCAACAAATAATTGGGACATTTTTCTGAATAAAGACCTATTTTCTTCCGGATTTTCGACAAAGGGGGCCACAGTCATCAACCCATTTACCCGAATGCCGTCAAGAGAAGATATTTCTTTAACAAATCTATCGGCTTCTTCAAGCCTGATTCCCATCTTACTTTCTTCTTCTCCTACGTTGACCTCAACAAGTATATCTTTTGTTATACCTAGATCTGTTGCCTGGCGGCTTATCTCTTCCGCCAGCCTGGTGCTGTCAACCGAATGGATTAGGCACACCTTATCCATTATATACTTTACCTTGTTGCGTTGTAAATGGCCTATCAAATGCCAATTGACAGAACTCTGACCGTCTCCAACCAACGGATACTTATTCAACAACTCCTGCACCCTGTTTTCACCAAGATCCCTTACGCCAAGTGACACCGCTTGGTTAACACGCTCTGCCTCTATCGTTTTGGTAACACCTATCAAAGTTATATCCTCTCGGTTGCGGTTTGTTTTTTCCGCAGCCTTAGCAATATTTTCGTTAATAAGGCGCAAATTTTGCTCCAGCATTTTTTGCCCTCTTTCTTCTATATAAATTGTTCTTCTGTCATTAATTAATCTTCTGTCCATCCACAATATTCTTCGGCTCGGGTATTATCCTGTCCTGAACCTTGAGCCGGGGATTAATGGCGGGGTCTAAGATACAGTAGCCGCTGTTTTCTTTAAGCTCACCCTCATGATATATAGGTACAAACTCCGCTATACCGTTGTTTACCCTAAAAATACCATTAACATTGGACGTTTCCTCAAGACTGTACAAAAGCTCGTTGTCATCCGGGCTTACAAGCCTGTCTCCTAAAATAAGCCCTCCCGAATCCTTCGATACATATGTATAAGCCTCATCTGTTCTGCTCTGAGAATTTATGCTTATCCTTGCGTCTCCGTTGGCGTCCCTTCTGGTAACGCTCTTAACGCCGGCATTGTCTACTGTTATATATTTATTTGGCACATTGATAAAGGTTCTGTCTATGATAGCCGTATTAGGAATTTTCAAGCCTGTATAAACACTGCTTTCTGTCTTGAACCCTACGCTTCTGACGTCTGCGTAATCCAGCATTGACTTGGTAGCTTTATATGATACATAGGTTTTTTCCGCTCCCCTGTTGATTCTGCTTATTGTAACAGGCAGCTCCTGATATAAGCCGTTCATCTCTACATATATTGTTTGCGCATCGCCTTCCTTATAATCAATAGTAAGGCCGTTATCCAGATATGAGGCTATATACCACTCGCTTGAAGCGATAATTTTAAACACGTTATCGCCGCTTTCTATCTGGCTTCCCTGTACATCATACTTTGCTTCTACATACATTGTAGTTTGCTCAAGGGTTATATTATCAAGCTTATCAAGCGTTAGCGCTTCTTCCATACCATCAGTCAAATATACTATTATTCCGCCTTCATTTGCCTTAATAACCTCTGTATTCTCACTTATGCTTAATTCCAACGCCGCCTTTTGCTCCACCAAGTCACTGACGGAGCCTCTGTCCTCATTTAACAGCTTCTGATTTCTGAGATTAATGTTTTTATCTAAATCCGCCCTTATTGTATAGATAAGCGATATGTCCGAGCCTAAAAGCTTGTATATGCTGCCGTCTATGCTATCCTTGATGATTTTGTTTGTTTTTTTTACATCTGATTGGTAAGCCGTTATGTCGGTACGCTGCTTCTGCTTAACCATTATATTCTGCTCAAGCTCCCCTAGGCTTTCCGTTAAGGAAGCGGTAACTGCTTCATCAATTATTTGACAGACCGATGTTCCTGCTTTTACCTTTTCCTTATCGGCCACCGAATAATATACAAAGCCTTTTTGACCGGCTTTATACACCACTTCATCTCTTATAATTATACCTCTATGAATCATTGGGATATCAATACTGCCATTTTCTATAGTCGCGTACGCAATCGAAGGACGGCTTGCCCTGTCTGCCGCGTATCCGACTAAATAGCCCACAAAAATTACACCTACAAAAAATACTATAACCTGAGTGGAGGTTACGCGCTTCCTTCGGACAGCGCTTTTCTTAACCGGCTTCCTGGTATGAGAGGTCGCCTGCTTATCCGGGCCGGGCCTAGGGGCGGAACGCTTCACGGAACTATGCCGTTGTTCCGTCCGGCCTGAAACAACCCTTTTCTTTCGCTGCTCAACCCCGCTCGACCCAGTCCTCTTGCGCGCTTGCTCGTTTTTTTGTCCAGACCTGCTTATAGGGTTTTTATTTGTTTTTTTTGTTTGGTCTATTCTTTTTTCCATTTGTATAACACCTTTAGTATAATAACACTCAAATCACTCCTGCACAAGGTTAACTGATAACACATCGGTTTCAATAGTTATTTTACTCATTAACTTGTTTATATCTATCTGCTTTGGCAACAACAGCGTATATTCGCAGGTTACAATATTTCCTTCTCCATCCGTCTTGTCCATTCCGTGATGATCAACGCTTATAATTTTTATATTGTTTCCGGTGAAAAATTGTTCTATATACTCCGCATCCTCTTCCTTACGCTTGTACTTTATTTCAATCTTGACAGATTCAGGGTTTTGAAATATTTTATCATGAAAGCTCTTCAGTACTAACAGTACCACTACGCAGGCTATTGCCCCCGCAATAGCAATCCCATAATAACCCATGCCTATGGCTAAGCCCAGACATGCCACATTCCATAAAGAAGCCGCAGTAGTCAACCCTTTTATAGAACCTTTTTGATGAATAATGGTTCCCGCGCCCAGAAAGCCGATGCCGCTGATAACCTGCGCGCCCAGCCGTCCGTAATCCGCTTTTAATACACTGGCAAGCTCTGGATACATAGCTACCTTATTAATCACCTCGTTAACCATCTGCACCTGAATCAATGAAATTATTGTCGCTCCCGAGCAAACTAAAATATGAGTTCTAAACCCTGCCGGCCTGTTGTAATATTCTCTTTCATAGCCTATTAACCCGCCTACAAACAAAGCAAGAGCAAGCCGAAGAATAATATCAATTATGGTCATGTTG
>Ga0153952_1000081_pt1 | contig 24166 bp, 18 predicted proteins | sample TSNJ036MetaG_FD_104746 | JGI IMG/M metagenome (GOLD analysis project Ga0153952, IMG submission 104746) | Attine ant fungus gardens microbial communities from New Jersey, USA - TSNJ036 MetaG | ecosystem: Host-associated > Fungi > Mycelium > Unclassified | place: USA: New Jersey, Wharton State... | reverse complement strand
TGTTAATACTATTAAAAGTCTCATTTTATTATTGGTTGAAAGGATATATATTCAGATGATCAAGAAAAGGATAAAGATTTTATTATTACTAATACTGGTGGGGGTGTTTTACGTAATATTGTTTAATCTACTTGCTGATTATAGAAAATATAATAGGGCAGTTGATTTAGTTAAAAATAATGAGCATAATGATGCAATAGAATTATTAGAAGAACTTCAATCATATAATGATAGTGTAGACCTCATTAAAGAAGCAAAATATGAAAATGGAAAAACGCTTTATGACAATAAAAAATACGATGTTGCTCTGGAGATTTTTAAAGATATTGACTATAAAGATTCAAAAGAGCTTGCAGATAAATGTAATATTATGATTACATTTACGAATGCAAGACAACTTTATAAAAATGGGGAATATAAAAGTGCCTTAGATATTTTTAATACCATTGACAACGAAGATTCTCGTACCTATGCAAAATGGTGTGAAAAAGAGTTAGGAAAACAGGAATTGAGTTTGGGGAATTATAAAGAAGGGATTATTCTTTTAAAAAGTAAGTTGGGTGATCCACGCATAAAGAATGAAATAGCTACACACGCAAAACAAAATGTCGAAATATTTTATGATATTGCAATGGAGTATTATAATGATGGTGATTTCAGTATTTGTAATGTTATATTTGATTCATTGGGTGATTATTTGGATTCAAATAATTATAAAAATATTTCTATTCTTTTGGAAAATATGCAAGGAGAATGGTACAATGAAAATAAAGACAAGGCATATGTAGAAATTTCTGGTTGGGACGTAAAGATGGATGGTGTGTTTTTTGATAATTTTAAACTCAGTAATACACTTATATATAAACCTACTACTGTTAACAGTGGAGATACTTTTGAACGATTTGCTACAGATGACGGATTAATATTCGAATTTCGTTTGCATGAAAGGAGTACGTTAAGTTCTATCTCTATAGAACGTTTTAAAAATGGTCATGAAATTATTTTATTATATGGAGAAGGTTTTGCAGACGCAATAGCGATAGAGCAAAAAAATATTGATGAAGAACGAAGACTTGCCATTGAAAAGCTTAATTCTCGTCCATCTATAGGTATGACAACATCAGAAGTAGAAAATACTGGCTGGGGAAAACCAAAAAAAATAAATAAAACAACTACAAAATACGGGGTTTCTGAACAGTGGGTTTATAGTCAAAGTCGATATGTCTATTTTGAAGACAGTATAGTAACTGTAATACAAGAATAAATTACAAGTGCTGGAAAACCGGCACTTTTTTATTACAAAAAAATATCTGTATGAGCTACAATAGGTTGACACAGGTATTTTTTTATACCAATAACGGAGGTTATTGAACCGTTATGTGAGTAGTAGATAGTGGGAGTAATTAACCCATGAAGCAGTACCTCCAACTGCGTCTACTGCTCTTTTTGTGTTTATAGGGAGGAATTTTAAAAAAAATAAGTTTAGGAGGACTAATTACATATCATGAATAGCGGTAAACGTTTCGAATCAGCAATTAAAAATAGTGTACCATCATACTGTATATACATCCGTTTGCCTGATCCACCACAGGTTTTCAATCAATCTTCTGCTCTTCGTTTTTCATGGCAGAATCCTTGTGATATTTTTGGTTTTGATAGTCAATCTTCTATATTTTATGCTTTAGAATTAAAGACTACAAAAAGTAAAGCATTTAGCTTTGAGGATATAAATATCAAAGAAAAGCAACCAGGAAAAATGATACATAAACATCAAATACTAGCACTAAAAGATTACTCAAATTACGACAATGTAGTCAGTGGATTCATCTTTAATTTTAGAGATGATGATAATAATATCGAAGTTACATATTTTCAATTCATATCGGATTTTCTAATTATGATTGATTCTATTAACAAAAAATCTTTTAATGAGAAAGATCTCCTGAATTACAATCCAATAAATATTACAGGTAGTAAAAAGCGAATAAACTATACATGGGATATTGATGGATTTTTAAGAGATATGTGTGTGCGCATGAGGAAGCCATATGTTCTCGCATGAAATTAAAACTTTACTTGAGCGCAATAATTATGTAATAAAGTCTGATATTTACCGTGATATTATAACCAGTTCACCTCAGATTGATCATGTGAAATATGCACCCCTCAGTAATTATTTTGAAGCATGGACAAATGATAACTATTACTGGAAATTCGGAGTTTTACCGAAATAAAGTACAACGAAAATTTTTAACAAAAAAAGGAGAATGAATATGATTAAATATTTTAAAATGAAGAAAGAAGAAATTAAATTAAAATTGACAGTATATACATACTTGAATGCCGCTATTGCAAACAGCCATGACATTATTACAATTGCCACCACCCTGTTTAATGAGCTAAAGGGAAGTTCAGCTGATGAAATTAAAGATTTATTTATAAACAGTCTTGTTAAAATTATTCATGAACAGGCCGAGAAAGAGCGGGTTGTTAATGGCGACTAAAACATTTACAAGTATAGCAGCTATAGAAAATGTAATTGAAGCTGCTGCTGATATTGCAATTCAGAAAGTAGCTAAAATCGTAAGAGATAAATTAGAAGAATATATTCAGGAAGACTTCTATTCGTTATATTCACCACTTTTTTACACAAGAACTTTTTCTTTCCTCAAATCGCCAAAATATAATATGTTAAATAAATCATCGGCAGAGGTGTTTGTTGATACTGATGTTATGCATTACTTAGGCATATCGGGAGAAGACGTTGCTACTTTGGCAAGTTATGGTTTTCATGGTTCATCTGATATTTTTAGACCCGGATTCTTTTGGAGTGACTTTATTTCTTGGGCAGATAAAAATATTCCATTTTTATTAAAATTAGAGCTTATGAAACAGGGAATCCCTGTTATTTAGAATGAATTGGTTATTTACCAGTTCTTTTTTTAGTTTCAAAGAAAGGGGTGTTATATGGGGAGTGACCAATTTAAAATAATGCTTAAGGCTGAACTTGATAAAACTAGTTTATCTACTGTTGAAAAAGAATTATTGATGAAAAATGCAAAGATTCCAGTAGATTTAGATTTAACTAATTTTATAAAGTCAAAACAGGAAATAAGCAAGTTAGTAGAGTCTCTTGCAAAAGAAATCAAGACTAATGTGGGTGATTCGACAAGTGATAAACAAATCAATTTATGGGCTGATCAATATCGAAAAGCCATCGAAGGGGTTGTTAAAGATTACGATAAAATAAGTGTAGCAGCCCAGAAAAGTGCCGATTTAATCAGACAAACCAATCAAAAAGGTACATTTGATGCACAAATTTCAAAGGCACAATCAGATCTACAGAAGTATGGTCTTACTGCCGAAGAAGCGTCTGGTAAGTTAAAAGGAATGAAAGATGCTCTCGTTGAAATAAATGCAAGTGGTAATGATAATCAAGCACTAATTATTGCCGGGGAAAAGATTAAGCTCGAATATGATAAGATAAAGAATGTAATTATACAGACAAGGGTTGAATGTGACAAAACTAGTCGTGCATCTAAAAATATGGTTACAGAATTACAAAAAGTAAATACTTCTACTAATCTTCGAAATTACTTAGCTAATAATACAAATTTACCACCTACTGCTGTGACTTCTGTCAAAGAATGGATAGCTGCATTAGAGTCAGTTGATGATATGACTAAAGATGATTTTGATAATCTGCGGGCAAATTTTAAAAGATTAGATACTGATATGAGAGAGTCTGGAAACTTAGGGTTCTCTCAGACAGATAAAATATTGCAAGGTCTTGATAAATTTGGTACATGGTTTTCTGTTGCCGCTATTTTTACAAAGAGTGTTCAGTCTATAAAAAATGGAGTTACTTCTATTTATGGACTCGATACAGCTTTAGTTGATTTAAAAAAAACATCTGACGCTACTGGGAAAGAGTTAACTGATTTTTATTATACCGCTAATGATGTTGGAAAGTCATTAGGGGCATCTACAAAAGATATTATTCAAGCCGCCGCCGACTGGTCACGTTTGGGATATTCCATTCGAGATGCAAAAATCATGGCAGAAAACTCTTCCATCTTATCAAGTATTTCTCCTGATATTGACATAACAAAAGCCACTGATGGATTAGTTAGTACTTTGAAAGCTTTCCGGCTTGAAGCAGATGACTCTCTTGATGGAATTATTAGTAAAATTAATATTATAGGTAATACTCAGGCCGTTAGTAACGGGGATTTGGTTGATATTCTTACCAGATCATCTTCTGCTATGGCAGCTGCAAATAATACCTTGGAACAAACAATAGCTTTAGGTACGGCAGCGACAGAAATTACACGTAATTCTGCTGAGGTAGGCACCGCACTGAAGACTATGAGTATGAGAATTCGTGGCTACTCAGAAGAAACCGAAGGATACACAGAAGATATTGAAATATTATCGGGAACAATTGCCAATTTAACAAAAACAGCAAAAACGCCCGGAGGAATTAGCCTCTTTACTGATGATACTAAAGAAACATTTAAAAGTACATATCAATTATTAGAAGAAATCAGTGCTATATATTCAGATTTAACAGATGTTGAACAGGCTGACTTGCTTGAGGCTTTGGCTGGGAAACGCCAAGGACAGATTATGGCTGCTTTAATTTCAAATTTTGATGCGGCAAAATCATCAATGGAATCAATGGCAAATTCAGCCGGTAATGCAATGGAAGAAATGGAAGTAATTTATGATTCTATTGATTACAAATTAAATCGTCTAAAAGAGACTGGTGTGGGTATTGCACAGAATATTTTTAAGCAAGATGATATAAAACTTGTTATTGATGGATTTACTGGTATTGCTGATATATTAGATATTGTAACAGAGAAATTGGGTTTATTTGGTACTATTGGCACTGGAGCTGGTTTACTGGGCTTTATTAAAAACTTTACTCAATTAAAGAGTTTAGGTGATTCTCAACAAGCTCTTGGTGAAATTACCAAAGCACTCAGCATGGTGTCAGATGAGACTAAAATATTAGAAGGTGTAACTGCTAAATATTCACTAGAAACTATAAAACTCGCAGCAGCACAAGGAACCTTATCTAAAGAACAGATAATTACAACGCTCACAGCGAAGGGGCTATCTATTGAAGAAGCCACTGCTACAGCTACAACCATCACAATGGCTACAGCGGAAAAAGCTGCTACAGCTTCAACAATTGGTTTAGGAACCGCTGTACAAGGATTAAGTATAAAATTAAAAACTCTGTCGGCAGCACATCCAATCTTGGTTGCGTTGACCGCTGCGCTCGGAATTGCATATATGGCATGTAAGGCTTATGATCTTTTAACTGTGTCGATGGAAGAAGCAATAGAAGCCGCTACCACTGCCGCTCAAAAAAACCAGGAATTAATTGATAAAATAAGTTCTATAAATTCTGAATTAGAAACAACTAATTCAAAAATCAAGGAGTTAGAATCGCGGGATTCTTTATCATTTATTGAACAGAATGAGTTGGAAAAATTAAAAGAAACTACTGCTGAGTTAGAAAGACAATTAAATCTAGCTATCGCTTTACAAAATGTTTCTAGTAATGAAGCCAGAGATACAGCAATTGAATATTACGAGAAAAAAGATGGCCGTCATAGATATGGTGGTTGGAGTATGACACAAGTTGAATCTGGTAATGATCAATTTGGTATAGGAATAGAAGATTTGTATTCAGGTACACAGTTGGAAATTACTCAACAAATGTTGAATGATTATGATACTTTTGTTTCTAGATACAAAGAATTAAATAAACTCAAAGAAGAGTTTATTGCTGCTAATCCTGAAAATTATAAAGATTCTAATGAATATCTTAATCTTGCTTTCGAAGCAAATAATTTACAATCTGCAATTAAAGCTTTAGATATTGACATTCCGGATTTTATTAAAAACATCGGTGAGTTTAAAGGAAGTCTGAATGCTAATAAAGATGCAACTCTAATTCAACAGATAAATGAAGTTCAAGATTTGTTTAATGAAACATTTGGTGGTGAATCTTCTGTTACAAATAAATTTAATTCATTATGGGAATCTATTGATTTTAAACGATATCGGGAGGAATTGATTGAATTAGCTGAGGCTGGTAAAATCACTCCAGAAGTCATTGAATCAAATGAGAATTATAATAGACTTATTGAATCAACTGGAGCTACTGCAACAGAAGTTGCTAATCATATTAAGAGTCAATTTGGTAGTTTGGGTGATATTGGTTCTACAATGTCATCGAATGCAATTTTCAATATTTCCAGTGAAGGTATTAGTAAAGGCATTGATGATTTCCAAAGCAAACTTAATTCATTATCTTCTGCGCTCACTAAAGTAAAAGATAACAAATTAACCGGTTCAGAACTGCTTGATTTACAACAGCAGTTTCCAGAATTAATTGGACAAACTGACAATCTCAGTGAAGCATTAACCAATTTAATTGATAATACTCTTACTGACGTAATAGACTTTCTTGATCATGCCGGTGCACCAGATGACTTGATAGATTCATTCAGACAGATTGCAGAAGAAGCGAAGGGAATCTCTTTCGACGGATGGAAAGAAACTTTGGATGTATTTGATAAAGTAAATTCATCTATGAGTTCACTCTCCGATTTCACGAAGGCTCTGGGTAAAGATTATGCAATTACAGCCACGGAAGCCAGAAAATTTGCAGAAGTATTTCCTGAATTACTTGCTTTAGGAGAGACAACATCATCTGGGTTAATTCAGTTCAATAAAGGCGTAGTAGATGCATTTATTGATGGAAAACAAACTGAAATCAAGGTAGATGCAGAAGCAAGAATTCAAGAGTTGAACAATCAAAAAGCTGTTATTGAAGGAAAAATGGCTCTTGCCCAGGCTGAATTGTTACTACTTGAGGGTCAGGGTAATGCAAAAATAGAAGCAGAAAACCAAACAAATGAAGGAATTGCCGAGGCTCAAAAAAATTTAGTTCAATATTTGGTTAATCTGGGGACAGAAGAAGCAAATGCCGATGCGACTGTTAAGGAAATAATGGCAGGTAACACTGAGGAGTATGACAGGGTTGTTGCAGAAGTTTCTGGTAATGTGCATGATAATCTTTCCAACTCCATTAGTGGAGCTGCTGATAATGTAGATACTAGCTCACATTCGATGATTGATTCATTATATTCTGTAGCTCAACAAGCGGTGAATACTGCTAAGTCAATAGCAAGCATAGGTTCAGAAAATCCTTTTGAAGCTGTTAAAACAACATTGAATGGTGCCAAGAATGCCATAAAAGGTTTTAATCCAGTTGAATCTATATCCGACTTCAAGCGTATGGTTGGAGAAAATATTGATATAGACCAATATACCCGTTCTGAAAGAATGGTCAAATTGGAATTGGATATTACTGGATATCAAGAAACATTAAGTGGCATTGAATCACAAATTGCCCTATTGGAGGCCAGTGGCAATAAATCACTGAAAGACTATGATACTGGTTCTGGCGGTTCCAAGAAATCCAAAGAAGAAGCCGAGAAAGAAATTGACTGGGCTGAGCGTACCCTTAAGCAATTAAAGGAACAACGGGACGAATTAGAAAAGAAATCTTCATCATCTTTTCTTGCTTACCTTGGATTAACTCCAGAAGAATTTGAAAAGGCACGTTTAATTGTTGAGAGTACCGACACTCTTATGACAAAGGATTTAAGGGAGTTAAGAGATATTGCTCAAAACGCTGGTATGTCAATGTCTGACTTAATTGACTTGGTTGAAAACGGTGGTGATACAGAGTCTAAGCGCAGCTATCTGTCTCAATTGATAGAGCATGACAAGCTTGCATTGCGAACTTATGATTTTGCCATTGATGCGTATCGTAAAAAATATGATGAATTGGCCAAGGATATATCTCCTGAAGACTTAAATAAGATTGAAAACAATTCAATGGATATCAGTCTTTATTCCGGTGACGATGCAAAAAAAATCGAAGATGTCATTGACGCATACGAAAAATGGAAAAACACTGTAAAAGGAAAAGCAGAATTAGAAGCCGAAGCTAACGATAATATCAAAAACTATTACGATAATAATATTGAATATCTTGATCATCAGGCAAAACGGATTGAATCAACAAATTCCCTTATTAATTCCCAGATAAACTATCTGAAAGAATCCGGACAGATTGTAAGCGCAACTTCCTATGAACAACTCATCTCTAATAACAAACAGATAATTTCATACTATGAGCAGAAAATCAAAGAAGCCGAAAAGAAACTTGCAGAGTTAATGAGCAAAGAGGATTTCGACATAACCTCAAAAGAGTACTATGATATACAAGAAGAATTATCTGGTTATCGCCAAGTAATTATAGATACCGATGTTGAGGTTCAACAATTGGCAAATGACCTACTTAATCTTCCAATTGATAATATGGATATCGTAATCTCCATGTATGAAAGTATCACTGACACTATCCAGCGTTGGGGTTCAGAGATGGAAGCTTCCGGCAAGAAACTGGACAAGGAATATTATCAGTCTCTTATTAATAATGGTATGACAGTCATTGACCAGTATAAGGAGCAATATGACCTTGTAAGGGATGTTATGGATGAGTACGATACTGGAAGTGAAAAGTGGAATACTCTTTACAATAAGCTTCAGTCCATTAATTCCGCTATGTCTTCTATGGTTGAAAATCTTTATAAGTGGAATGAAGCGTTATTGCAGTTACCGTTTGATAGCGTTTCCACGTTATCGGACAATCTGACTAAAGCTCTATCCGCAATGACCAATGTCCAGAGTGAATATGATACTGTTATCAGTGCTGTAGTTGGTGCACTTCAAGAAGAAATTGATTTGCTGAATGAAGCAAGAGATGCAGCCAATGAAGAGACAGAAGCACAAATTGACGAACTCAAATCCCGCTTGGATTTGCTCAATCAACAGAATGAGGCATTAAAGTTACAGGCGGCCTATGAACAGGCTTTATATGATCTGCAGAATGCTAATACCCAGAAAACGGAGCGGGTCATCCGGGATGGACAACTTGTATATGAGACAAATGCAGACAACCTTCGTCAAGCGCAATCGGACGTTCAAGATGCCCTTCTTGATTTGGAAAAATATAATCTGGAACAGGAAATTGAAGCACTTGAAGAGCAGTTAGATGCTGTCAATGATCAGTATGAGGAACAGATCAAAAACTTAGAGAAAATCTCTGAAAAATGGTCTGAAATTACAAGCAAGATTGAACAGGCAAAGAATGAGGTTACTGCTACTGATATCCTTGGTGATGGCTGGAAGGATAAAGTCCTTTCCGGAAATGACGATGATATCTTTAATATGTTCTCCGGAATGTATCAGTCAATTTCTGATCAGATTACATTGTACGAAGATCAGATTGCGTCTACAGAGAACATCGAAGTATTATTGCAAGATTACATCACTGCTTACAAGGAAGGTACAATTACTTACGAACAGGCAATGACTGGAATCAATGATCTGCTTTCTCAGCTTAACGAGAAAATGTCTGCTACAGATAATCTTAATAATGTTCTTGATTATGTGGGTGCTGTTACTGGTACTGATGATACTTCTATAAGCGGTATTCTATCTGCACTACAAAAATCATTACAGGAAACCGGTGACGAACTGATTAAGTCATTTGAACTTTACAATGAAAACGCCGGTAACATTTCTGAATACACTACAAGTTGGCAGCAATTAACAATCGACGTATCTGATATCAAAGATATCTTAGAAGAAGTCCGGGATAATCTTGAGGATACTCTGGATAACATATCCCGTAGTAGAGACAGAGATGAAGATTTAGAAGATGACCTTGGCGATACTTCATCAAATGGTGGTAGGGCAATTGGTGTTGGTGATGCGTCTGGATCAAGTTATCATGGTTCTTCGGTAGATAGTTCTAATGACGATCAAGATCCAAATAATGGCCCCGGTGTGTATGCTAAGGGTATGGAAAATGGCTTAGTTGGCGCAAATACTGATTCTAATAGAGAAGGTATTCTTAAAAAAATGGTATTAAACCGCATAGAAGATCCTGCTAATGCGATACCGATTATTGCTCACGAGGGTGAAGCTATACTGAATCGTTCTCAGCAAGATACACTGATTGAGAATTATTACAATGCCTATGAATCTTATCCAAGTATTCCTGATTGGTTTGCTAATTATAAAATGCCAACTTATGATTTCTCTGGGATTGGAAAATCATCTGAAGGAGATATTCTTTGTCATAATGAAAAAATCATTATTGAGAAATGTGACAATCCTGATCAATTAGCAGAAGGTATTCTAAAGGGCGGCTTAGCATCAGCTATGAGAATGAGAGCTGGAAGACGATAATGAATTTGTGGAGAGTGGTGTTAATTTACCACTCTCCTATTGTATGCGAGGTGAAGAAGTTGAATCTAATTGAAGTATATAATAAAATAGCTGATGATGTAGCTATGCTTATTGATATTAAAATCAAGAATATAAACAGAGACATAACATTTAAAGCAACTGTTATAGAAAAAGTTTCTGATACTAAATATAAAATATTGTATAAAAAACAATATCATACTGCTTGGTGCCTTGCAAAATTGGTAATAGGTAGTACTGTACATGTTTGTGCACCAGGAAATGACTGGTCGGAATTGTTTATTAATCAATCATGTACTCGAAAAGAATTTGAGGAATTAAAAAGTGATTTAACTACGTTGGTGGAATATACAGTAACATTAGGAACAACTCAAAGCACACAGACGTTAGGCGGCTATTACGCGAGTATTCCCCTTGGTTTCGTGAATGGAGCGACTTACCGAGTAGTGGTATGCAGCTGCTTTCTGGCGACTAATGCAGCAATAATGGGAGCCTCCCATTCTCCTAGCGGCTCAAACCTACTATACGTTAATGGGAATGCATCGGGTGGCACATATAAGGTGCAATTACTAAAAATAGCCCTTTAAATGATCATTGCGCTGATGCCACGAGACAGATAATGGAAAGTACAAAGCTATTTGTCGTAGCCTTGCTTAGCATTACGGTTAACTGCGTATCTGACGCTCTTGTACTGCCTGTAACAAAGATAGAATTATCCGTCAATCCAGTGATTTGGACGATCATTCCCGGATAAGTAGACAGTTTATAACTTCCAAGATTTGGGACTGTAATATTAATCCAGGGATAGGTTCCGTTATTGTCGGAGCCTGCGCAATACAAAATACGATGTATAGTTTTTCCCGCAAAAGTCAAATCGCCTTTTACAGCAGTTAAATCACTATTTAGTTGAGTAACAAATCTATTTATTATATTAACAAAATGATTGTCATTTTTTTTGTAAAGAAGGGAGGATAAAAATTGCAAGCAACAATTCATAATATTGAACCTTTTGATCGTACAAAAGGAACATCTATTACATTTACATGGAACGGAAACCAGATATATAAAGTCCGATGTGTTATAAAAGAAAACGAAAGCAATAATACAGTTTATGATACAACTATTGATACTATGAAACAGATCTTCCCCATTCCAGCAAATTCTAATTTAACAAATGGAAAATACTATATATGTATCATTACTACCTTCGATATAAATAATATTGAATCTACTCAAAGTGCTGGAAAACCATTCTACTGCTATTCAACTCCTATTTTTAAGCTATCATTATCAGATAACGAAATAGTAAGAGCATCAACATATGAAGTTTCATTATCGTACAGCCAAGCGGAAAGGGAAGAGTTAAATTATTATAATATATCTCTCTATTCATATCAGAAGACAGTGTTACAATCATCTGATAATACATACGATACTTCTACCCTCTCATATATTATTTCGTCATTGGAAAATGCCACACAATATTATATTAGGGCTACTGGCGAGACAATTCATGGAATACATCTGGATACTGGTTACATTTTGTTTACTGTTGCATATACTCAAGCCCCGTTATTTTCTATACTAGAGGCAAATAATTTAAGTGATGCTGGGGGAATTGAATTACGGGCAAATATAACATCTACATTAGGTGTTAGTGAAAAAGATGTAATTTATTTAGATGAAAATATGGCTGATTTACGGGACAATGTTGTTACGTTTAATGTTGGATATGAATTAATTGGTGATTTCACACAGATATTTGCACTCAAGAAACCAAAATTAAATCAGTGCTTCGCCTTCTCAACAGATCAAAATGAAACCACAAAAATAGAATTCTATTATCGTGAAGGTTCTTTTAGCGACAGCAATGGATGTATAGCAACAATTGAGTTAAGAGCGTCATCTGTCTTAAATACTCATTATATTAGATTTTGTAAATATTTTAAAATACCTGATGAATCAGAACTAATATGCTTTTGTATTTCCAGAATTGGAAATTATTTCGATACAAAAGCAGTTGTTGTAAAAGGGTAAGAAGGAGGGAATATGTTATGTAATTGTTTTACATCAAGTCCTAAAACTTTTGTTTCTTATGCCGCTAATGATGTTGCAATTGTTAAGACAGTTATTAAAAATGCTATTTTTGATGTGTTCTATGCTACCGTTGCACCTATTAATGTAAATGAATTTGATGGAACTATTCCTTCTGTTTGGACATTTGATACAAGAATTTATGTTCAATTCAATGGTGACTTATATGGCGGCAATGTCAGCTTTACAGAAAGTATTGTGGAAATTGTAAGAATTAAAAAGCGGACGACAAAGGACACTAAATTCCAGACCATTTATGAAAAACCAATTAATTCCAATGATGATTTTGCAATTGAATTTATTGACTATCTGGAACCTGCCGGTACCGTTGAATACGCTTATGTGCCTGTTATTTCTGGAGGTGAAAGCTCATTTATCATCACAAGGGTTGAATCTAAATTTGATAGCTGTTTTCTTGTAGAAAAAGATAAATCATATCCAATTATATTAGATTCAAAATATACCGAAATAATCAATTATGAAACTGGACAAGTAAAACCTTTAGGTAGTAAATATCCGATTATTATTACAAATGGAAATACTGGATATAAGTCCGGAGATATAGAGGGAACATTCATTGAAAAAATAGATGGTGAATTTGATGTTAATAATTCTTTTGATTACAGACATTTAGTTTATGATTTTTTGACCAATACCAATCCTAAGATTTTTAAGGATTTTGATGGAAATTTGTTAATGATAAATATAACAGGGAGTACATCTGAATCCGGTCGTGAATTTGTTTATTACGGGGATAAAGGGGTATATTATGTAAAATCTAAGTTTGGTTATGTTGAATGTGGTGATCCCTATTATGTCGGTGACTTATATGACAATAATTTCATTGATTCTGACACGGACAAATAGAAAGAGTAGGTGATATTATGTCATACAATATAACACAAGATGATTTAAATCTACTTGGACAGTCCAGAAAAACAATTCACATCAAAGTTGAATTATTAAATAAAAATTTAAAAGTTATGGACTCACTTGATGGACTAATAATTAATGATGAGTTTAATTGTGCAAATGATTCTGCACAAAGGCGTTCATATAATTGTGATTTAGTTATAAAAGATTCTACTTTTAATATAGGAAAAGACAAAAAGGTCTGGATGGATAAAAGACTGCGTGTATATTACGGACTTGAATCATTAAGAACTAAAGAGATTTCTTGGTATCGCATAGGTACGTTTATGTATGTTGATATGACTTATAAGTTTTCAAGTACCGAGAGAACATTATCATTAATATGTGATGATATGATGGCCGAGTATGACGGAACTTTAAATGGTCAAATTGGTGGTTATGGTTCTTCTAATACATCTTCTACCAACATAGCACAAGGATTAACTATTCCCGCCGGAGAAGATATTCGTTCATCAGTTATAGCTTTACTGAAAGATGCTCAGATCACGAGTTATATTGTAGAAGACATTGAAAAAGAAGTTCCTTATGATTTGGAATTTTCAACCGGTGTAACATATTGTGAAGCATGGACAAAACTTTGTGAGTTATATGATTCTTGGGAATTCTTCTTTGATGCGGACGGAACATTTATTTGGCAAGAAATACCTAACTGCTCTGATGATTCTGTAGTTCTTGATGATACTGTCATGCAGAAAATTGTAATTGATGAATCTGCGAATAGCTCATTTAGTGGCATATATAACGTAACCGAGGTTTGGGGCAAGGCATTAGAATTAGACAGAGATGACAGATACGCTTCATCTTCTACTTATTCTGGTAATACATATAATGTTACTTTCAGTTATTATACTTCGTGGGATAGTGTTGATCACTTAACACAGATAGGAGTATTAATTTGTTCTGATAATCTGGCTGCACCTAAATTTTCCATTAATGGCTACTCTTCTATTCCTATATATGATGGGGATGGAAATCCTTTAAAAGCTGGCGTATTGAAAGCTAATACTGCTTATGTGTTTAGCTATCGCAGATTAACGGTAAGTGGAAATGGTGTTTCATCAGCATTATTTTTACTTGGGCAGTATCAATGTTATGGAAAATATGTGGAAAATTCTGATGAGTGTCCATTTTCAGTTAAAAACTTGGGATATGAGATATTACAATCTCTTGACTACAGTGGTTTAAGTGACGATGCGGCTTGTTATAATCAGGCTGAATATTTATCTTACAAAACAACTGCCATGATGGATACCGTCACTCTGACTACTCTGGTGATACCATGGCTAGAGGTCAATACAAAGATTCGTTATACCCCGAAATACAATCAGGAGACTAACCAATATATCGTAAAAAATTTCAGTTGGTCTACTGCAAATGGAACCATGACTCTGACTCTCTATAAATTTCTGGAGAGTTTTTCTTTTGTCTATAATAGGCGAAATCAAAAATAACAAATGAGGTGATACAAAAAATGCCTGATATAAATTTAAAATATGATGATTTACCTTTGACTAATTTCCCCGAATCCGAGGACAATTGGGCAAGGATGAGTGATTTGTCTGCCAGTCTTTTAGCTGTGGCAAAACAGTATGAAGATTTGTATAGCGCAGGAGATATTACTTCTGCAAATAATTTACTTAATCAATACCCCGATTTAAAAGATGCATTGTTTACGCCCGAAAGGTGGAATGAGTTAAGAGATGCTATTATTTCTTTGGAAAGATTTTTTCTGACAGATGTGGATGCTATGATTACACACGTGACACAAGCCACAATCGGTATTAACAATAATGCAACTGGAGCAGATGCTAACACAAATGCTTATTCCGTAGCGAAAATTAATGAGTTACTTAATGCTATTACTACAGTTAGAACTGCGACATTTACAGCTACTGGATGGACTAGTACTTTGCCATATATGCAAACAGTTAATGTTGCAGGTGTTACAGCGTCAGATAGGTCAGTTATTGGAATATACATACCAGATGGCACCTCGGCAGAAAATACAAAGTTGAAAGAAAAGGCTTTTAATCGTGTGACTAAAGTTATTGCTGGAGATGGGACAATGACAGCATATTGTTATGCTAAGAAACCAGCAGTAGAATTTCAAATTCAAGTTAAGGGGGTGTAAAGAATGGCAGAATGCTTATTATTAAAAGGTGGCGGTGGCAGTGGTTCAGACGATGTAACCGCTACAACAGAACATGTATTGATGAATCGTACAGCTATAACAAAAGAAAGTGATGATGAACCAATTGCTGGGATAATGCCTGATAATACAACTACAACAAGTAATGGTACGGTTCCGGGAATGAGTAGTAGTTATCCTTCAGTACCTTCTCGTACAGGGTTGAATATGCAAATAAATACCAATACTGATGGTGTAAAGCGAATATCTATATGTCCTCCTAAAGGTTACTATCAAGGAGGAAATGGCTCTTATGTAAGTATACCAGCTAGTGACTTAGGTACGGCTGCTGTGAATCAAGTATTATCAAGTGCAACATTTACAAGTGAAAACGGACTTAAAATATCTGGAACGATACCGATTAAAAGCGCAGCCACTTATACACCTGGCACAACCTCACAGGTAATTGCCGCTGGACAATATTTAAATGGAACACAGACAATAGATTCATTGGGTGGCACCGCTACAGCCGCACAGGTATTATCTGGATATACATTTAGTTCAAATAATGCAGGAAGGGCGGTATCTGGAACAATACCGATCAAAAGCGCAGCAACCTATACTCCCGGAGCAACTGCTCAAGTAATAGCCGCTGGACAATACCTTTCAGGCGCACAAATAATTGCTGCAAGACCGGCTGGGTGGTATGATTCTGCAACTCAACAAACGGTTTTTAATTATGGCTCCTATGGAAATGCGGCTAACATGGGAGCCTTTTATACTAATTCAACTTATGTTTGGTCATCAGATGCGACAAGGCCAGCGGTAATGAATGAGGCCAATTCTATGTATTTGGGTGGAACGAATCCAACTTACAGAGTGATTTTTAGGCAAGCTTTTCCACTAGAGTGGAAATGGGCATACATAAATTGGTTTACTGGGGTATCAAACCGTAGTATTACTATATTCGTCATAAATCCCAGCACTATGCTAAGTGTAGGGAGCAGAGTGTTTACAGTTACAACTCCAAATACGGGAGGCAATGGTGCTTACATTGATCTTTCAACTTATGTTTCCCAATGCACGAATGGCTGGTTTCTGGGTTTCGCCGGGGATTTTAGTAATATGGTTTCATACGGCCTAAGAACCGTTATACTTGGGCCAACGCAACCAGTCCTGTGAGACATTTTACACAACGAAAAGTAATTAGAAGATTAACGTTCTCCTAACTACTAATTTTATACAGGAGGTGATAATTTGCATACTTTAAAAATAGAAAAGAAAAGTATAATCACAACTATTTCTGAAACTATTTATAAAAATAGTGATTTATCAGATGTACATATTATAATTCCTAGGACAATTGACGGAATGGAAATTTCCGAGACAAATGTCATAATGGAATATGTATTACCAATTGATAAATCTAGTAACTACGCCATATTAAAACTCAATGATAAAAATTATAGAGATCGATGGTTAGAATATACTATTCGCCCTACAGATGGAATCGTTATTTCATCGCAGCCGGGAGAAGTATTATTTCGATTGTTAATAAATAATAAGAAGATTGAGAATGGAAAAATAAACATAACTCCGGTTGCTATGGAAGAAACTATCAGTGATGTAACAAGTGAAGAATTGCTTTCTATCACACCAACTTCTACTGCAACCGCATCTCTTATGTCATTTGATCAGTCATCTGTTATTACTTTTGATAATTATAATGATTATAATGACTATGATTATTACACTATTTGTGACGATGGTAGATATCCTGTTTACAGAGAATACATGGATGATTTTGACTATTCTATAATCGAAGGAAGAGATATTAGGTTAACACCTTATCAATTAAATATCAGTCAAGAAGAAAATAGCCAGTATATTTCATTTAGGATGAACCGGTATGAGGATGGAATTGATAGACTGGATAAAAAGATAGAAATTCGGTACATTAACCCTGATAACTATAGGGATTCAGATACTCCTAAAAATCTTTCATACAACAATTTTTATATTACTTTTGGTTGGTTAATAAGTAAAAATGTTACGGCTGTTCCCGGAAGTATTAAATTCTGGATACAAGTTGATGGTGTGAATGAGAAGAACGAGAATTATGTCTGGAAAACAAAAGTCAATTCTGATATGAATGTATTACCTTGTTTAGATGGCGATGGAATAATTGAACCTGCAGAAGCAGATTGGTATGCAAATATCGTTCGAGTAGAAAACGCAAAAATACAAGAGGTAAACGATGTTATTGAACAAGCTGTTGATTCTATTACACGATCAATAACAGCAACTACACAGGCATTGTCTGTAGTTGAAATAGCTAACGCGTCAGCAACCGCTGCAGATAATTCAGCCAACGCAGCAAACAGCGCAGCAGATAGAGTTGAAAATGTAATAGCAGATGCTAATGACGCGATAATAACAGCTAATAATTCAGCAGAGGCCGCAAACATTGCTGCCAACTCTGTTGAAAAAGCAATAGATAGTGCTAACGCTGGAGCAACTATAGCTTATAGCGCGGCAGAAGAAGCAAGAAACGAGGCAGTTAATGCGAGTACAGCAACAAGAAATGCGATAAGTGCAACAGAGAGTGCTAACATTGCCGCCGGAGCAGCCACAAAGGCCGCAGACAGCCTCCAGGTCGCCGTAGACGCAGCAGAACAGGCACAGATAAGTCAGGCCGCTGCTGAGGCTGTACGTGACTATATGCTCAAAGAAAAGGATTCCTTCACCGGCTATGACAAGCGTCAGACAAATATCAATTTCGCAAACGCTATCATTGGGACGACAACCGGCAACGGTAGTGTTAGTGTATCGGATGCTTGGAGTGCGCCTGTGGTTAATATTGCTGTGGATGGTAAGGGTGTGCAGGAGACTACTACGGGGGCGCAGTTATTTGATGCCAACAAAATACCTACATATGCTGGCAGTGAGGCGACTGTAACCAATAACGGGGATGGGAGCTTTACTGTCTCTGGAACAGGTACTATTAGTACAAGTTATTTATTACAATATGCCCTCACTCATGAGGAATCAGTAAAATTATTTCCCGCAGGTACTTATAAATTAGATTTACAAAGTGTATCAACTAGGCCGTATTTTATATTTAAGTACACCATATCTTCTGGTTCTTATGAATTAAGTAACTCATATTCTAACAATCCAACAGAAGTGGTCATAACAGATGAAATGGTGGAGGATTCTGCTTATAAAATTACGATGGCTTTTTATTTTGCATCAGGCAGTACCGTTGTTCCCGGAACAATTAAACCATTCATTTACAAAAAAATATCAAGTACCGTCCTCCCATGGGAACCCTACACCGGCGGCATGTCATCCCCTAACCCTGATTACCCACAGGAAGTTCAGAGCGTCGGTGATGGGGAGGTGATGGAGGTTGTTAGTAGCGTTGGGGGACGGAATTTAATAAAGGGAAGTGCCTTTGAAAATCTATCAGACTGGTCAACAAATAAAACATACGAAAGTAACATTTCTAAAAACGTAATTAATGGCTTAAACGCTGTAGAATGGGATCTTTCTGGAAACGCTCCTTCTTCCAGTTCTTATGCTGATATAGGTTATTTGATTATTTACGGAAAAGAACTCTTGCTCAATATACCATATACAATAAGTTTTTGGATGAATGTAAGGGTGGCAGGAAATACCGCTCCATTTACTTGGTATATAACAAACATAGTAGGAACAAGTAATGATAATAATTGGACTCCCGTTAAAACAGCAACGAATGGATGGGTGCAGGTAAGTAAAACAATAACTTTTACATCAAAGCAAAACAACACAGGTACAAGAATATATTTTCGTTGTTTCGACGGAAGTGCTGTATCAATTAGCCAACCAAAATTTGAAGTAGGCTCAACAGCAACCCCATGGACTCCCGCTCCCGAGGACGTAACCGAAAAGAACCAAGCTGAATACCTGCCATATCTTTCCAAAGCACAAGTACCGGCTGTGCTGCGCGGCATTGACGATGTGCGAGACAAGCTTGAGTGTCGGGATGGGGTGTGGGGGATTGAGCGGAATGTCGGAATTGTGGATAACGGAGGGTGGGTACTTAGCAATGTAATATCGGGAACATCCGGACATCGTTTTTCTTATTTGGCAAACGATATAAAATTGGTTGCCAATGTTCATGTATATTGTTCAAAATATTTACAAAACAAGGTGGCGAGTTATAATGTTGAAGGAGATTATATAAGCACTAGTGAGGTTGTTTCTGCTAAAAAAATAAATATTAGAATTTTAAATTATGACTTTGACAACGCTAAAGATTTCACGTATTTTATGGCAGATGCAGTCACATTGTATCCACTCGCCACTCCCGTCTGGGAGCCACTCCCCGATTACATCCAATCGCAACTCAACAGCCTTGTCATGTATCGCGGCGACACATCATGCGTATACGTCACCAGAACGGATGTTGTGCCGGATATGACGGTTAACTATGTGCAGGATACTAACAAGGTGATTCAGGAGCTTAGAACAGCTATAATAGCGTTAGGAGGTGCTACATAATGTTTAGCTTACGCGATTTTGTTATGCAAACAATCGGCGGCATGATAGGTAATTATCCGGATTTTCAGGCAATGGAATATGGCTTGAATTGGTACAGCAAGGGAGTACTGGCAGAAACGGATTTAGCGGAGATTCAAGAAGGAATTGAGAACCGCAAGATTGTAGTAAAGGAACCAGAAGTGGAGTCTGAGCCGGAAGAAACAGAAATGAAAGAGCCGGAAATGGAACTCATGGAGGAACCGGAAGAGGCTGGCGACGAACAGAATGAAGAGTAACCTGCCGCACCCAGCGGCTTATTTTATTTACAATTACAGAGGGGAGTTTCGGCTCCTCTCTTTTTTGAGGAGAAAATTTATGATAAAAGAAAAAATAAGTAAACTCATCAATATAAAAAGCATTATAACCCTATTAATGACTATAGTGTTTTCATGTCTTTCGTTAAACGGATCAATTAATAGTGATAGTTTTATGAATATATTTTTGATCGTTATTGCCTTTTATTTTGGTACACAGACTGAAAAGAAAAATAGTGAAACGGAAAAATAGGAGGAATTATTATGAGTGCAGTAGAGAAATTATTAGCAGTAGCAAAAGCAGAACTTGGATATCTAGAAAAGACAACTAACAGTCAGTTAGATAGTAAAACGGCAAATGCTGGATATAACAATTACACCAAGTATGCTAGAGATTTATTCCCATCATTACAAGGACAAGCGTGGTGCGACATGTTTGTCAGTTGGTGTTTTGTTCAGGCATTTGGAAGTGCTTCAGCCAAACAACTGTTGTGTGGGGGATTATCTAGCGCATACACGCCGACATCAGCACAGTACTTTAAAAACAAGAAACAGTATTATACCACGCCTAAAGCTGGTGATCAAATTTTCTTTAAAAATAGTACACGTATTTGCCATACTGGTATTGTAACAAAAGTTACTTCCACCACCGTTTACACAATTGAAGGCAATACAAGTTCTGGTACAGCAGTAATTGCTAATGGTGGTGGTGTATATGAGAAGTCATATTCATTATCTAATAGTAATATTGATGGTTATGGTCGTCCAGATTGGTCTATTGTAGAACAGTTAGAGTCGTATGAAATTACTGTTTCATCAGCAGGATTGAACGTCATGGTAGCCTTTTTGAACGTCCGTAATTACCCTAAAACCGGAGCTATTGTCGGTGGATACGAGCAAGGAGAGGTTGTTAAACCGACTCACAAGTGCTTTGTTGATGGCGACGCTTGGTTCAAAACTGATAAGGGATGGATTTCTGGCAAATATCTGGAAGGATGGATTCAAGAGCTTTCTGATGCTGATCAGAGATGGTGGTATGTGAAGTCAGGATATACATATTCAGTTTCCGAATGGGTGGAATATAACGGCGCATGGTACTACATCGATAAAGATGGCTGGATGGCTACTAATGTGTATGTAGAATCTGCTGATAAAAATGTGTATTACTGGCTTAATGGTGATGGTGTTTGGGAACCTAAATGGGACACTGCTACACCGGACTTGGGCAAGTACAAATTGGTAGTATAATTAAATGGACTTATAGAAAGGATTGGTGTAGAGTGGAGAAATGAATGAGATCAAATACTTATTGGCTGAGGTAGAGTGGAGTGTTTTTTTAATTATAATCATTAGTGGTTTAGTAGCTTTTCAATATCTAACCAACAACTTTGATTGGTTTAACAAGAGGTTTGGTTTTAAAAGTCAAAAAGCACGTGAAAGAGAAAAGGAATCAAATATGATTATTGAACACGAGGCAAAAATAGCAGATTTAGATAAAAAATTCAAAGATTTGCTTGATATGGATAAAGCTATAAAGGATAAAATTAATGTTATTAGTCAAATGATTTTAGAATCCGAAAAAAAATCAGATGCGGCAGCTCGTGCCAGATTAAAAGACAGGATTGGTCAAGCATATCGCTATTATCATGAAAGAGGCTCATGGAACAGAATGGAAAGAGATGCCTTTAAAGATTTAATTAAAGATTATGAAGCACATGGTGGCGAAAATAGTTTTGTTCACGAAATTTGTGAAAAAGAATATCCTACATGGAAGTTGATTGATTAATTTTAGGGTAGAGGAATATAGAGAAATCTATGTCTTCTACCCTATTTTTTCGCCTTTAATACAACCATATCGGATATCGGAAGTTCTTGAATTTTGTTCAGATGCTCTGTATAATAGAAAACACAATGTTACTGATGTCAATGAATAGTTGAATTGGAGGATTAATAATATGGCTACAGAGTATATACCAATAGACATAACTAATACATTATCTAGGGATTATCCTGATTGTTGGGAATTAGTAGAGTCTTTTAGAGATGGAAAAGGAAAAGACCTTCCTGATTGGAATGACAGATGCTACATACCTATTGCGGCAACTATAGCTATAGTAACGGATGGGATACGTGTAGATAATCCTATTGAAATATCACATAAAAGTCTTGATGCGGCTGCACTGGCTGCAGTGGCTACATGGCGAATTCATAAACAGGTCTATACATTTTCAAAGGAGTTGGAAGAATTATTATATTCACAGAGCGATGATACTGGTGACATGACATTGCCTATGGATGTGATTATGAATTTACCATATGACTGTATATATATTGAGTCTCCGAATCTGGATGAAAATTGCCATGGTTTTTTTGTCCATATAGAAAGTGATGTGTCAGAGGATAATCCTCGTCTGGAATTGAGGTTTCTCGTTGTATATAATGACAAAACAGTAAGTGCATATATGATGCATTTACTTAAAAATAAATCCTTGTTTGATTGTATAAAGGCAACCATTCAAGAAGGATTTAGGCAAGCCGTAAAAATGAAAGTTGGTGAGCCATATCAATTAGAATTATTAGATGAGATGACAAGATTAAATTTGTCATTCACAACAAAAATGCTGCAATTGGTTTTATATATTTGCGCTGAAAATGCAGAAATAGATGAAAATGTAGAACAAAGTAAAATAAAGAGAGTTCCCAAATCCAGAGAATTCATAAAAGATAAGTACAGAGAAATCGAAAAATTTGATTGTGGAAATGAAATATCAACAAAAATAAGAAGATTAAGTACACATGAAAAATATGTCGGATATCATTATGAATCAGGAGATAAAGGTGGAGCGTCAAAATCACCACATGTTAGAAAAGCCCATTGGCATCACTTTTGGATGGGCAAGCATAATTCAGATGAAAGAAAATTAATCCTAAAATGGTTGCCGCCAGCTTTCATTAATGCTAGCGAAAATGATACTGAGGCCAATATAATAAGTATAAATGAAATAAAAGATAAGTCTTGAATTACTTTTTTAGATATGATAAGATGAAGGTGTAAAAGGAACAACCGCCCACAAAGTGGTTAGCCTCAGATGAGTTTAAAAATCGCCCCGACTTCAGCCAAAGTACAGGGGGCGGTTTTTTATGTCTGTTTTATTCCTGTTTGTATTGTTCAATGATTTCTTTTAAGTTATCTACTGACAAATTTTGATCCTTCATAAATCCGGATAACGATTTCAGCTCTTCTAATTCAATCTGCTCTTTAAGGGATTGCTCTTTTTCTTTAAGTGTACGAATGCAGCCTTGATACTGGGTAATAGCTTCTTGTGTTGAGGTTAATTCCTCTTGTAATTTTTCTAACACTGTTTTTCTAACACCTCGTGCCATAGTTTGTCTCCTTCTATATATTATGGTATGATGATATGGTGGTATAATAAATGTTATCATTATATGCTAAAAGTGTCAATATTATTCCTTTTTTAGTTTCGACTATTATTTATTTTTTTTGTTGACAATAACATCAATAAGGTAATAAAATAATAATACAATTGATTCTCCAGATATTTCAAGTGACAATTATATGCTTATTTTATTATCTCATTTGTTGTATAGAAGAATAATTAGGGGCAAATTAGGGGCAAAGTATTAAAAGAAGTATAATTTTTATAGCATTCATCAATAGTTCCAGTCAATACACCAGTGGTTCGATTCCTCTCAGACGCACTTGGGCAATACCAATGGGTAATGTCCGTGAATTGTTGGAAATCCTGGAGTTTCTGATGATTCGCGGGCATTTTTACATGCT
>Ga0153952_1000077_pt1 | contig 24389 bp, 28 predicted proteins | sample TSNJ036MetaG_FD_104746 | JGI IMG/M metagenome (GOLD analysis project Ga0153952, IMG submission 104746) | Attine ant fungus gardens microbial communities from New Jersey, USA - TSNJ036 MetaG | ecosystem: Host-associated > Fungi > Mycelium > Unclassified | place: USA: New Jersey, Wharton State... | reverse complement strand
GGGCACAATATACTGTATAGATTATTGGAGGCCAGCAAGAGCTCACTGTCCTCTATTTTCTTTTGCTGACTCCTATGGCGTTTCCACTACTCTTCCTTTATGCCTTTTCCAGCAATTTTTGGCCATATAGCCCCACTTCCCACATACATAGCATATTCTGTCTCCCCTTCTTCCTTTGTCTATATCCATTGTATTTGGATCTCTCCTTGGACCCACTTGAGTTTCCCCTCTATTGAATGTATTTCCTTCTTCTCCTCCTCTGTACCCTCCTCCTGTTCTCCACATTATTTGTCCCCCTCTTCCCCTATATGATCCTCCTTCTCTTGGCTGCACATTTCCCCCTGGGTGTGCCGCATTCCTCTCCAATACTCTCTCTTTTGCCCTGTTCTGTCTCTGGTTTCTGTCTAGTCTCACCACCCTTTCTTGCCACTCTCCAATGGTGGTTGGTGGTTCCTCTGCTTCGGCTAACTTCCTTCTGATGGTCCCATTTAGTCCTTGTTTAAATTCTTTGATGAGAGATCTTCCCTCATAGCCGCTCCCTCTGGCGACTTTTTTGAATTCCTGCACATATTCGTCGCAAGTTCTTCCTCCTTACTCAATCATTCTCAGTTGTTCTATCTTCCTCTCCTCTTCCAATATCTCCCCAAAGTTGTTCCTTATTTTTGTAAACAGTTGCTCTACTGATTCCACCTCTGACTCTTCCTTGGCCAGCTTGTCCAACAGGTTGTCCTTCCATGCCTCTGCTATTCCTCCCTGTACATATAACAACACCCAGGCCATCTGGGTCACTGCTACCTCTTTCATCATTTTCATCCTAATATATAGGCAAGCTGCGTTAACGAACACACTCATCTCTTCTATCTTTCCACTGAAAACTTGAGGTCTTGTAACCTCCACTCTGCTCCCTTGTTGCTGAAGGAGCATAGTATTGACCTGCTGCTGCAGGGTTGCAATCATGGTGAGAAGTTGCTCCTCTCTGGTTTGGGGGGGGCAGACACTGAAGGGTGTTCCCCCTGTTGCTGTTGTTGTTGGCGAGACATTGGTGATGGTAATGGCAATAGCAATGGTAATGTTTCCTTGTAGGAGGATAAGCGGTCTTCTTCGTCTGTACTTATAACTGACTACTGACTAAGAAGAGTGAAACAGTATTATCTCTAAGAAGGGAATCTCTAAGCTAAATGGGCCTTTAAGAGGTTCCTGTCATTTCCCTGCATAGACCGATCACAATAGATTAGTAGCATGGAGCTGATAGTGAAGAACTAGTTATGAGCCCACTTGGTATAGAGGTCAGGTCTTGGGCAGGAATACGAGCTTTGTTCAGGTTGTCTACCCACTGTCCCTAACTGACAGTGAAGTCCCCTTTATAGCTAGGGCCTACTATCCAAGATGCTTGAGAGTGCTGTGCTCCCTAGTAAGGAAGAGTGTGGAATAGGTGTAGTAGGAGAAATCACTTGCAGGGCCAGTATGAAGCCAACTATACCTTTAAGTGATTTTGAGCAGGGTTCAAGGTGAATAGTGCTTGGATATGATATTGAGTTCTTATGTTATTGATAGACAGTGAATGTCCCTAGTGATCACCCTAGATGGATGTTCAAGAAGAACTTGATGGAGTTCTTCATTGGATTGGACTACTACTTATACTATTTTACAGTGGCTGTACTACTACTAGTCCACAGTCATATGATCTTCCAGAATGTTCTATAGTCACTTGACCTTGTCATGTGATTTGGTTATCTAAGTTCCTATGTTATTTATACCTTGATCTCATTGTATGACTTGAGATTTTGGATTAAGTGTTTAAATGTATGGGAGACCATTTCCTTCTTGGGGCTCTCATAACATATTACTTTTATAGTAGCTGTACTCTTAGTCATGTTCTTCCAGAATATTCTGTGATCACATGACCTTGTCACATGACCCTAGTTCCCACACTATTTATATCTCAACCCTATTGTATATCTTGAGGTTTTGGATCAAATGTTCAAATGCTCAGGAACTTAATTCCTTTTTGGGGCTTTTATAACACTTATACTACTTTTACAGTGGCTATACTACTAATCCACAATCATATGTCCTTCCAGAATGTTCTGTGGTCACTTGACCTTGTTATGTGACTTTAGTTCCCACACTATCTATATCTCAACCCCATTGAGGTTTTTGATCAAGTGTTCAAATGCTTGGGAAACTATTCCCTTTTTAGGGCTCTCATAATACTACCACATGATCACTATCTATTGTTCTACATATAGGAGTGCTATTAGTCTTGAAATAGAGATAACCTAACTATCTCAGGGCAGTTCTTTGTTCTATTCAAGAACAAATGATAATCTATAGGTATAGATTAGTGTTATATGCAAACATTAAGGACCTTGTATCTCCATGGGATCTTATTGTCTTAGAATTTATTTGCAGCCAAAAGAAGCATATTGAAGAGAGCTTTACAATGGTCATTGAAGCAAATGATTATGTCAAGTGGTTCCTGAGATATCAGCAATTTAGTGTCTGGTTACTTGGTGATTGCAGACTGATCTGCTGATAACTCAGTGAATACTGATTGCCTTGAGATGTTTTTGGTACCATTTGAAAGGTCTTCTTAAGGGCTTTTGGTGGCCATTTAGATTGTTGAAATTGGTCAAGTATTCCCAGAGTTATGGTCCAAATGAAGTTTGTGACAAAGTTCAAATAGAGTAAAGTAAAGTAAAGTAAATAATGACTTAGCCATTTTGCCAAGTCATGACACAATGACAAATTAGGAGTTTAGGAGCAAAATTAATAAGTAATATGAAAATAAATATGAAAATAAATATTAAATGATACCAAATTTTCAGTATGACACCTAGGTGGGCTCTACAAGTCACTAAAGAATGATACATGATAGACATATTTGGAGCAAGTATCTCTTGGGCTTTATCTAATAAATAACTCAGGCCAAAGCTGGACAGTCTTATACAGAAGAATCCTTGAAAGTTAATCCAAGTGTAGGAAGTAATCAATGGCTGGGATCTGGGCAAATATTCCAAGTGGCAAGGTCTCTCAGCCATCAATCTGGTACATTTGCAACTCAAATCCTCAGCAATGAGTACAAAAATCCTCCTCTACAGTCAAGATAGGCGTATAAAATGGCTCGACACAAAAAGAATTTGTCGATTGGGATATTGTGCAACTAACAAATGGAAAGGCCAAACTACTCCTACTAATCATTATCTGGTAACCAACTAATCGGAATTTTATGACGCAAGTTAGTGACAGTAGGCGAGGACAATGGAATTGAGAAATGAATAACTAAACAAACAGGACATGTATACAGCGCAAACCCAACCAAATGCTTCACAGCTTTTGCAAGAGAATTGCCTAGATATCCCAACAATCCATGCTACATAGCATATCTAATGTGACGATTAGTCAGTGTGCTGCGATTGAGTCCGATGAGGTACTCACTTCCTTGTCCATTCCCGAGCTGTTGCCTCGTAACGAGAACGATCTGTCTTGTACAGATGAGCGATATCAGGGACCAGTGGATCATCAGGGTTAGGATCGGTCAGCATTGAACAGATCGATAGTAAGACTGGGATGATTCGATGAGCTGAGAAATTGATATTTAGAAAAACTGACCCTTCGCGATGGTCAATGCAGGAGACCATTGATCCCTCAAGATGTCAAGACAAATTGAACCGTTGGCATTGATGTTGGGATGGTAAATCTTGGTTGTGAAACTAACTTTGGGAGGCTTGAATGGGTAGTCTGTAGGGAACGTGATGGATAGGAAGAAAACGCCTCCGGCATATGGAGAGTCACCCTGATTTGGTCGATGGGCCGTCTAGCATGAATACAGACAATGTGCTTACGGGTCCCATTATCGTCGCTTGCCATTGAAACATGTTATCACCAGTGGGACCAGCACTGCAAGAGGCAGGAGGGTCACGACCGAGGTCAATTAATTCCTGTAATCATGCATGTCAACTCCATGTCACTGAGCGCCCAACTGCGCAGAGGAGCAGTAAAGGGCAAACAACACAAAGACTACCTTATTAATGCGCTTGAGAGCCATCAAAAAACGATAACAGGAGAGGAGAAAACTGTGACACGATCCAAATCGCGCGAGATCAATGCAATATAGCCCGAGATGGCATGAGCAGATGGTGGACGATGTGATATCAAGACAAAGGAAAAGGGCCAGGAAGATGATTAGCGAGAATTCCACATAATAAGAAGAAAGACAGGTACCTGTTGAAAGAAAAAAAGACAAAACCCGATAGTGGTGGAGGGTCAAGCTGTGAAGGCGTTTATTTGCGATTTATTTGTCAGCAGCAGAATCACGAGACGGAATGACTAAGCACCTCACCGACCAGGTTGTAACAATCACTAACATCTTCTGAGTTCAATGTTAGATAACCTCTCCTCTAGTCTTACCACTAAGTCAATTTTCAAGCTCAAGATCATACAGCATGACTATGGAGTCACCTAAAAGGAGATCCTAGTTTAGTACAAAATTTAGGAAGTCTTAGTTAGCTATGAAACTTAAAAGATCAAAAATCGGATAAGAAAACAGAAAAAATCATAACTAAAAGAAAAGAACAGAAAAATTTCTTATTGGAATAACAATTAGAAGGCCAGAAGGCTATTGGAAGACCCCCAGAATTGGCACTTGACACAAAACTGACGATTCGATTAGAATAAAAATAAGAGATCAGTCACCATAAAGAAACAGATGAATCAATTAGACTCTACCGGTGAAAAGGCCAGTAGTGATCTGTCTGTTCATGGAATTTTGACAAATCTTACTCTACTGAGCATCACGGGGACCTCACTTTATCAGACCCTCCAGCAAGCATCATTTTCAGTGAGTCCTAAGCTCTATACCGCTGTACAGCCCGTTGAGTTATTCTCCACAATTGCCACAAGAATGTTCAGCTGGGTAATCTACAATATATAATTGATTACTTCGCAGCGATTATATGGAAAATGTTTCAGAAAACAAATGAATCAAATGGATGTTAGTTGACGTCATCTAAAGAGTATAAGAAAACATTTTGGAATAAGAAATACCCTGATAAATTGTGAAAATGCACACCGGTGTCTGAGCTTTCTGAGGAGGTTGAAAGAATTCAACTAAGCTCCTTCTCTGCATGAGAGTGAGGTATTCGGCCGACATCATTGCTCTTGGCAGAAAAGTTTGTGGAAAGAGGCCAAGAACAGGTATGAACTCCAATGCTATATTGAAACTGCCCACTGCCACGATGGGTTCCTGATAGGTCTTCTTGAATCCGACTCGTATTTTCTACTAGGGTTTCAGAATTAGAGAGGGAAGAATAATGACTCGATCGTCTTGTATGCCCAGAGCTATGGGCACGATGATACCGTGACTTTGTCGGTGAAGGCATTCTAACGATCATGATAACTTGCGCATCTTTTGGTGCCTCTTGAATCAAGTATTCCTGGCAAACTGAGGCAGATTGAACATTCAATGTCGTATTGCTATGAGGACGACGACGAAATATGGACATGGGGCCGACCTCGCTCAAGCCCCGCCAACTTCGAGAGTTTGCTACTCGTGGCAGCGGGAAGATAGATCGTGGTTCTAGCGATTCATTGAATCTGCTAGGGCTTTGTGGAGGACAGCTTTCTGAGGTCGAGATGTGGCTTGAGGGGTCGTCATGTGGTACAGGCAAAACAGCTAGAGGCTAGACAAATGATTGTTGGGAAATTGGAAGAACCTGAATACACACCAAAATATTATCCCAGGATCCAAGCCCTTCCCCCTCTTTGTCATGTTCCACCTGAATCTCCCACAAGACGGGCTTCTCCCCGAACTTCGAATCCGCTGAGTCGATGCCTCGCGTCCTCCTTTGTTCGGGGTGACCCCAAAGACCAGTCTCTCTCCCGAGTTGCAATTGGATCCGCCGCCAGCCGAAGACAGCTATCATGGCAACAGAGAAGACCCCGATGGCAAGGAATGCAAGTATGAGAGGCGGTGAGCCAACAGGAGACTGAGGGCTGCCTGAGCCACCGCCATCCGACAAATCGACCTGCTGGGAACTGCTTGTGCTCAATATCAAGGGGACTATTGACATGAGGAGGAGGGTAGGAGTAGTGGTGGTAGCACACGGACAGGGACATGGAGTTTAGCCCTTTCCAAGCAAGAATACTTCTGATCATTTCTTTGGACACCTGACCTCGGAGTTTTTTTACTTACTCAACGGCACAGATGAGTAATGAACAGTCTGAACAACCGATTTAACCATCATCTATCAGATGTAAACTAATCTGATATATGAATTATAATCTACAAAAATACATGAGTAACCTCTCAACATAGCTTTTATCTATATATCCCTGCGCTTCATTCCAAGCCTAGCTTGGAGAGGTTTCCTCAAGAAACCTTCGCGTATTTCCATCTAGAACAAAAATATCAGGATTCGTACCTGGACAAAAATACCATTGGAACTTACCACCTGACCAGGATACTCCAGTTCAAAATTGAAGTGGCGTGTGATGGAAGCGATGATCATAGACAGCTCCATGGCAGCAAGATTACGGCCAACGCACGCGCTATGATGGGCAAGCTTGGGTTTTGGATGTCCATTGACAGACTAGGGAATGAGGTCACTCACCGAGGACCAACGGAATAGGGATTGAAAGCCTTGCTCATGGAGGCTTGATCACGTTCAAACCATCGCTCAGGACGGTACACCTCGAAGTCTTCACCCCAGATCTTTGGGTCACGGTGAATTGAATAAGAGGGGACGGAGAGGATAGTTCCCTCGGGGAAGTGCTGGCCCAAAACCTCCAAACCACCTTCAGGGACAATGCGGGGGAGGCCAATACCCGATGTAGAATGGATTCGAAGACCTTCGTTAATACAAGCTTCAAGATAAGGGAGGCGTTTGATTTGCCCAGAGGTGGCAACAAGTTCATCCTCTGTTCCGAGCTGTTCGTCAAGTTCCTTGTGAAGCTTGTCCTGGATCTCACGATTAGTAGCAAGGTGATACAGGATGGCGGAAGTAGAGCTTAGAGGTAAAAAAAGGGTATGAATAATGATGAGACAAACGGAAGGATGAAGCTTACTTGGACGTAGTATCAGAACCGGCGATAAGAAAAGTGAGAGCCTCGGCAGTCAGCTCCTCCTTGCCCATAGGGTTTCCATTAGCATCGCGTCCACTCTGCAACTTGCTCAGAAGATCAATACGATCGGTAGGACTAGCCAAACGTTTGGAAACGGCAGCAATCGCGATACCAGTGACAATTTTAGCACTCTCTGAACCTTGAGAAAAATTGGGAAGCTTGCGAGCAAGAGGACGCCAACAAGGTGGAATGGCACTCATGGTTAAGTTAAATTCACCACGACTGTTAAAGAAGTTGATAACAGGGATACCAATGGTGTCATCTTGTGTAGCCTCCTTCCCATAAGCATTCAGCATGCTGTTTTGGTTCTTGGGCACGAGAGCTATGTCCTTCGCAGCTGAGAGCATGCCGAAAGGCTCACCGAATGCGAGATCACCAATTATGTCGAAGGCAAGATAGTTCATCCCTTCAAATGAGAGAGTGAATATGAGGGTTAAGCAGCAATTTCAAGGCTTACATGGTAAAACGTCAAGATACAGCCTTCCATTCTTTCCTTCCCATCCACCCTCACCGTCGTCACCAGACATCCCTTTGACTGCCTTTTCATATAGACGATCCCATTGATGGAAGAGCTGGCTAATGTACATTCGGATCTTAGGCTCAAAGGCGACAACACTCTTTTGGGAGAAGATGTGGGAGATGATTTTGCGCTTGCGGGTGTGCTCACTCCTATCCCTGACGTTGAAGAGACCGCGCTCAATAGAGACGAAAGCATCGTAGAATTCAGACTTGAGTGCTCCATTTCCATGACCGTAGATGGAGTTGAGCGCTACAGAGTCGGCAACTGACACGTGGTTAGGAGCAATACGAACGATTGGACCTAATGCAACCAATGCACACTCATATTCGTGATTCAAAGAGATGGGTTACCCACCATATTTCAAATGACAGCCGTGGATGACTTCAGAGCGACGCCCCTGGCTAGAGGTATATACCAACCAAAGGTCGGTAAATCTCGCCATGAACGGACCTGGGTATTTGCGGATGTCATTAGGGTCCACAAGCCATGGAACAACATAGCAGAGGAGGACAGCGGCAGGAATGGTCAATAGGAGTGTGGAGCTCGTGACCAGATTTTGAATGGTGTCTACAATCATGGGGAAGAAAAAAGGAATTGATAATTATGAAGAACCCTAGAAGGGCTTAAGTACTATTCGCATGCATTGAAATAGTTTACCGTACCTTGTCTTTTTAAAATTCATGGGTCTTATCTTCGGACACAACCACACTTAGTATCCCTATTGATTCTAAATTTTTATGAGAACATGAATGAGAACACATATGACATACTCCGACCAATAGCAGAGCACAAAGGTCACTGTTACCTGGAACTACTGTCAAATGGGTAATCTGATGAAGAAAGATTCTGCCTTATGTCACTTACAGCTGACAGGTGCTTGTTGTCATACCAGAAGCTCTACCGGATGGATTGAGGGAAACAATAAGTGAGAAGGTGGTACAAAGGGGTTCAGTTGCTGTGATCAGAGGCCTACTCGACTAACAGTGGAGAAACATCCCCTCTTGCCCTCTTGAGAAGATCTGTGTTGGATGATCACTGTGGCATGTCGGTCCTCTAATTGGATGCTTCTGGAACCGGTACGATGGGATCGGCAGCCCCACTTGACTGATAGTCAAAAAATACTTATATTTTGCTCATAGTGTAACATCGTAACTGGAACTCAGGACATCTTGAGTAGCCGTGGGGAGCAACACAGAACAATTTGCCTGTCGCTATACTAAATGCAGAATAGATGATTCGGGAAACGTGCATTCTGAGAAGAAGTAAGCCAAAACTCGGCACGGCACCATAGTGCATGTGTCAAAAGTCCTTTCTATGGGATAAGCTCGAAAAGTAAGCATATGATTCTGATCAACTAAGAAGTGGAAGACTAGCCGCGATTATCAACTACTACTGACAAATCAATGACACTCAGGAGCGGCTCCTTTCCTCGCATATCCGGTCCCCTAGTCCGCCTGCACCGGTGATCTTTAACCCAATCAATAATGAGTAGTGACAAAGTATTCAGGTACCGGTGATGTCACACGTTGCACATGCTGCGGGAATCAAAACGGGCAATTCAGCCACACCGATGCTATTTTTGGCGTTCACGGAACGAAACCCCTAGCACTAGGATTGCGATTGTTATCAACCCGCGTGCCGCTGCGCGTAGAACTTTCCTCGCGAGCACTGGCAGATTAAGACACTCAAAAGATACCCGATGGCGCTCTCGCTTCATCTAAACTCCCGATCCTTTATCCAAATTACTGGCTGTGAATACAATATAACTCAGACGTCACCTAGGTGGATAATTGACTGAGGGTAAGGTGAGGGTATCTACTGTATGAGTATGTGCCTGTATTATTCTTCCGGCTAACCTTTGAAGCAAAGGAATTTTTCTGTAGTGATGATCAAGAATGGTAATAGAGTGTGCGGCTTTGATCCGACAGGCGGAAAACGCCAATTTCAGCTAGTATTTTTGCTGGAATTTTGAACATTATCATCTATCTACTAACATCTTCAAAAAATTTAACTCACGGGAAAGACTAACTTGACCTGGCTTGATGTTTCCAAGGACACCTATTCACCGAGATATTTCTCAGCCAAGGTTGTCACAGCCATTAGTCCAGACTTCAATGCTCATCCTCACTTCCGATGGCACCAGATAAACAAATTGGTAATTTATCTAGCCCTTTCAGCAACTGGATCAATTTCATGTCGGACACTTTGCCTAGCCAACGCCCAGTCCTCGAACAGGGCAGTTCTTTCAACTCACCTACAATGTGATGTGCCGTGCACCAAATATCCTGGACCTTTTTGTCTTGTAAATAATAGTCTCGATCACCAGTCGAGAATGATTTTGACATGGTTTATGGATCTTCAGCGTTTTTCCAAGGCCAATCAGGACCCTGTATGCACATAAAGCTCAAATTATGTGGCGGCGTGTAAAATTGGAGAGTCTAGTCATCAGCCCCTAGATCCCAGTTTCAGTCCACTTCATCACTCATCTCAATATTTACTTTCAGAATCCCTGCTCTTGCTCTTTCAATCGCCTAAAGGACCTCCGCAATGTTCACTCACTTCTATTTCAGTTTTACTATATATGGACTTGAAGGATGATTTGATTATAAACCTTCACACTCATATATGCTATGCTACATCTAGGAGTTCACCCAGGACAGCCGTGGAAGAAGAACTGCCAAGGTGGCCCCGAATGTTCTACAAGGGATTAATATGGGGAATTGGACCAGTGGGCACAATCCTATGGCCATTGATCTATTGATGACTTTCAGTGTCTGTCCAAAGCCAAAGAATGCAATATCCCTACCTGTTTATGTGACCAATAGTAATGCGTTTTGATATGATCAAAATGGGTGGACGACTTGAATGCATCATTGTTCCAGTATAGCTTGCGCTGCCAGCTACTCTCTGTATGAGTTATAAAGTTGCAGATTCTCATAGATTAAACTTCCTCACAGATCGATAGCAGGATATCCATCCCGAATAGTACGCAAGTTACATTTGAAGTGACCAACGTAAACAGGGTCGAAACGGACCTAACAACAGGACAAGATTCCTTCAAACTGTAAACTGAGAGATGATAGTACGTACGATAGTGACCCAGAGTCGAATGTCGGCCTCTGTAAGCTGATTGCCGACAAGGTAATCTTTGCCGTCGAGTAGTTTTTCCAGTTTATCCAGTGTGTTGAATACATCATTTACAGCAGATTCATAGGCTCCTTGCGCTGTAGCAAATCCTGCCCTGTATACTCCATCTGCGGGATCGTGGTGTTAACACGGATTAGATATATGTTGTGTAATCATATTGGAAAACCAAGGCGGTGCAGGTTACAGGATAGCGGAGGACTCACTGTTGAGATTTGGATAAATCCACTCGTTCATTTCATCAATTTCCGGTCGGAGCTCCTCTGGATACAAGTCAATAGCAGCCTTATCGGCAGGGACAAGGTGGTTGAATGCTGTATTGAAGATGCGAATAATCTCAGAAGATTCATTATTGACGATGGTGTTGAGCTTCTTATCCCAGAGGACAGGGACTGAAAACCTACAAGTATGATTAATTATTTACCGTACAAAGCATGAGAACGACAGATGAGACTAACTTTGCGCCATAGTCAGGCTGTACCTTGAGATAGAGGTCCTTAATGTGGTTTGCCTGGTTGAGTGTGTCAGAAGTCGCACCAGGGAAGGAGTCAATGTTGGCAAATGGCCAGCCTTGAGAACCCATCCTGGGAGATACGACCGACAAGGCTGTGGAATGAAGACAGGTAAGAGACCCAGGTGAAGTCAAAGAAGCGAAAAGGTAACGCACAAATAATGCTCTCGAGTCCTTTCAACTTGCGCACAATAAGTGCTCTTGTGGCCCATGCTAGAATATTTGTTTAATCGATGTAGCGATCTCGAACTTACTAAACTCACGGCACGCATAAGAGACATAGAGATGATAACGGCCTGCCAGGTTGTTTCAGTATAAGCCATATCAAACTGAAAATTACTATGGAGAAGTACCGGCTTCAGGTTCAAACTTTGAGCCGGTAGCAATGGACGAGCGGAAAGTTGAATCCAGACGCTTGTAAGATCCATCCTTCTCCGATTTCATTTGTGCGATGTCCGCGTGATCAACGTCCGGCTTGGAACTCATATTGCGACTGAAACCTGAGGTGGACGATATGGGATGGCAAACGAGACGTGATAAAGATACTAATCGTTGGCGAAGAATCGCAGTGGAAAAAGAAGCGCACGGTAGTAGCAGCTTATTTATCGGCTGGTACGAAGACCCCGGTACCAAAGCACGTGCAATCTTACCAGTCCTGTGGGAGAGAGAGAATTTTATATTTGTATACCGCAACAAGCAAGCAAGTGCTAAGACGCGGCGGGTGAGATACATAGCGGTACACTCCTGACTACACCCGAGCTTCAGGGGAGGTCAACCAGAGTTATTCCAAGTTGGGTGTGAATGTTGGTGAAGTTTTATTAGTGCGAGTTCAAACTCAGATCCTGAAAGAAGATAACTCTATTTTAAGTACAGAGTTCTGGGTAAATAAAGTAAACTAGCGATAAATGCAAAATATTCACCTCAGTTCTCTTTCTGGAACTGAGGTGCAGAGCCAGCTATCTTCCTGATGACAAAGATAATTGATAAGAGATATTCACTGATCAGTGATAGGAAAAATTTTTAAACAATTTATTACGCGGTGTACGAACACAGTCCGCGGTAGTCTACTGACTACTAAGGCACAGGGCCTTGGCCAACACTATCACTACAATTGGGCCAGGCTCTGTACTACGAGAAGCGACTGGGCACAGATACGAAGGAATGGGAAGAAGGCTGTGAGGACATGTGTTTCGCTCGGGAGGACCTGTTCTGAGCTAGGGATGGTGTCTCAGGGGACACGTGGGAAGGTCGTCGTGGGTTCACGGAGGTTTTCTGGGCGTTGGGAAGGCAAAAACAGATGGGTTAGAAATGAAGAATTTGATAAAGTCACCTATGCATGAAGATGGAAGGGAAGCTTGGACAATATCCACGTGAACAAGCATATGTTTCCTGAGGGAAAAACCTGGCTCTATACTCGCCTATTGGGGCGTGGTTTAAGATCGCTCTAGTGGCTCTTGCACATAAGGAGATGGAGTGGCCTAGATAGGACATCCACGTGCCCCCCTTAGCGTATGCTGGGGTAGCTTCTCTGCGCTCCGTGAGGAAATTTCTTCCTCGGGTTTTACCCCTGGAGAATTATGCTATCCATTCCTCCAGGCATGCTTTGCTGTTCCTCCGGCTCAGAACGTCAAGCGATGTGCTCAGTAATAAGAGATATGAGAAGATTTGAACAACAAAATAGAAAGAAAAACATAGAGCGCACTCTCAACATGAAGTAGTTGGGTCCTCCGTAGGGTGATGTAGGTTGGAGATGGATGGATGTACTAGCATGTAGTGATAGGTGGTTCAAGGACGTTTAGCAATGAAATTCAATGATTTTGTGTCAGCTGGGTTCGGTCTCTATGAAGTCCGTAAGAGGCCTGTCTGTAATGTGGGGTGTGAATTGTGTTGGGAGAGAGTAGCCGTTCTTCGTTAAGACCCCCGAGTTTTCTAGGAAGAATGTCATAGCTTTTATGCCATCCTTGGTGCCGAGGCCAGGTAGGTATAGCATTTGTGACACTTTGCGTAAGGCAGTACGATGTCTTTCATAGGTAGGGCGGGATTGGATGTCATGTCCTCGTGTCTGTATTGGTTCGCCACATGGGCATGTTGGGTTTGCTGAAGGGACGAATCTTCGGTAGTATCTCCCTGAATAGCTGTGTCCTGTTCTGTATTGTAGAAGTTGTTTAAATAGCTCTCTCCTTCCTGCTAGTTCTAGGAAGTGAGGTGTAGGGTGAAAGGACGGTGGTATGCGGTTTGCTGTTGCCCAGCTGCCTTGTTGTGGGAAGGAGTTCCTCCATGAAATGTTCCAGCTTCTCTTTAAATATTCACGTGCATGTCGGATGCTGTGTGTAATTGTGGGCTCTGATGATGAAGGGAACAGAGCCACTTCTTTGGCTAGCTGGTCTGCCCGTTCATTTCCTGGGATGTCTGAGTGACCTGGGCACCATGCAATTCTGAGGGTGTTGTCTGAGTTCTTTTCAAGCCATTGTAGCATATGGAGTAGGCAAGCAGTTGGCCTTGACGTAGTTTTGGGTCTGGGGCCGTTTTGATAGCTGAGATGTTGTCTGCATATATATGGATGTGATGTATTTTGGGCAGAGATTCTGCCTCCATGATTGCAGCCCTGAGGCCCACTACTAGCCCAGGTAGCTCGGCGTCATATGCCTCCCATCCTCTGCTTGAAGGTTTCGTTTCCCTGATGGAACCCTACTGCTGCAGCGCCTGTTCTTCGGAACCTTCGGCCTATTGTCCTCTGTGAGCCATCGGTGTAGACTATGATGTGACTTGTGGAAGTCTTGGGGGAGGAAACATAACGTAGGTGTTCCGATATAGCTTTGTCTTTTTTAGTTGACTCGTGTTGGATTATGACCCTATTATGGTGATCAATGTTCCCACTGAGATGGCAAGTTAATACTATCAACAAGAGGCAACAGGGAAAACCGGCTCACCAAGAATGTTCCCGTTACTTGTTAATTTGTGCATGGACGCGGCAAGTTTCCTATCATCCCAGGTCAAAATCGATAAACTCCTGCAACAGTTCGTATGGTGTCAAATAGGATTTCACCACTAATAGTCCTATTTGGAAAGCAGGCTGCACAGCCACTCAATTCGTGGACCAAAAATAACACTATCACAAATTTCTCTTGCTGCTGTGAGCAGCCATTCATCCTCTCTCTATTTCGATCTGCAACGATGACAAAGTATATCATTGTCTCAGGAGGTGTTGTAAGTGGCATTGGGAAGGGTGTTATTGGTACGGTCTTTTGTAAATCAGCCAGCTAGCTCATCAACTCGTTCTTAGCTTCATCCACCGGCCTTCTCCTGAAGACAACCGGTCTGAAAGTTACCTCTATCAAAATTGACCCTTATATGAACATTGATGCCGGAACGATGCGGCCAACTGAACATGGTAAGGGGACTTCTTTGCCCAAGCCCCATCAAGTCTTGAACATCTATCGAAGGCGAAGTATACGTCCTCAACGACGGCGGAGAAGTAGACCTAGATCTTGGAAACTACGAGCGGTATCTTGATGTTACTTTGTCGAGGGACAACAACCTCACCACAGGAAAAATATACCGCGAAGTCATTGAGAAAGAGGTCTGCCACTGCAGTCCATAAAACGACTGGGGTGCTCATTGTTCTGACGTTCACAGAGGAAGGGAGAGTATCTTGGAAAAACTGTCCAAGTATGTATCAAATACGTTCGCTTGCCTGGAAGACCTCATGATTACTATTTAGATCGTCCCTCACATTACCAATGCGATTCAAGATTGGATGGAACGTGTCTCAAAGGTGCCGTCTGATGATACTGATGAAGAGCCGGATGTGTGCATTGTTGAAGTGAGCTTCACAGGCTTGTATTTCTCTGGCTAGATGGCTGAGTTCAACACTAGCTTGGAGGAACAGTTGGAGACATTGAATCTGCCCCCTTCATCGAGGCAATGCGCCAATTTCAGTTTCGTGTAGGATACGAAAACTTTGCCCTCATTCATGTATCCCTTGTCCCGGATTTGCATGGAGAGCAGAAGACGAAACCAACTCAGACAACGGTCCATTCTCTCAGAGGACTTGGCCTCCTTCCCGACCTTGTTCGTCTATCCGTCATCCACCTTTATTGTCTAGCACTCACTTCCCGCCCAGATTGCATGTCGCCTCTTAGTACCGCAGCCTCTTAGTCCATCTACAAAAGACAAAATATCCATGTTCTGTCACGTCAGCACTGAACAAGTTTTCGGCGTTCACGACGTGTCGTCCATCTACCACGTCCCCCTCTTGCTTCAGTCCCAAGGGATCATAGGATATCTCCAGAAGCGTCTACGCCTCGACAAGATCAATGTTTCCGAAGCTATGCGTGCTCAAGGGGAATCACTGGAAAAACGATGGAAAGAAATGACCAGTCGGTACGCATCATGATTTTCCCTTATACGTTCCCACTTACATGTCCATAGTCAAGAACGACTTTTTGACACAGTATCCATTGCTCTTGTTGGAAAATATACAGACTTGAAGGATTCCTATATGTCCGTCATAAAAGCGCTTGAGCACTCTGCATTTCGCGTTCACCGCAAACTCATCATTTATGTTGGTCCCAAGTAATTTCTTGATCAATAGTTTGCTTATCGTTATGTCAGTGGGTTGAATCATCGGATCTTGAATCTGAAACACAGGAATCAAATCCTGCAAAATATCACGACGCATGGCGTGCCCTCGTCGGTGCAGAGTCAGTGTTTTCTCAAGTCCAATATGATCAGCTTCTGATGTGTTCACAGCGGCATCCTGGTCCCTGGTGGTTTCGGTGTTCGTGGGACAGAAGGAATGTTGCTTGCTATCAAATATGCACGCGAACAAAATATTCCATTCCTTGGAATTTGTCTTGGTTTCCAGCTGGCCGTCGTGGAGTGGGCCCGAAATGTACTGGCTATTCCAGGCAAGTAATGAAGATAGCAATTTTACTGTCTGTTCATTGTTGTGCATGCAGATGCAACCTCGGCCGAGTTTAGTCCCAACACCGGAACTCTCATCATTGTTTTTATGCCTGAGATATCACGAACGCATATGGGCGGTACCATGCGTCTTGGCTTAAGGCCCACAGTCTTTGAAACTGGTTCTGAAAATTGGTCCAAGGTTTGGAAGTTGTACGGTGGTAAGGGGAAGATTTGGGAACGCCACAGACACCGTTATGAAGTGAACCCAGAGCATGTCGATAGACTCGAGCATAGTGGGTTAACATTCATTGGAAAAGACGAGAAAGGCGAGCGTATGCAGATACTTGAGTTACAAGGTGTGTCCGACCTCGACTTACAGTAAAGCTTCCCATGCTGAGCTCTTCCGGGTCATCGTCCAGATCATCGTTTCTTCGTTGGTTTACAGGCTCACCCTGAATTCTGCACCCGTCCTCTGAATCCATCCCCTCCTTTCCTCGGACTCCTTGCTGCGGCATCTGACGGGACAATCTTTGAGGAACAACTAGAATATCAACTCACTAATTTTAAGCCACCACATCCTGAACACGCAATGGTGAACGAGGCTATTTTGAGAGATGAGACCGCCAAGACAAGAATAGCCAATGGAATCACAAACAGTGAACACGTAGACGATCGTGTGATCCAAGCTGTCAATAGCGATCTATAAGGATCTAGATAGAATCCTAAACTGGTCACAGCGATTTGAGCACAATCGTATATATACATAGATTATTATCTGAGCATTATCTGAGCACAGTTTGCCTGAACTCGGGTTTTTGAGGGTCACCGTCTACCTTAGCTGTTTTGCTACGAGTACTTATTCGTGTACATTTACCTTCAACATAGCCTCATGGCTTATGTAGCCTGAGCGAATGGCTTGTCCTCAAGCCTAACTGAGCTATCACGAAGAAAAGAGGTTTCCTTCCAGCGGTGTAACTGGGGGATCAACTCAACTCTGGTTAAGATCAAATCCTAACTGCCAGGATGACGAAATAAAGTGACTCGACTTCCAACGATATTAATTGTGTGTTACCTCTACAGTGGTCTTTTCAACCTGAGTTGTTTATATAGACTCAAACTTAGTGTAATGAAGCCGATTCTCAGTGATCCCCTAACAAAGAGTGCAATAGAACTTTCTAGAACTTGTTGAATGGATGACGTATACAGACTATCTATAGCACGTAGATCATTGCGCTCCACATCAATGATACATACTTCCAGTATATAAGACTTAATCTCTAAGGCAAGAGTGTAATTGCTTTTCTGCCTCTTACTGGAAGAATACCACCCAGACAAGAACTAGGTGAGTTAGCTGGTGCATTAGCTCGCTTCCTCTGTTTTGAACTGTCTATTATGGTTAGAAGAAAGAAGATTTGGAATCAAGAAAGCGTGAGAGATATTAGTGTTGGAAGACTGAACACCACATCGTGTTCCCTGTTTCTACTACTGTATCATGGTCGTACGTTCGCGACAGGTTACTCCCCTTCTAACCGAACTCAACGATTGATTCACGTTTAGAACTAATGCACTGCTTATAGTCACAACATGAATCTGCCGAAACTGCTGAATCAACATGTGAGTGCTTGTACGTGTGAGTGTTTGGTGACACTTGTCTTCTGATTGGCTAGAATCATAACCGGAGTTGATTATCTTTGATAGTGCATCATAGCTATAAAGAAGATGGACTGCATTTCCCAGGTCATCCTTCCCTGGCCCGATAATGGACGGAGAGTTCATTAGCGTTCTGGCATTAGCAGCTGTCTTCACTATCCTGCTCGTAAACTGGCTTCACTCTTCGAAACGCTCTAAACTATCTCTTCCGCCTGGTCCAAGGAAACTCCCCTTTATTGGAAATATCCTGAGTATCCCTTCAGAAAACCAGTGGCTTGCATTTTCTCAACTGGCAAAGGAACTTGGTATGAGCTATAATTACACCAGAATGAGAGGAAATAGCTTGAATCTTCCATATGCTAAGGTTCCGACATTTTTCACTTGGATATGGCAGGCAAATCCTTTGTGGTTTTGGAGTCAGAAGAAGCTGTCACAGAACTTCTTGAACACAGGTCTGCCATCTATTCAAGCCGGTAAGTTTTTCGAGAGATTTGTAGGGTCCTCTATTTTATGAAGCTCTCAGACCCGTGACGAAGGTTATACACCAGCTGTGCGTATGAATGTCTAGTCTCGCCTTTAGAGGCTATGAAAGACTGATATGAGCCCCTTTGATAGACTCGGATGGGGTTGGGCAATTTTCCTCCAGCCGTATGGAAACCTCTGGAAAGAAAACCGGCGGATGTTTGAGCAGTACTTCCACCCTTCAGACACGTCTCTCCATCGTGCCCATGAAATCGAACAATTGCATATATTCCTCAATAATATTCTCAGAGAGCCACAGGAACTCATATCACATATCAGACAGTGAGTCCTAAGCTCGTGGATGACAATCAGCAGACCTCCCTGACGGCTTCTGTCCTAAGTATGATAGGTGCCATTGCTATTACCATGGCTTATGGAATCAAAGTAGAGCCCTCCAATGATCCTCATGTTCGGCTGGCAGAAAATACTGTTAAACACACAAGCGAAGCAGGAACTTTTGGAACATTTTTGGTCGAATTCGTGCCATTCCTAGAATATTTTCCTGAATGGCTCCCTTGTGGAAGATGGAAAATTAAAGTCAGGAAATACAGACAGGAGATGCATGATCTACTGAACAAACCCTATAACGCTGCTCTTGTGCGTTCGTGCAGGAGTTATCTTGGTGCTATCTCACTCATGCTGGGACAGGAGAATGAGACACCAAAAGATTCCTTCTTTTCGAGATATTATCGAGATTTGCCTGGCGAGAAGCCTACGACAGATGAAGAGAAGACTCTGAAAGAAATGGCAGGACAAACTTTTGCCGGTATGCCTCATATCCCCTTGATTCTGAAAGTGAATTGAAATTGTTGTGCAGCTGGTGCAGACACTACCGTCTCTGCTTTAAGCACGTTTTTCCTAGCCATGGTTACTTATCCAGAGGTATTCAGAAAAGCACAACAGGAAGTTGACAATATCTCGAATGGACGATTGCCGACACATGATGACATGGCATCCATGCCATATTTGCGAGCCTTATTAACAGAATTGATGAGGTGGGTATCAAGTTGCACTTGCCGGACTAGTTGGCTAAAAGACCCAGGTGGCAACCTATTTTACCCTTGGGCGAGTCGATCGCAAATGAAGCTATGTTGATCCAATGATACTTTTACAGGTGTATTTCATTCAGTCATTGAAGACAATGTTTATAAGGGATATCACATACCGAAGGATTCCATTATTCTCCCCAACGTTTGGTGCGATGACTAATTATCACCTTAAATCTGAATTTGAAATTGATTGACATTTAGGGCGTTATGCCATGATCCGAAGGAATTTCCAGAGCCCGATCTTCTCATACCTGAGAGGTTCCTTGAGAATGGGAAGTTCAATGTTCCCGGAAGAGATCCAGTGAAACTCAATTTTGGTTTTGGTCGCCGGCGAGTTTACTTCTGATACAACTTTGAAAGAGTGCTGATAATCTCGACAGGGCATGTCCTGGAAGTCACATTGGCATTTCAATGTGGTTCATTTGTGCCGCAACTGTATTGGCACTTTTCGATATTAAGAAAGCTCGAGATGAGAAGGGCAACATAATAGAGCCAAATTGCCAGTACAATAGTCAGGGAGCGATCAGGTTTGCATCATCATTCTGGAAAATGCTCAAACAATGACTGTGACGTCTTACAGACAAGCTGGTCCATTTGATTGCACTATAAGACCACGATCCCAGGAGGCTATTGACATCATCCAGTCTCTGACATGAACAGGAAGCAGGCATGGAACAAATTAATTCTCGTATTTTGGACTGAGCTCGAACGCAATGAAATGGTTGGGTTGAAGGGGAGAACAACCTTATGTAATCACAAAGCCTTATGAGTGTAATATAAGAAGGGTAGTGTCAGGAATAACGAATGCCCAAAGGAAAACAAAAACGATAGAAGGAAATGACAATACAGGACTAAGTAGCTGTGAGATGAAATTTGATTTTTAATCAAGTTAAAAAGAATAGTATCATGACAAATATTTTCTGCAGTATTCGTCTTCTGTGGGCCATGGTGTATAGCAATAAGAGTGATCAAAGTTTCTAAGTGTGCATTCTGCTACAATCATACTTTAGGCAGTTTGTTCTCACGAGCCAGTGGATTTTGCGCTGTTGACACCGATCGTTCTATCTTTTCACAGTTCCACCAACACATGGCAGATGCTGGTGAGTCGTTTCTCAGAATTAATGGCACCCTGACTCGCTCATGCTCCCACACTAGGATTCTTTAAGGGTACGTCTGCAGAACAAGACAGGCGGTTCTCGGACAAGGAGACAAAGCTCCTGAAGTCGATGAAATTCCCTGCAGAGTTCGATAAAAAGGTTTGTTGACTACTTCATATCGTCGTCTTCTCATGGACTGATAGTCCATGATGTAAAGGTGGACATGCGCAAAGTGAATGTCACGATTATACGGCCCTGGGTTGCAAAAAAAATTGTTGAACTAGTTGGCATTGAAGATGAAGTTGTCGTTGAATATGCCATGGGATTACTGGAAGATGAATCGCAACCGGCATGTGACATCATGGTCTTTTCTACCTATATCCCGGCTCACACTGCTCTAGACACCGGATCCCAGAAAAATGCAAATAAACCTTACCGGCTTCCTGACTAAAAACACACCTGCCTTCATGTTGGCACTCTGGAAGCTACTCCTTGAAGCACAAGAAGATGTGACCGGTGTCCCCCGTACTATGATTGAAGAAAAGAAACAAGAGATGCGTAAGGCTAGGGAAAACGATGTTCGAGCAATTGATGAACGTGACCGACGCGCTCGTCTTGATGAAATTAGGGGGGATAATGACCGCGGAAGGGGAGGTGGCTTTGGACGTGGGCGTGGTAGGGGGCGTGGACGAGGTAGGGGAGGATTTGATGACGACCGAAGACCTCGCGATGCAGGTTGGGGAGGTAGAGGCGGTGGCCCTGGCGGTGGGGTAAGTGTTCGATTTATATCAAAAAGACTCGTATACGATGGTCAAATATTGCTTGCATAGGGCCGGGGTCGACGAAGTTCTCGTACACCACCTCCACCTCGTCGAAATAGGTCCGTTTCCATGGCCTCTTCTCGAGGTTCACGTTCTCCGCCTAGGAAGTTCCGCTCTCCACCTCGACAAAGGCAAAAATCGAGCTCGCGTTCTCCTCGATCACCGGTTCCGAGTAGGCGAAGGTCACCTCAACGCCGTTTTGCGATAGTTGGCTCCGTATCCCGTTCACGCTCTCGTTCCCCATCACTGATTCGTTCATCACGTTCCCGTTCTCGCACGCCTCCAAACCGCCGCCGCCCTCGTTCACCATCGTTTACTCCTCCTGTCCGTGAGCGTAATTACCAAGGTCGGAAGGGTAACAGAATTTCTCCACTGCGTCGCCATCGTAGATCTCCTGGTACTCGACCTCATGCAGACTCTTTAAGCCGGTCAAGGTCCCCTCCGCGCGGTTATAATTCTAGGCGGAGAAGTGCCAGTCCTCCACCCAGGCGAAGGAGTCCGAGATTTCGCAGTCGAAGAAGTCCATCTGGTTCCCTTACGTCAAGATCTCTTTCCCCACGAAGACGGAGCCGAAGCAGTGATCGCAGATCGTTGCGTAGAAAAGGGCGGTATGAAAGCCGAAGTCGTAGCCAAACTCCTATATTTAGGGATGATGCAGTGGATGTAGACGAAGGGGACCGTAGACCTGGTGGGAGTGGCGAATTAAAGATAAGAGGTCAGGCAGAAGTAGAGAGAAGAAAGAGTAAGTGGGATGAAGAGCCAATTTATAGCAGTGGTGTAAGTTCTCTTGAATTTAACCGGTACTCCAGCATTTATCAATTGACAGGCGTCTAGTAACACTCCTCAAGTCGAACTCGAGAAGAGAGAGAACGAGTTGAAGGAGAGGGCGCTGAGGCAAAAGGTGATGAGGAGCAGGAAAATGACTTAAGTGCATCTGTGTTACCAGTCAGATTGACCTGCTAGTGGCAAGTAAAAATTCAACCATCTTTTATCTCTTTCGTTCTCCTTTCTGCAAATCTGCTGTGCCCGTTTTACTTATGTGTTCTTCTCATCTGTACAGCTGCTCCTTTATGTCGCTTCACCCTGCGAACGAACGGCGAGAAAACCAATGTCGGTTTGCTTGTTTACCATATACCAGAAATATAAGTCTGACCACGTATTTTTTTCGAGACAATTCTCGGAACAATCCCATAAGTTAGGCCTAGTAAAATCGACAAAAGCTAGAGTTTTATGTTCATGTAGCTGAGCGCTCGTCTTTGGTCTCCACAGAACCTGATATGAACCTCTTCGCCCGTTCTGTGAGCCAACGTGAAACCGGTATAGACTTTCAACGAATTTTTACGCTTGTCTTTTGACCTGTTGGCTGCTGCACGAAAAGGATTACAGATTTTTCTTGGAAACTAATACATTAATCATTCGCAAGTGTAAACCTTCATCCAAATCACCGTGGAACTGGATCCCTTTCAATCAGTGTGAATCTCGATCGGGATGAGTGAAGTTTAAATTTGTTTGAGGGTTGCTAATGAGCCCAAGCTGCAATCTGGTTCCTCTTACTTTCGCATACATTTATCGTAGCTCGTGACGTCATGATATCTCTGAAACAAGCACAAATTGACGTAACGATCTGTAAAATTGAATGAAACCTGGTTGCCGTGGACACAACGTCTTTTCACAATGTCTATATGATCCAACGTGTTTTTCAGTCTCCTAACGTGAAGCAAGCGTGGTAGGCAATCACTCTGATATTATAAAATCATTTTCACCTTTGGCTTGCCAAATTGCAGCTCGAATAAGCCTGAGCCCGAAGGCCATACTGATGTTTACGTGTGGATGGTAACTGTGATCGTAATGCAACCCTAAATTAGCCCTTTTTAGCCAATGGCGAACGACAAACTTGACCGGATATACAGCGAGAACTGTCAGTTCTAGCTCGCTTCCAATTATACTTCTACAAATGCCGATGGTTTCGGCTATTCGTTGATTTCTAAAGGTAGATACCAAAACTGATATATTACACTGCTAAATGGTGTAGAGGGAAGTTCCTATAGATAGCAATGTCTCAGGAACGGCAAGAGATAGGCACATTGCCACAATTCCATGACTGAATTACAGTATGGACCACAGCCCTGAGTAGATGCTCGGGCGGGTTAAAGTCAAGTAGATATGCAGGTGGATTAAATCCTCAGATGTCTGAAATTTCAGAATAATTTCAGAGTATGACGTCATGTGACTTTTCTCCAAAGACTTGAGAACCTGGAAGCTTTCGAGAAACCCCGTCCATTTCTTCGACCATGTCCGCTGTAATGTCGAACCCCACCACTGAGCCTACTGGAGGTCCAAACAACAGTGGTGGGCAGCGTGGCGCTAGCTACTTCTTCGGGTTTCTGATCACTTTCGTTGTTCTTCTCCTCATCTTCGTTGGTTGTGGAGTGGTCTCACGAAGGAGATTCTCAGCGCGCCAGAGAGCAAGGTTTGAATGGAACATGGAACCTTGGGCAGAGAGAACAGGAGAGGGTGTTGGCTATGTTCCTCCGGTGTTGGTGGAGAAGTACCTCGCAAGCACAGAATACGGATTGTCACTCTGGAAGGACATGACTGTACGGGACGGATTTTTGTTCTCAAGATTTTGAAAGAGGCTAATGCTTCTGATAATAGCCACTGTCTGCACTCTTAGTTAACCCAGTGAAAGACGTTCCATCATCTCCATCACCATCAGCTCCACATCAAGTACCGCCCTCGTCAACCATTTATGGTGGCTCAGACCTCGATGACATCGAGACCATTACTCGAACACTGTCTGTCACACCTCAAATGCAAGCAGAACCCCTCGCACGTAGTGGTTCGGGGCGCTCTGGTCTGGTTCTATTGACTGGCCCAGAGCCCTATCATCTCAATCCCAATGCCATTGAGCCGGAGCGACTGGCGTCCCGCCCGCATCGAGAGGATGGAATCCAAGATGGACAACAGGCGCAGGGGATTGTGCGTCAAAGACGCGGCTGTCTCTCTTACCTGAGCTCTTTCTCATGGTCTAGGCTTCCATTTCGG
>Ga0153952_1000075_pt1 | contig 24762 bp, 15 predicted proteins | sample TSNJ036MetaG_FD_104746 | JGI IMG/M metagenome (GOLD analysis project Ga0153952, IMG submission 104746) | Attine ant fungus gardens microbial communities from New Jersey, USA - TSNJ036 MetaG | ecosystem: Host-associated > Fungi > Mycelium > Unclassified | place: USA: New Jersey, Wharton State... | reverse complement strand
TCTATTTTGAATTTCGCGTACTGGAGCGGCGTCTTTGTCACGGAATCGACTTTGAGAATAGTGAGGGACGGTTTTTTCTCATTGTAAAGCTCGATCACCTTGTCCTGGCCGTCTAAGATAAGGACTTGCTGCGGCGTCGAATCGAGCAGGTAATTCTCGGGGGCTTTTGTCTCGGTCACGGTGAACCAGCCGGGGATAAGACCCGTAATGACCGCCTCGCCGTTCTCATCGGTGGTGACGTCCTGGTAGGCCGCGCCGCCGTTCCACGCTACGCGGAATGTCGCGCCGGGCAGCAGCGCGCCGCTGATTGCGTCTTTTTTAATGATCGTCATTTTCGGCATATGATGGTTGGAAACAGTGATCGAGTGAACCCTGCACTCCTTTAAGACGATTTCCTGCCGGTAGCCTGCATTCACATAGCCTGTGGGGGCATCCTGCTCCTGCACAATATATGTCGTATTGAGGTCTAAGTTTTCCAACAGGGCCGTACCGTCCGCGCCGGTCTGGATATCCCAATACTGATTGGTTCTGGTATCGGTGACGCGGAATACAGCGCCCGCAAGCTTGATCGTCAGGGTGTCCCCGTCAACCTTTGTGATCTCAATGGCCGGACGCTTTTTATTGACAAAGGCGACGGTGTACTGTTTATTATCATCCGTCTTGTAGATATACAGCTCTTTGATGGGGTCCTCGTCAAGCAGGTAGCCCTCGGGGGCCTGTACCTCCTCGATCACATATAGGCCCTCAACAAGGTAATCGCGGAAGATAAGGCCGTTGGAGTCTGTAACGTCGCTCAAAAGCACTTCGCCGCTCCCGCGCCGCAGCTCGAATACCGCGCCGGGCAGGGGGGCGCCGTTCTGGTCGGTCTTTTTAATGATAAGGCCGTCCTTGCGGTAGTTGCGGATTTCCTTGTGCAAAACCTGGCCGGACTGGAGAACCGCCGTCTGCAATTCGTCGTTCAGATTATAGGCAAAAGGCGGCTGCGTTTCCTGGAACGAGTAAGTGCCTGGAGGCAGGTTGTCGAACACGGCGGTTCCGTCGGGGCCCGTAACGATGGTGCGGTCAATGTTGGACGGTTCGCCTAAATCCGTACCCCAAAGGTGTACCGATGCGCCGGCGAGCGGCTGCCCGGTGTTGGCGTCCTTTTTGGTGACGATGATAGTGCCGGTGATGCGCTGGTTCACAAAGGTAACGGTGATTTCGCGGTCGCCGGGAACGTGCTCCGGAAAATTCTCGACGTTGCCGGGAGTGACCTCAAATTCATCCCTGCTTTCCGTCCAGGAATCAACCTCGGTTTCCTCACCGCTGGGGTCTATCTCAATGACGGTGTACCGGTAAAAATACGTCCAAACGGTCTCTGTCCATGTCTTTGATATGATTGTGCGGACATAAGAGGGCTGTACAGTCACCGTCTGAGGTTTGGGATCGCCCGTGTAATACCGGGGCGGAACGGACTCGGTTACGGTGATGGTGGCGGGGTCATGATTATTTTCGGGGTGCGTGTAAGTAAATAACCGTGCGCCGTTGTCAACCTCCCAGTTATTTTCGCGGAGGATCGTACCATCCGTAAACCTGACCTCAATGTTGAACAATGCGCCGTCAAGGCTCTTTCCGTCCTGATCGTGCTTGCGGATAGTAACCTGGCCGTAAGCCCGGGAATACTCGATTTCCTTCTCGTTGCGGACCTGAACGTCGGTCACAACCTCGACCTCGACTTCGATCCGGAAGCTGGACGTTTCCTCATTCGGCGTCTCCGGGACCTTTGGCTCGTTCTCGAAAAAAACCGTGCCGGAAGGGTGATCCACGTCAATGGTCACGGTTTGAGAATCCGGGTCGGCGGGATAATAGTCTTCCGGTGGGGCGGTTTCGGTTACGGTATATGTGCCGCCAGGTGAAGGGATGTCAACAAGGATCTCGCCCTTGCTGTTTGTCACAAGTCCGGTTTGGTTCACGCCGGGACCGGAGACGGAAAACGTAGCGCCTTCAAGGAGTTTACCGCTGGTGCTCTTTTTGATGATTTTGAGTCGCCAGCCATCTTCTATCTCTAACTCCAACGTGTAAAATGGCTGCCCGACGCCTGTTATGTCCCACGCCAAATAGGAATATCCGGCTGTACTCACGCTTGACGCAGCGCTCCATGCTGCTGCAGCTTCCGGGTGATTCCGAAACGACGTGTGGTTTGTAATCGACCAGATCGCCATTTGAACGCCGACGGCGCTTGCCTTGCCTTCATAGTGAGCAATCAATAATCTTAATACCTGCTGATTGGAGCCCACTTCTGCGGTATAGGTTGCGCTGGTATTCGGATCAAGGCCAAATCTGGCGCAAAACGGAATATCCAACGGAGGGTTTGATGTATTCACTGAAAGCCTGGGGATGTTGCCGATGTAATGCCCCGCGGTAGTAGTGTAACCGACCGGATCTCCCCACACCCACGATACCTTACCCGTGTCGCCGGGGGCGGAAAAGGGCATGATGGACGGTTTGCTTTCAATGATATTCCCGACAGCTTGCAGAAACGCGACAAACTCCGCCTCGACTTCGGGCGGCAAATCCAGAACAGGGCCGGACGCTCCCAGCGCAGTGGATGTGGCTGCGGCAGTCTCGCCCTCGCCTTCTATGGAGGCGGTATTGGGATCGCCGCTATCATTGACGGTATCCACAACTTCGCCGTCAGAGGAAGCGCCGTCATCAGAGCCGCCTTCGTCCAGCGAATCCAGCGTAACAGGCGGATTGTCGGTTTCATTTCCGTCAGGTAAGCCGCCGAAGTCATCCCAACCGCTGCCCGTGACGCCGTTAAGCGGCTCGTCAATGGCGGCAAATGCCGATGCGGGGAAAGCGGTGAACATAAGGGTTACAACGAGGATTAAGCTGAGTACCCTTGTTGTCGCTTTAAAAGCGTATTTCATTGATAGAATCGCTCCTTATTATTGAATTTTTTACACACAAAAAGGGCTTTTCCCGGTTTCGGAGAAAGCCCTTGGTATATATATGAAGCCGCTTTACGGCGGCGGGAGGGTAAAAAAAGAACGCTCCTTTTTAGAGCGCTCTTTAGTGATTACTGCTACCAAAGAAATTCCTGTACCCAATAGAATGATGCGCCGGTCCAGTGACAACCAACTCCTATGGCAAAAGCTTCTTTGTTCAGTATATTTGCGCGATGCCCGGACGAATCCATCCACGCTTTCATCACAGCATCAGGAGTGCCGCCACCTGCTATATTTTCGTTCATGGCGCCGATTTCGTCGTATGGATTTTCCAAACCGTTTGGCCTGGTGTGGCTATAACTAATTGTCAATTCCTGGGCTCTCACCTGAGCGTATTCCATCGCTTTTTCATCGGCGTACAGCGCCGGCAGCCCAGCTTTCTCTCTTTCCACATTGACAAGCCTGATTATCTCCTGCCGGTACTCCTCAATGGTTTCTGCGGTATTCGACGCAACCGCTTCCTCCCGGCTTCCGGCGACCAATCCACGGAGCTTGTTAAATTCATCCGAGAACCAATCATGCCACCTGCTGTAGCCATCGGGCGGAGCATTTAGTGAACTGCCGTCCGCGTATCGAATCACCTTTTTGTTCTTCTCCATGATGGCGTTGTAATCGCTGTACGAAATCACGCCAACCTCCTGATCGGCCGCGGACACGAAGCACATAACATTGCGGTCATCGGTTCGGCCGCGCATGTTCACCGCCGGAGTCGTCTTATCCAGGATCGTTACACTATACCCCTCAAAAATCTTGGTGCTTGCGGCCGATGTGGCCGCGGCCGGCGTCACATTGTCCGAGGCGTAAGCAGTCGTCGCGCAGCAAAGCATGGAAACACAAGCGATTACCGCCGCTACTTTTCTGATAATATTGCCTTTCATCTTTTTGTCCCCCTGAAAAATAGGATTTTCGGGCAATGCTCTCCGACGCGCCGAATTTCCCTCCCATCTTACCTGAATATCAGTATATCACAAACTGACTGCCATAGATAGCCGTTTGTGACCCAGGCCGCGAAAGTCAAAGAACTGCCCTCACCCATGCTCATATCCCGGAGGGCCGTTTACCTGGGGGGTATAAATGTAAACAATCTGTAAACACTAAGCGGCCTGCTCCACCGCCGTAACACAGAGCCGGTTGTTTGGCTGGCCGCTGATGCAGGTAATCATCACAATCTGGTTGTGATCGGTGTGGTAGAGCGGCGTCCAGTCGGACGCGGAAATGGTGGCGACGCTCTCGACAACGTAGGCGCGCTGGCCCAGCTTGGTGGAATACCGCACCGTATCGCCCTTTGACAGCGTGTAGAGATATTTGAAATATCCGTTGCTGCCGTCGAAATTGACATTGTGGGCGCTCACGCCTACACAGCCGTCCCAGGCCGAGGTGCTGGGGAAATGGGCGATCCCCTTTGACATATCCGCCATCATGGACTCGTCGCCGGAATCGAACACATTGACCGACAGACCCAGCTTGTCGACGGTCAGCACGCCGACGGCGCCGTCCTTCTGCTTGACCTGCTCCACCAGCGTATGGTTTCCGGCATATGTATTTTCATTCCATATGGTTTCCGGATCGGAAACCAGCTTCATCGGCGAAAGCGGCACATCGTCCCCGGCGTCCGCCGCCAGATCAATCACGACAGGGCCGTTGTCGGAGTTGTGAACGATAATATCATCGCCAAAGACCCCTGTATCCCGCGAGGTTACGGACGGGATCTCCAATTCCACGGCGGTCTCGCCGATCTGACGGTTTACAAGGACGGCGGCCAGAAAGCCGAACAGCAGCACCACCACGCAGCCGGCGGCGATAGTCGCCCGCTTGTGTTCCAGAATAAAGCTTTTGATTTCAGTCATAGCGATTCTTCCTCCTTGACTGTATCGGTTACCCGCTTCGATGTGTTTTTTCCTGCGCCCTTGTCTTTGGGAGGCATCTGCGCGGGCAGCTCCTGGACCAGGCTGCCGGTGAGGTTGATGCGGTAATTCTCGTAGCGGCCCACCACAAATACCTTCTGGTCATAGAGGGATTTGACGAACCGCTTGTCGAACACCAGGCGGACGCCGACGTCGGTAACCCGGCTCAGATCCAGCACCGGTTTCTTTCGATTGACACGCACCTTTGCGTAGAATTCCGGAACGCCCTGCTGCAGCGTGTAAATGGTGACGTTGCGCCGCATTTTCCAGAGAACGATGCAAGCGATGATCCCGCACGCCACAATGGCGCCGGCGATCAGCAGAGGGATAAAGTTAAACGGGATCACGATTTGCTCCCCCTCGTAGACAATGGTGTAGGTGTTTTTTCCGATCAGCTCCTTGACCGCCTCGCCGGTAAAGGTCGCGGTGGCCGTGTATCCGGACGCCTTTGTACCGGTGGCCGGGGCCGAGTAGAGCGCAACCGCCGTGTAGCCGGAGGGTATTCCGCTGTATCCCATATCCTGGTTTCCGGTGGCCTGCCAGTCCACCGATTGGAGCTGCAGGGTCATTCCGTTTTTGGTGGCGGTCTTGGGGATGGCTGCCATGTCGTTGCTGCTCAGATTTTCATACCTCTTCGTTTCCGTTACGGTATACGAGTAAGCGGTCTGCCCGGATGCGTTAATCATCAGGCTCTCCGGGACTAAAAACAGCTCCCCCCGGTAGCCTTCGCTGTCGGTATAGGGGAGCTTGCTGCCCAGCATGGCGAGAATGGTGGCCTCGTCGCCGGTGGCGCTGTCCACCGTTCTGTACTCGGTGACGGTTTTGCTGGCGCTGGCCGGTGTGGAGCTGCGCTGGATGATCTCCGAAAAGCGGTAGCGGTAACCGCCCTGGGAAAACGCCGGTTCAACCAGCAGATCCGGGTCGTAATTGGCGGCTACGGTATAGGTCTTGTAGAGATAGTTGCGGTCTGCCTGCTCCACAAGCTGGATGTCGGTGGGATAGGGAACGGCGGCCTGGCCCTCCAGGCTAAACTCTCCGGCTTCCTCCGGGACGGTATCCGCGTCCGATATGGAAGCCGTCACGGTTTGGGACTCCGTATCGGGTTTGGTGACGGTGGCGCCGGAGCTGTCGGCCATCGCCGGAACCGTGAGCAGCACGGACAGGATCACGCCGGCCGCCGCCATCACAAGCATTCTCGGTTTGTTCAAATTATTTGCCCTCCTTATTAAGATAGGATTCTGTCAAAGATAATCCGGATGATTTTTGTTCCGAGTGATTCCTCGGTCATGTCGGGAATTTCTATGTCGTTGTAGACATTCGCCGACAGGTTCGCGTGGACCCCGGCGGTAATCTGCTCCGCGATCACCGGCTCGGTCAGGTAGGTATTCAGGTTCTCGATATCCACAATGCTGGAGAAATCAAAAATGAGGCCGGAGTCGACCGCCTCATCCAGGGGAAACAACACCTCCATTGTAAAGTTAACGGCCCAATCCCACACAAAGCCGCACAGCAGCAAACACATGGTCAGCAGGCCGGCGACGATCAGCCGCCGCTTCTTTTTGCCGGCAGGCCGCAATGTTGCCAAACGCTCTTTTATACTCACTTCAAACACTCCTCTCCGCGTCATTCACTGGCAGCATACTTAGCTCCATAACCGCACGAAATTTGAACCAGCATTTTCAAATAAGCTGAACGAAAGGCTGTTATGGAGCTCATGTATATTGTCAGTGATCAGTCGTATCGTATTATCGGAACAGCGGGACCGTTCCTCGGCTCACCCCCGATACGGGAATACCCGGACCTGCCTGCGGTTACAGGCATCATAAATGCCGCCGGCCGGTACGAAACCAGGCTCGCAGCACTCCCCCGCCAAGGGCTCCATGAAGGCATATTCCGTCGTTTTAGTTCTGGCGATTCACCCTTACCATCGGATGATTTTGGGCGCGGGTTTTCTCGCTCGCTCCTTTGCTTCACCACTGCGGTAAGTGGTTCCTCGCGTTCATCCGGCCATTACAGCCGAACAGAAGGTCATGGCGCCCGCCCTCGTGTCGCTCCGCCGCTTCCGCAGCAAACAACGGGTATACAGCCCGGGTACTGATATTATGAATGACCCCGTTACGGGGACATTGTTTGTCAAAGTACAGGAAGACTAAGTAAAGGAGTCTTCACTTTCAGGGAGTGGGAAAGGCGATTTGTCAACCTACCTTTGAAAAAAATTAAATTTTTTTATTTGGCATAAAAAAACACCCCCGCCACACCAATTCGGCGTGGCGGGGGATGTGCCCTGCACGGGGATATCAGGAAAGTTGCTGCCGCAACTTTTTAAGCGCGTCGGAAACGCTTTTTTGTACCATCGCTTTACTTACACTCTCCTGATCGGCGATCTCCTGCATGGTGTATTTGAGAAAAACGTGCTTTACAAACCGCCCGCGCTGGGTATCGGTCAGGCAGTCCAGCAGGCGGGAAAGATCGGTCATTTGGAGCAGTACATCCTCAAATTCAAAGGACATTTGGCTTTCACTCGTGGTTTCGGCGGCCTGTTCCAGTTTCCGGCGGCGGTAACGGTATTTGTCATGGTAGGCGTTGTCTTTCAGAAACACATCCACCGTTTCCCGCAGCTTGTCCAGTATGACGGCGAAGAGCGAGGACAGCAGCGGCCCATGCTTTGCTTTTCCCATTTCCGCCGCCTCCCCGGCCCGCAGGGTCAGCTCCGCGAACGCATTGATTACCTGGCTGCGAAAGCGGGGATTGTACGGGATAATCGTATACTCATTCGTATATATGTAAATCAGGTCATACAGCTTGTCCGCCAGATCGTCAAGCTCCCCGGCAAAGTCCAGAAAGCCCTCCAGCTTCAGCCGGTGCTTGTCCATCAAGGCCCGGACAATATCCCGGAACACGACAGAGCGGCCTGTATCCGCCGTCCAGCGGATGGTGATATGCCGGACAGATCCTCCAAAGCTATATTGCAAAATCACTTATAATCCTCCTTAATGGCCGTAAAAACGGCAAAAAAATCCCGAGTAGGCGGAGGATCAGCCTAAACGGGATATGAAGATTAAATGTGATATGATATAACTTAAAAAGTTATATATTTGAGCGAGCGCGTTGTGCAGGGACAAATCGGATTTTTTTTGCAAGGGTTCGGGAGGCGGCCTTAAACAAAAAAATGCATAACCACACTTCTTCCCCTGTTACTCGCCCATTTTTTGAGCCGGAACTAGGGAGAATGAGTTTATGCACATCCGGTTATGTCAAAAAATAAGCGGCTATGATGTCACTCAAAGCCGCAAATTCGATTTTCGATGCGTTATGGCAACAAAAATCCGAACCAATTTGCGGCTTTTTTTTGAAAGGCAAATTGGCCGCTTATCATTTATAAATCTCCTTATTATGCGGTTTATTCAGGTTGAAAAAAATGGAAATTACTTTTTAAGTTATATATGCTAATATTATAAATTATATAAATTTGGATCTAAAAAGTTTACAATGTTTCATTGGTGGTATGATTGAGAAAAGAAGCGAAACACAAATTTGACTTTAAGCCTATAGGCAACGCCATAAAGGATAACAGGATCAGTAAAGATTTGACACAGCAGGAAATGGCTGGATTACTTGATCTCCAACTGCCTTACTATTGCCGTATCGAAAACAATGGTCAGCATCCCAGCCTGCAGATTCTCTATGAGCTGGTGCAGGCGCTACATATATCCTTGGATGAGTACTTTTTACCGGATAAAAAAATTGTCAAGACATCCAAGAGACGCCTCGTTGACGATATGCTGAATGAACTGTCCGATCATGAGCTTGAAATTATTATAGGAACTTTAGAAGGTATTCGACGGTTAAGAGAGAAACAGGAAGAAATATTTTCCAGTATAAGTTCGGAATAAAAATACCGCTGACATTTTACTGTTGGCGGTATTTGTTGCCGCGATCATACTTTAACGATATCAATCCGGCAGGAGGTCTCAAAGCAGCGCTAAGCATAAGCCCCAGGTTTTTTATTATTGACTGGATTGTAATATCCCTTGTCGCATGTTTCTGCCGAGGAGCCGATACCGGCGTTCAAACCGCCGGTATCGGAGGCAGATGGGTCCTATCTCTTATAACCTTGTCTTGCTACTTTCGCTCCAACGGCCCCTCGCTGATAATAATATCCCCAGCAAGCTCGGTCGTGAACCGCAGATAGCCGTTCTTGTCGATCCAATACGCGGGCTTCTCAATGCGCCGGTAGGTGTTGGTCTTTTTGTCGTAGGAGTAAAAATACAGCTTTTTGGTGTCCATGCCGGTCAGGTCAATCCGCGCGGCGATCTGCACCGGCTGGCCCCACGGGGCGGTTTGATCCATATGGATAACCCGCACCTTGTTATTGAACCATTTCTCAAAGGTATTCCGCGCATAATCCACATCGGAGCCTTTGACATAGCCGGACATAAGCACATCCGCTGAGATTTTGGTAGGATCATTGATATAGACCCGCACCTGTACCGCGCCGTCCGCCACGGTATCATGCTCGTATTTCAGGCCCGCGAGGGCGGCGAAAGCCGCTTTGCGCACACCGTAAGCGCCGGTACTCTTTGTGCGGACGTAATCCTGATTTTGCCCTTTCGCGTTACTTGCCAGCGTTTTGGCCGGGTTCTGTTCCAGCCATGTGGTTGTGGGCGTGGGTGTTGTTGTGGTCGTCGTAGTGGAGCCGCCGCTGCTACTGCCGCCGCCACCGCCGCCGGAGCCGGAACCGGAACCGTCGCCACCACCGCCGTTGCCGCTACCGCTTGATTTATACGTCGCTGTCACGGTGGCGCTGTTCGCAGGCATGGTGAAAGTGGTGCTGGCGTTGTTTACATTGGCGAATATACCGCCATTGCCACCCGTCCATTTATCAAATACCTGACCCGACGGAGCCGCGTTAGCTGTAATCGTTACGGAGGTTCCCGCCGCGTAACTGCCGCTGCCTGTGCCGTTCGTCACCGTAAGGGTATAGGTTGCGGGCGCTTTTGTGAAGGTGGCCGTTAGAACCTCGCTGTCAGTCATGCCCGCCTTTACAGCGATGGCCTTGACCGTGGTCGTAGCATTCAGAGTGAACGCGCCGCCGTATGGTGTGCTGCCGGTGGTGGGCGTCGTGCCGTCCAGCGTGTAATAGATGGCAGCGCCCGTCGTGGCGCAGGAGAGCGTCACGCTCTGGCTGGTGGTGAAGTTGCCGCCGTTGGGCGTGGCCGTGGGTTTTTGCACTCGGAACAGGGGCAGCGTCACGCTTGCAGCGGTAATGCCGCTGGCGTTGGATACGCCCGGCACAGCCGCTATGCGTTTGTAGCCGGTAATAGTTTCGCCGGGCTGCCCCGTGGTGCTGTTCGTGCTGCTCCATGCCACGCCGTTGAAGCTGTATTCCGCGCCCGGCGTAGTCGGGATGGTCACGGTGTAGTCCGTGTCGCCGTTGGCGGTGACTTGCAGCGTAAAGGCCGCGGGAGCGCCCGGGGTAGACAGGGATGTATCAACCATCAGGGTCGTTTCAGCGGACAGCTCGTGGGTAGCGCTTGCGGCTAATCTGATGGACAGTGTCAATTCCGCGCCGGTTGTGAAGTTATAGGTGTTTGTAACGCCCCAGCCCTGCGGTGCGTCCGAATCGCTTTCAAATTTATATTCCGCGCCGCTTACAGAGGTGATGGTCACGGTATTGCCGCTTATGCTGTAAACCAGCGGGGGCGCGGCCTGCGGCGCTTTAGCTACCTGCACCGTCGAGGCTGACGTCACATCGCCGTCGCAATTAACCGCCGTTACCGTCACCGTAAGCGTCTGGCCGATGTCGGTCTGCGTGATTACATAGGCGCTGCTGTTTGCGCCAGGGATGTCGACCCCGCCGCGCTTCCATTGATATGACAGCGTTCCCAGTGCGCCGCTGGGCGTGGAGGCAAGGCCGGTGGTGATCGCCGTCAGCGTCTGGCCGTATACGGCGTTGCCGCTAATCGTCACCGTGCCACCCAGCACCGCTTTTTCGGTGGTGATGACTGCGCTGGCCGCACTTGCGGGCGAGGCGCTGTGGGTGGCCGTTTCCTTGAGCCGGGCGTAGAAGGTATAGCCGGTGTTCGGGGTCAGGCCAGTGAAAGTTTCCGAATCCTGCCATACGCCGGTTGTTCCCAGCTGGTATTCCGCGCCGCTGATGCTGGTGAGCGTGATACTGACCGCCGTTTTGCTTGCCATCGTGGGCGCTGCGGGCGCGGTTTGCGTTGCTTTTGTGACCGTGCCTGTCGCGGAGGACGTCCTTTCGCCGTCGCAGTTGGCCGCTGTGACCGTCACCGTGATGGTCTGGCCGATATCGTCCTGCGTGAGTGTATAGGTGCTGCCGTTCGCGCCGGGGATGGCCGTTCCGCCGCGCTTCCACTGATAGGACAGCGTTCCCAAAGTGACGGACGGATTCGAGGACAAGCCGCTGGTCACCGCCGTCAGCGTCTGGCCGAACATGGCGCTGCCGCTAATCGTCACCGTGCCGGTCAGCGCCGCTTTACCGGTTCTGATTGTGGCGGCTGCGCTCTCCGGCGAGGCGTCAGCCGTGGCCGTTTCCTTGAGCCGCGCGTAGAACGTATAGTCCGTGTCGGGGGTAAGGCCGGTAAAGGTTGGGGAATCCTGCCACCCGGTCGGATTTGTACTCAGCCGGTATTCCGCGCCGCTGATGGTGTTCAGCGTGATGCTGGATGACGTTCTGCTTGCCATCGTGGGCGCGGAAGGGGCGTTCAGTTGGGGCCTCAACTGGCCCCATTCCAGCGTTTTTGTGCCGCCGGTACCCGACAGCGTAAATGTAATTTTCGGCACGTTTCCGGTGGTATCCCAAACGGCGGCGCTACCCCCGGCCTTTGTCGTCAGCCCCGTGCTCAGGCCGTTCCGGGTACGGGAAATGACAAGGGAATCCGCCTCGACGATCATGCCCTGATTATTATCGACGGTAAGACTGCCGCCGCCGTGTGTGCCTTGCAGGTACGCGGCCACGCCGTAATTGATTATATAAATCGCGTGTCCGCCGCTGCCGGTGGCTGAAAAGCTCCCGCCAGTCACCTTTATATCGCCGATGGCTGCGTAGATGGCCGTGCCGCCATCCCCACCGGCCTCGACACGGCCGCCGCTCATATTTACATTGGCGCTGGTATAAATGGCCTTTCCGTTGCTCCCGGTAGAGCGGATGAGCGTGGCGGAGCCTGAGGCTTCGGACACGGTTACGATACCGGAGGTTAGGATGGCATAGCCGCCGCTCGTCCCGGTGTTTTGAACCGTGCCGCCGCTTACCGTTACATTGCCGCTACTGTTGACGAAGATGGCCGGGGCTGATCCAGGGGTCTCGACCGTGCCGCCGGAAACCTCTACATTGCCGATACCTGCGAGATTGATGGCACTAGCCGACGCGGATGAAACCGTACCGCGGGAAACCTTTACGCCGCCGCCGCTGGAGATAACGATGGCGTTGCCGTCAGTCCCCTCGGCCTTTACCGTACCACCGTTTATCGTGATAAGGCCGCTGGCGGTTCTGATGGCAGCCCCCGCCGCCGTGGATTTGACCACCGTGCTGTTGCCGGACACCGTGATATTGCCGTCGTCGGTATAAATGGCGTACAGCGCACCCTCCACCGCACCGCCGCTCACATTTACGGCCCCGCCGCCGGTGCGTATGGCGTAACTGTCGGTCTTCACCGTTCCGCCGCTTACTATGACATTGACCATTTGAACGCCGGTTGACGCAGGATAGATGGCGCTGCCGCTGGTATTTTCAATCACGCCGCCCGACGCCACCTCAAAGGTTCCCTCGCCGCCGAGCCGTATCAGTACATTTACGGAGCCGGAATACTCGGCCTGCCACTTCACCGTCTTGCCGGTTGGGATGTCCAGGGCGAGAGTGGTGGTGACGCCGTAAAGATTGCCGGTAACGGTCACATTGCCCAAGCCTAACGCGGTGTTTATCGCCGTTTGCGCCTCGGCGACCGTTGTGTAAGGGCCGTCGGTGATGTTGACGTAGAGGCCGGACGCAGTGGCAGCCGTCTGCGCATAAGTTACCGTAAATTCCAGCGTATTGCCGGTACCCATCCCCGAGGTCGCGGGCGTTCCCACTGTGCCGTTCGTTCCCGTGATACTGGTTGCCGGAACGGTGGCCGCGAATTGATACCCCGCGGTGGAGGTCAGCACCACCGTTGCGGTGTAGACCGTGGACGGCGAGAAGGCTGAAGGATTACCGCTCCACGAAATCGTGCCGGTGTAGCCCGTCCCCGCCGCTATCGTGTTCTGCGGCGTCGCGCCGGTCACCGGGGCGGTAATGGATACCGCAGCCGCCGTGATGTCCGCCGGGGGTGAGATAGCCCCGTAGTCAATGGTGATACTGTCTGTACCCGGTGTTGGCGTCGCGCTGTCAGTGACGGTGATCGTCGCTGTTCCGGCTAAACCTGCCGTGGTTGGCGCACCGGAGATAACACCCGCCGCGTTGATGGTGATTCCTGCGGGCAAGCCTGTCGCGCTGAATGTGTATGGATCCGTACCGCCCGATACTCCGCCCGAAACGTCGATATCCGTGATGGCTACGCCTACGGTGGACGCCGGGATGTCATAGGCCGCGTTGTCTGTGAATGTAAGAGCCGTCGCCGCCGCCCTGTCCACCGTCACGTCGTAATACAAATAGATCTGCTCATAATGGCCCGCGAAGCTCATGGCGGTATCCACCGCCGCGACCCTGATGTACACATGGTTTGCGCCGGCGCTAAGGCTGACGGAGGATGCCGCCTGTGAATATCCGTCGTCCGTGTACAGAGAGACCGTCGCGCCTGGCGTAGTCCCGCTTTGCGCCGCAACAATGTCGGCGGGCGTGATGCTGCTGATACCGCTGACCGAAATGCCGGCTGTTATCGGGTCGCCCTGCGTTCCCGTTCCCGCCGCCGGGGTGATGGTTTCCCCCGCGACGGTTTTAAGCGTCGCGTCGTCGATTACGATTTTGCTTGCGTATTGGCCTGCCGCCACCTTGCTTTCCAGCGCGCTTATGACATAAACCGTGCCGGACGCTCCGCCGCTGACATTATTGCCGTAAATACTGTTGTTTACCGTTCCGCCGGTGACGACGGTGGTGATCGCGCCGGCAACGGTAGAGCTTGTGCCGCCGCCGCGAACATAGTTTATCGTTCCGCCGGTGACGGTGACGGTGGCCGAGGCCGAAGCCGCGCTACTACCGCCGCCGTAAACGGTGCCGGTTATTGTCCCGCCGTTTATGGTGACGCTGGTATTGCCGGTCACGGAGCCGCTACTTGTCCTGCCGCCGCCGTAAACGGTGCCGGTTATTGTGCCGCCGTTTACGGTGACGCTGGTGTTGCCGGTTATGTAACCGTTGCTGCCCGTGCCGCCGCCGTAAACGGTGCCGACTGTGCCGCCGTTGATGGTGACGCTTGTATTATCGTTCACAAATGTGTTATTACCGCCGCCGTAAACGGAGCCTATCATGCCGCCGTTAATGGTGACGCTGCCCGCAGGGCCGCCGGCGCCGCCGCCGTAGATGGCCGAGAAGTTGTTCGTGCCGGAGCTTTTCACCCCGCTGCCGATGGTCACGTCGTTGCCTTCGATAGACAGGTTGTATGATGAAGCCAGTATCGTGATATTGTCAAAGGTCAGCGCCGCCTTCGCGGTCACGTTTCCATTCATCTGGAGCTCCACCGTGTTTTCGCTGCCCCGTATGGTGGTGGGCCTGTCGGGCGTTTCAACGTAACCAACAGACGTCGAAATATTTTGGGTCAGGGTGATGAAATAGCTGTTCGCGATGGGGCTGTGGTTGTTAACGGCGTCAATCGCGTTGCTCAGGGTAGTATACGAACCTCCGACCTGCGTCCCGCCATCCGTCGTCACGATAATACCCGTATTTTTGATTACCGTCACTTTATAATACGCGGTTGTTTGGGCGCTGTATTCGGGTATGGTGTGTGTTACGTCGTAAGCCTGAACCTTGACGTAAACGGTGGTTGTAGCGCCCAGGGTAATAGAGGTTATTGACGAACTAAAGCCGGGGTCGCTGTACATAGTCACGGTGGAGTTGGCGTCGATTTCAATATCCGAGCGAGACAGGGCGCTTACGCTGTCGCCCACCACGATACTGAGCGCCTCGGGGCTGACGCTTGTTCCGCCGCCGACGGTTGCGACGGGCTGATTCTTGATACTCTTAATCAAGGCCGAGTCAATGATTATATAATTGTCATAATATGCGGTATTCGAGTCGCTCCAATAATCGCTAACTGCGTTGCGTGTAAAATAGCCGTTTTTTGTGCCGCTGACGGAACCGTATCGCCCGGCGCCAGTGGCGCCAGTGGAGCCGTCACGCGTACCGCCTGTAACGTAAATATTTGTATTGCCTGTGACGTTTCCATTATCCCCGCCGCCGAAGATTGTGTATACCGTGCCGCCCGTCATGACGACGTTGGTATCCCCGGTAATGGAAGCGGAAGCGCTCTGTCCGCCGCCGAAAACAATTGAAAAGCGCCCGCCGTGGATAGTGACGCTGGTATCGCCCGTTATGCTGGTATCCTTCGAGCCGCCGAAAACATTGGTGAAGCAGAAGGATCCCGTGGCGCTTGCCACGCCGGAGCCGAAGGTCACGGCATTGCCGTTGGCGTAGAGACTGCGGCCTCCGATAAGCGTGATGTTGTCAAAGGTCAGCGCGGCCCCGGCGGTTACGTCGCGGCCGCCGAAGGCCAGCGTAACCGAGTTGGTCGCGCCCACAATCTTTGTGGCCTTGTTCGGCGTGGTAATGTCGCCCGTCGTTGACAGGCTGGCGTTAATGGTGACGGTGTAGCTGCCGGAAGCGCCGCTGTTGATGGCGGTAAAGGCAGCTTCCAGCGAATCAAAAGGGCTGCCCGTAATTGCGCCGCTTTCGTCCCGCACAACCGTCACATCGCCCGCCGCCAGCGGTTGCTGAGCCAGGTCGCCCGGCCGGATAATTACCGAAATGACCGGGGCCGTAGCGCCGTCCGCCAGTATGTATCCCTCCGGCAGAACGGGCGAGAAGAGATAGCCGTTCGGATGCTCCGCCGGGCTTAACGAAACCTCCGGGTCAAATTCCGGGTCGCTCTCCCATGTCACGCCGTTAATGGTGATGGGATTGCCCTCGCTGTCCTTGCCCTTTAGCGTGTCCGGCAGGTCGAGGTCATCCTGCGATGTGATCACGCCGTAGTCGTAGCCCTGATAGAGAATTTCATCGTCCAACTCGTCAAACGCGGTGATAACGACAAGCTCCGATTCTTCGCCGGATTCGCCCAGCGTTTTGCCGGAATCAACCAGCCCGCCGCAGCTTTCGTCGCATACATGGCGGCAGGGCGCGGCCTCTATGTAACCGCAATCGTCGTCGTGCTGCGTGTGATCGCAGGGCGTAGCTTCGGACCAGCCGCACTCATCGTCGTGCTGTGTGTGGTCGCAGCCATCGCCGGTTTCCGCGTCCCAGCCGCAATCTTCGTCGTGCTGGTGACCGCAGGGTACGGCCTCCGCGTAGCCGCAGGCTTCGTTATGTTCATGCTCGCAGGGCGTTCCCTCCACATGGCCGCAGCTTTCGTCATGAACATGATTGCAGCCCGCAGCCTCCGCCGATACGGTAAGCGGCGTTCCGGTGAGCATCAGCGCGACGGATAATACCAGCGCCATGAGTTTTGAAAAAGGTCTGCTGTTCATACTCGTTCCTCCTGTAAATTATAAGTAAATTCAAAACTGAATTGTTTCGCTACATGTATGTCTCTAATCCCATCCACCGCAGGGCTTCCCGCACATCCTGTCCCGTTGGCGGGAGCGGCAGATAGTGTTTTAGCTTCAGGCCGATGTTATCCAGAAAGGATCGTTTATAGTCACTGACTATGGCAACCGGCAGATCATCCCCCCAATCCACAATCTTTTTCAGAGCTTCCAGCGACTGCCCATCGTCCACAATGAAGAAGGCTGCCGCGATGTCCGCGGGCGCGGGGTTGTATTTGGGTTCTCCCACTCCATAATGCCGCAAGATGATGGAGCCGTTTTCTCCCAGGCATCCTCGAATATGCCGCTCCACTTCTTCGCGCATCCCCCGCCGTGAGCCGAGTATCGCTATCTGCATCTATTTAGCCCTCCTTTTTCAGGGTGAAAACTACTTATAGAAACAAGTCGTCCGACCTCGTTTCTTAACGAGATCGGACACCTGCATTTTAGCATTTTTCTACCCTGAAAATCAATAGAACTGTAACGAAATGCAGTGAACCGTAACGAAATGCAGGAAAAAGGAGCGATTTTGGGGTTGACAAATGAAAATCACTTGTTCTCGCGTGGGAACATGCACAACGATTGCCAGCTTTTCCTCTTTGAAAATCGACAAAAAAAATGATATAATTGCAGTGTCGGGGGGTGAAGATATGAACAGGCAAATTATAGCGTTTATAAGCGCTTTTTTGGTATTTGCAGCAGCCGTGTGGTTTCCGGCTCCGGCTGTTTACGCCGAAAGCCCCGAAACGGATGCCGCAATCGTAGAAGAAGCCGAAGAAGTCTGTTCCGACGCGGATACTCCTAATGGTCCTTTAGACGAGGACGAGGGCGAACCGGAACCCGGAAGTGAAACCGAGCCTAAAATCGAGCCGGAAGATGGCACAGAGGCTGAAACCGAGCCTGTAGCGGAGGCCGACCCGCAAACATCCGATTCGTCATTTTCTACCAACAGTCCGCCCCTGGGCTACAGCCTGGGCCGCTCCGGGGATGTGGTGTACACCTGGGAGGGGCTGGATGAGTGGATAGACGAGCACTGGGAATCCGGCGGCACGGTTGACTTTGGCTGCGACATCACCATTCCGGAGGGCGAGTTCATCTATCTGTACACCTGGGGGAAAACTCTGGTTCGGACCGGTGAATTCGGGCTGATCGTGCAGGGACGCCTTACGATTTGCAACGGCTCCTTCACCGGGAACGGCGCGCCCGCTCCCGTCATTGAGGTGCTGCCCGGCGGCGAGCTGTACGTTAAGATTGATGAGCGAAGCACGGATGCCATTACCGCCACGGGGGACGGCGGCCGCGCGATTTCCGTCCGCGAGGGCGCGGCGCTCAGATTTGCGCTGAACGCGGCGTTAACCCTTTGCGCCGAGGGAGAAAACAGCGTCGCGCTGGAATCGGAAATACCGCTTGATTTGTCGTATATGTTTATCAAGGCTTCCGGCGCGGGCTCTGTCGGAATTGTATGCACGGAGCCGGTCAGCCTCTACCTGTGCAAAATCTCCGGCGGGGATGCGTCGGTGCGGGCGCTCCGGGTGGATTTGGATACCAGCATCGCAACGCCGGCGCCGGAAAACGCCGTGTCGGAGCTAAACCGGAAGATCACCCGGCTCAGCGGCGCAGAGTATAATTTAGCCGTAGGAGGCTACGTTGATTTCCATAGCGGCGCGGTGGCCCGAATCTTCGCAACCCTGGACGCCGACGGCGCGGAGGAGCCGGATGAAGTAGTCCTGTGGGCGCGGCTGAAAGACTTTGAAATTGATTTTAGCGTAACCGGAACGTATTTCATCGATCTGGAGCTCACATGGCCCTACAGCGAGTTTGATTTGATTACGGAGCAGTGTCCGCTGCGTCTCACCCTTAATTTGAACGATTCCACGCAGAAGCCTTTTTATGCCGATTCCAGTTATAATTCCCGGCAGCGCAAGTATTTCTTATACTATAACTATACAGGCAACATGGATAAGCTGACGCTTTGGCGTTCCGACGATGACGGAGACATCTGGTATATCTATGAGGATGCGGAGTTGACATATGACGGAGAATCTATCGTAATCGCCTTGACGGAAGACGAGCTGATCAACGGTGTAACCCTGGTCTTTGAAACGGAAGATTACGGCGATTCGGATGTGCGCACTTTTTACTTGTATAATGGCAAGTTAAGTCAGAAAAGGGGCGGTGACCGTACCGGCGGCGACCGGGGCCAGAATACCCCCCCGGAGACAGACCCCGGCGGCAATACGCCTACCGACCCACCCACCGATCCCGGCGGCGGTACGCCCACCGACCCGCCCACCGATCCCGGTGGCGGTACGCCTACCGACCCGCCGACAGACCCCGGCAGCAGTACGCCTACCGATCCGCCCGTGACCGGGGGGACCACAGACAGGTCATCCGATGGAAATTCGGGCGGTGGAAGCACTCAGCGGGAGGGAGATCGCACAAACACAACTGCCGTAAACATAACATCCGCGCCTGCGGCAGCTCAAACGGAAACGCCGCCGCCGCTTACACCCGTACCGGCTGCTGTCAGGCCCGCCGAGTATTCCGACGCGTGGCGCGTGACGTTATCGGGGGAGCGGCTTGCGGTGATGGTGGAGAACAACCCGGAATATGTACCTTTTCTGCGGGGAGAGCTGCGCGCGCTTCTGCCAGCTTTCTATCTGAAAAGCCTGCGCCTGAACCCGGCGGACGTTTTTACGGTAACGCTCTATCAGCCGGATGAAAGCAGCTTTGCCGTGTCCTTCGCGGTCAATGGCGCCGAACTGACAGACCGGTTTGACGAGACATTTCTGGTCAGCCTCCCGTGGGACGGCGGCCCGGTTTCCTGCGCGTCAAACGGCGGCGAAGCCATCGACGCTTCTCTTGACGGCGGCAGAGTCGAGTTTGCGCTGCATTACACCGGAACTTATGTATTGACGGAGCGGGCAATCGCGGCAATTTCGATCATGCGGGATTTCGAAGCGGCTTTGACGGAGGACGAAATAACGCCCGGATCTGATCCTTTTGCAGCTCCGCAGACCCAAGCCAAACCCTGGTCGGACGGATGGGCGCCTGTGACAGCCGTTGGCTTTATTGGTTTGGCCGGCGCCGGCGCGTTCTTTGGCTTCACGCGAAAAAAGGCGGTGAAGCGGCCTTGAACATGCCGGAAAAGACAAGGGCGCTGATCGGGCCGGCGGCGCTGCTATTAACGGTTTTGTTTGCCGCCGCCGCGCTGTTCTATGCCTGTTACAGATACGACAACAAATACACCGCCAAAGGGCCGCAGCCCCTGGCCGGCGTTCTCATGCTGGACAATGACGCGCTGGAACGCTATCCTGTTATGCATCTTGTGCGGGACTGGGAAATCTACCGGGGTAAGCTGCTTTCCCCGGAGGATTTTGAGAAGAACCGGCCCTATCCGGACGAGCTTGTGTTTATCGGGCAGTACGGCGGCTTTGAGGGTCATGTGGACGGCGCGGCAAAACGCAGCCCCCACGGCAGCGCCACCTATCGGCTGAATATCGCGCTGCCCCCAGAAGTGAGAAGCTACACGCTGGAGCTGCCGGAAATCTATTCGGCGTATAAGCTGTATATAAACGGCGCGCTGATGGCGGAAATGGGAGAAACAGATCCTGATCGATACCGCCCGCGGACCGGCAACAGTACCGTTACGGCGCAGGCTGCGGGGCACATGGAAATTCTGATCGCTGTCTCGGATTACAGTCATTTTTACAGCGGCATGGTGTACCCGCCCGCCTTCGGGGAGCCCGCGGCCGTGGCAAAGCTTTTGAATACACGGCTGACCCTTCGCGTCCTCGCGGACGCGATTGCCGCCTGCGTGGGGCTGCTGTACCTGTGTATCTGGCTGCTGACGGCAAATGAAAAAACCAAAAGCCCGGAGCGCCTGCTGCCCTTATATTACGCGGCATTGTGCGCCTGTTTTGTGCTGTATACCTGTTACCCCGTTGTCAAAACTCTCTTTCCCGGCGGCATGGGCTGGTATTCGGCCGAAAACCTCGCCTACTGCGCCATGTTCCTGCTGGTCATGCTGATCCAGCGCCGCCTGACGGATACGAATGATAAATGGTTCCGGCCCTTTGGAGCCTTTGCCGTTTTCGTGTGCTGCTGGGCGCTGTGCGTACCGTTCCTGATGGGCGACAGCCTGAACCTGATGATGGCCTACTCCCGGTTGATCGGGCTGTACGCCTGGGCCTGCGCCCTGTATCTGACGGTGAGCGCCGCCCGTGGCGTATACCGGGGCGCGGTGCACAGCAAGGTCATGCTGGCGGGGATCACGGTCTTTGACGCCGCGTTGATCATGGACAGGCTGCTCCCCCTGTTCGAGCCGATGCGTTTCGGCTGGTTTACCGAGTTGGCGGGCGGGGTGCTTGTCCTGCTGATCGGCTTTGTCATGGCGGCGGAGACGGCGCGGCAGTACCGCTTGCGCCAGGCGATGGAAAACCGCGTGGAAAGCGTTTCCCGGATGCTGGAGGTGCAGCAGGCTTATTACCCTGTCATCATGGAAAAGGAAGAGGCGGTCAGAGCCGCGTACCACGACCTGCGCCATCATATCGCGGCCATCCGGCAGCTCGTTTCAGAGGGCGACGACGGAAAGCTTACGGCATATTTTGATACGCTCGAACAAAAGCATGTGAAACCGTCGCCGGAGTATTATTGCGAACACCATATGACCAACATGCTCCTTCGGATGTACCAGGGGCTTGCCCGGCATCAGGATACGGATTTCCAAATCCGCGCCTCCCTGCCGGCCGATGCCTGTGTAAGTGACGCCGACTTGTGCGTAATCCTTTCAAACCTTTTGGAAGACGCTCTGGAAGCGTCCAGGCGGATACCGCCCGAGCAGCGCCGGGTTACGGTCAGCATCGGCTGCGAATTCGACATGCTGGGCATACTGATAGAAAACAGGTTTGACGGGCATTTGCGCCTGGAAAACGGCCGGTTTTTTTCAGCCAAGCAGGCCGGCAGGGAGGGCGTCGGACTTGCCTCCGTGCGGGCCGTCTGTCAGGACTACGGCGGTACCGCCGACTTTTACGCCGATGGAAACGGTGTGTTTCACAGTGAGATTCTCTTGCCCTTAAAGCGGGAGGAGAGTAAGACGGATCAAAACAGGGAGGGGGACGCCTGATGCGTATTGCCATATGCGAGGATATGCCGGAGGATACCCGGCAGCTCAGGGAAGCTCTGACCCGTTATCTGGAAGCGAACAGAATAGACGCGGAGGTGGACTGCTTTGAGAGCGGGGAGCAATTTCTGTCGGCCTTTGAGCCGGGGAAATACCATATTGTTTTTTTGGATATCATGATGCGGGAGGGCGGCATATCGGGAATGGACGCCGCCAAAAAAGTGAGCCGCGCCGACCGGGAGGCCGCCGTTATCTTGGTTACATCCAGCCAGGACTACCTCCACGCCGGCTACGATTACTCCATTTACTATATCGTAAAGCCGGTAACGGACGCAAAGCTGCACAGGGCAATGGAAAAGTGCTGGGCGCAAGTCGAGCAGAATGCCAAAACCATTGAAATCCTTGTGAACAGGCTGCCGGTAAAAATCAGACTGCGGGATATTTACTGCATCGAATCCCTGGGCCGCACCTGCGTATTTACAACGGAGAAGAGCGAATATACGGCTACCAATCTTATTATCGACGGGCTTGTGGAAAAGCTGGGCAATTTGCCGTTCGTCAGGTGCCACAGAAGTTATATCGTAAATCTTTTGCATGTAAAAAGAATAGAGGAAAAAGAAACAAAAGAATTTATCCTGGAAAATGGACAGAGTATTGTTATCAGCAGGACATATCAGGCTGATTGTCTAAAAGCGTTCAAGGAGTATTTCTTCAGCAGGATAAAGTGGAAACCAGAATAATATAATACAATAAAAAAAGAAGGCGCCGCACAGACCCTGAACAGGTTCTGTGTGGCGCCTTAACAATGTTTTTGCTCCAAAGGGGCGGTATGATCCATGCAGATGGCCTTCACCTTGTTATTGAGCCACTCACCTCACATCTTTCCGGCATATTCAATCACCGCCGGCGTAATGCGCTTTACCGACTCACGCACACTCTCAAGCGTTAACGGCTTGATTATTAGGTTTAGCATTTTAAGGCGGTACGCTTCCAAGCCGTAATCATCCGTGCTGCTTATCATGAACATTGGCGTGACTTTGTCCAGTTCACGAATTTTACGGGCAACTTCCATAGCCATCATGCTGTCCACACAGATAAAAACCACTCTGATTAGAATAAGGCGGACAGCTTCCCCTTTGACATGGGACACATCGTAGCACACGGTATCGTTGCGGTTATCATCAAAATATTTCAAGAAAGCCCGCGAATCGGTGTATTTCGCAATTTCAGCATCAATGTTTTTATCGGCGAAATACTCCCAAACGGCGGCAGCGGAAGCAGCGCAGCCGGCCGGGTCAAGATCGAAAACAAAGGCTTTTGTTATTCTATAGCCGCTCAGCTTCGGTTCCATATCGCAGCTCCCCCTTAGTTATTCTCTCTTATGCGCCGCACCGCATTACCCACGCCTTCGGGCGTGACCGGTTTTATCATGTAGTCCAGCGCACGGATGCGGACGGCCTCGACGCCGTAATCAATAGTGTGGCTCACAAAGAACAATGGACAGTCCGGAGCAGCCTCCTTGATTGTCCCCCCGATATTTGCGCTCCTCAAGCTGTCCACGCCCACAAAAACCATGTCGTAGGCTGCGCTGTTTGCACCGATAAAGATCAAATCACGGTCGAGATTTTCATCGATCCCACCCCAATCGCCGACTCGGCGGGCGTAGGCGTAAAACATCAAAACCTCGGAGGATATCTGCTCCTTTTCGAAGTATTCGCGCACAGCCCTTGCCGTTGCCGCGCAGTCGGCGGCGTCGGGATCGAATACGGCTATTTTTAACATTTTCCCGTCCACAGGATCGTCTCCATTCATTCTTTCAAATTGGTCAGCCGCAGGTCCGTGGCCGCGTATCGCCGCTCCGTTTCCGGCGGCGAACTACATAATAGCGGCAGCGCGAAACCGCCTCGCGGATGCCTACCTCACCCACAGGCCGGATGATGTAATGCCTCGCGTTCAAGCGGAACGCTTCGACCGCGTAGTCCCCGTTGTCGCTTATCACCACAAAGGGCGTCGTTTCGTACAGTCTCGCAAACTGCCTCGCGGCCTCCACGTCCGTCACGCTGTTTATTGTGATGAACGCGGCAGCCGTATCCCGGGGCAGCGGTAGCCGGAACACATCCTCCGGCGCGTGGTTCACTACGTCCGCTTGCTCCCCATCTTTGGCAAGACAGCTCTCGATGAGCGTTTCCAGTACCTTTCGAGCCGATTCCATAGGGTCGAGGATCAACACCTTTATTCTGGTTCCTCCTCTGCGAAAATCCCCAGCCGTTCCAGTGCCGTTTGAACATCGGCCCTTTCGACGGGGCGTATGATATAATGCCGCACATTCAGCCGGATGCCCTCCATTGCGTAATCCGGGCTGCCGCTTATAAATACCATCGGTACACGCAGCCGCACGAGTTTCCTGGCACCCTCCAGCGCGCGCATACTATCCACACAGACAAAAGCAGCGTTCACGCCCTCCGGCGCGCGGTTCAAAAACACTTCGTCAAACGCGCAGATCAGTATTTCCGCGTTATCCACAAACTCGCGCAGAAGCGCCGCAAGCTCTTTCGCTTCCTCTCCTCCGACATCCCGGCTAAATACCACGATTTTCATAAACGCATCCTTCCTTTCAGGCTGGGATATGCGGTGTCCGTCGCAAGCGCTTATCGCCTGCGACGGACCCAGTTCAATAAATGTTGCCGAAGACTATTTCCGCTCCAACGGCCCCTCGCTGATGATAATATCCCCAGCAAGCTCGGTCGTAAACCGCAGATAGCCGTTCTTGTCGATCCAATACGCGGGTTTCTCGATGCGCTTGTAGGTGTTGGTCTTTTTGTCGTAGGAGTAGAAGTACAGATTTTTCGTGTCCATGCCGGTCAGGTCAACCCGCGCGGCGATCTGCACCGGCTGTCCCCATGGGGCGGTTTGATCCATATGGATGGCCCGCACCTTGTTATTGAACCACTTCTCAAAGGTATTCCGCGCATAATCCACATCGGAGCCTTTGACATACCCGGACATAAGCACATCCGCTGAG
>Ga0153952_1000073_pt1 | contig 24795 bp, 15 predicted proteins | sample TSNJ036MetaG_FD_104746 | JGI IMG/M metagenome (GOLD analysis project Ga0153952, IMG submission 104746) | Attine ant fungus gardens microbial communities from New Jersey, USA - TSNJ036 MetaG | ecosystem: Host-associated > Fungi > Mycelium > Unclassified | place: USA: New Jersey, Wharton State... | reverse complement strand
GGTCTGTCTTCCGTGTCGGAACTTCTTCCGTTATTGTCAAAGAACGTAGAGGCCTCAAGCAATTTCGCAGCGTCGGCGGCATTGCCCTTTTCTTTTTCAACTTCGGAAAGCCTTGCCAGCGTCTCGTTCACGCCACCGTACTCACCTGCGATGTAAATGCCCCACATGCTGTCGCGGTAGCCGGGGGTGCTGTGCGCCTGCGGATCCACACCGGTGGGGCTGTAGCCCGACTGGGTACGGTTTGCGAGCCTGTTATGTATCCACATGCCCATGTTCTTGCATATCGTGTAAGCCGTGTCTGCGACAGCCTTTTCCTCAGCAGATCCGTCCTTCAAAACGTAATAGATGTCGAGGAGGCCGGCGAGCTGCTTGTGCAAGGCGTAATAGGGCGCCCACACGCCATATTGAGTCGAAGTGTTGTTGTAAGGTGCGTAAGCCTCGCAGAAGATAAGGTGTTCGGGCTGGATCGCGTTGATGTATCCCGCGCCAAACTGTGTGGGATCCCGCGGTACAGTGCCAACGGTGGGATCAAAAGTGATGCCCCTCACTGTCTCCAGAAGGTCCGCATCCACGCTTCCATCTTCTTTGTACCAGACGTACCTGTCCTTGGCTTCCCAGAATCCGCCTCCCGGCTTTTGCTGGTTTTCCGTCATTGCCTGCATTTCGCGCATCTCGTCCGTCATTCTCTTCATTCTTTCGAGAAGCTGGGCTTTCTGAGTCGCGTTGGCTCCGGAGGAATAACCGAAAGCGAGACCCGACAGATAATGCCCTGCGCCATGTCCTTTCAGCTTGGTGGCCGGCACGTCCCAGCCTGCGGGCGTTTGATAGCCTTCCGTGGACAGACCGAAGGTAGCCCTGTAGTTATAGAGCATCCGGGAAACGTCAACACCCAGCAAATATTGAATTTGCGAGTCCCTGTTTAGGGTCAGCCGATTGTCACTTCCATCGGAATCCTTTTCGATAACCACGTCGCTTAGGGACAACACGGATGCCTTTGGGACGTTGGACGGAGTTGGGGCGGCTCCGGCCACCACTACGATGTTCGCTGAGACCCGGTACGACTTCGACGAGGTCAGCTCGCCCATGATGGAGCCGCCCAAGGTGTACCGCTGGCCGACCGGATACTGAGTCTGCATGAACTGGTTGGCAGTCCGGTAGCCGTCCCACATGACCTTGCGGAGCTCGGACTCACCATTTTCGTAAGTGACCTTGACGTAATTTGGCAGCTTCGGAGCGGTTCCCACCGGGCAGTCAACGTTGATCGGTTCATAAGAATCGATTGTCCTGCCGAGAGAGAGCGGCGCAACCGTTACTTCAAACACCCTGGCAGCCTGCTCAGTTCCTTTCCTGCCCGTGACGGTTACGTTGACTGATGCCTTAGGCTGTCCCAACGGCGGCCGGATGACGGTTCCGTCTTTCCATATGTAGGGAGAATTGCCAGTATCCCATGTAAAGGAGACCCCATTTGCAGGGGATGGCTCATTGGGAAAGGTAAAGTTCGTCTCCCTGTCCTCAAGAGTTCCTATGCTAAGAGCCGCAAGGGCGGCGTTGACATCGTCGAAGTCAGCCGCGACCACGGGGAGCGGTGGTAATACAGTAAGAATCGTGGAAATGAGCATGATAAAAACAACAAACAAAGATATCACCCTGTTGGTCATCCCCTTTTCACGTTTTAAATATTTTTTTCGTAAATTCATTGTTAATTATCTCCTTCCTTTCTTCCTTCCTTCATTAATTACGTAACAATAGTGATCACTAAATATATAATGGCAGATTTTACCAATATAGTAAATTGATTTTTTTATTATATTGGTTTATTATTTTATTTTATTTGCAATTTTTTCAAATTTTAATATCGAAAACTACCTAAATTAGTTTTTCACTCTTAAAAAGTGCATAATTATATATAAAAAAGTATATAAAATTACAATACTATATAACATACAAGAAATGACAAAAACAAGTACCACATCTCTGGCATTGACCACTGCCGGATCTCGTTATTTTCTTACCTGTCTCCCATTATAAAAGAAAAAACCTGACAACGCGCGTCAGGTTTTTTCTTTTATCCGGGGTGTTATATCACAACAGCTGTCAACGATGATTTATTTTTTCTTTTTGGTAAGCATGAGAATACCGATAATTAAAAACAATACGCTGATACCCATGCCAAATAAGGCGCTGCTGCCAACTGCTTCGGCAGATTCCATCATGGTTAGTAATGAACATTGCGTAACGACAATCGAAACCATGGCGTCCAAAAAACTGATTTTCTTAAAAAGAGATATGATTGGATCATGCTTATGCCGGTTTACAATCATGCCATGAATGGCAAATCCGATTTTAGAAAACGCAACGGTTGCGACGCTCAAAACAAGAACCAGTTCATTATGAACTCGGGATTCACCGGTGACAAACATCCATATACAGACGCCAAAATAAGAAACGCCGAGCAAACAGATGAATATACCGCCACGTTTGTGGACGACAAATGTGGCATTATGTCTTTCTTTTTCATCTTCTATGGTTCTCGTTTTCCTGTATTTTCTTAGCGCCTGCCCTCTGGCAGCGCAGAGCAGCAGATAATAAATCGAGTTTACAATATACCAGGGAGAGAGGAGGAATATGCCAAGAGCCAAATGACCGGCACCGGTGAGTGCGTTGATCGAAAATGAACCCGCATTGGTGGTCATAGTTCGATCCTGCGCATTACCCATATATTTTTGATATAGTTCCCGCATAATGACACCTCCACTCTCCCTGATATTTCATATTATTTATTGCGTCTTTTCTTGATAACAACGCCAGCGCCGATTCCTACAACTGCAACAGCAGCGACAACGATAATAGCAGGCCACATAGTTCATTCTCCTTTCTTGTTTAACCGGCTTAAACGAATTTGAAATTCTCTCCGGTTGATGTCTGTATTATGCACTCCAAATGTTTGAGTTTTGCTGTTATAATGTTTGAGAAATGTTAATGTCAAAACAATACCGTCAGAATTTTGAAAAAGCAAGTATCACTCCCAAAGAGTTTCGTACACTATACAAAACAAAAAATACTGCCCGTCACAAAAATGTGATTGGCAGCATAAAATGCGCAAGATATAAAAAGACATTATTTAGGTAATAACCCGCTTGCCTTTTCACAGACTTCATATATTTCATCATATTTTGAATTAATCAATGGCTCTACTTTTTGAATTCTTTTCAAACTCATCGCCTTATAAACGAAATACGGAAAAATCCAACCGACAATACCGGGCAAGCCAAAGATGATGCACAGCAGTATATTCGGCGGCTCTGCGGTAACGGCAAACACAGAACCGGCCAAAAAAGCACAGCCAATCAGCCCGATAATAAGGGCAGCTATCGTGGCATTGGTCGTCTTCGATTTTTCCAGAGCCACGATATCACCCACACAAGCGTCAAACTGACGCTGGAGGCGGGTTAGCTCAGCCTTATTCAATATCTTCCGGTCACGCTTGAACTTCAAGCAGCTGGAATTGATCCCGGTAACCACGCCAGACTTTTCCTCCAGTTTCCATCCGAAATTCTGATAGCCGTCAGCATAAACTGATTCCATACTGCGTTGAACTGTGATGTCTTTATATTCGTAACCAACAAAATCTCTTGATTTATTTGCTCCGTTCATTTCAAACTCTCCTTTGTTATCTATATCATAGTTTTTATCCATCATTATATTACACCTCCTTTTTGTTTGAGAAATGTTGCTGAGATATTAATTTCAAAGAGGCAAGTGATCATACATTCAACTGCACAGTAAAAACAGAGCCTTTTCCAACCTGACTTTCCACAGAAAGAGTTCCTCCGGCCTTTTCGACAATACGGTATGCAAGGGCTAATCCCAGGCCGTTTCCTTCCTGAGAATGAGAGGTGTCTCCCTGATAAAACTTATCGAAAATATGTTTGATGGTTTCATTACTCATCCCGCATCCGGAGTCTGATACCGTAACAGTGATGGTATTTGTATCGGATGTTTGATTTAGCGCGATCTTACCGCCCGATCCGGTAAATTTGATAGCATTGGACAGCAGGTTGTTCCATACGATCTCCATCATGCTTTCATCAGCCATGATAACCGCCCGGTCCTCGATATCCACATCAATTTCGATCTCTTTCTTTTCCCACAATGGCTCAAATTGTAATATGCAATCCGCCAACTGGCGGCAGAGATCATAAGGCTTGGCAGTGGATTCGATTGTCTGGCTGTCGAGCTTGGTTAGTCTGAGAATATTGGTAATCAATGCAGAAAGCCGGTCTGTGGCTTCAATAATGGTATCCTTGTATTCCTCCTGGGTTTCGGCGGAGAGATTGCCATTTTTTAATAAAGTCGTATAATTTTTAAGGACTGCGAGAGGTGTTTTTAATTCATGCGAAACATTAGCCACAAAATCGTTTTTTAATGTTTCTATGCTGCCAAGCTCAGCCACCATTTTATTGAAATCCAAAAACATGACGTCGATGTAATCATGCTTATCGGCGGTATGCAGCGGCTCTACATAGATCGAAAAATCTCCTTCTGCTACCTTTTTGGTCGCTTCACCGAGTTTTCGTATAGGCCTGTCATAGCCATCTCTTATCTGCCAATTTGTTATGAACGTGAATATGGCCGCAACAATAGCCCAATAGGACATAACGATAGTCACTTGAATCACTTCATTCATGGACTCGAAGCCGGGGAATACAATAATCCCTACCTGCATACCCACAAGCAGCAACATCGCCCAATAAGTAAGGACTGCATGTTTCCAGCTTATTGTCTTTTTTCTGACGCGAACATCCTTTTTTACCGGCGTTCTTTTTCTCATGATAAAACCGCCTTATATCCCAATCCACGCACTGTTATGATTGTAAAGCCGTCGCATTCAGAGAATTTATCGCGGAGCTTTGTGATATACACATCCACGGCACGAAGGCTGGCGTCACTCTCCAATCCCCAAAATTCGTCCATCAGCTGAGAACGGGAGAAGGTCTTTTTGGGATAAGAGAGGAGCTTGAACAGGATATTGAACTCCCTTAAGGTCATGGGGACCTCTTCGCCGTCAATCGTTGCAGTCATTGCTTCCGCATCCAACGTCAAGTTCCCGACAGTCAGGGCTTTGTTCTCCATGATATTGGCTCTGCGGAGCAATGCTTCAATGCGCAGGATCAACTCATCCATATCGATGGGCTTCACCATATAATCGTCAATACCGGCATGATATCCTTTCTGTTTGGATGTGATGTCGTCACGGGCTGTCATAAACAGGATCGGGATGGTTTTATTGATGCTGCGCACTGATTCGGCAAACTCATAGCCGTCGATATCCGGCATCATAATGTCCGAGATAATCAGGTCGAACATGGCATTGTACATCGTGTCATATGCGTCACGGGCACCTAAGCAGCCCTTTGCGGTGTACCCACGATCATTCAAATAGGTACATACGATCTGGTTTAACTTTGCGTCGTCTTCTACAACAAGAATATTAATCACTATAATTCCCTCCATCAACAGGTAGTTTTCCGCTTTTTTCCATAAGAATATTATATATCGGATAAGCGAATAATATCAAGCATGAAAATCGACTTGTCGATTTTTTGCTGCAAGTTGGTCTTTGAGACATTTCGCTCTGCAAAACTACTTTTTTTAAACTCTGTTTTGTTTTCTGAGCTTATTTTATACTGGGGATATTTTTGTTTTGTTTGAGAAATGTTTGAAAATTATTAATTGTAAAAAAATCAGCCTCCATTCCAGCATGGAATGAAGACCAATTATTTTTGAAAATATTAAATCGAAAATATGTAGCTATTTTATAAAGCGTAATCAATAATCCTTTCTGCTATATATTAATTTTGAAATAAAATATGATAACAAGAAAAATACAATTGATACCGCTATATAAATGGAGATAGAAAAATAAAATTCAGGGTCACTAAGCGGCTTGAAACCATATGCGGCATTGAGTATCCATACTATCCCGAATGTTAATCCAACTGCTCCAAGTAAGCTGATTATCATCATAACTTCATTTTTATCAGTATCCATAAAATAGGTTATCGGATAGAAAAGATCGCCCATAAATAATGCAGTGCCTGCGCTAAAGCAGAATAGCGCCAGTGGGTCGCGCAGTTCATAAAAGAAATAACCGTTACCATGCCGTATCACTGACAACGCAACAAAAATAGCCGATAGTATAATTCCACAAACAATCCAAATAGCATGACTGATATACTGAGCTTTAACAATATCTTTCCTTCGTACTGGTGTTGTCAACTCATATTTGCTCCATTTCGTGGACGATTCCCTTCTAAAACTTGAAATTGCAACAAAAGAAGCCGCAACTGCTGATATTATAACAAACAACGTGAGTAAAGTCGGTCTGCCGGTTATCACCAGAGCCAATCCAACCGCCAAAATGATGAAAAGAAGAAGCACTGCGCTCCTGATTGCACCATAAAAACTGTTTCTCAAAAGACCTATCATGCCCGTTCCCCCTTTACAAGTAAAAGCATAATTTCATCAACTGATACCGTATCAACTACAATACCTTTATATTTTCGTTCCGCCATGCTCTTATCAGCTATCAGAACATCAATCTGATAATCTCGTTTCCTATATGCAACAATATCAGCTTTATCCATTTTAGAGAATTGTTCGAACTTACAACGCATGACAGCATAACGATATATCAAATCATCTTTCTGTTCGGATAGGATAATTTCACCCTCATGTATGAAAGTTATATAATCCGCCACCTTTTCCAAATCGCTTGTAATATGGGACGAAAGCAGGATAGAATGTTTTTCGTCTTGAACAAAGTCCAAAAAAACATCCAATATTTCTTCACGCATAACAGGGTCCAATCCGCTGGTCGCTTCATCCAAAATCAATAACTTTGGATGGTGGGCAAGTGCTACGGCAATACCCAGCTTCATCGTCATGCCTTTAGAATAAGTCTTAATCTTTTGATTTTTATCCAATTTGAAATCAGCAAGCTGTTTTTGAAATAGGTCATCATCCCAATTTACGTATAGCCCCCGCATCACATTGGCCAATTTTTCAGCATTCAAATATCTCGGGAAATTATCACCATCATAGACTACGCCTATATCTTCCCTAAGCGCCGTATCTTTATCGTTCATTTCCCTTTCAAAGAGCTCAATAGTACCGCTGTCTTTGGATAGGGTATTCAATATGCAACCTATCGTTGTTGTTTTCCCTGCACCATTTTCGCCCACATATCCCATAATAGAGCCGTATGGTAGAGCGAAAGATATGTTACACAGCGCAAAACCTGTTTCGCTGAACCGCTTTGACACATTCACCAATTCTAAAATGTTAGTCACATTATTCCTCCTTAACATAAAACATTGACAATAATTCCACCAGCTTTTCAAGCGAGATATTACTTGTTCTGCCTATATCAGCGGCAATCTGTAAGTGTTCTTCTGCTTTACGTTGTTGTTCTTCCTGAATAAAATCCCTGTTTTCGGCTGATACAAAACTACCACGCCCAACAGTAGTTTCAATAAATCCGTCCCTCTGCAAATCCTCATAAGACTTTTGAACAGTAATTACGCTAACATGGAGCGATTTAGCCATTGCGCGCATGGATGGTAAGGGATCACCCGTTTGCAGTTCACCGCTCATAATCAATGCCTTTATCTGCGTAGTTATCTGTTCATAAATGGGCTTACTTGTATTGCTGCTTATTATAATTTCCACTAGAGCCCTCCTCGCCGTTGTATAGTGTACTTATTGTTCATGTACACTATACCACAAGTGATTTAAGCTGTCAACGATTAATGATCAAAGATTTATTTACTTATAAGACAGTAGATCACCTGACCGTTTACGCGGGCTAAATATTCCTGCTGCTCCTGATAATACAAATGGAAGAATACTTTTTTTTCTTGATACTTCCAAGCATTTCGTGAACTTCACATGACTAAAGTCACGTGCTTCATGGATCACTCCACAAATTTCCTGCTTCTCTGACCTCGTAACCTACTATCTCCACAGGCGTTAATTTCCGTAGTCCCTACGGTATATTATAAAAAGAATCTAAATCCGTTGCTCCTTACTCATGACTAAAGTCGCAAGAATGCGGAGCGACTCGATTCAATACTGGGGGCGTAGAAATACAGGCATTTCAACAGTACAAAACAAAAAGGCCGACTGATTTTTCAATTTCTGATAAATCAGTCGGCTCTATAAAATAGTATTCAGTTGTATTCTTCTCTTTGATGACTTTTGAACCATGCATGGTATTGTGCTTATACTCGTTGGAAAGAAAAAAATAAATCATGGGTTTTATATTGTATCTCGTAACTTGGTTAATAAATCAGTTTCCTTCTCATATATATTCTCGATACTTTCAGACATACTGCTCAGTAATTCCGATTGACCAGTTTCAAACAGCTTCCACATACTATCCGCAACAATATCCCATTGCCTAGATAATATAATAAACTGGTTTCCGATTTGATTGATTACATCGCATTGCAGAATTTCGGCTGCTTCAATCAAGAAAATGCCATACATATTCCGAAAGATGCCACCACCAGTACCGCCATCAGCATTTATTTGAAAGTAGTTTGTAATTCCGGCTCTTTTTAGCTTATCATTATCAAACTTAACCCACTTCTTGATTTCTTTTGAAAATTTCCGGATGCCGCTAACCCCTTTCAGACCGGCAGGAGAATTCAACATTTTTTCACATACAGATGTTATTGATGATGTAAGTATGTTTTTATTCACGCCCTGGAAACCGGAAAAATCAAATTCTGCGTATTTGTTGTTCGCGGGGAACGGTCTGAAATTACTGCTTCGGGCCGTTTGCATCTGTACGTAGTCTACTAAATGATAGTCCTCCCGGATTGACCCTTCAGGTGTTCTTATCGCATAATCAGAATTGTCCCTGTCGCTCACATAGAAGCATCCTTGTTCGTCATCGTATCCAAACAGAATAACGGAGTGTCCGCCAAAATGACTGTTTTCATCCATTCCAATATAACGTAGAAATGGCATGTCGGCATAGGCCAATACTGGCTGACCATTATCTATCATTTTTTTTGCAGCATCGAAAACCTTATTGTAATTTTTGTTCTGTTTGAACCGTATGTTGATTCCAAGACGGTCTGCAATCACACCCTCAAATTCCATTACCTTTGACCTTCCGGACACCATAGGGGCATTTTCAAGGTTTATATAGGTGAAGTCCAATCCCTCGCCAATTCCAAAAAGCATTTCCTCAGATAAAGGATAACCATAAAAATTAAATATTTGTTTTAGTGAGTTTGTTATGCAATGTTTCCCGCCCTCGGACTTAAATGCATCAATAATATTCTTCATTAATTATTCTCCTTGTCGTGCTTTGATGTATGTATTGTACCATTTTTAAGACGACAACAGTATGTCATGTTCAAAGTATAACCTCCCGAAGCTGTGGGCACAGCATAAGAAGATAAGATTTGTATTTTGCTTTGGCAAATGCTTCGACAATGAAGCTTTTTCCGACACGGCGAGCACCGTCAATCAGTAATGCAGGTTTTCCGGTACATTGGCTTTTCTCACGCCGCTGCGCCCATTGTCAGATTTCCATAATCATTTATGTATAAGATCTTCCAGACTCTTTAACGGATAATCTACTTTTTCATATTGAGCAGCATCTCCAACTGCCGCACAGTCAAAACCTCCCGCTACTGCAGCATCGACTCCCGCCCTTGCGTCTTCCACAACAAGGCAGTTTGCAGGCAGCTTCCCAAGCCTCCTCGCCGCAAGTAAAAACACTTCAGGATCTGGTTTTGATTTCTTAATATCGTTTCCATCTACAATAACATCAAAATAATCAAACAATCCAATTTTCTTTAATATAGAAACCGCATTTTTACTTGAAGAAGCTACTGCCATCTTTATCTGTTTTTCTTTCAGGCAATGCAGAACATGCTTCACATTTTCCTCCAGATCTTTTTCCGACATTTCATTCAAAAATCCTCTGTAAATCTGATTTTTTTCTTCCGAAAGCAAATACTTATCCTGTTCCGTGAGTTCCGCTGGATATTCCTCTAATACAATTCCCAGGCTTTCCATACGGCTGACTCCTCGTAAACGGTTATTTTTTCCCTCATCAAAAAAAAGATTTAATTTATCTGCGATTACTTTCCATGCCCTGAAATGGTAATGATCCGTATGACAAAGCACCCCATCAAGATCAAATAGAATTGCTTCATACTCTTTCTGAATCCTAACAGCATCTCTTAATACCGTAATTCGTTTCAGCTCCCCTTTCCAATAGATATGAAATGAAATTTGCCTGATATCTTCAGGTAGTGCAGGCGTTATTTTCAATTCCTGACACTCCGTTGGCATATGCAGTCCGGCAAAACCACAAACTGCCAGCTGCCAAAGATAACCACAGTTTGCAATATGAATCCCATCTTCTGCTCCGTGCCAGTTTACATTTATATCTACATCCATAGCCAACTTTAAAAAGCGCCTAACATCTTCCTTTCTTCCTATACGGTTTGCAGCAAAGGAATGTCCTGCCGGAGATAGTGATGAATCATGTGTGGTAAGGGGCATATAATATTCATAAGCAATTTCTACCTCCTGATCTGTGAAGTCATCAGGGAAAAGAGTCATCATCGCAATCACATCTGCCTGTTTGATGCATTTAGACCTGTAAATTTTCTCCTGAGAAGCATAATGGCCAAATGCACGGCTACGATCCTTCCACAACTCATCCAGGTTCAGATCCGCATAACTTTCAAAGTCTTCGCTCTGCATATAAAGATTCCGTTCTTTATCATAAGGTATTGGGAGCTTTTCTGCAATTTCTGCAAATACTTCCAGTTCTTCTTGTCTAAAAGCAATCCTCCCGGTCAGCGCCTCCCAGACTTTCGGACTGTTTTGTTTAACCATATCCGCCATATCAATTGCCGAACGCAAATTCTTCTTTACCATACGGTTAGTAAATGCATTATTTCGTGTCATAGGGGCATATTCATCAGGTCCCATGACATTTAGAAGGCTGATTTTTCCATCTTTGTCACGATCTACTCTGCATACCCAGAATCTTGAAGTCTCCAGCAGAATTTCAAGACCATAGTCCAGAATAAATTCATAATCATCCGTTGCATAATAATAATGTATCACTGCATAAGCCACATCAGCTGTAATATGCACTTCATTATCAGCATATTCCCACATGGAGCACTGTTCCGTCCCATCCAGAGACGAGTGCCAGGGATAGCGGGCTCCCTCAGAAAAGTAGCGGGCGGCATTCACCCTGGCTCCCGCTAATGTATGGTATCGGTACAGTAAAAGGTTCCTGGCTGCTCCTGGATTTGTATAAATGAAAAAGGGAAGTAAATAGATTTCTGTATCCCAAAAATATCTTCCATAGTATGCTTCCCCGGCAAATCCTTTTGGGCAGATCTGTACTCTGCTGTCATTCTCCATATTACTTCGCAGTAAATGATAGATGGAAAAGCGAAGTGCTTTCTGAAATTCTTCGTTTCCATCTACCTGCACATCACTATTTTGCCATTTCCTCTGCCATGCCAGATTATTTTTCATAAACAAAACATCATATTCGACCCTGCATGCATTCAAAATACTGTCTGCTGACTGGATATAATCTTCCGTGCCTTGATCTCTGCTGGTTGTTATTACCGTCTTCTTGACCAGCTCTGCCGATTTTCCCTCTGTCAAAACCTGTTCGCTGGTAAGGTAAGCTTCTCTTTCCTCTATCTCTGCTTTGTTTAATACGTCATATGATTTGGTATCAGTGACAGAGGTCTCTGATAACATACAGATTCCAAAACCAAGATCTGTAGAACACGTTAAGTGCAGTTGATTTTTCTCTGCTTTATATATGATTTTTTCCAGATGACGATAGCCGTTTGTTGTTACATCCGCATTTATTCCACTTTGAACTTTTACCTTTACACTTCCGCATAAAACGGTATATTTTACTTTCTGCACAAATAAGTGCTTTTCATCCATACTTGCAAAACGTTCAAATGAGAACTTTATTACGCCACCCAATGGTGTTTTTACCTTAAACTCCCGAAGCAGTACTCCATTATACATATTCAGGCTGCGGTAATAGTCTGAAATCTCACAATTCATAAGATCCATAGGCTGACCATCAAGTTCTATTTTTATGGCTGGAAAGTAGGGCAGATTAATCATTACTTCTTCTAAAAAAGGATTGTACCCCATAATAAGCGGCACATAGACTCCCCACTTTGACAGGGGATGTCTTTGTATTTCCGTTGTTACGCTTTTCATGGTTCTCATATATTCCTCATTCTGAGGCGCCCTTCGTAACCCTTCTTCAAATGAGGCACGCACAGATACATATCCATTTCCTTGCGTAAACTCACCCTCATAAAATTTTACATGTTCACTTACAAATTTTCGTTCTTCTAATAAAAATCCATTCATCATTTTTTCCTTTTTCATCTCTCATGTCAACCCTTTACAGCTCCGGATGAAAGTCCGGATACTACCTGCTCCTGAAGCAGAATATATACGGCAATGCTCGGAATGACCACCATAATGGTAGCTGCAAACATAGCTCCATAGTTGCTTGCAAATTGACTCTTAAAGTAATAGAGTGCAATTGGCAGGGTACGCTTTGCATTTGATGCAGTTAGAGTCAATGCAAATTGAAATTCATTCCATGCCAGTAAGAATTCCAAGACAGCTGCGGTACCTAATGCAGGCTTTGTAAGAGGTAATATGATGGAAGCAAAGGTTCTGAAAAACCCCGCCCCATCCAAATATGCAGATTCCTCCAACTCTATAGGAATGGTCATAAAAAAACTGCTCATTACATAAATCGTTGTAGGAAGTCCCAGCGCAATATATACCAGAGACAATCCTATCAAAGAATCGTGCAGCTTCAGTGTGGTCATAGTCTGGTAAAGCGGCTGTAAAAGCGCTGCTCCCGGAATCAGAAGACCTAAAGAAAATATCATTCGAAAAAATTTTTTTCCTTTCCACTGAAAGCGTGCAATGACATATGCCGCCATACTAAGAAAAAAGACATTTGCCAGTGTTGATCCCACCCCTGCCAAAATACTGTTTATATAAAACTGTAGAATTGGAGCCAGCTTCAAAGCATCTGAATAGTTTTTAAAACTAAATACTTCCGGCAATCCGACTCCTCCGTTTAGTATTTCCCGATTGGTCTTAAAAGAAGCTAACAGTACCCATAGCAGTGGTCCCACTGAAATAATAATAATCAGCAAAATAAATACAAAAATACATGATTTTGTAATAATCTTTTTAACTTTCATATGCGTTTAACCCTTTCTGTCAGCATTCTTTTTTGCCAATTCCATAAATACGATTAATCAACCCTACCGCCACAAGCCCCATCAGAATCATTACAACTCCGCTTGCATTTGCCAACCCGAATTGCTTTGCCGTAAATGCTGTTTTGTATACATAAAGCGGCATATTTAAAGTCAGATCCCCCGGTCCTCCGTTGGTTGTCATCAGAATAATATCCAGCTTCTGCAGCATGCTGGTGGCTCCCAATATTGCGGTCGTTCCTATAATATTTTTCATCATCGGAAGAACAATGTAGACATCCATTTGAAATTCCGTCGCCCCATCTACTCTTGCTGCCTCTAATATTGCTCCGTCAATGGAAGTCATTTCAGCCATAACCAGAATCGTTACGGTAGCAGCAAAAGGCAGCCACGTAATAGTAACTGCTCCGAATGCCGTCTTGGAATTTGCAAACCAGTTTGGCGCATTTTCTATCCCAATCGCTGCAAGAAACTGGTTTACAAACCCAAAAGATGGGTTAAAAAGCATGACAAACAGCATACCTATGGCCGCACTGGAAATTATATTGGGAAACATATACACAGTACGTACAAACTTCCAGTAGAACTTCTTTCTGGCTAATATCAACGCTGCTATTACTCCAATTGATATATGCAGTGTCGACTGCAGTAACATCCATAACAATGTATTTTTTATGGCAGAAAGAAACTGAGGATCGTGAAAAAGCCGTATGTAATTGTCTATTCCGTTAAAATGAGGCGTCGATGCAACGATCCAGTCTGTCAGCGAAGTGGCTGTAAGCATAGATACCGGAATGGCATACACCAGTATAAAAACGGCAGTTGCCGGCAGTAAAAACAGAACCAGCCACCTTTTTTTAATATTCATCCAATCAGTCACCCCTTCTCTCTGGTGCAAAACTTCTACTCATTTTTGTAAGAAGCATCTTTTGCTGCCGCATCATCCAACAGTCTTACCAGTTCCTCAGCCGTAAGGGATCCGTCCACAAGCTGCGGGTAAAGCGTTCCCAGAGAACTGATTGCCGTAGGATAGCTAATGGTATCTATTGTCTGATACTTGTATTCTATAGTATCCAGCAGTTCTACCAGTTCTGCTACATGTGGATTATTCTGTTTGTAGTCCTCTGACATTTGAATATCAGATGTTAATGGCAGTACGCCGGCCTCTTCCAGATGAATGGTCTGTCCATAAGCATTAGTCTTAAACTGAATGAATTTAAATGCCGCATCCTCTTTTTCCTTGGTACTCTTTGCAATGGAATATCCCCGTTCCAGCTGATAAATAGCGCCGTTCTTTGGAAATAGTGCCACCCCTACTTTCTGGTCAAATCCTTCTGCTGCTTTATCCGGATCCGAAAAATCAGGCGTCATCCATGGTCCGTTTGCTATGATAGCTGTATCTTCATTGAGAAAATGATTTGCAGCCGTAGCATAATCTGAACCAACCGCATCCGGCAGTGAATACTCCTGAAGCATTTCCTGAATTTGTGAAAACGCATCCATCACTTCCGGCGTCTGGTAGGTATCCACATAACGTGTATTCATAAAACGATTACCCGCTTCCTCACTGGTACCAATAATGGAAGCTAATATTAAATTTGTCGTCCAGCCATTTTCGCCTGTCATCATAGATAATGGAGCTTTGCAGGCATCCGATGCTTTCAATGCCTCCAGATTACTTGTCCACTCATCCCATGTCTTTGCCGGAGAGATTCCTGCTTTGTCAAACATTTCTTTATTGTAAAAATATCCTATTGCCTGCAGTCCATAAGAAATATTGTATAAGCCGCCATCTTCCCAATCACTTCCAAATGCAATGGTACTTTCACCCAACTCTTTCTTGTACTGTTCATCAGCATTTACATATTTGCTCATATCTACGGCAATTCCATTTTCCACTGCCAATTCCAGTACACCATCTTTTCCTTCAAAAACATCGGGAAGTGTATTGGACGCGGCCCGGATTTTCATCTGATTATAATATTCTTCATCACTTGGCATCTCTTCTACCTTTAATGTGATTTTCTGCCTGTCCACACCATTATAATATTCCTGAAATTCTTTAAAATAACGTGCTTCTGCGACTGCCGCACTGTGGGTTCCTACACGGAATGTGGAGATACTAAGCTCAACCGGCGCAGGAAAATCATTTTCCGCCGTCTGATCCTCCCGTACAGCCGACTGAGTTTCCTTATTTTTACCGTCTGAGCAGCCAATCAGGTTTAAGCATATGACACCCGCCAAACTCCATGCCACTATTGATTTTAATTTCATATGATTTCCTCCCATAACTATTATTATTTTTAGGTATATATATCATAGCAGAACCGCGTGCAGAAACGAATAGAGCCGTTTGCTCTTATCTGGAAACTCTTGCACAAAAAAAGCACAACCTCTCAAATTACTGCGGATTAGTTGTACTCTTTTGATTTCACTTAGAATATTTTATACTTCCAGTACAGCATTGCTGTGATATTTATACAATGCTCTAGCTTATTGGTTTCTATATTCACTGGGATTGCATCCTGTATACTTTGTAAATACATTTGTGAAATATGCCGGATCTTCAATTCCAACCATCTCAGCTATTTCATATATTTTATAGCTTGTATTCCTTAACAGCTTTTTGGACTGCTCTATTCTATATTGACTGACTGCATCTGTAATGGTAATCCCTGTTTTATTCCGATATACCCGGCTCACATAGGGTGGACTGACATGAATGGCTTTTGCAATATCATTCAACGTGATATTTTCCTGATAGTGTTTCTGGATAAATTCATTTATCTGGCTGATCAAATAATGACGCTCATATTGATTTGTAGAAAGATGTTGGTCAATGCATACCATTAATTCCTCCAGAACCTTAAACAGAGAATACAACGTTGTACTTTCATTTAATTTTTTATAGGTTTCATCTTCTAAGTCTCCTAATATATCCGCAATATAATTTTCTCCAAATTTACGAAACACGGAAGATGACAGATTGATCGCTTTTATTTTTAGTTTTTCCAGAGAATAATGAGCCTTAAACGCTGCATCTTTCATTTCTTTTATATGAACCAGGGCTCCTTTCAGATCCTTTTTAAAGAGGGATTCTATAATAACCGGAAAATAATCTGCGACATTTATGGAAACACCCGTCTCATTTTCTTCTGTGAAAAATATAACTTCATTCCCTGATATTACAGATCTTGATAAAGCTTTCATGGATTCTTCATATGCTCTGGCTAATTGATATACATCGTCTATGATTGTACTTATTCCAAATTTTAAATAAATACGCATAAATTCTTCTGTAATGCGGAGTACCTCATTGCACATCACTGCAATTTCTTTTATAGAAAGTCCTTTTTCTTTATCTTCGCTGATGATCAGCGTCATACTATAAGGTCGAATGTTTACAATAAAGTAGTGGTGACGGTTCACAATAGTATTCATAAAATTCGTCAGCATCTGTACATTTTTATCAAGGGTACTGGTCTTTCCAAGATCAATGATTTCACAGCTGCATACACAGTAAATTCTCTTATCCAACCCAAACTCCGTAATGTCCTCCGACCTCCCAGGCACCCTGGACAATGCCAGTGTTTCCAGAAGGTAGCCTGCAAATCTTTGTGCGTCTCCTTTGCCTGATTCTTCTGCATTCAGATTCTTCTCAGCCTCATCTTTTCTGATGATTGCTGCCATGATTGCGCCTGGAAGATCCTGAATGAAATCATTTTTCACCACATAGTCTACCGCGCCATAGCGAATCGCGCTCTGTGCATTGCTAAATTCTGAATAAGCTGTGAGTACAATTACAAGAATGTCTTTCTTCTGATGAAATAATGTCTGTAAAAGCGAAAGACCATCCATGCCCGGCATCTTAATATCCGTAATTACGATATCTACTTTTTCGTATTCCAGAAATTCCAAAACTTCCAACCCATTTACGCATTCTTTGATAACCTGACAATTCAGAGAATTCCAGTCAATCAACTCAACTATTCCTTTTCGGATGATGTCCTCATCATCCGCAACTATAACGTTATACATTGATTTTCGCCCTTCTGCTTATTTTCCGGTATACGAATGACAATTGTCGTTCCTTCGTCTGGAATGCTGCTTATTTTCAACGCATATCCTTCACCATACATCTTCTTTAAGCGGCTGCTTGTATTTTTCAACCCTATCTTTTCTCTGCTGTCTTTTGCTCCTATTTCATTGTCCGTCAGATCCATCTTTTCTGCATCAAAGCCGCTGCCATTATCCGTTACCGCTATGACCAGATCCTCCTCCTCTGCCCATATCTGAATACAGACAGACATTTTTCCTGAAATCCCCTCCATTCCATGAACAACACAGTTTTCAACGATAGGCTCTATGGTAAGACGTGGTATCTTCAGACACTCCAAAGAAGGATGGCATAAAATCTTATAATCCAATTTATCTAAAAAACGCTGCTTTTGAAGATACAAGTAAAATTTTACGTATTTAATTTCCTGTTCCAAAGTCGTCATTACATTTTTGTTTGAATAAAGTGTTGCTCTTAGAAGTCCTGACAGTGAGGTCAGCATATTGTATACCGTTTCATCCGAGCACATTTTTGCCCTTATTTGAATGGTAGTCAGGATATTAAATAAAAAATGGGGGTTCATTTGCTGCTGTATGAATTCCAGTTCCATTTCCTGAAGCATAATTCTGGACTCATAAGTATCATGAATCAGTGTCTTCATAGCTTGCGTCATATCATTAAAAGAATCACTCAGCATGTCCACCGATGCATTATTATAATGCGGCATCTTAAAATCATAGTCCTTTGCCTTTACCCTGTTCATCCCATATACCAGATCATTGATAAATTTTGTGCTTTTAAAAGAAACAAGAAAGCCGGACACAAGCAAAATAAAGCATAATACTATGGTGATGATAATAAAAAACGGCAGTTCATGAAAGGCTTCTGACACGATATAGTCTCTGGGGACAAGCGTTACGAGAGTCAGACTGTTAGACGAAAGTCCTTTTGCAAAGCAGATATAGTTTTCGCTCTCTCCCGTTCGTACTGCCTCCAGAAGCTCCTCACTGCACTCTTTCCTTTTATCATTAGGATTGCTGGTGGAAAAGATATTGCCATCCGGATCAATCAGATATAACTGTATTTGAGTCCCCTGCCGGGCATCCAGGTATTGTGCCTGTAATACCTGTTCGTCTGTAGCAATCATTACAGATAATGCATTCCGTGACGTAAAATCTCTCTTCATGGTCCTGACATGATAAATATTCCGGTCATCTACAAACGGCGCCAGTTCCTGAACAAACTCCTGTTCATTCTCCATTACCTGTTCATATGCCAATTCTGCCGACTTGATAATAACACTTTCCGGTATTGGCTTTGAATATGTATACAGTAAAAGTTCTCCGTTTACAAATACACAGATATAGCTGATATAATCGCTCTTCCAGGCATTACTATATGTAAGTACATATTTAATTTCATCACGCAGCTTGTTTACATTTGTATAATATGCCTGGTTATCTTTATCAAACAGATTATTGTCATCAATCCATGCACCGACACTTCCTCCGGTCGATACTGCCAATGCCGTATTCGAAATAAAGGAAAAAGATTGATCAATATTCTGAATGGTCTTTTCTGTGAGGATTTTCATTTTTTGAAATGTTGCATCGTAGGATTTCTGATACATCACGGCTGATAAATATCCTCCAATCACCATCATGGAAAAGAACATAAAGCATACACAGATAATCACAACTCGTATATGCACTGCTGAGTGCTGAAGCTTTATTAATAACTTGTGATTCTTGAATTGTACCATGCTATCTCCCTTATTATTACCTTATTATTATATCATTTGCTACTTACCGACTCAATATTTATAATTTTCCAATTTCATACATGTTTTTGTAATTTTTTAACCTGATTTGAAGTAACTAAGGGACTGTCGGAAAATATACCGCCAAATCGTACAGTATATTTCCAGACAGTTCCTAAACAGCCAGATGCAGAAAACCTCTGCCCCTGGCTGTCTTTGACTTATTTAATAGTTACTGTCTTTGGTAGTCCGGCTTTTTTTAATATGGATTTATATTTTGCTCTCTTTTTGTCAGGCACATCAATAAGAGCTTTTTTGTAAATTCCTTTCAATGAGTTCTTGTATACCTTTTTTAATTTTGTCGAACGGATCTTAACTTTTTTCAAAGCTTTGTCTTTATAGAATGCTTTGCTTTCAATAGTTTCTAACCCTTTTCCCATATTAATCGACACTAAATTTTTGCAGGATGCAAAGGCCTGTTTTCTAATCTTTGTAACATTGTCACCTATCTTAACCTTTTTTAATTTCTTTTTATTTTTGAATGCCTTTTTTGCAATTTCCGTAACTTTGAATGTGTACCCATTTAACTTCACCGTCTTGGGAATCACGATATTAGTACAATTCTTATCCACTGGCCTTACCACACTTACGGTTCCGTTCTTAGCTGCCGATTTAATGACTTTGTAAACAAGTGCTCCATTCTGATGAATTGTATTTTTTTTAGGTATCTGCAATACAACCGGTACCTTTTCAACTAACTGTGCAATTGCTTCCCGCAATGCCTTTGCCGCCGCATCTACCGCTTTCTGATCGTAACGGTCTACCAGTGCCAATGCATCTAAAGCTTTGATAACCTTCGCATAGGACTCGACTGTATATTTCGATGCATCTATCTTTCTCGCATCTTCTGCAGCCTTATCAAGTGCTGACGTATCTGCCGGTGTTTTCTTAAGAACCAGTTCCTGTATAGCCGCCTGCAGTACCTTGATGGCATTTTCTATCTGCTCCGTGCTTTCAGGATTCTGAAGAATTGCCTGGGCTGCTGCAAGGGCTTTCTCAAAATCCTCTTTGCCTATCTCTTCATAGTCATTTAATTTTGCCTTGATTGCCTCTGCTTTTTCTACTTCTGCTCTCAGATCTGCAGTATCAGGTGTAGATTTTGCCTTTCTATAGAACACCTCCAGATAATGATCGCCAAGACTGGATTCGTCTACTCTTTCTCCGTCACCAATGGAAGGATTTCCCTTAATCTTAATAATGGAAAGATCACCATCATATCCATTTTGTTTACACTGGACAGGAGTACTGGAATTCTTGCTGCTCAGCACCCATTTATATCCTCCGCTTCCGGTTCCTTCCTGTCCCAGTACAATATAATATATGTGACCGGCTTCCAACTGATATGTAAGTTCTGCTGTGACAATGGTCATATTGCCGGAGGATACATCTGCTGCCGGAATTGTGGTCTCCGCAAGAGCCTTACCTGGCTTTCCATTTGCTGAATCATCATAGAGCTGTACGGTTACATCTCCTGTTGCCTTGTTATTCTGAATCATCACCTGAACACCGGTCATGGTTCCATTTTCGGTTGCAACAAACATCTGCGCCCTCTTATACTGATCATTGGTAAGATGTTCTCCAAAATCCAGATTCCAATTGTCCTCCCAGTCATCTGCCTGTATCAGATAGCTTGCATCATATTCCGGTTTTTCAGGTGTGTTCGGAAGATCATCTTTTGGAACAACAATATCCCCTGGCTGATAGGATGCCATAGTTGTCATGATGCTGCCAAGAGCTCCTTCCGTATAGATTATATCGAATGCCGTTTTAAATCCCGATTCAGTCTTATTTGTTATTACCAGAGCCTGGCTGTCATCAAGCACTTTTACTTCACCGGTTTCTGCATTCCAGGTAAAATGGCAAAGCTTATCAACTGCTGCAACTTCCTTTCCTTCCAGATACAACCGATATCCCTGATCTTTTTCCCACTTAATGGTAAGGTTGAATCCATGGTAATTGATATTCTCTGCTGTAAAAGAATCCCACCCTATGTCAATTGGATTTAATTCTACAATTTTATCCTCTCTTGGAACCATTCCCATCACATCTTCAATAATCAGCGTATTATATTGTGAATGCCAATCGTGATGGATCCATGAGCGATAATGTCCATTTTCAGGAACACTTCCATCCGTATGATTGAAAAATTCGTTAGTATCCGGATAACGCAGATCGTAATTGTTGTAAGAAATATTTGTATAATTCTTTAACAATTCACCATACTCTGTTCCTGTAATATTATCTGCATCGTATTGGTCAATGACTGTTCCAAACATTTTTAAAGTAATGGCAAAAGAACCTGGTGAATAGTTTCGGCTGCGATCTAACAAAGCCTGTGTTGATTTTGTTGTATAATAATCTTTGGAATTGCTGATATACATTGGCCACATAGGGAACTCTTCTTCATCTCCCCACACACGTAAAGCTTCATCATATCCTTCATTCGCAGGTATCATACCAACCATGAATGCATAGTAATTATTGATATCACGCAGCGTATTGAATTCACCCGTATTTTTCACCCTCATTAAAAACTGATTGGAATCCGTATCCCAAAGCTCACTGACATTTGTTTCCTTGATCTGCTCTGCTATTTCGGAGTATTCATCCGCTTTGTCACCTTCTCCTGCCGCGCGGTACATATTACTGACCGCCACCGCATTTGCCCAGGCAAGAGCTGCGGTGTCGATACGTTCCTGGGTGCCTGTCCTGGCCAGTGAAACGGTATCTGCATCCCAGGCATCATACTGAATATCATATAAATAATCGCCGTCTGAGTCAAAGATTTCTCTCGTCATAAGTACATCACCTGCACCTGCGTCCGCCATTGCCTTAAGGAAGTCCATTTGTCCGCCATGGACTTTATAGCTTTCCCATCCGGCCTGGGAAATATAATGTTGTGGTTTCACACCCCAGAGTCCTGCCGGATTATCCCAGTATATTCCACCATTTGCTGCAATTGCCGCATCTGCCCAGGTTCCGTATTCAGCCAGAGGGGACCGCAAATAACGCATCTCATCCATCTGCCATGGTACTGCATTTACAATTGCATTATTATAGCCAAAGACTCCTTCCATAGCGGTTGGGAATGGATAGTTTGTACTCCCGATGTCTGCCATGTTCATACGGGCAATCCACCAACGATATGCAATCATTTTCTGAATGGCTTCATCCGGTACTTCCAAATAAGGAATATTTTCCACCCACCATGCATTATATTCCTGTACCTGAGTGCGAAATATATCCTCTGCGTCCGCTGCGTAAATACTTTCATATTCATCTACTGCTTCTTCTTTCTTAGGATCGACAAAACCCATTTGGGCTTTCCAGGAGACAGTCTCTCCTTCCTTAATTTCAATACTGCCGGTAAGCTTTCCCTCTCGGGCAGTTCCTCCATCTGCACTCAGCTTCACATCTATATTCCTGTAATCTACACGTATGGTTCCTCCCAAAGTATCCTGATCAATAACCTTATATTTATTTCCTGTAAGAACATCCAGATTTACTTCCATAGGCTCACTGGTAGCATTGGTAAGATATAGTATGGTCACTGCCACATTATTATCTGTGATAAATCTGCGGGTAACTACATTTAGGCCTGCATTATCTGAATTGGATTTCCCCTTATAACTGCTGGTCCAATAGCTTGGATAATCGGTTCGTTTTGCTGTTTCTTCTGTGAATTGTGATGCTTTCTGACCATTTATCTGAATGGTATAGCCTGTCTGATCCCCCTTGATATAACGCATTGTACCGCCAAAACCGAATTCTGTAATCAGACCGTTTGTATTGGTTCCTTTGGTATATAAAGATTTCCCTCTTGTCATTAAACCTGAATCTTCAATCAAACTTGGATCAATTCCCGGGCGGGCCAGCACACGGTCCATATAGAAGGACAAACCACCGTTTTCCATATCTTCCTCATAACGCTCCGCCAAGTTCTTACTTGACTCCTCAGGTTCCGGATTCGGCTCCTGATTTTTTTCTTCTGGTTCATATTCCAAATCATAATGAACCTTCAACCATAAATCACCACAACGGCTTTCATCTACGATGGTACCGTCTGATTTAAACTTTAAGCTTGGAAGATTGTCTCCAAAACCTGCCTGGGATACCTGTGGATTCCATATATCGTCATGCCACCAGTTAGGATTGGTAACATCACAGGATGCACTCCAGCGGTATCCTTTATCCAATGTCTCCTGTCCCAGTTTGACAATATACATTTTTCCTTTTTCCAAAGCGTCGTACTGAAGCGGTATGGAAACAATGTCAACACCAGTCTCACTTACCTGGTCGAATTCCGTCACACAGTCTGCATCCAGCTTTGCCTCTGCAAGCTTATTCCCAACGGGAATCATTTGTTCAAGGTCAAACTCATACAGCTGAGCTACTACAGCGCCTGTGGTTCCCGGTACCTTGCCAATACTGACCTCAATGCTTTTCATACTTCCTCCATTGAGTGCCATAAAAGTCTGTCCACGCATGTTCTGGTCGCTATTCTCACCAAAATTTAAATTTCCTGTATTTATTTCCACAAATGAAATATCATATACAAATTCCTTTGCATAATTTACTTTCATCCATAAATCACCGCAGCGTGACTCATCAACAATATTACCGTTCTTTTCAAATTTCAGGCTTGGCAATTCTCCGTCATAACCTTCTTGCGTTACCTGAGGATTCATTACATTTTCGTGCCACCAGTTCGGATTCGTAATATCGCAAGAGGCACTCCAACGATATCCCCCCACATATGAATCCTGGCTCAGCACAACCATGTACATCTGTCCTTTCGTAAGACTATCATATTTCAGAGAAATATTCACTACTCCAAGTCCACTTCCTGTATCACGGTTCACAGCAGGTACCATTTCCTTACTCACGTTTCCTGTCGCAAGCACATCTCCTGTGGGGCGCTTCTGTACCGGATCAATTGCATACAGCTCTGCAACCAAATCACCACCTGCCTCTTCAAGTCGTCCAATACTTACATCAACCGAACACAACTTGCCGCCTTCAACTGCAACAAAAGCCTGTCCTCTTTTATTCTGGTCATTGTCTTCTCCGAAATTCAGGTTACCGGTGCTAATTTCTTCAAAAGATATGTCGTATACAAAAGGCTTCGTTTCTTTTGCTTCAGCACGCACATCCAGTCTTATTCCGGAAACCCCCATGCCAATAACCAATAGAAAGGCTATCATCTGTTTCAAATGTTTTAAATGTTTCTTTCCCACTTTAATTCCTCCTTAAATATTTATGTACTTCAGGATTTCCCATCACCTTATGCAGAACAATCCCAATGTATTTTTAGTATAATAGATTATGCTTTTTCCGTACATGTTGGGGTTTGCACATTACTTGTGAAATTTTGTCTTTCTGAAAATTGAGAGGTACATTTTTGTATATTACTTCATTTTGGAGGTGCTTCACTATTGTTTTTTTCGATGACTCGAAATATAATGATGTTGGGGTCAAAAGGTATTTTGACCCCTGATACCTACGGATTGCTCCGCACTTTGTGCTCCCACAATCCTAAAAACATTCGAAATCCGCCCTATTCGGGCTACTTTCTCATGTTTTGC
>Ga0153952_1000072_pt1 | contig 24867 bp, 23 predicted proteins | sample TSNJ036MetaG_FD_104746 | JGI IMG/M metagenome (GOLD analysis project Ga0153952, IMG submission 104746) | Attine ant fungus gardens microbial communities from New Jersey, USA - TSNJ036 MetaG | ecosystem: Host-associated > Fungi > Mycelium > Unclassified | place: USA: New Jersey, Wharton State... | reverse complement strand
TAAACATCATCCGGGCTTTTGTAGCTGTCCAGTTTCGGAAGCTCCAAAGATATAAAGCGAATGTCTTTGACAACAAAAAGGTGTTGCAAGTATCTTTTACATTCCCAATCGTTACGACTTAAACGCGACAAGTCTTTAACGATAACGCAATTCACTTTCCCTTTGTCAATATCATCCAACATTCTTTGAAAATCGTCCCTGTCGCTGTCCGTTCCGGTATAGCCATCATCAGCAGGTGTCAAGTAAGGACGTAAAAAAAATTGTATCTTTTGCAAGAATAAAATCGAAACATAACGTAGTTCGCTTGTATATATATCTTATATCATATATAATTATTATGGTATTTATAACCAAAACACTGTCGATAGGATAAAATGCCGATTTAGCTATACTCAAATTCGAAGTCGGAAAATGACTGGTACGGGTAATGACTATAATGCGATAATAAGGGGAAAATTTCTATGGATAAAGTAATTTCAAAAGTAGCGGCACTAGGCGTGCCCGGATTAATCTTAATAATTGCAATGGGTGCAACTGGTTTAAGCGGTGCAGCAGCAATAACAGCAGCTTTGGCGGCGTTAGGGCCTGCTGGGATGCTAGGTGGTATTGCTTTCTTAGGAGTAATTGGTCTATTATCTCAAGGAATAACTGAATTTGGCATAGACTCTATTTTTAGTGCAGTTGTAAAGGAACTTTATAAAAAGGGCGAAACAAAGGATAGCATATTAAAAAAAATTAAGGGATATCCTATATCAAAATCTCTTAGATTAAAGTTGAAAGATAAAATTGAAAACGTGCAATAAAGAGCAGTTCTTTTAACCAGTAAGCAACACATTTGTCGTATTGATAGATCGAATTTTTCAATCGGAAATGGAGATGAAAATGAAAATGTTCGAAAAAAATGTGAAGAAATTATTGCTGATGAAAAAACATTTTTCACTATTCCTACTGATACCCTTCAACAACTAAAACATAAGATGATTTCACTGGGAATGAATGCAATCTACATAATCACCGATGATTTATGCACACTCATTCATCAAAGGATGGAAAAACTCCTAGGCCATACAAGGCTCAACGAAATTCATTTTCTTGATAAACTCCGCTATATATTTGTGAGGAATTTCGATAAGGAGATTATTGATCAAGAATTTGGTCGTCTAAAAAATGACCAAGCGATTGTCTATTATAAAATGTTCTTTGATAACAGGAAAAAATCACTGAAAGAAAATGTAGCTACTGAGGTACTCTATTTTCAACGGAGAGTTACCACAGGTGATAGCCGACTGTATATAGGTGAGAGTTATGGAGAGATACCTTATGCGACCACTGGTCGGGGAGCGTTCCATAATGTTTATATTGACCTACGAACTAAAACAAGACAACAAATGGCTAATATCGCTATCGTTAAGCAAAAATTAGAAGAAGACTTCGTCAGTTATAAATTGCATATGTTTTTTCAGTTGATGCATGACTACGGATTGCTCTCCAAGGATGAGTATCATACGATTATATATGGTACTACTGATCCCCAAAAGCTGCGCTTAGTGAAAATGGGATTAACCATCAATATCATTAATCGCCTAGATGAAGACGGACAATTAGGAAACATCTCTATTGATGATAATAATAACCTATATGTTAATGATGCATTTAATAGATATAAGCAGCAAGTTGATGATTTCTACCGCTTTCAGCTCAACAAATTCTTGTAGAGACTCATTATTCAATGACGCTAGTGAACTGCGTTTAATCCATATACTACTCTTTGTTGGATTCACAATATGCCCCATATAGTTGTAGATTTCCATGTGAATCTACAACTATATTCTCTATGTGGGCAAATTAAAGGTAATATTGGAACTGTTTTAATGGTCAGCAGGTGTCAAGTAAGGACGTAAAAAAATTGGTAGCTTTTTCATGAAGCATGTCGAAAATACGTCCTTACTCGAATACCACCTACCCGAACCGCCAGTTGATTTTCATTGAATGGTCGGTGTAAACACTGACACTATCAACAAATTCCGTTACCATTTCCCTTGTCAACGTATCCGCTTTCAAGTACTGCCTTAGCTTACCTTCTGGCGGCCTGTCGGAGTCCATAGCGGTTTCCATCCTGGTCAACTCACTTTGCAGTTCTTTTATGTGGGTTTCCATTTCCGCTTGCCGCTCCATCAACCGGTCGCGTGTGCTCTCAAAGGTGCTACGGTTAATCTTGTCATCGGCGTAATCATCGTAGAGGACAGCCTTTTGTTCCTTTACCTTTTCAATGGAGGACCAGTACTCCGTTATCTGCTTTCTAAGGTAAAGGGACGTATTCACAGGCTTCACCGATTCTGTCATGGCAGCCTCGTCAAGCAGAACAGGAATGTAGGCGCGGATAGCGGACAACAAGATTTCCGCAAGCTCGCTTTCTTTGATATGCCCCCGCATACAGCCACACTCTTTCGCCTTTTGCCTTGTTTCGCATGAATAACGCGGAGTGGGGTCTTTTTTTCGCGCAAGGGAATATCCACAGATTCCGCATTTCATTTTGCCCGACAGCAAATGATTCCCATTCGGTGGCGTGTCTATTTCCACAAATTCAGCCATGACTTCCTGCGCTGCCTTGAAGTCCTCCGGAGAAACAAGGGGCTCGTGCATTTCCTCTACCACGATCCAATTGGATTTACCCGACTTTAGGGTTTTTCCGCTGCCGACCTCCGGCCGGTATCTCTTGCCGTATACCACCTTGCCCAAATACCGCTCGTCACGCAAAACCTTTGCCACTGTGGATATATGCCAAAGGCTGTCGTCGCCAACGATACGCCACGGATAATAGATGCCCTGCTTGTTTTTGAATTTGTGAGGCGTCGGCACGTTCTCCGCATTGAGGATTTTAGCGATTTGGAAGGTTGTCATACCCATACAGGCCATACGGAAAATCCGCTTTACTACCTTGGCCGAGTCCTCGTCCACTACCAGCTTGTTCTTATTACTTTTTGATTTCCGGTATCCGAACGGGGCGTAGGGGCTGAGATAATCGCCTTTTTGCGCTTTGGTTTTCTTCGCACTTTTGACTTTATCCGATAAATCCCTGCTGTAATACCCATAAATGATGTTGCGGAAAGCAATGTCAAGCCCGCTGGTAGCGCCATTGGCCGCGGCGCTGTCGTAGCTGTCGTTTACTGAGATGAACCGTATCCCCAAAAAGGGGAAAATCTGATCGATGTAATCGCTGACTTCAAGATACTCCCTGCCGAACCGGGAAAAATCCTTGATGATAATGCAGTCTATTTCCCTTGCTTTCGCCTTTTCCAAGAGCTTTGTCACCGCAGGGCGCCGAAAGTTCGTGCCGGAAAAGCCATCGTCGCACAGTTCAATGATATTGCCGCCGTTCAATTCCGGTTTCCCCTTTATGTAACGATAAAGCAAATCCCTTTGGTGTACAATGCTGTTGCTCTCGTCCTTGCCGTTCTGCCCGCTGTCCTCGTCCTCCACGGAAATGCGCATATACAAGGCGACGCGATACAGGCTATTCACCCGCCGCCACCTCCCTAGATGGCAGGCAGGCGTTTAGCTGCCCGTATTCATCTTGATAACGCAACGTGACACGAACGGTAGAATCAAGATTGACGGTAATACTGTCAACCAGCTCCGCAACTATACCCGCCGTCAATTCCGGGTTATCGCAGAAGTTCAGAAATGATTTTAGCCATAGGTTTTCCCTGGTTTTCGTTTTTGTTATATGCTTCTGCCTGTCAAGAAGCATTGTTAAACGCTCATTCTGTTCCGCTTTCTGCGCCTTGTAACGCTCCTGCGAATACAGATAATCGCGCTCGGTCAGCAGTTCATCCAGGTAATCGTCATACAGCCGTTCGCGGAGCCGCCGTATGCGGACAAGTGCCTGCTTTGCTTTCTCAATTTCCGCGGTTAATGTGTTTTGCTCCGACGATACCACGGCGCGGTGCCGGGCGCTTTCAATCAACTTTTTCATTTCAAGCGCAACTGCAATCTCTTTGCGTATCCAACCGAGAACAGCGTCTAACACTAACGTTTCTTTTACGCTTGTAAAAGAGCATTTCCCCGGATCGGCAGCGTGGGCAGGGCATACATAGCTGTACCAAACATGGTGTTTAGGTTCTTTGATTTTGTTGACACGCACAATCTTGTGCCGTACCAGCTTAGTGCCGCAGCAACCGCAGACGATCATGCCTTTCAGGATGTTTTCGGGATTCCCGACGTTCCCATACCTGCCCGATTTCCCGAAATACTCCTGCCGCCGTGCCTCGTCAATCCACTGTACGGCATCAAAGGTTTTCCGGTCGATGATTGCTTCATGGGTGTTCTCCACGATAATCCATTGGTCCTTTGGCAGAAAGGTCTGCTTTTGCCCATGATACAAGGATTTCCGTTTCCTTCCCTGTACCATGTGGCCTAAATAAACCTGATTGGAGAGCATAGCTTTGATGGTCTGCATCTGCCACGGGGCGGTTTCAAAGCGTTTGTCTTTCACAAGTCCTTTCTCAAAGCGGTATCGGCTTGGCGAGGGGATCGAAAGCTCCGTCAGCTTTCGTGCGATCATCTGATTGGAAAGCCCTGTCAGCCGCCACGCAAAAATGTCACGGACAATGGGTGCCGTTTCGTCATCCACCACGATTTTATGCTTATCTTCCTTGGATTTCAGATAGCCATAAGCCGCCCACGCGCCGATAAATTCCCCGCGCTCCTGCTTTGCTCGTAGCACAGGGCTGATTTTATTGGAAATATCACGGGCGTAAATATCATTTACGAGGTTTTTGAGGTGCATGGAAAGGATGTCGGAGGATAGGGGGTCGATGCTGTCGTAGCCGTCGTTTACGGCGATGAAGCGAACGCCCAAGAACGGGAAAATCTTTTCCAAATACTCGCCGGCTTCAATATAGTTTCGGCCAAAGCGGGAGAGGTCTTTGACAATAATACAATTTATCGTGCCGCTTTTCACATCGCCGATCAGCCGCTCAAACCCGTCACGGTCAAAGTTTACCCCGGTTTCGCCGTTGTCAGAATAAACCGAACGCAGAGAGAAACAAGGCTTATTTTCGATATATCCGCGCAGCATGGCCTCCTGGTTTTCTATGGATTCGCCGTCATCCTTATTGCCGTTCAACACGGACAGCCGGACATAAATGGCGGTGCGATACACGGTTTGGACCGGTTCGCTGAGAATGACCGGCGCGTTAATTCTGCTGGTTCTTGCCATGCTACCGCACCCCCTCTACGGGAACGGCAGCCCCAGGCTGAACGCTCATTGCCACGGTTTTCAAAAAAGCGGTAGTCCTGTCGTACTCATGCTGAAACTTAAACCGGATATGGATTTTCTTGTCCTCGTACACCAAAACACGGTCAATCAGATGCACAAGCAGCTTGCGGCTCAATTCCTCCACGTTGCCGTACTGCTTAAAATAGCCAATCCATTCTTGCCCCGCTGATTCGCCCGACGCGAGTTCGTCTATTTCCTTTTCAATGCTGAATACGGCGTTTTCGGTCTCGGCAATCTTCCTGTCATATCTCTTGCCGAAAGCGGCATAGTCCTCACGGTTCACTATGCCGTCTGTGTAGTCCTCATAAAGCCTGATCTTGTTGCTTTGGTACTTTTCAAGCTCCCTGCGTTTGGCGACAAGGCGTTCATCAGCCTTTTTCACCTGTCTGCTTGTGTAGGCAAGGTTTTCTATCGAGTCCAGCGTCCGCTCAATGTCCAAAATGCCCCGAATGTGCTTCTGCAACGCGGCCAGCACGGATTCTTCCAACAGAATATCCCGTATGCTGTGGCTGGCGCAGCCACTTCCTTGCTTATATCCCGAACAGATATAGTAATAGTACGGGTTGCTTGCGGAAGCGTTGTTTTTCCGCACCATGCTCCTGCCGCAATCGCCGCAGTAAACCAGCCCGGAAAGGGGATAAACCGTTTCCTCGCTCGGCGCGGTTCTTGTGTCGGCGCGCAGCACTTTTGCCACGCTGTCGAAAACGGCTTTACCTATGATCGGCTCATGGTTATCTTCAATGGTAATCCATTGGTCGGCCGGCTTGTCAAAGCGTTTTTTCACCTTATAGTTCGGCGTGCTGCGCTTCCCCTGAACGAGAATGCCAATATAAACGGGATTCTTTAATATCCGCAATATGGCGGCGGCTGTCCATTTCGCCTTTGGATTAGCCTTAAACGTGGTCTTAAACTTCAAGCCTATGAGAGCTTTATACTCCATGGGGGATAAAATATCCCCTTGGTTCAGCCGGCTGGCTATCGCCTGCGCGCTTATGCCCTCCAACTTCATCTTGAAAATATCCTGCACGACAGCCGCCGCATATTCGTCAACAATCAGCTTATTCTTGTTTTCCGGGTCCTTCAGATACCCGTAAACCGCAAAGGGGGCGATAAATTCGCCCTTCCTGCGCTTAATGTCAAGCTGGCTGCGGATTTTGATGGAAATATCCCGGCAGTAAGCGTCATTCATCAGATTTTTCACCGGAATAATAAGGTTGTCGGCTGAAGATTTCGGGTTCAGGCTGTCGTAATTGTCGTTGACGGAGATAAAGCGCACGCCCATAAACGGGAATATCTTTTCGATGTACTTGCCTGTTTCGATAAAATTCCTGCCCAGCCGTGAAAAGTCCTTAACGACGATACAGTTAATCTTTTTTTCTTTTACGTCCTCCATCATGGCGATAAAGTCCGGCCGGTCATAATTTACACCCGTGTACCCATCGTCCACCCGTTCGGAGCGCACAACAACATCGGGCCTGCCCGACAGGTACGCCCGAATTAAATCCTTCTGGTTGGCAATGCTGTCGCTCTCCGGCTTATCCCCGTCCTCTTTGGACAGCCGGACATAGATAGCGGCATTGTATGTATTGGTATTGAATTTTGCATCCATGCGGTTCACTCCTGATCATTTCCATATTTCAGAAAACCAATCAGGGGTTTCACCGTGTCCTATTTAAGACTCAGCTTACCATAAAAACACTCCCGCGTCCAGATCGATTTTCCAGCAACATGTCAATTCCCGTTCTCATAGCGTACTCAGATAGTGCTCCATCCGCTGCTCAAAGGTCACGCCGTCATTGGAAAACCCCACGCTGACGGCGATATTGCCGACCTTAAAGCAATAAGGGTTTTTGATCTGGCGAACAAATTCACGCATACGTTCCTCGCGCGTGAGATTTTCCGGTATCACGACGCTGTTTATATCCACCAGTGTATCGATATCGGCTGTCCGTACATCCACCCGCTTCAACGCTTCAAAATCCACACTGCTTATATCAAAGGCTTCCATGACCGTCACCTCCTGCAAGTATTCTCTTTCTATGTTTATGAACAGCCCGTTTTGTCCTATTCCCACAGAAAATAGCCGCGGTCCTTTTTCTCACGAATGAACCGCTCCACATCATCCATCCGGGCAGTGATGGGCATATCGGGCAGGGCGTCCAGCACATCGTCCCTGTACTTCCCGTAAAGCCCCGCGCGGCTGTCCAGTATGGCAAACACCGCCGTGTCACTCTCTCGCCGGATGCCGCGCCCGATCCACTGGCGCAGCTTGATCAGCATGGCGGGGACAATCACCGCCCGCAAATATTCGTCCATATCTGCGTACAGGGAGCGTTCGTACTCCATGATGGGGTCGGGGACAGGAAAGGGCAACCGAACCACGATCAGGCCGGAAAGAATATCGCCGGCAAGGTCTATGCCCTCGCCGGCACTGTCGCTGGCGAACAGTACGCCGTTTCCACTTTTCCGAAACGCGCCGATGGCTTCCAGCCGCCCACGGCTCATCAGCAGCAAGGGGAACGGCAGCCGGACCTTCTGCATTTCGTAATACACGCGCTCCATCAGGCGGTAGGATGTAAACAATATCATCGTATGCCCATGGACGCTCAGAATGAGCCGCCGTATCTGTTCGGTTACGGCCTTTATATATCCCTCATCCCGGTTGTCGGGAAAAGGCATGTAATTCGGGATATACAGCAGGGCGTTATGCCTGTAATCAAAGGGCGACGGCTTGCTGGTTTCAAATACTTGGGCGCTGTCCACAAGGTCGATGCCGTTCCGCGCTTTGTAAAGGCTGAAATCGCTGACAGACAGCCTCCGTCCGCTCACCGACATGGTTCCCGAAGTCAGGATGCAAGGTGGCGCCATGCGCCATATATCCGTATATAGCTGCTTGTTCAGCGCCTTGGGGATGGCGCATAGGGCATAGCCACTGTTATCGGCTTTTTCCAGCCAGCAGATATGTCCGTCATGATTCAGAAAGGTCTGCAAATCGTCAACCATCCGGCCGCAGGCGCGCCGGACAGATTGATGCCGCCTCATTACCGCCGCGTCCGGGGTATAAAAAAGCTCCGATAGCTGCCCCAGCCGGCCAATCAGAGCGTTGATGCAGTTTATGGAGTTCTTTGTGAAATACACCGCGCTTTGGGAAGCATCCTGTATTTCCATTGTTCTCAATTCGTCAAACAGATCCCGGTTGTACCGGATGAGTTCAAAGCAAAGCCGCAGCGCCTCGGCCGTATCGCGGCCGCCGTTCCGTTTATCGGGAACGGCGTACTGTGCCAGCTTGGGGAGCATCCCCTCGGAAAAGGTCACGCCGTACATCTGCCTTGCGGCGTCCAACAGCTTATGGGCCTCGTCGAATATCCGTATCCCGGCGTCGGGCAGCAGCTTTCTCCCGCCGTACTTCCGTTTCAGTATATCGGCTAGCATAAAGTTATGGTTGGTGATCTGAAAATCCGATGGAGCCGCAAGGCTCGTCTTTGCAAAGGCCATGAACCGGCAACTATCGCTGTGGGCGCAACTATCGCCGCAGTCGGCAACGCATATGCGGTCTTTTACATAAGGGGTCAAGGGGCGGCTGTCCAGGTCGATCAGCGGTCCCGTGGACAGTTCATAGAGGATACCGAGCAATCCCTTTTCCTCATCGCGGTTATTGTTCTGTACGGAGGACCGGTAGGTTTTCAACCTGTCGTCGCATACATAATGGGATTTCCCCTTGCGTACCGCAAAGGACAGGGGGGTGTCAATAATTCTGTGCTCCATCAGAATATCGGATATTTGCGGTATGTATTCCTCGGTCAAGGCTTTTTGCAGGGCAATGGTGGAGGTGGATATGACGGTCGGCATCTTGTTTCCGGCAAACAGGTTATATACCGTCACCGCCAGTATATAGGCGTGGGTCTTGCCCGTGCCTACCTCGGCCTCGCATAACATCAGCTTGTTCTCCTGCAAGCCCTGTAAAATATCCATGGCAAGCTCGTACTGTTTCTCCCGGAAGGTCATATTGTGTTGAGGTAGAATATCCGTAAATATGGTGGAAAGCAGTTTCTTTGCCCGTTCGTTCCTGCCTGATAACCTCGCAGCAACCGGCAGATAATTCACATTAGATTGCAGTATCTTCTCCGCTGTTTGGTTATACCTGTCTCTCCCCAAAGGGGCCAGACGGCTAAACAGATGCTTCGATTGCAAATTATGGATATTCACCGCCCGGTAGCTGTAGCCTTTTCCCGTGTAGTATTGGGTCAGGGCACAGTGATCGATGATCATAACGACGGTTTCTCCATGTTTCAGAAGCCCCGCTTCGTAAAGCATATTTTGTATATCCGCAGTTTGAAAACTGATAATACTGTACAGCATGTTTGCATCCCTCCGTTGATCTCCTGGGTTCTTTTGGGAGCGATACAAGAATATGGCAGGCCGCCGTGCATGGCGGTAAACCGTCTGATTTCAGTAAGGCGCGGCCTGCCACACGGTTCTATCGCTCCATAGTGATATGGATAAAAAACGATGTAACGGGCATCCTGCCGGTTACGCAGGAAAGCGTAAAAGCCGCCCCGGTTTCTTTCTCAAAACCGGGTGTGCGTTTTCCCCCCTCAATGAGAGCGGGCTGTATGAAAGTACCGTAATGAACCGGCAGGGATTATCGCAATCCGCCCCACCACAGGACGTAACAGCCGCAAACGTAATCGCAAGCGCGCTTCGGCTCGTCGCTTCCGGTTTCCCGGCCTGCCGGTGTTGTACCCATTACACCTTTTATGAAATTTTCAACGATCCATGAATGACAATCACAGCTGGATATGAAAATAAAGTGTGCGGCGTCCTGCAAAAGCTGTTAGAATGTATTAGGCAGGCAAAGTCCGGCTGCACCTTGGTGGAGTCTCTACCCCGTTTTTCAACGTGGACGAATTGCCCAAGAGAACAGCAGAATGTCGCACCGTTTTGGCGGTCAGCACGAGTAGCAAAGTTCGGAATCCCCACCCGGGCAATTCCCGGTCTGCCAATATAGATGCAGGAGATGGGAATATGCAAGATATTTTGGAATGCTGTATGGGGCTTGATATCCACCGTGATACCATAGTTGCCAGCTTGCTGCGCGGCCCTGTTGATGCAAAGCCGGAATGCGAAATTCGTACATTTGGAACACTCGCGCCTGAGATGGAGAAACTGCGGGAGTGGGCATTGACCAGCAAATGTCACACCATAGCAATGGAAAGTACCGGAATCTACTGGAACCCTGTTTTGATGGTGAAATTCATCTGATGGTGGTAAATGCTCGCCACATGAAGAACGTGCCGGGCAAAAAGACAGATATCCGTGACGCGGAGTGGATCGCTACACTTTTGCGTGCAGGGCTTCTCAAAGGCAGCTTCATCCCTGACAAGGCGTTCCGGGAACTGAGGCATCTCACGCGATACCGAAAGAAAGTGATAGCGGATATTACTTCCCAGAAAAATCGCATTGACAAGTTTCTGCAAAGCTCCGGCTTCCGTATGTCGATGTTCCTCTCCGATATTTTCGGAGCTTCCGGACGCAATATCATGCGGCATCTTGTCGAGCATGGTAGTGTAGATCGGGAAGCGCTTGATATCTGTCTAAAAACCCAGACCCGTAACCGTCTGGAGGAAATCCTGATTTCTTTAAACGGCAGCTTGTCCGCTCATCAAAGAGAATTTTTGAATATGATGCTGGAATATCTTGAGCAGATTGAACGTCACAAGAAACAGGTAGAAGCAGCTATCGAAACGGAAATTGAGAAGCATTCCGAAGCCCTTTCCTTACTGTGCAGTATCCCCGGCATTGACGTTACCTCTGCATCTGCCATAATCGCAGAAATCGGAACAGATTTGAGCGCGTTCCCCTCAGCCGAGCACCTTTGTTCTTGGGCCGGACTCGCCCCCGGCAATAATGAGAGTGCGGGGAAGCGAAAAAGTGCTCATATTGGTAAAGGTAACAACTATCTCAAGTCCATGTTATGTGAGATATCATGGGTAATCTGCGGCAAGCGCAAACTGTATTTATCCGGTTGGTATTGGCGCATAAAACAGCGAAAAGGAGCCAAGCGCGCTGTGGTTGCTTTAGCTAGAAAGCTGCTTTCCATCATCTATACCATGTTTAAAACCGGGCAGCCTTACAATGAGGATTGCTTTAAGCTGCGCCGTAAACAGTGCGAACAGAAGCGCGCTTCACGGATGATTAATGAATTAACCAAGTTAGGCTATCGGATAGAACCCATAGCTTAACCGCTACCATACGCATCCCTCGCGACAGGGAGTTCTTCTCTGCCGTTTTTTGTGCTGTGATCATTATTCATGGGTCGTTGAAAACCCTTTGTCAAGGTGCAGACGCTACGATTTTATTTTCGTAGCAAGGTACGGTGAGGGAAATATAAATACCCCCTCACCTTTAAGCCGAAAAAGTGAGGGGGGTGAGCGGATAAATTTTTATGTTTCCATAAGTTTTTTCAATTTATCCAGTATTCTGTGGCGTCTGTCATTGATTGTTTTTTGCGGGATTCCGCTTTTGATGGAGTATGCCCGCTCACTTTTACCTTCGAAATACAGGACGTTTATAAGCTCCCGCTCCTGCTCGTCCAGCAAGGCAAGGCTCTCCCGAAGCTTGTCCGCCATAATGTGGAGTGTGGCTTCGTCCTCCACATTATGGCTGTTGTCGGCAAGGATTTCCTCGCCGCTCCGTGTATCCGTATCTAGGGCGTGATAATTGACCTTGCCATGTTCAACGTCCGATTCCTCAAGGTATTTCTCACGCCGGTCCATCTTGTAATATGTTTTATATACCTGCTCCGTAACCGGAACCGGCCGGCCGTTTATCCATAGAGCACGCTTTTTGTTATCTGCCATAATCGTTTACCTCCAAGTTTGGTTTTGCTTGGGGACCAAACCTGGAGGGCGGGGAACGGCAACCGACAGAATAGGTTAGAAATAAAAAAAGGCGGCCAACTTCACGAATTATCGTGAAATTGGCCGCCACAAGACGGTTATTGAAAAGTTCGCAAAGAGTGGTACATCGGACCAGGCGGCTTGCTGTATCGGTTAGGGTTATGTCCGTCGTGCTCATGGTTTTTACGGCGCGTGTTCTTTGTCCTATGTGGGTAGTGCCTTTTCGGATCAAAAAGAATATAGCTAAACATCTTAATATCGTGGATACGATTATCCATAACATTTCCAACTCCTTATCTGCATAGTGGATGCACCAAGTAGCGAATATTATGTTGTAATCATGAAGGATATCTGATTGACACTACCCTATTGAAATTTCATCCGTTAACATTCAGCAGAGTAAAAGCCAGTTATCATCATCCGTCTTAATCGTTTTGGCACGAATAATTTGTTGCACATAAACAGGCGTGATGACACGACTGTTGCCGTGTGTCCAGTTCCTTGATCTTGCCATTGGAATAGGACATCGTCGATAATAGCCGTGCCCTGCGCCTTAGAGTAATCACAAAGATCAAGATTGGTCTGCTCGTAGAGCGGGTTCTGCAGTAGCTGTGAGATAAACCCACGGGCAAGTGCCTTGTCGTAGACCGCGCTGCCCTGCTCGGTGAGATACTGGGCGATGTCCCCAAATGAAGTCTGCAGGGCGACGTACATGTCAAACGTCAGCCCTACATGCTTCGCCGCATCTGTCTCAGCAACCATCTTTTTTGTGCGGGCACCCTCCACGACGATTTATAAAGATTTGGATGATATGGGAAATGATGGATGCTATTAAATAAATTCTAAACTTCGTTCTTTGTCACATCAGCTACTTGGAACGACTGTACTTTTAAATGTTGTATTCGCCAGCAAGGACGTAAAGAGAATCCACACCAACGCAGCATAATGTAAAATTTCGTGGAACCTAAATTTGTATCATTCTCCGATGACAGCGGCCTGGCGGCGTGTTCGGATATTACTTACTGGTGCTATAAAGGAGAGAATACGGGGAACTATTTAGTTGCATAATTATTCAGAAAGAGAATAGAAAATGGATGAACGAGTGGTAACTTTGTGAGTAAGGCATTTCTTTAGCATTCTAACGGTATAAAAAAGCGATATGCTTTCCAAATTGGGTTGCATATCGCTTTTTATTGCTTCATGTCCTCCAATTGTGCCGGGAGTTCCGAAAAAGCTTTAGCATTCCGCAGAAATGCAAGGACTATCAGTTAAGTGATGCGCATCTGTAAATGGAAATTTGAAGATTAGTTACAACAAAGGTTAACGTATGAAAAAGAGGGTAGAGGCCGTATTAATGCGTGAATAGAGCCAAGTGATACGGAAAATCTACTCGTTTACGTTGGCTACCAGGTGTAAGCTTTTGCAAGCGTCGTTGCCCGCGAGAGGCTCAAAAATCATAAAGACATTTGCAACCCATGTCGTTCATATTCATAATCTGCTTTTTCAGGTTGACCGGGAACACAGGGAACACGGGTTCCTTAATGAGCTGCTTATTCGTTTCATCAATGCAGCCAGAATTGTAGCATTTATTAGTTCAAAACCCAATTTCCGTCGACAAGGAATATTGGAGCTTCAAGCACCATTTTCAGGCTGTCCATCCCTTCGTCGAAGGCGACTTCCATTGTACACACACCGTTTTCCCATACAAATTCGCCGCTGGTGATTGAGCTGTTGTCGGCGGACGCATGCCAAAGCCGAACATTGTTGTTTTTACCGGTATTCAACTTAAAAATCAGAGTGGCGGTTATGTCAGAGGTGCGTTCAATACTCTGCAGCGTCATGCTTTGCAGTCCCAGATCAACGGTCTGCGTGGAAGTATCTTTCCCATCAGTAGGGATCGGTATCGTAAGAGTGACATTTTTGTCAGTTGACACAGAGATACCGGGAACCTTTACCGACATTTCGGTATTGGCTGGAGCACTGGAGGTAAACATAGTCAACGGCCGCCCCATATCATTGGGATCATAGCTGTACTCATACGAATTTCCGTTTCGGTCATATCCGATGAGCGGCTGGAATTCTTCCCGCCTTTCGCCGCTATAGTTTCCCACAATGGTTTGTGTAACCCTATCGCTCTGGGGAATAACCAGGGAGTTCAGCCGTATCTCGCTGTCATCGAAGGTGGTGAATATCTGAATGCCGTTTTCAATCTTTTTGTATCCCATATGAATCCACTGGATGTCGTTGGGCACAGCTTCAATGATGTTACTGCCGTCCACGACCGAGGTACTGCTGGCTAGAGCAACCGCGTAACGCTTACCGTCGACAATAATATCGAAGCTGCTGGCAGGCGATACATTCAGAAAGAACAGGGACATCCCGTCCTCTTCGCCCATATATCCAGCTGAATCCATTCCCATTTCCTTGCCGTTCACAATGACGCTGATATTTGGGGCATTTTGGGTGCCTGTGATTATTTTGAGCTCCAATGTGTCTCGGTCGAACATTGCCTTTTCCAGAATATGTCCATTATCAAGGTCAAGCGGTGCATGCAGATAATAGGTACTTCCGTCCACAATGGTCGAGTATACTCCCGTCTTGCCCATCAATGATTTAACAAACTCGCTGATCTCAGCGGCATATACGTAAGTCATACCCATCGTAACCACTAGACACGCAGCTATGAGACTCGCAATGCGTCTTTTTCTGTTCTTCATCGTTATCTTCTCCTTTTCCATTTTCTGATGCGCTTTCAGGGTTATGGAATCTATATCGATGTCAATATCTCCCATCAGGTCGCCGAACGTCTGTTGAATCAAATCGTTATTAAAGTCTGTCATTTGCTGCATAGCCTTGTTTTCATCCACAGGAAAGCGCCTCCTTTATCTTATTTCTGCACCGCAATAACCGGTTATTTACAGCTGAGTCGGACACATCCATGGATTTCATCAAAGATGATATCGGCTCATCAAAAAAATATCTGCGAACAAACAGCTCCCGGTCAATGTCGTTGAAGGAATTAACGATCTGGATAATCAACTGTTGCGTGTCTATATCGGCCATAGATGCTGATGCATCGGCAAGCTGATCCTTGGTGTAATCTTCGAGATAATCGACGGAATGTCGGGATAGCTTTCTTTTGTATGTAAGCGCCCGGTACTTGGCAAGCATCAAGAGCCATGTTCGCAGAGTTCCTTTCTTTGGGTCGAACCGATCTATTTTCTCCCATGCCTCCGCAAACACATCGGATACACATTCTTCAATATCCTCATTGCTGGTTCCAATATTTAGGATATTATAAACCAGATAAGAGATAGGGGATGTGTACTCTTTGATTAGCTGGTCGAAAGCATCTGTGTTGCGTGTTTGCATTTCAGAAACGAGCTCTATTTCTGAGTAGTGCACTGTCATCCCTCCCTTCAATATATACTACGCTGTAAATGATGGTCTTTTCTCAAATTCATTTTAATCTGATAAAAAAATATACCGGAATTACCAACGGTCCAGGACGCGGGCCTGGTACTATCGGGGAATATCCGGTCGACTGCGATGCAGACGGTTATGCTTCTCGTACACGCTACAGGTCTTCGTCCGCCAAGTTGGTTTGATAAGAAAACAGCCTGCTAAATTTACTGTCTCTGCGCAGCAGTTCATCCGGGTCGCCGGATTCAACAATCCGCCCTTTTTCTATATAGATAATCCGGTTTGCGGTGATCAGGTTTGACATGTGATGCGATGTGAACAAAATAATTTTGCTGTCATCTATATTTTTTAGCCTTGTGAATAATCTGTTTTCCGCTTTCGGGTCCAGTGAGGAAGATGGTTCGTCAAGGATAATAACGGAGCTGTCCCGGTAAAATGTTCTCGCCAATGCGAGCCGCTGATGCTCGCCACCGGATAGCTCCAGCCCATTTTTGTTAAACAGTTTTGAAATATAGGAATCTGCACCGTCAGGCGCCTTTTCCAGTACACCGTCCAGTCCGCTGTCCTCCATCGTAATATTGAGCCGTTCACGGTCTACGCTCCGGTGCACATCGCTGAGTAATATGTTCTCCCGCAGTGTAAAGGCATAGTTGGGTTCATTCTGAAAATAACAGGCAAATGCTTCCCTGAGCGAACGCAGGGTGTATTCCTTTATATTTCTACCGTTTATTTCAATGCAGCCGGAGTCGGGGTCATACAAACGCAACAGCAACTTGATCAATGTGCTTTTCCCGGAACCGTTCATGCCAACGATGGCAATTTTGTCGCCGGAACTTATCTCATAGGATAAATTGTCGATGACGTAATCTTTTGTATGGGGGTAAGAAAAATATACATCCACGAATTTGATGCTGTGTATTCTCCGTAGTTCGGTTTTTCCTGTATCGGATACTTTGCTGGGAATTCTTTGGAAAGACCATACATTGTCAATCCTCATGCTGTTGTCATTGATCCTGGTAATCCCGCTCACTAGGGTAAGTATTTGGGCGAGAAACAGATTGATCTGTCCGGTATACAATGTGTACTCCCCTACAGTCATTTGGAAACCTACAACGCTCTGTGCCATGACCAAACTCAGGAATACCACAATCATCGATGGCATGCAGTCAAAGAAAAACAGCGTAGTTGTACGCTTTTTGTGCATAGCCCGCCTCTTACTGAATATACCTTCCCATATGTCAACATATTTTCTGTTCAGGTATTCCTCAGCCCTGTAAAGACGGATGGCGGCCGCATGCTGTTTAGAGGTCGCAGTATCATACAGATAGTATTTCTGGCGGTTGCTGTTCACAAGGGATTTTTCCAGTTGATAGGATTTTTTTGTATAAAAATATCTGATAATAGCAGCTGGTAGCGCAATTGCAACGGTTATCAGCAGGAAATAAATGCGGTACCTCCCTACAATAATGGCCGTGGAAATAATGGTTATAAATGAACTGATAAAATCGAAGAAAGTCCAGACTAGGCTGGAGAAAGCATTTATGTCACTGGAGGCCTGATTCATTTGATCGTAATACTCCGCATTGTCAAACAGCGATATATCCGACCCCAGAGATTTTTCCATGATTGTAATTTGAAGATGTTCTGTGATCATCTCCTGATGGATTGATTCGATATAAGATAGAATATTATCTATAAATACCTGTATCAATGTTATTGATAAAAGAACCGTAAAAGCATGAAGCATGTTGTCATTCTTGATGCCTACATCGATGGTTGATGTCATAATATCCAGAATATACTTGACACAAAATGCATTTGCAATTCCCAAAAATGGAAGTGTGAGTCTGCTGATTATCCGAAGCAGAAAGAAGATCTTTGAGGATCGCATAGCAATAATCACACAATGACGCAATTGGTTAAACAATCGTGGAATTTTCTTCATGTTTATTCCCCCTTGCATCATTCGATGTCCCAGAAAAACGTTATAGTCTACTCCCGTGGCTTTATAAACTAAATCTGACTATCGTGTTTATTCATGAAAGCCTGAAATCGGCAGGGAACGGTATCTATACACTGTGGAGTTCTGCCGGAAATGCATAATAAAGTGGTTCGTGTTGTGGAACGTACGAGGGCTTTTCTCATCCATATTGTCTGCTTCATGAACGAACACGATAGTTAAAAAACTAAATGAGCAAATTCACAAAATCAACGGGAGCCAAACAAAGCGACTCAAAGGGAATACCGTCACAACCGACACAATAGATCACGGAAGCAATATCGGTAGAAATGGCGGCTCTGTAATCACAAGCGGTAGGTTCCAAATTGCCATAAGACAATCCCCGCTTTGTGATTTGATAGAATTTACACACTTTTATCACTCAGTGGCGGTTTGCCTTGTTTTGTTGCTTTTGGCTTTTGACAGTGATTCTTATAATTTGCTGATTTAGAGTTTGTAGTATATTCTTGGTCCTAATGATCTAAGCTGCTAAAATAATGGGGGAAAGGGCGTCCCCTATTCCCCCTATACATGTATGGTACGTGCTTCAGACCGATTAAGGTGTGGAGGCCCTGTTGGTATCGGTTGCATAGGGTCTACCGCCGGTTTTGTACAGACTGGGATTGCATGTGCATCCACAGTTTTTGCAGTCATCCGTAACATCGCCGTAATCCGTCTTTCCATCGGTATAAGTATCGCCAGGTGAACACCAGCAGGCAAACGGAATGATGCCGAAATCATTTACAAGGGTTCTTCCCAAAGGGTCGATTCTGTTCATGTTACACCGTCCTTTCGTCGTTTAATTAATTTATAGTAAGGGGCCCCTTCTATACCATTTCCATTTGGTTGAGCCTGAGTATGATCTCCGGAGATCGCTCAAGAACCTCATGATAGCAGACTAGATCGAATCGAATCTGCTCCCTCGTACCGGCACATTGTTTGTGTCGGTACGAAAAATCAACTGTGCCGTCGGCATTCATGCACCCAGAATAGCAGCTTGAACAGAGATTAATCGCCCAGCACTCCCCGCAATATATTGCCGCTTGTCGATTAAAATCCTCGTAATAGACTTTGTGGATCAAATCCACATCATAGCCTGTATTGATATTTCCGATCGGAGAGATGGTCCCAACCCTTTCGCAGGGGAGAATTTCGCCGGTAGTCAGGACAAACGCCTTTCTAGCCCCAGGCATACAGCATCCGCCCATTGGGTACATCGGCATTGGCTTTTCGCTAATTCTGCGTTCGTGCAGCTTCTTGAAGGGTTTGTCCAAGTATGCTGTTGCAAATGTTTCGCCATAATCCGGATAATCCGAAGTGTACACCGCCCAATCTTGCAGAGGATCAAACCCTCTGAGCGAACCATCGTAACTTAATTGATTTTCGGGCCGCTCGTTGATGGAGATATACATCTGAGACTTAGGTCCGTAATTTATATAGCCGGTTTGAACCAAGCTGTTTTCCGGCATCCAGTCAGCTTCATAAATGAATTTCTGGATCGAATTGAATTTTTCCTTTGTATAGGGCGGAGACAACACCGCGCTGAACATCATAGGCCTGTCGATGTTGTGACGCTTGCGTGCGTCAACGAGCAGCTTCACGCCCCGCATGGTTGCATCGAAGGAGCCCTGACCGTTTGCAAACACTCTGTTTTTGTCATGAATTTCTGCTGGTCCATCAACGCTGGCCAATACGATAAAATTCTCAATGGAGCCAATGAACTCAGCTATTTCCTCGGTCATCAGTGTCATATTGGACGTCATTGAGAAATATAGCTGCGTATCAGCCGGTTTCTTCGACAATGTGTATTCGATCGCTTCCTTCATCAGATCGAATCGTAAAAGAGGCTCGCCGCCATAAAACCCGTAATAAACGTCATTGCAACCATAATGGAACAAAAAGTCGGCAGCTTTTTTCGCTGTCTCAATATTCATATCTTTGGTGCCGAAGTCCCTGAAATCAGCATGTTCATCGCCGTAAATACAATAAGAACAGCGGAGATTACAACGCTCAGTGACCTCCAGCGTAACGGAGTCGATGGACTTGAGATTCTCTCGCAGGAATTCCTTGCTGGCCGTTGCTATATTCGCTTCGGTTACAGGAACCGCCTGAAGGATATGCTCAGCAGCAACGGTCTCCTTGATCTGCTCCAACACATCCTCCAACGCATCTGCACTGAGGCCGATTTTCTTCAGGTTGTCAAAGTTATTCGTGCGCAGGATACAGTCCAGAACCAGATAAACATTTTCATTGATACTGAATATCTTCCCGGTGCCGGTATCGTAGAAATAGCACTTACCACTGGTTGTAAACACTGTTCCAAACCGAAACCAGTTTTCTTTTGTCTGAAGACCATCGAAAAACTCTTTTATTTTGTGTATCATGGCATTACCCTCTTTCAACTAATCTAATGTTTCTCACACGAGACAAGGTTGATAAATCAAATCTTCATTATCCAAATTAGCACTTTCACATTTATAACTTATATTTCTATCATTTACAACCGATTATGTCTAAGTCGCACATAATCCTGTCTAACTTGCAGAAAAAATATAGAGGTTAGTCCTGCGTATGGCTACTGAAATTGATATATTTGTTTATCGGTATAGAGAATTATACGAGTTATTGGAGAGCATGGTATATGCTTCAATAAGATAACTTATTATATTTATTTAGCATAACATCTTTTTTCGTAATTGTCCAGATAATTTTATTTACCTGGAATACCGCTATTATTCCGAACCATACCGCAAATAATAAAAGACAACATATTATTCTAACTTAGTATAATATGTTGTCTTTTATTCGCCCTTCTTCTCCAGTATCATTAATAAGAGAGGGTAACCGGGCGTTATATTGCTATTTTGTATAGTGCTGAATAGCTTTGCAGGAGGATGCTGTGAAAATATCTGAACAGAATCTACAGGAAATAAGTAGCCGGTTAAGGAAAAGCAGGCTAAAGCTGAATTTGACATATGAGGCCGTGTGCAGCAGAACCAGTCTTTCCATCCAGACAGTTAAAAATGCGGAGGATGGCAAGCATGACTTTTCTATCAGCACACTGATGGAATTGGCAAAGTGCTATGGAATAAGCACGGATTATATTTTAGGGTTCAAACCTGAGCATATTGACGACAGCCTGATGATTCAGATTTCAAAGCTAACGCCGGGAGAACGGGGGCTTTTAAATGAATTGCTCCGGGTTTTTACTGGCCATTCCCGTGATTAAAAATTTATGATTGGACTGAGGTATGAGGCATATAAATATTGCGATCTGTGATGATGATAAAAATGAACTCAAGGTATTGGAGAAAATTATATGTGATTATTTTAGTTGCCAAACAGAGATAAAGATTACCGTCAACAAATTTTTTAACCCTAATGATCTTTTCGAGCACTTGGATTTCGATATTTTGTTTCTGGACATTCTCTTTAACAAAGAAACAACTGGGTTGAAAGCGATCAGGAAGTTGAGGAAACAAGGCATTTCTGCTTTTGTGATTTTTATAAGTTCGTTGGAATCATTCAAGGCTTCCAAAATAGGATTTGACTGTGATGTATATAATTATGTAGTGAAACCTTTTGATGCTGGTGAGATAGGCCGTATCTTGTCGCAAATACTAGATGAGCTGGAAAAGCGGAAGGGACCTGCAAGCCGGATATTACTAAAAAGCGAAAACGGCGTAAACGTGATTCACTGCGAAGATATCCAATACATTGACATCGTCGGCAGAAAAAGACAGATTCATAAGATAGACTCTATTGTTACCACAAACAGAACTCTAAAAAGTCTTTATGATGAATTGCCGGAGCATCAATTTACATATACACATAACGCATATATTGTAAACCTCGACAAAGTGGATGCATTTAACGCGCAAAGCATTTTTCTTACGGACGGAAGTGAAATTCCACTAAGCCGTTCCTACAAAAATGCCTTCTGTGAAGCTATAAATCTATATACTTGCAAAGGAATAACAACCCATGTTTAAGATTTTCCTACATTTTTTATCTTGCGGGTTGATTTTTGTTCTTATTTACCAACTCATGTCGTTATTTTTAACAGAACGAAAAAAAGCATGGTATATCAGGGGGTTATCCATCCTAATACCATGTGTAATTTTATGTCTGATCAATACCTTTCATAATCCAATTTATAACACTTTGACAATGGTTGCATTGTGCATAATTATTTCACTATCGGCTTTTCAAGGTGATTTGCGTACAAGAATTATAATCGGAATAATAGCTCCTTCAATCGAACTTTCATGTGAATTTTTAGTTGTCGCATTGGATTCCACGCTGATGAACAGAACCCTTTCGCAATCATCCTCCTGTGGATTGAGCAACATTGCTTACATTTATTTGGGTATCGGATTGTTCTGCATCGCGGTCATTGCAATACGTCTTTATGTGCTAACCCAAAAGCAAAAGAGGTCCAAGCACGTAATCCCACCAAACCCAGTTATTATAATAATACCGATTTTAAGTGCCGCATTTCTTTACTACACTCTCCACACAAGTTCATTCATTGATCGCAGGGTTCCTATACAGATCATGACAATCATATTCTATATAGGGATTCTGATAATAAACATAGTTTTTTTGATAGCCGACAATTACTCGTATAACCAATATTTGAACCATACTGAGTTGGCTGCAATGGCGCACCAGGTTCAATTGTATGAGCTTCTTATCAAGCAGCAGGAGGTAAATATTGAACAACTCACAGCATCAGCTCATGATTTCAGTAAAATTCTATCCACCCTCCGGCAGTATTTGGCAGATACCTATGGAGATGACGGAGGCATTTGCAGGATCATTGGTCAGGAAATAAAACACTCTTCTGTTGCGGTTTTGAAATATACTTATAATTCAAAGACTTTAACTGCGATAATCAGAGATTATGCGGCAAAGTGCGATAAAGCCGGAATATTTTTTGAGCCGGAAATTAGCTACGATGATTTAGATTTTATCTCATTTCAGGACTTATGCACCTTGCTATGTAATCTATTGGAAAACAGCTATGCTTCCGCTGTATCCACATTAAAAAATCAAAGCATTAGTGATGACAAGCCATATGTTATTATTTCGATTTTCAGAAAGAATAAAATGCTGTTTATTCGGGTGCGTAATTCCTTTGTATACAAAGGAAAAAAGGGGATGCTCGGCCTGAAAGTGAAGCAACCATTTGATCGTAGAGAATACGGTATCGGCATTAAAAATGTTTATCATATTGTGGAAAAGTACGAAGGCTCCGCATCCTTTCAGTATACTAAATTTGAATTCCATGCACACATCATCATTCCAATTCTTAAATAAAGCTTGTAGCATTAGGCACAATTTTTCTCGACAAGACACGGCTATCTGTAAGTTAGACATGATTTTCCGCAAGTTAGACAAAAACCCTTGCAAGTGAGCTGCGCTTTGATATTATAATTTTAGAGAGGCATTAACCGACAACCTTTTATATGAGAGGAGAAATATGTCAAAACTTATTTCGTGGGTTCCCAAAGCTGTTTTTTCTTTCCTGTCTATAGCCGCTATTTTTTATATGATAGGGCTATCCAATGTTTTGTGTGGTGGTCCAATATATCAACCCCGTTTACCTGAAGAAGCCAACCGCTTTAAAAAACATCTATAATGGCGCGATTTCTTCTGAAAATAGCCGATAAAAGCGTCGAATTAGGTTCTCTAAAGGCACAGGACAGAGAATTGTTTTCCTTTGCTATGGAAAATTTACTCTATTCTTGTCTTACATGGGGCGTTTTCCTGATACTTGGGTTGCTGACTGATTGTTTTTGGGGATGTGTGTTCTTTATTATCACATATATTCCCATCAGGGTTTATGCCGGCGGCTATCATCAGAAAACAAGATTGAGATGCTTTTTTACTTCACTTTTTTTATTTGTCTCTGTGATCGTTCTATCCTATATTCTCATGCCATTTTTCAGTAAAATAATGTTTATATCGCTTATGACTGTTTCAACAGCCGTCATATGTGTAGCGGCACCCGTTCCGGAGGAAAAGAACCCTCTTAGTGAGAATGAATACAGGCATTGCCACCGCAATGCACTTCGAATCAGTATAGTAATCTATGTCTTAGTTGTAACATTTACCTTGTTGTTTGATGGCACAATGCTTCTGTTTTTCTGTGTGGCATCCAACAGCACTGTCGCTGTGCTAATATTGATAAAGCTCTTTTTTCGATTCCGTGACAGGCAGCAGGTGAATATATCATAAACCGGGGAGAAAAAAGCTTTCCGCCTTGTAATTGTCTTGTGGGTTAAATGCTGTGTTTTCAGATTGTCAAATACATCGCCGGAGCAAATTATGCCCCGGCGATATATTTTTGTACAATCCCCATGTAGTTTTTACTGTTCACGCCAGCGCTCATCATATCCGGCTGGTATTCCATAAACATAACCTTATGGTAATCCGACTGCAACACGGACGCATAGCTCTCTTTTAGGCTGCCGTCCACAAACGAGCATACCACAAAGGCATGTTCGGTTTCAAACTGCCGCAGAAGCCTTACGGTATGCTGCATTTCATACGGCTTTACGCCGCAGCATAGCAAAAGAATATCAGCCGTTTCAACAAGCTGTGCGTTCTGCCCGTAATCCCTGCCAATATCACAAACGATAAACTGATACGGGCTTGACGGCTCCCCGTTCAGATACTCCACGCCGTCAAGAATAAAGCCGTTTTCCGTCCGCTCCATTTCGTAGGCTCTCGCCAGCAACCCAAGGCAGCCGCTTTGATTGGACTCCACATAACAGGCTTTCCCGCCGACGCTGTGAAGCCATGCAGTCAGCCCTATGGCAGCAGTAGTGGCGCCCATCCTCGATTGGGAGGACAAGACGGCGACGTGGATATTTTCGCAGTCAAATTGATAACTCTCCTTTCCGCTTTTCGGCTTCACCCGTTCTCTCGGACTGTACCGGGTCATGCCCTTTTCACTCAGGCACTCCCGGATTTCAATCTGCATTTCCGATATGTCCACACTTGTCACGATGTTTCCCACGCCGATATTCAGCAGAGCGGCAAACAAGGGATTGGACGGCTCCAACCCCTCGTAAATGACCGTGATCCGGGCGCTGTACATGGTCAGGAATTCCTCTATGGCTCCGGCAAATTCGCTGTCGGTATCCCCAAAGGCGGTGCGGTCGAGTACCAGCTCGGTGCAGTGCGAGAAGTTCCGCATGTCGTATACAATAAACTGCTTTAGGACAAAGCTGCCGATCATCTTCTTGATCGTCACC
>Ga0153952_1000069_pt1 | contig 25124 bp, 30 predicted proteins | sample TSNJ036MetaG_FD_104746 | JGI IMG/M metagenome (GOLD analysis project Ga0153952, IMG submission 104746) | Attine ant fungus gardens microbial communities from New Jersey, USA - TSNJ036 MetaG | ecosystem: Host-associated > Fungi > Mycelium > Unclassified | place: USA: New Jersey, Wharton State... | reverse complement strand
TCTTGCTCGTTGACATAGAATAAATCTTGATGTCGTATAATAAAGCCAGTTTTTCCATCATGAGTATATTTGAGTTTGTATTTCATATTGCGATAATTCCAGCCATCTGGCATGAAATTTTTATTATCATATCCTAACGCAAAATAAATTGATTTAACTATACTTGATTTTCCAATTTTGTTCTTGATCCCAACAATAAGATTTTGGCGATCTGAGAAGTTGAGTTTTATAGATGCTTTATCAACATAATCAAGAATTATAAATTCATTTATTATCATCTTGAAACTCCTTGTCGATAAAATATATTAGAGTGCGTGCAATAATATCATTTGCAGATAATTCATGGTCTAATTCAGATTGATCAGCAATAATTTCAAGGGCGTTATCAATATATTTTTTAATATTGTACTTGTTTTTGGAGAGATCAGGCGATTTATCTAACAAACTTTTTATAGTGCAGTAATGACGATCATTGAATAAAGGAATGGCAATTGTCGCCTTTGAGGCCTTTATATCATATTTTTGCAAGGTCTCATATCCTGCATCTTCAAGACATTGCTCAAAAAACTCCTCAGCTTTGTTCGTAGATACTAATGGAGCGATATGCTCCCCGGTAATCATTTTTTCTGCATATAGAGAGGGGTTACTTGCCTTGTAAGTGCTTTTAGTAGTTATTGTTTCGTTGATAATAGACAATAAATTTCTGCTTTTTACGGTATTTGTTGCTATGGATTTCTTGACTAAAACACCAAACAGAAAGGTATGATAGCTTGATACCTCTTTTGAAAATGGGGTAATTAACACATGAGTGTTTTCATAATTCTTAATTATTTCTTGTTGCTGTTCTGGTGTGGCGCATTTATAATGCTTAACGTCTTTGGCTTTATCACGATCAAGTTTATAACGCAATATAGGAGCCAAATCATCAACTGAAGAAAGAAGAGGTGATTTTTCCCCACTCTTGTCATTTATACAACTGCAATCAGTACAGGCCAATTTGTAGACATCACCTGTCGGTTGCTTTTTACTATGCAATTTTTCAAGAATTGATGCTGTTGCTTTCGCTTTGGGTTTGATAATGTTGCTCGCAGACAGCGATTGTGACTTGATCTGCAAATAGTATCTTTTGTTACTTAAAAATACGTCAATATCTTCGGTGCCTTCTGGGACAAGATAAAAGGAAGGATTGTCATAGTTTGATAAAATTATAAAGGTACTAACTGCATTTTGGTAACTAAACCCTTTTATGGCTTCAACTCCGCCGAAGTCAATAGCCAGTTCGCTCAAGGCAATCCCTCCTGTATATTTTATAATTATTTTGATTATAACGCAAAATCAATTAGTAATCAATGGAAATATGACCTGTCACCAACAATGTGCCGTCCACTTGGGGCAACGAGCGGCGGTTGTGTGTTTATATAAATTATAATCAAACACAAGGAGGAATGCTCCATTTTTGCAGAGTCCGACCAATCAGGTCGAGGCTCTTTTTTCTATGCCATCAGATAGGAGGTATCAACATGACAGATAATAAAAAGCCGGATATATCGGATAAAGCCGAGCAGCCTGTTCTGGATAATAATGCGGCGCAGGACGCACCCTTTGACATTGGCAGGGATGTTCCCGCTCCAGCCGATATAGGTACAGATGCTTCTGCTCCCAAAAAATCGGCCCCCGATACGGAGCAGCCCGCTCCATCTCTGGGCGGCAGGCCCAAAGCTGAAAAAAGACCGGAGGCCCCTACCGTCGAGGATAACAGGCCCCCGTGGGAAAAGCCGTCCGAACTGGAGCCCACATCTCAAAAGCGCGGGCGCAAGCCTGCCGCAAATAAGCAGGAAAAGCCTGCGGCCAGTACCGCTAAAAAAGCGGCTGCATCAAAAGAGCCCCCGGCCCCCGCTGAGGAAATGCCACCCGTTCCCCGTGAGGCTCCCCGGCCTGCTGAAGCGGAACAGGTTGTTTTTATTCCCCTGTCGGAGCTTCACCCGTTCAAGAATCATCCCTTTGGCGTTCGTGACGATAAAGAAATGCGGGCTCTTGCTGAGAGTGTCAAGGAAAAAGGCGTAAATCAGCCCGCTCTTGTACGCCCCCGGCCCGAGGGCGGCTATGAGCTCATAGCCGGACATCGTCGGCATAAGGCCAGCGAGCTTGCCGGGTTTACAGATATGCGCTGTATTGTTCGTAACATGACCGACGAGGAGGCTATCCTCGCCATGACGGACGATAACCTGCGCCAGCGTTCTGAAATACTGCCCAGCGAAAAGGCCGTATCCCTCAAAATGCAGGTTGAAGCCATTAAGCGGCAGGGAGTCCGCACTTCTGGACAAATTGACCAGAAGGACGCAGGCAAGAGGTCGGTGGATATTGTCGGTGAGCGCAACAGCATGAACGCCAAACAGGTGCAACGATACATCCGGCTTACCGATCTGGAGCCCGATTTGATCAAGGCACTGGACGAGAAGCGGCTCAGCTTTACTCCTGCCGTGGAAATCTCGTTCATCAAGCCCAAAAATCAAAGGCTGATTGCCATATCCCTTGAGGGCCAGCAGTCCAGCCCGTCACTGTCACAGGCTCAAAAAATGCGTGAGCTCGATAAGGACGGCAAGCTCAACGGCGATGTAATTGACGGCATTTTATGCCAAGAGAAAAAGGAGGTTGACAAGGTGATTATTTCAAGTGAGGAGCTGGGCAAATATTTTGGCAAGGAAAAAACGCCCCGCGAAATGAAGGATCAGATCATCAAACTGCTGGACGATTGGTCTGAAAAGGAAAAGGGCCACGAAAAGCCCGAAAAGAAGCCCACTCTGGAAAAATAGCGTCCTTTCCCACTTGAGGACATTTTGTCCAGAAGTGTGGGCGCGCCCTCGTTTCCGCAGCGTGGCTCTTGGAATATTCCCCGTCGCCGCATATTTCTATTGCATGGCCGGGAGCAGACTGTCAAGAATGGCGCAAATGCGCCACCGCCAACGGCGGCTTGTTCTTGACGGGCAGCCCCGGCTATGCTATTCGCGGCAGGGCGGCGGGGATATTCCCCAGAGCCACCCCCTTTCCATGAATGGAAAGGGATGGGGTTAGGTTGAACAGCCCGGAGCGTTACTCCCCTGCCTGATTGTCAGGCTCGTCCGGCACATACTCGGCAATGTCGGACAGGGTGCAACTCAATATTTTGCAGAGTGCGTCCAGCGTGTTAGTCGAGACGGATTCATTTGCTTTCATTCTGCGAATGGTGGAACTGCTAACCCCACCTTTTACTTGCAGTGTGTATGTAGACGCGCCCTTTTTCTCCATTGTATACCACAGCGGAGCGTAGGAAATCATATTACCACATCCTTTACATACTCAAATTATTGCTTATAATAGGCAATAAGCGTTATAGGCAATATTGACTATGCGCTGCCAACGCAATACACTTGAATATGTGGAGGCGGTTATATGGAGAAAACCTGTTGTATCACAGGCCACCGGGATATATCTCTTGATAAGGTGGAGTATGTCGGGCGGGAACTACAGCGCGAAATTGACGAGGCGTTGCGGGACGGCTACCGCACATTTATCACCGGATTTGCACAGGGTACGGATATGCTTTTTGCTCGGCTGGTGGATATGCGGCGCGGTGATTACCCGGACATTTTTTTGGAGGCGGCACTACCATATGCTGGCCGGACAAAGCAGCTTACAAGGGACGAGAGGGAGCGGCTGTCCAGGTGTGACGAGATAAAGATTATCAGCGAAAAATACCACAGCGGCTGTTTCTTCCAGCGCAACCGCTACTTAGTCCATAGCTCCAGCCGGGTGATCGCCGTTTACGATGGACGCGAAGAGGGCGGCACTTGGCAGACCATACGTTTTGCCCGTATCAATGAAAAAGATTTGCGGATCATAGAAATCTAAATATCCCACAGCGAGGGAGCATGATGGCTTGAAAAGCCGCCATGCTCTTTTTTGTTTGCAGAAAATACGGAGGTAACAATATGAAGCGACCTTTGGCATACATAACCGCCGCTTGGAGCGGCGATGACTACGAAGATACCGATCTGGCGTCGCGGTACTGTCGGGCGGTTTACGAGGCAGGCTTTTCGCCTGTCTGCCCGACCATGTATATGCCCCTGTTCCTAAATGATGCAATCCCGGAGGAGCACAAGAGCGGAATTGACATGGGGCGCGATCTGCTGCGCCGCTCCCATGTGCTGGTGGTATGCGGCAGCGAGGTGGACGAGGACGTAAAGAACGATATAGCCGTCGCGTCCCGGCTCGGCATCACGGCAACCACGCTGGACGGGATTTTGACCGTCAAGCGGCAGGGCCGGGATATGGGCGATGATTGATAGCAATTCCCACAAAGGGGGGAATGAATTATGAGCAAGGGAAAATCCCCGCCCCTTATGGAACACCCGCAGGTCAAGGAGCTATTGTCGGTGATGGAGCAACATCATACCGACGCCATGAAAGACCTGCTGGATGTGATCGGCTATGTGGGCGAGGTGGAAAAACAGCTTGACGGCGCGGTGAAGGAGCTTGCCGCCATGCGGGAGCAGCTTGCGGATATGAAGCAAGGCCCTATGAAAAAGGCCATGCAAAACGCCGTCATTACCATGCAGGATCAAGTGCTCACCCTGCGGGAGCGGCTGGAGGCGCTGAAGGACAGTGTCATTGACGGCTGTAAAAACCTGCTGATCGCCTTTAAGGAAAAGGGAGTCCAGGCGTTATCCAATGCGGCACGTTTTTTCAAGCTGCGCCCTGCGCTGGAGTCCATGCGGGACGGCCTGTCCGAGAGCATCAAGGCCGATGACCGCGCCATTGCGAAAATCGAAGCAGTGAGCGCCGAGTATCATGAGGCCGGGCGGCATGTGAAAAATGCTGGTCGTGCCCTTGTAGGCAAAGAGGCTATTGCCGAGGCAAAGGCCCCCGGCAAACTGGCAAAAGCAGTATCGGCTCCTTTTCGGGCCGAGCGCGCCAGTCTGCTGTCTGCCAGAAAAAGCGTGGAGAACGCGCTCGGACGGCTGGCACATCTGGAAAAGGCGGCGCAGCGCAGGCCGTCGATCCATAAGACCATGCAGCATTATCAAGACAAAATCGACAAGGCCCCTAAAAGCGCACCCGGCAGGGAGACCCGCCGGGACGAGCGGTAAGGCTCCCGCGACGCTTGCCACCTCTGGACATTTTGTCCAGAGGTGGCGGGGCCGCTGAAAGGAGGCGACCCGTATACAGGAAGATATAGAGCGCCGATCAGTTGCAATCACCGTTAAGGCTGGTAAGCTGACGGCGCGGGTGCTTGCACGGGCTTTGTCTGCGGCCTACCGGAAAATCCGGCAAAAGCAGGCACAGCCGCCCCGTGGCAAGCAAAGCGCAAAACAGCTTTTAGGGCATAGCGCCTCAACGAAAACGATCCCGGTGGATGATACCCGGCTTTGGGATCGCGTGGCCCGGAAGTACGGTGTGGACTACGCCTTTTACAAGACCGGCCCCAAAGAACACCTTTTATTATTCAAGGCGGGGCAAGCCGACGCGATCACAGCCGCCTTTAATGATTATTCAAAGCGCGTTGTGGCGCGGGCTCAGGAAAAGCGCCCATCCATACTCCGACAGTTAAAGCAATATGCGGAGCAGGCCCGGTCAAAGCCCCGCCAGCGTGAAAAGACGCGGGAGGCGGTGCGGAATGACAGATAAGCTCCGAAAATACATTATCCCGAATATCCCCTATGCGTTCATGTTTTGGGCGTTCGCCCAGCTTGGCGAAGCCTACCGCATTGCGCCGGGGACAGGTGTGGGAAACAAGCTGATCAATATGATGCAGACCATCGGCCCGGCCTTTGGGACAATCGTGCCGGCACACGGTTTCGATCTGCTGGTGGGGCTCTGCGGAGCCGTCCTAATCCGCGTTATTGTGTGGCGCAAAGTAAAAAACGCAAAAAAATTTCGTAAGGATGCGGAGTATGGCTCGGCCCGGTGGGGAACGGCGCAGGACATCAAGCCCTTTGTCGATCCCGTATTTGAAAACAACATCATACTCAGCGGGACGGAGTTTCTATCCATGAATACCCGGCCTAAAAATCCGGCCAACGCCCGAAACCTCAACGCCGCCGTTATCGGATCATCCGGCAGCGGCAAAACAAGATTCTGGCTCACCCCACAGCTATTACAGGCAAGCGCAAGCAAAAGCGGCGGGTGCAGCTATGTTGTGGTCGATCCGAAGGGCTCCATCTTAGGGCAGGTCGGCTCTTTCCTCAAAAAACGCGGGTACAAAATCAAGGTGTTTAACAGCGTGGATTTTGCCCGCAGTATGCACTATAACCCGCTGGCCTACATTAAAACCGAGTCCGACATTCTAAAGTTTGTAAACTGCTTAATTACCAACACGAAGGGCGACGGAACCGAGGGAGATCCGTTTTGGACAAAAGCGGAAACCTTGTTATATTGCGCCCTGATCGGCTACATCGTGTTTGAGGGGCCAGAGGAGGAGCGCAACCTCAATACCCTTGTGGATATGCTGGGCAGCATGGAAACAAAGGAAGATGACGAGTCCTTTATGAACGCTGTGGACTATATGTTTAAGGGCTTGGAAAAGCGCAGCCCCGAGCACTTCGCTGTGCGGCAGTATAAAAAATACAAGCTGGCAAGCGGCAAAACCGCAAAATCAATCCTTGTGTCCTGCGGTGCGAGGCTGGCCCCGTTTGATATTGGCCAGCTTCGGGAAATTATCAGCTATGACGAGTTGGAACTCGACCGCATGGGCGACAGGAAAACCGCGACATTTTTTATTATCAATGACACAGACACAACTTATAACTTCATTGTTGCGCTGGCCTTTTCGCAGATGTTCAACCAGTTATGCGAACGGGCAGACAACAAATATGGCGGCAGGCTGCCCCATCATGTGCGCGTCCTGTGGGATGAGGCCGCGAACACCGGGCAAGTGCCGCAGCTTGAAAAAATAATCGCAGTCATACGCTCCCGCGAAATATCCCTGACCCTGTTTTTGCAGGCACAGTCGCAGCTTAAAGGCATTTATAAGGATCATGCTGAAACCATTTTAGGGAATTGTGACAGCGTGATTTTTCTTGGGGGGAGGGAGCCGTCCACCATAAAGGAAATCTCAGAGTCATGGCTCGGGAAGGCCACAATCAATATGTATACCGAGGGCCGGACGCGGGGCCAGAGCGAGAGCTATAACCAAAATCTGCAATCACTTGGCCGTGAGCTTATGACAGTAGACGAACTCACCACCATGCCGGGGGATCGGTGCATTGTCCAGCTACGGGGCCTGCGCCCGTTCTATTCCCCCAAATATGATCTAAAAAAACATCCCAACTACAAACAGACCGCCGAGGCCAACAAGCGCAATACATTTGATGCGGCAAAGCTGGTAAACCGCCGTATGCGGCCATTGCCCAGCGAGGTTTATACAATTTACGAAGCGGAGGAGCCGGAGGATATAGCCGAGGACGAGGACATTCTCGATTATTCCGATCTGGATGATCCCGACGCTTTTGCATAACACTTCTGGACATTTTGTCCAGAGGTACAGCCGCCGATTAGGGCGGTTTCTTTATATCCAAATAAGATTACGGAGGTATACTATATGTCATTCTTTACAAGTGCTATCGGTACACTTGAAACACTTGTCGTTGCGCTTGGCGCGGGCCTTGCCGTGTGGGGAGTCATCAACCTTTTGGAAGGTTACGGCTCCGATAATCCAGGTGCGAAAAGTCAAGGCATGAAGCAGCTTATGGCTGGAGGCGGTATCATTCTGCTCGGCCTGACGCTGGTTCCCCTGCTCTCAACACTGTTTTGAGGCGGTAATATATGGACTTTCTCACCGACTGGATCGAGGAATGGCTCCGGGGAGTCCTAACCGACGGCATCATGGGCAATCTGTCGGGGCTGTTCGATAACGTCAACGCACAGGTCGGGGAGATTGCGTCACAGGTGGGGCAAACGCCGGCGGCATGGAACTCCGGCGTTTTCTCCATGATACAAAATCTTTCCGAGGTCGTGGTGCTCCCCATTGCGGGGCTTGTGCTGACTTTCGTGGCAACATGGGAGCTGATCCAGCTCCTAATCGAAAAAAATAATCTCCACGATGTAGATACATGGATGATCTATAAGTGGATATTCAAAACGGCGGCGGCGATTCTGGTACTGTCAAACACATGGAATATTGTTATGGGTGTGTTCGATGTGGCGCAGAGCGTAATCAACAACGCGGCGGGGCTGATTGCCGGGAGCACGGATGTAACTGCCGACATGCTTACCGCGCTGGAGGCCGAGCTCGCACTTATGGGGATCGGCTCTCTGCTTGGCCTGTGGCTGCAGTCATTCTTGGTAAAGGTTGTTATGTATGCGATGAACATCGCCGTTTTCGTTGTGATATGGGGCCGCATGATTGAAATATATATGCGGACGAGTTTGGCTCCGATACCCTTTGCCACCCTGACCAACCGGGAATATGGACACATGGGGCAGAATTATCTGCGCTCCCTATGCGCCGTCGGGATGCAGGGACTGCTGATTATGGTATGCGTAGCAATCTACGCCGTACTGGTGCAGGGCATCGCCATAAGCGGTGATCCCATCGGGGCGATATGGTCGTGCATGGGATATACCTTTTTACTGGTGTTCACCCTGTTCAAAACAGGGAGCCTTGCCAACAGCATTTTTGGAGCTCACTGATGATAAAAAGGAGATTTATATATGGCAGGAAACAATACACAGACGGCGGAGCGAGAAGCGCCCGCCGTGGAAACGCGGGACACGCAGGCTGCTCCGCTGCCGGAGGTGGAGGTCAATGTGCGGCCCATAGAGCCGCAGGGTAAGCTGATTGCTATGGCCGATGTAAAAATCGGCGGGCTGACAGTGGAGGGCTTTAAGGTGTTTAACGGCGACAAGGGCTTGTTCGTCGGTGCGCCCAGTGTGAAAGACCCGTCGACTCGCTCGGGCTACCGCAGGACGGCGCGGATCAGCGAGGACTTACAGCCGGTTATTGACAGCAAGGCGCTGGAGGGATATAACGCGGCGGTGGAAAAGCTGGTGGCCCGCGCCACGGCGGCGCAGGCAATGACGGTCAAGCCATCGATCCGGGAAGGGCTCCGGGAGGGCGCGGAACAGGCAGCGCGGGATAATGCCGAGCGCCCCGCCCCAGAGAGGGCTGGTAAGGCAGGTAAGGATGACCGCTGACCTCTGGACAAAAAGTCCAGAAGTGAGGCCGGACGGTCTTTACTTGATGGATGGGATCGCGGGGCTCCATGCTCTGCCGCGTCATTCTGTGGATATGTTGCTGACCGACCCGCCCTACGGCACAACCCGCAATTATTGGGATGTTCCGCTACCGCTCCCCGAGTTTTGGGAGGCGGTACGGTGGGCGGTCAGGCCAAGTGGCGCGATCCTGTTGTTCGCGCAGTGTCCCTATGACAAGGTGCTCGGCGCATCCAATCTGGAAATGCTCCGTTATGAGTGGGTATGGTACAAGGACAGAGGGACGGGCTTTCTCAATGCCCGCCGCGCCCCTATGAAGAAATCAGAGAATATTCTGGTGTTCTATCAAAAGGCCCCTACATACAACCCGCAGTATGAGTACCGGGAGCCCTACCTAAAAACCCATACCAGCGCGGGGCTCAGTTCTAACTATGGCAAATTTACGCGCTCCGGCACAGAGTCAACCGACGGGCGGCGTTTTCCCGGCAATGTCATCCAGTTTGCAAATGTCGCCCGGACGCTCCATCCGACACAAAAGCCTGTGGAGCTCTGTGAATACCTGATCCGAACCTACACAGACGTAGGGCAGGTTGTCGCGGATATTTGCGCCGGGAGCGGCACAACCGCCGTGGCCGCAATCAATACAGGGCGGCGGTATATCTGCTTTGAGAACGCGCCGGAGTTTTACGCTCTGGCGGCGAACCGCATACGCGAAACACTGGAAACCGCGTCCGGGGCCTGCTCCCCGGACGCGGGAAAGGAGGATATTTGGCCGGACAATTTAACGTGATTTACGCCGATCCCCCGTGGCGCTATTCAGCTAAACAGGTACAGGGGGCGGCAGAAAAGCATTATCCCACTATGCACATCAATGAGATATGCGCGCTCCCCGTGGCCGGACTTGCCGCCGAGGACAGCGCGCTTTTTTTGTGGGCGACGTTCCCCATGCTCCCGGAGGCCCTGCGCGTCATTGATGCGTGGGGCTTCAAGTTTAAGACCGTGGCGTTTGTTTGGCTGAAGCAAAACCGAAAAGCTCTGTCATGGTTTTACGGCTTGGGCTTCTGGACGCGGGGCAACGCGGAGGTGTGCCTGCTGGCGACAAAGGGCCACCCCAAACGGCAGGACAACAGCATACACCAGTTTATCATTTCTCCGTTGGAGGCCCACAGCAAAAAGCCGGACGAGGCGCGGGACAAGATCGTCCGGTTGATAGGCGATGTTCCCCGCGTGGAGCTTTTTGCGCGGCAGGCCGCTCCCGGCTGGCAGGTATGGGGCAACGAGGTGGAAAGCTCCATCCCCGGCCCCGACCTCTGGACAAAAAGTCCAGAAGTGGAGGTGAAGTGATATATGGCGTATGTAAATGTACCCGCCGATCTTTCCAAAATCCAGACGAAGGTGGCGTTCAATCTAACGAAGCGCCAGCTTGTGTGCTTCGGCGCGGCGGCGGCTGTGGGGCTCCCCGCCTTTTTTCTGACCCGTTCGGCTATCGGCGGCACAGGGGCGATGTTCGTGATGATCGCCATCATGCTCCCGGCGTTTCTGCTGGCAATGTACCAGCGTGACGGGCTCCCCTTTGAAAAGGTGCTGCGGAATGTGATCCGCGTCCATTTTCTCTGGCCGGGGCAAAGGCCGTACCGAACGGAGAACTTTTACGCCTTTTTGAATAATAACAAGGAGGATTCGATAGATATTGAAGACAAAAAAGCGCCCACCCGTTCCCAAAAACACAGGTAAAAAGGGACGGTTTGTGCCGGGTACGGCGCAGCAGACCATCCCATACCGGGAAATGCACCCGGACGGCGTGTGCCGTGTGGACGGGCGATATTACACCAAAACCATACAATACGAGGACATAAATTACGCGGTTGCGTCCAGCGACGATCAATCCGCTATCTTTGACGGCTACTGTGGCTTTCTCAGCTACTTTGACAGTGCAGTGCCGTTCCAGCTTTCCTTTGTCAACCGCCGTTCCCATTCCGGCGATGAGTATTCCGTCAACATCCCCATGCAGCATGATGAGTTTGACAGCATCCGGGGCGAGTATGTGGATATGCTGACCCGGCAGATCGCCCGGTCAAACAACGGCATCACCCGCTCCAAATATATTACATTCGGACTAACCGCAGACGGCCTTGCCGCTGCCCGGCCCCGGCTGGAGCGCGTGGAGGCCGATATACTCGGCAATTACAAAAAGTTAGGTGTTCCCGCCCGGTCACTGGACGGGCGGGAACGGCTGGAGGTCATTCACGGCCAGCTACATCCCGGAGGCCGGGAGCCGTTTCGTTTCGACTGGCGGGACATTCCAAACTCCGGCATGAGCACAAAGGATTACATTGCGCCCACTTCTTTTGATTTCCGGCAGAGCCGTGTGTTCCGTGTCGGCCAGACATGGGGCGCGGCATCGTATTTGCAGATCATGGCATCGGAGCTCTCTGACCGCCTGCTCTCCGAGCTCTTGGAGGTGGACGCGGAAATGACCGTAACGCTCCATGTGCAGACGGTAGACCAGACGCAGGCAATCAAAAATGTCAAAGCAAAGGTTTCCGACATTGATAAAATGCGTGTGGAGGAAATGAAAAAGGCATCCCGCTCCGGGTATGACCCGGATATTCTGCCGCCCGACTTGGTGACATTCGCCAGCGATTCCAAAGCCCTGCTGACCGATTTGCAGAGCCGCAATGAGCGGCTTTTTTTGTTGACCTTTACGGTGCTCAACACAGCCCCCACCCGGCAACAGCTTGAAAATGATATTTTTACCGTGTCAGGCATCGCGCAGAAATACAACTGCGCCCTGCGTCGGCTTGATTTTCAGCAGGAGCAGGGATATATGGGCAGCTTGCCGCTCGGATACAACGGCATCGAAATACAGCGCGGCATGACTACATCCAGCGTTGCGATCTTCGTGCCGTTTATGACCAGGGAGCTCCGCATGAGCGGCGAGTCTCTTTACTACGGCATGAACGCGCTCAGTCACAATGTCATTATGGCAGACAGAAAAAAACTCAAGACCCCGGCGGGGCTCTATCTTGGCACACCGGGCAGCGGAAAATCCTTTGCTGCGAAGCGAGAAATTATTAATGTGTTCCTAACTACCAAAGACCGGATTTTGATTGTCGATCCGATGGGTGAATATACCCCGCTGGTGCGGCGGCTCGGCGGTCAGGTCATTGAGATCGCGCCGGACAGTCCGCATCATATCAATCCGATGGATATTCGGCTGGATTTTTCCGGCGACGAAAACCCCATGTCACTGAAAAGCGACTTCATCCTTTCTCTGTGTGAACTCATCGTTGGAGGCAAGGATGGCTTGCAGCCCATTGAAAAAACGGTCATTGACCGTTGTGTGCGGATTTTGTACATGGAATGTATCAACGATCCCACAGCCCCCATGCCGATCCTGCAAGACCTGCACCGGCTTTTGACGGAGCAGGCCGAGCCGGAGGCGAAACGGCTGGCGGCGGCGCTGGAGCTCTATGTCACAGGTAGTCTGAATATCTTCAACAACCCGACCAACGTGGATTTGCAAAGCCGTGTGGTGTGCCTCGATCTGAAGCAGCTCGGCTCCGGCTTGCGTACCATCGCCATGCTGATCATGCAGGATTTGGTGTGGTCGCAGGTGTCCGCGAACTTCGACACGGGCCTTGCGTCGTGGTGCTACTACGACGAGTTTCATATGCTGCTGGCAGACGAGCTTACTGCGTCCTATTGCGTCCGTGTCTGGAAGATGCTGCGTAAAAAGGGCTGTGTGCCGAGTGCATTAACCCAAAATGTGAAGGATTTTCTGTCCAGCCCCGCCGTGACAAACATTCTGGAAAACAGCGATTTTATGGTGATGCTCTCACAGGCGGCGGGTGACAGGCAGATCCTCGCCAAGCAGATCGGCATATCGCCCCATCAGCTTTCCTTTGTAACGCATAGCGGATCAGGCGCGGGGCTTCTGTTCTATGGCGATACGACCATCCCATTTGTAGATAACTTCCCGAAAAATACCGAGATTTATCGCCTGTTGACTACCCGCCCGGAGGACTTGAAGCATGGCGCGGCAGGATAACGCAGCCCTCGGCACTTCTGGACAAAATGTCCAGAAGTCCACCGGGAAGTATCGGCAGAATAGTGACCGCCCGCGCCCGTCCGAACGGCTGCGACAGGAAGGTGAGCAGGCCCCGCCGCCGGGTGGGGCCGATCCTGCTGGTGATGACGGCAGCGCGGTTCCCAAAGACAAAAAGCAATCCCGGTCGGATCGGCGGTATGAAAAATCCGGGCGGCGGGTGGAAAAGTCCGACGATAAGTTGGATAAGGCCCGCGACAAGCTCTCCAAGCAGAAACCGCCCAAAAAACCGGGGCCGCTCCGCTCGGCTGGCCGGGTGGTCGGGCATGAAGCCCATTCCTACGTTCACGGCAAAATATATCAAGTGGAGCAGGAAAATGTTGGCGTGGAGGCGGCGCACAAGGCCGAGCTCGCCGGAGAGTCCCTTGTGGGCAGCGGCGTCCGGTTTGCAAAACACCGCACCCGTACCCGCCCCGCCCGTCAGGTGCGAAAATGGGAAAAGAAAAACAGCAAGGCCCGTGCCGGCCATGAGCTCCAAAAGCTGGCGAGGGAGCATCCCGAAGTCAACAAAAACGCCCTTTCCCGGCTCTGGCAAAAGCAGAAATTAAAATGGAAGTACCAAAAGCAGGCGAGGGAAACCACTCGCAAGACGGCAAAGACCGCAAAAAAGACCGCCGAAAAAACCGGGCGGCTGCTTCAACATCTGTTTCTGTTCGTCAAGCGGCATCCCGTTGTCGTGCTGCTGCTTGTGGCCGTGTTTCTGTTGATCGTGCTTTTGCAGTCCTGCATGTCCTCGTTGGTATCAATCGGTAATGGCACAATCGGCGCGATTGGGGCCAGCACCTACCCTGCCGAGGACGCGGATATGCTCGGCGCGGAGGCCGTTTATGCCGGAATGGAGGCGGGGCTGCAATATGAGCTTGATTACTACGAAACACTACATCCCGGATATGACGAGTATCATTATGATCTCGACGATATTGAGCACGATCCCTATGTGTTGATCTCTATCCTGTCTGCACTCCATGAGGGCGCATGGACGCTGGACGAGGTACAGGGTACGCTCTCCATGCTCTTTAATCGGCAGTACACCCTCACCGAGTCCGTGGTGGTAGAGCGGCGCTATTACATTGAAACCGACACATGGACGGATGATGAGGGCAACACGCACACTGACAGTTATCGTGTGTATTACGATTATTACATCTGCACCGTTACGCTGGATAATTTCAATCTATCCCATCTGCCAGTTTACATGATGGACGAGGCACAGCTTGGGCGCTATGCCCTGTATATGAAAACGCTTGGCAACCGCCCCGATCTATTCCCACAGGGGCAATATCCGAACGCATCCACCATCCGGGAATATACCGACTATGACATTCCCCCGGAGGCGCTGGAGGATGAAGTGTTCGCGGCAATCATCGCGGAGGCCGAGAAATATCTTGGCTATCCCTATGTATGGGGCGGGAGCAGCCCGACCACCTCGTTTGACTGCTCGGGCTTTGTGTCGTGGGTCATCAATCATTCCGGCTGGAATGTGGGGCGGCTCGGGGCGCAGGGGCTTTACAACATCTGCACTCCCGTTTCCGGCGCAAACGCGAAACCCGGCGATCTTGTGTTTTTCGTCGGCACATACGACACGCCCGGCGTTTCCCATGTGGGCATCTATGTGGGCGACGGGATGATGCTCCACTGTGGCAACCCCATCAGTTATGCAAATCTGAATACAAATTACTGGCAATCCCATCTATATGCCTATGGGCGCTTGTCGTAAAGGAGGAAACTTATTTGGCAATTACCAAAACCGCAAAGGTTGAGGCCGAGATTGAAAAGGTCAAGGCCAAAATATCCGAGTTCCAGACCCGCCAGCGGGAATTGGAGGCAAAGAAAACTGAGATTGAAAACAGCGAGATTGTGGGCATTGTGCGCGGTATGAGCATCCCGCTTGACCAGCTTGCAACGCTGCTCACGACGATCCGGGAGGGCGGGGCGCAGCCTGCGCCCACCTCTGGACAAAATGTCCAGAAGTCCACGATTGAGGAACAGGAGGACACTGACGAATGAAAATCCGCATATTGACGGCGGCACTTGCCGCCATGCTGCTGATTCCTTTTTCCACCGTGACGGCCTACGCAGGCGGCGGGCCGGAGGGCGATGACCCTATTATTGAACAGGTGACGGAGGAAACGACGGGCGGCATTGAGCCCGAGGCCGAAAAAAATCCCTTTACCCCGCCCGGCACAGGAACGGTGGTAGACACGGCCACCGACGAGGATGGCAAGGAGTTTTATACCATTGTTACACCAGACGAAAATGTTTTCTATCTTATTATCGACCGCCAGCGCAGCACCGAAAATGTGTATTTCTTAAACGCCGTCACCGAGGCCGACCTGATATCGCTGGCTGAAATATCTGAAGCGGCCACGCCGGAGCCGGTAGTGGAAACCCCGGCCCCTGTCGAAACCGTGGAGCCGGAACCCGAGCCGGAGAAAAGCGGTGGCATGGGCTCAATCTTACTGGTGGTACTGATCCTGCTAATCGGCGGCGGGGCCGGGTGGTACTTCAAGATATACAAGCCCAAACAGGCCAGAGCCGCTATGGACGATGACGAGTATGTCGAGGACGAGGCGGGCCTTTACGATCTGGACGAGGCTGATCCCTATGGCGACGATTCCGATGATGACCCGTGGTCGGAGGCTGACGGCGATCCCGAGGACGATTCCCCACCGTGGGACGAGGACGATAACGAATGACCCGCGAACTGACCGCCGGGGAGCGGGTGGCGATCCGGCAGCTTGTGGTGAAAATGTGTGCCAACTACTGTAGCCATTACAAAATCTGCCTGCCGCTTGACTGTGAGTGCTATATGCTCGGCAAGTGGTGGACGGGCGCATATTGCAAGTATTTTCAAAATGCCGTGCTACCCACCGATCCGATGCTGGAGGCCGCGCTCTTAGGGCAGGTTGTGCCGGAGGCGCGTATTTGCACTACCTGCGGCCATCCGATCTACGCCGGAAGTAACCGGGCGCTGTACTGCGATCTCTGTGCCAAAGCCGCCCGCCGCAAGCGGCAGCGGGAATACATGAGAAAAAGGAGGGGCTGCCTGTGAGCTTTTAGGGCTCTAAAAACCCGCTTGCATCAAGGCTTTGTGGAGCCGAAACCGGGGCGGGTAATATCTTTTCCCCTGCATCCCCGGTTTTCGACTTCTAAAAGCTAACATTGGGCATCCTTGTGTGTTCGCAAACGCAACGATATGCTTTTATGGAAAGAGGTGATTAATATGCCAGAGCAGGTACGCGGATATGTCATTAATAGGTCAATTCTCTTTGATAATAGCAGGGGCTTTGCTCTTGCCGAAAACCCAAAAGCCGTAGAGCCTTTTGTCACTTGGCAGTTTACGCAGGATGACAATGGCATTCGGGATTATTACTGGGGCCATTATTTGCCCGATTTTGATCAGGCAAATGCTGACTTCAAAACACGAATATATGAATATATGCTGAATTATGGCGTAAAGATGAAATCCCGCTCATCCATTGCCGTCCAACTTGCCGAGGGCGCGGAACGCGCTGCCGGACAGGAACCGTCCGATAAGAAACAGCCCCCAAAAGACCGGGGCGATAGATAAGGAGGTATTTTTGCATGAATGACCGTGACAATTATCTTAAAAACGCCGAACTCCATACGGAGCAGGGCTATTCCCATATTGATGGGATTCTCAACAATATGCCCGCGCCCCTGCCCGAGCCGGAGCGCAAGCCCAAAGACCGGGTAATTCCCCCGCCCAAAAAGAACCGCAGCCGGGATCGGGAGGATAGGTGAGCTCCCCCAAACGAAAACGCGACACTCACTTGCATGTCATGGTGACTGCGGAGGAGCTTGAATTGATACGGGAGCGCATGGCCGAAGCGGGCATCCGTAATGCTGGCGCATATATGCGAAAAATGGCGCTCAATGGCTATGTGCTCCATATCGATCTTTCGCCTGTGCGGGAGCTTGTGTCTCTGCAACGGCGATGTTCCAATAACTTAAATCAGATTGCTATTCACGCGCACACATACGGGATATATGAGCATGAGATCAAGGGCCTGCAAAAAGACTATACCGCATTGTGGGAGCCCCTTTCCGAGCTTTTAGGCCAGCTTGCGGCAATCGTAAAATTGTGAGTATAGGGAGCGGCCCCGCACCGCTCCCTGCTCCGGCACTTCTGGACAAAATGTCCAGAAGATCGACATCCTTGTGCTCGGCCCCGGACAGAGTTACAATACACATATAGAGGTAATTTTTGTATGTTTTTAAGAGAAAGGGGCTGAGTCCATGCGTATAATATTAAAAATCTTTGCTCTACCATTTGTGGTAATGCTCACAATCATCGGAGCTGTGTTCTCGTTCATTCTGTTTTTATCTGCGTGGATATTCTATATCGCGGCGTTTGTATTCGGTATCTTGGGGATCGCCGGAATATTTCAAGGTGATACTTATGGAGGGCTTGGTGTGGTCGTGATTGCATTTGTCATCTTCATCCTGCCAACCATCGCAGAATGGATTGCAGACAAGCTGGCAAATCTCAACGATTCTCTGAAGCTGTTCATTGCAACTTAATTCATACACCAAAACGAGGCGGCTGGAAACAGCCGCCTTTTCATATATTCGGAAGGAGGCGCGGAGCATGGCAACAACCTACCTGCGGTCCTACAAAACAAGCCCATACATGACCGCGCAGCAGACCATGCGGGATCGGTTTGACTATGGCCTCAATCCCCGGAAATGCGCGGCTGTGTCCTCGTATCTCTGCGATCCCAAAACCGCCGATGCGGAGTTTATGCTTGTCAAAAGCCAGTACGAAGCTGAAACAGGCCGCAAGGCCGATGACGGCAATTTGTTTTATCAGATCCGGCAGGCGTTTCCGTTCGGGGAGGTCACGCCGGAGGAGGCCAACCGCATTGGCTACGAAACGGCCATGCGCTGGACAAAGGGCAAATACCAGTTTTTTGTTGTGACCCATACCGACAAGGAACATACGCATAATCACATTTATTACTGTTCCACCGCCCATGACCGATCCCGGAAATATCATAACTTTTGGGGCTCAACCTTTGCCGTCCGGCGGCTCAGTGACCGGGTATGTCTGGAGCATGGTCTGTCTATTGTCAAGAACCCCAAACAGCACAGCAAGGGGAAATATAAGCACTATGGCCGGTGGCAGGATGATAACGGCGGCAAGGAGCCCACCTTTCAGCAGCGCCTAAAAGATCAGATCGACGCCTGCCTTGCCGAAAATCCGGAGAGCTTCGATGTACTCCTGCACATGATGTCCGAGGCGGGCTTTGAGGTCAAGCACGGGCGCGGCGGCGCAATCAGTTTCCGGGCTCCCGCCTATGGGCAGGATCGCTTTACCCGCCTGTGCTCGGACACGCTTGGAGAAGGCTACGGGCCGGAGGAGCTCCGCGCCGTTATCGAGGGCCGCGCACCGCTCCCCGCTGGCCGGAACAGACCTCCTGCGGGCTCCGTAGGATCGTCTGGTGGCGGTATCAATTTACTTGTAGACATTCAGGCCAAAATGCAAGAGGGCAAAGGCCCCGCTTATGAAAATTGGGCGACTATCTATAATCTAAAGCAGATGGCCGCGACACTTCAATTTCTGCAAGAAAATAACCTGCTGGAATATGCACAGCTTGAAAGGCGGGCGGCGCAGGCCAGTGACCGTTTCCATGCGCTAACCGAGGAGCTCCGCGAGGTGGAGTCTGCGCTGACGGTCAACACCGAACTAAAAGCCGCATCGGTGGACTATGCTAAGACCCGCGCCGTGTTCGACGGCTACAAAGCGGCGGGGTACAATAAGGCATATCTGGCCGAGCATGAGGGTGAGCTTGCTTTATACCGTGCGGCGCAGGCCACATTTCGCCGCCTGCTGGACGGCCAAAAGCTCCCCAAAATGGACGCGCTGAAGGCTGAGGGCCGGGAGCTCACGGCACGAAAAAAAGCCGCTTACACAGAATACCGGGCGGTAAAAAAGGAGATGCGGGACGTTGTTACAGCTAAGGGAAATATTGACCGCCTGCTCGGGCTCACCGGGCCGGGGAAGGACAAGGAAATGCAGCGATAGCTGCATGACGCAACAATCACTTCTGGACAAAAAGTCCAGAAGTGGCCGGGTTTGGGGAGGCTCCCCAACAAGCGATTTTTCGGCACGAAAAATCTCCACTGTGGCCACAGTGGAATTGCTTGCCGTTTTGCGGAACCCGGGAAAAAGCGGGCAAATGCGATTTTTTTACAAACAACGAAAACATACTTGACATCCATTTTAGGCAAGTGTATAATCAGACCATAGGCAATTGTCTAAAAGGAGGTTGATTACATGAACACGATGAAAAAACTGCCGGACGCGGAGTTTGACATCATGAAAGTGGTTTGGGCGAATGAGCCGCCTATTACAGCGAATATGATTATGGAGCAGCTTGGCGATGAAAAAAAGTGGAAAGTGCAAACTGCTATTTCCATGCTGCTTCGGCTTGTAGAACGCGGCTTTTTACGCACGGAAAAAAACGGAAAGGAGCGCAGCTATTATCCCCTGGTGGGTAAAGAGGATTATTTGAAGTTTGAAACAAGCAATTTTATGAAACAATACCATGACAATTCGTTTCTTGACCTTGTTCATACGCTGTACGAAGATAAGGCGGTAACTGACGAGGATATTGACGAATTGCTTAGATGGGCAAAGGAACGGAGGGGTTAGTATGCAGCGTCTTGTGATAGCACTTCTAACCTGTTCAGTCACTATGTCTGCCCTTGCCTTGTTCTACATGGCGGTTACGCCATTGTTGGCAAAGCGTTATTCCGCTAAAGGGCGGTATTACGCATGGCTGATTATCGTAATTGGATTGATCATCCCGTTCCGGCCCCAGTTTGATAATCCCTTTGTCAAGATAACGCCCACCGAAACAGCAACGCCCATTATTCAAGTAGGCAATGGAACGCAGCTTATAGGCCCGGTTGAAAACGCCTTGCCGCCCTCTGTCACATCCCATATTTCATTATCATGGTGGCAGATTGCGGCGGCGGTGTGGCTGGTCGGAATAATAGCTTTTCTTGCCTATCATACAGTAAAGCACTATCGTTTTATGAAAATGACAAGGCGTTGGTGCGAAACGATTACAGACGAACAAACCTTGAGCCTGTTCCAAAACCTAAAGGCAGAGTTAGGTATATCAAAGCAAATTGACCTATATCAGTGTTTAAGCATTGGCACTCCTATGTTAATAGGATTTTCCAAACCTAAAATACTGCTGCCGAATACGAACTTTGCAAAGGATGACCTTCGGTTTATTCTCAATCATGAGCTTGTCCATTACAAGCGTAAAGATCTATGGTATAGGTGCTTGGTGCTGTCTGCAAAAGCAATTCACTGGTTTAACCCTCTTATGTATCTTATGGCGAGGGCGATTGACACATTATGTGAAATATCCTGCGACACCGAGGTTGTACGCAGTACAAATGCGGATATGCGCCAGCAGTATAGCGAAACAATTATAGGCATAGTGAAATATCAATCAAAAATGAAAACCGCGCTGTCTACAAACTTTTATGGAGGTAAAAACGGCATGAAAAAACGGATTTTTTCCATTATGGATACTGGCAAGAAAAGGACTGGAGCCGTAGTGCTCTGTGCCGCGCTTCTGCTGACGTTGGGAACCGGGGCGGCATTTGCGGTAAACGCGGCCGCCGAGGGCACACCAGAAAATATCTCTATCACTAATGTCGCATACGGCGATGGAAATCAAGGCTCTACTCCAGCAAACTGGGAACCACTTCCCGGATATGAGGCGTTTGGTATTTCCTATGACGCAAATAACAAAATGCTCTTTAACGGTCAATTAGTGCGTTATTTTTGGGATGGGTATGAAATAGAACCCGGTATGACTGTTACCCATTATGATTATCTCAATGAAGATGGCGTTGTAGATGTCCATACAATCCGCAGCGTTATTGAGCTTGGTGGTGGGGGCGTTGACCAGTTTGGAGAATTAACCGACATAGTAGCATATAGCCAGCAGCAGTTTGACGAAAGAGATATTGAGTGGCTAAAGGGAACTGGAAGCGGCCCTGTTGCAACATCAGTAGAGGGAGGTGGCGAAAATACTGGCGGGAGAACTTTTGCAGAGATCTTTTTAGCTTACAAAGACTATGGTATTGAGTATGTTCCCACCCCCGGCGGATTAGGAAACGTGTATTATCAAGGCCAGTTAGTAAAAACATTCATCGATGAAAATAACAATGGCGGCGTTTTTATGCTTCAATCCATTGATGGCGGCGATATTACAGTCCGTACGGTCTATGATGCAAGCGGAAATCTGTCTGGCGTCAAGGTGGATGACTAATCTTTATGCAACTGAGCGTTTCGAGTATCACAAAATCCAGACACTAATGCACAGAGCTCGTAATTTGTGAGCGTTTCCCCAGTTATCAGCTTTGAGCAACCTCTGGACATTTTGTCCAGAGGTTGCTCAACAAAAGCACATGCACCAAAGAAATCCGACTTTGAAAGGAGGGCGGATATTGGAAAACTGGATTCTGATAGTAGGATATGACCGCCCTCATTTTGAAGCGGCACAAAAAGAATGGGTAAAGTATAACGTATTCTTACATTTAGCGGTAAATGCATCCGACGCGATTGAAAAGTTTTCGGCCCGGCAGTATCTTGCTGTTATCGCGTCTTATGATCTTCCCGATATGATGTCATTGATAAAGGTAGTACGGGAAACAGAGCAAATCCCCTTTGTAGTCTTATCTCAGGAGGATAGCGGTACAAGAATAGCCGAGAGCATTATTCGAGGCGCGGATACATTTATCATCGACCCGGACAAGCTGATAGAGAGCTTGACGAAGAACAAAGACATTATAGAGCGCCTTTCCCAGCTCCCCATGCAAAACAAGCAGGCGCTTGGCATCCTGACCCACCGCGACATCTTTATGCTCGTAGACTATCGCAAAGTATTTGTACGAGGCAAGGAAGTTGCCCTTGCAAAAAGCGAGTTTGAAATCCTGCAACTGCTTTTATCAAAAGCCGGATGGGTGTTTACATATGAGCAAATCTACCTGTATGCTTATGGCGAGGACGTTTCAGATAATATCACCACTAACGCCGTGCGCTGCCACATCAGCCGAATACGGCAGAGGCTCCGCATAGACCCCGAGCAGGATAACTACATCGATTCTGTCCGCAGTATAGGCTATCGAATAGCCGTATAAATAGCCGTTATCCAAAGCGGCCCGACTTAAAAATCGGGCCGCTTTTTTGTTGCAGAAAAACTGCGATCATTCTGACATAAACCTGCGCGGGTGCTGACATGAACTTGACTGATAACTGACATGCTTGCACATTACGATTCCCTCAAACGACCGCAACGGAGGGGATTTTTCGCCTAACACCGACATTGTTCCCTCTCGAAAGAAGGGAACGATGTGCGCCATCGGCTTTATATTTTGCTCCGTTTTTCGGTCAAGCCCCGGCGGGACTTCTGGACAAACAGTCCAGAAGTGCGCGGCGGCTGTCCTGGTTGTCGATCCCCGCCGCCCCATGTTGATTTTCGTTTCCCCCAAAAAAATCAACATGGAGGTCAAATATGCCTACGATCAATCTGAAAGACTTTTACCCGTGGTACACCACGGACGAATATATTGAAGTTTCCGAGGAAGTCGCGGAGGAGCTCCTTGCCAACAAGCGGTACGAAAAATCCTACTGGCGGCGCGTCTATTACAACAAGGCTCAGTATTCCCTTGACGCAGGGGATGGGATCGAAAATGCGGCCATCCCGTCCGGCCTGTCGCTGGATGCGATGATGGAGTATGGTCTGTCGATCTGCGAATTGTGCAGGGCACTCAATTCCCTGCCGGATGTACAGGGCCGGAGGATTGACGCGCATTACATACTTGGAAAAAGTTATAAGCAGATTGCCGACGAAGAGGGTGTGGACGAGAGCGCCATTCGAGCTTCAGTCAAGCGCGGATTGCAGGCCATGAAAAAATATTTGAAAAATATTTGCTGACTGCATCCGGTTTTGGCTTCTAAATCTCATGGTATATAGAGGGGGATTTTCCTCCTCTACTTCCAACCGATACCCTGGATAAGTACCGGACGCAGAGGAGCCGGGCCGCAGGGTGCGCCATGACTGCCGCGAGAGCGGCAAGAGCGAGAACACCATCCGGCGGCGGGGCGGGTGTGGCAACCCCGTCCGGCGACGAGCCTGTGCCGGAGATCAGCACTTGCGGTTTATATGCGCTGATAAGCGGGTGTAAATTGCATGAGGGCGGTGCTGCCGCCCGTCCGGGTATCGTTTATATATATCCCTGCGGGAACGCCGCGCCGAGAAATTGCTGTCCAATGACAGGCCGAAAAGAGCGGCGCGGCGTTTCTCGCCACTAAAATTATAATAACAGTAGAATGGAGCTTCCCTTATCGTTTATAATGAGACACGATAGCCGAGATAACCCCAAACTGTTGTAGGCTGTTTGAGGGTATACCAGCAATTTACTACATAAAAAATAATAAAACCCTATCACATTACACTTTGCTGGTTATCTTGGCTATCAAAAAAATCGGAAAAATCCGTGCTCAAATACGATTGGAGGTAATTGTTCTGCTAACGCCTGAGCAAATTAAAGAGCTTTATGAAGTCGATATTACCACTGTGGATAAATACGCTTTGCCCGATGTTAGTCAGCATCAGTTTGACTACAGCTTATCTCGGGAGAAACGGATAGAAGAGATGATCAGAGTAACAGGCGGTAACCCATTTTGCTTTAGATATGGCGATATGCTGATAAAGCTTGAGTTCGATGATACTAAACCGCCTTTGCAGGAAGTGCTTACTAAGTTTTTAATACGAATGAAAAGCGGATTATAGTATCCTGCAACTTCTGGACAAACAGTCCAGAACTCAGGGTAATACCAAAGGCCAGCACCCCTAAAGTGCTGGCCTTTGGCGTTCCCCTGCGGACAGCGGGAACTTAATTATTTTAATTAAAAGGAGCGGGCACTTATGCCGGAACAAACTGCTCAGGCGCATACATACCGGGTGGGACATATCACCTTTATCGTCACTCCTGTTTATTCACAAGGGGAAGGCGAAACGATATTTGACATCCTCTTAAAACTGATGAAGGCCGATACGGAGCGGATTTAACGACCATCGACATCCTTAACATGGGCGGTCAGGTGAGGTATAATAAGAGTATGAAAACTACTCATTTGGCTGTCGGAAAGGAGGCTGTCGTGAAACAGTCAAATGAAAAGCATTACAAGGATCAAACCGCCGCCCTGCTTGTTCGTATCTCCCGCGATGACGGCGAAGAGGGCGAGAGCAACAGCATTCAGACACAAAAAAAGCTGCTTAGTAAGGTTGCCAAAGAAAGAGGTTACACCGAGCTACTGGTATTTTCCGATGACGGCGTGACTGGCACAACCATGAAGCGCCCCGGCTTTCAGGCCATGATACAGGAAATTGAGCGGGGCAATATCGGAGCCGTGTTCGTCAAAGACCTTTCAAGGCTTGGCCGCAATTACCGGGAAGTCGGATATTACATGGAAGAGTTTTTCCCGGAGCACGATGTCCGCCTTGTGGCCGTTTCGGATGGTGTGGACACCGCCGAGGGCGAGGACGAATTAGCCCCGTTCCGCAATATCATGAAGGGCATACGTTGTTTGCGGCAGGTAAAGCTAACATCCCTCAAAATAGGCATTTCAGCCTGCAAACCCGATGAACCGATAGTAAACATTAACCTCCTGCTGCCTTGTGCCATCGACATGAACGCTTTCCCCGATCTCTACGCGGTCAATCAGTTCATCAATGGCAGCGCGGTCTAACTCCGTCAGATGAATATGTTT
>Ga0153952_1000063_pt1 | contig 25603 bp, 13 predicted proteins | sample TSNJ036MetaG_FD_104746 | JGI IMG/M metagenome (GOLD analysis project Ga0153952, IMG submission 104746) | Attine ant fungus gardens microbial communities from New Jersey, USA - TSNJ036 MetaG | ecosystem: Host-associated > Fungi > Mycelium > Unclassified | place: USA: New Jersey, Wharton State... | reverse complement strand
CTAAAATTTAATAAGCAGCAAAAAGAAAAATAAAATAAAATTAAATAAAATTTACTTCTTCTCTTTTCATACAGTCCCTGAATAGTAAGGGAAACAAGTAAAATAATTTGTTTCTCAAAAATACATAAAATTTAATTTCTTTACTGCTTTTCTTTTAAATAAGGGAAGCGCAGCTAGTACTAGTTTTAGTTTATTTATAATAAAATTTATATCATATTAATTACTATTTGGTGTTAAGGAAGGGTGTGTGTAGCACGAATTAAATGTTAAAGGATAAATTCTATTGTAGCATCAGAATAAAAAGCTTAAATATAATTAAAGTAAAAACAGTTTAAATAAACATCTATAATAAATCCTAAATAAAGAAAATGCTATTAATAATTTATACTAGCAAAATAAAAATCTTACAAAAATTGTTTGCTCAGTCAAAGCTTTGTATCCATAGTTTTTGTACAAAATAGATAAAACTAAGTCTTTGTCTTAATTCAAAGAATATCTTCTTTTTTCTAAATACTTTGATTTTGCATAGGACTTGCACAAACCCCTAGATAAGGGTCAACAATATTCAATATTATTTATTGAGGATAATTAAACTTATTTTATTTCGTAAATTTTTATTTAGTATGACTTAGGTTTTAATTCCACTAAGATAGTCATCATTAAAAATACTACAATTAATTAGCTTACCTGCCACTACTTGTTTAACATTAACTATATATTTTATAATCTAATAAGTCACTTTTTATATTATCGTGAGTTTTGACTTTATAATTTTCTTACAGGTCATATGAAAGTTTCCTTACTTTATCTTTTTTAACAATTTGTTGTTTTAATAATTTATTAGTAACATCCAGAGCACTTACTAATTAAACATTTATAATACCTTTAATTGCTAAGCTCTCTACTATTATTAGAATATCAGGTGTTCCTTTTAATTCAACTATTAAAATAGAAACAGGAATACTTATTAAAATTTCTTTATTACTTTAATTTTGTTTATAGCTAGATATGTATATAAATTTGTTTTAATTCTTTTCATGTTTTATATTTAACTAAAATAGTTTTTTTTATCTTGTAATATTTAATAGATATGACCAGATTCTAATTTACTTTAATCTATTCCGAGCCTTGTAATATCATTACTAATTCACTAATACGAGTTCTGGGAGTTAAGTTTATTTCTCTCAATTTAGAGATAATAAGTAAAATTTTTTAGTTACAGGAGAAAACATATACTTTCCTTTAAAGGCAATATTCCTATTATAAGCTAATTGACTTATTGTAATTCCTAGTTGTTTACAATCTTTTGATTATTATTAAAGGTTTTATAGCCATCTTGCTGATAAGTTTTCTATTAAGTTTTGTATATCGTTTTTATACTCTTTAATGTCTACGCTAGTAAAATTTTAAGAAACCAATCTACTATCATTTATCTTTGAATTATAAAATCTTTTCAAGGCTTGTTCTAATGTTCTTATGTAAAACAAAATAAAACTTTTTAATATTAAATATGATCTAGTATCTAAACTAATCTTAGGTTTACTATTAAGCCATAAAATAACAAATAATTAAATTTGTATCCTCCTAATGCTAATTCTTTACTTAAATTGTTTTTTCTCTTTAACAATTTTTCTAGATTAAGATTTAAACTTTTAGCTGGTACACTATTAACAGAATCTAACCCTTTGAAGCAATCTTTAATATAAAAATTAATTCGTATTAAAGGGTTTACTGTAGAACATATATTCAATATACATCCGTTAGCATTATATAAAACAGTCATCCCAAGTATTCTCAATATTACCAGCCTAGTTTAATAAAACCACAAACTTGTTTCAATTTGAGCTGCTTAATACTTTTTATTCTTTTTAATCATATAATCATAATCTAAGATATAAATAGGATAACCTGTATTAAATATACCTAATTAATTAGGGTTTACAAAGGATACAGGAACGTCATCTAAAAATTCACATTCTTTTGTTTTTTAAATCGGAAAATAGATTGTTTTGTGTTCAGCTAATACATAGTTATATATTTCCACAGTTTTATTGAAGGCTTTAAGCCCTGCAGCTGCAGATGTAATAATCCAGGGTATGTATTTAAAATCTTGATGGTTTTACCTTCAATGTATAATTCAGCTAATAGTTTGATGTTGATACTTTCTAAGTAAACCATTACTTTTTAGTAAATTTAGTACAGCGCTTTAACGCGGTGCAGTTTTAGTAGAGTGGGGGTTAATTTTATTAGCATCATCAAAATTATTGTAATTTAATGTAACTAATAATGCGAATAACATTATAATAACTATTTTTGAATCTAAGTATTGTGTTTCTAATAAAGATGAACTAAATGTTAAATAAATTAAACCTAATAAAGAAATAACAATATATAAAGAATATGTAGTTATAACTCCAGTATCTAACTTAGATATGTTTATTCCAGTACCTGTTAATTTATTTGTTAAACCATAAGGCCCTAATAATTCTATAGCTCCTCTATCAATATTTTTAGATATACTATATCCTAGTTTTAAACCACTTTGTACTAAATAGTGATTATAAACTACATCGAAATAATATTTACCATTTAAGAAAGCATATACTTTTCTACCTAAATTATTTTCAGTTAATTCTATAATTAATCTTGGATAATAATTATATAGGAATAAAGCAGATAATGCTCCAATAATAGTAAAAATTAAAGGTAATAACTTAATGATAGGACTCAATGAGAATTCAGCTTCTATTAAAGGATTATTATTAGGGTGTACAAACACCGAGTTTCCTAAAAAATCTGAACCTACACCAACAAATAAGTCACTAGCTACATAACCAAAGAAAATACTAAATAATGCTAATACTATAAATGGAATAATTATTGCTATATTAGCTTCATGTACGTTTTCGTAACTTACTTTAGATCCATTAGGTACAGTAAAGAAAACAAGACTTAATAATCTTACAGAGTAGAAAGCAGTTAAACCAGCAGTAATTGTACCTAAAGTAAAGGCGTACATACCGCTAAAACTATAATGTCCGTAAGCTAATTCCAGAATTAGATCTTTTGAATAGAAAGCTGTTAAGAAAGGTGTAGCTAATAAACTTAATGATCCTGCTAACATTGCTGAATAAGTAAATGGTAAGAATTTTATTAATCCACCCATTCTTCTAACATCCTGCGTTTTGCAATGTTAACTTACATATTATAAAATTTAAACCTATGCCAACCTCACTATCTTTAGTTAGCCGGGTAATCAATTTGCATTTGTTATTTAATAGCCTCGCGATAACGCGCGTTAGCTTACTAAGCGGCTAATGAAAAGGTAAAGTGGAGGTAAGTTCTTCTTATCGCGGGAGCGGGTATAGTTATTTTCAGCTTAATCATCCCATTTATTTAAATTTCTACACAAAAAGTGTCAAACCCTGAGAATTTAAATGTTCTTTAGCTATTATTAAATTAATAATTTCAACCCAAAGATTATAATTATATAAATTAAACCCGGCTACTGGATATAAGTTAAATTGTCCTTCGGGCGATATAATAGATAATAGATCAGCTATTCTTTATACTTTATATAAAAAGTTTTTTCTTAATAATATATACGACCAAAACAAAATATTTTTTAATTTTGAGTAGTAATAATTTATCCCTTGAAAGAAGCCTTATTGAAAAAACAGGAAAGATTTGATTTTGGAATTAACTGAAACATTAAAAGATCCCTCACCACTTACAAAGAACCACCGCTTATCCAGATATGATCATGATGTAAAGGTGTTAAACTTGGATTATAACTAGGTCTAATTAAATAAGGTATTTAAGTATCGGATGAGAAACCGGAAATTAAATAATAGAATAACCTGTAATTCAGAGCTGATTTTAAACAAAAAGTTCTTTTAAACCTTCTAAAGTCAAATGACCTTTATTGCTCATAATAATAACACTCCAGAAATCAAATTCAATCATTTGTACACTTTCTAAAGGAAAATTTTAAAAATGAGGTAAAACAAAATTAATAATATCTTTTAGGCCTACTATAGAATACCTTGCTACTCTAGGAATAGTTGTAATAGTACCTACTCCGCCAAAAACAGAGCTTCTTTGAGATCACCAAGTAAACCTAGCTTTTTTATATGTAACTCTTCTATAAATATTGCTTGTACAACCCCGAAAAAGGCAGGCTCTCCTAATTTTTATTTTTAAAACTTTTGCTAATTGATAAATTAAAGCAACCCTCCGCATCTATTAAACCAGTAACAAACCAAGAATTCAATTTACCGCTTCCACTTTTACTTGAAAATTGTCTAACCCTACCTCGCTTCCACCGAGGGTTATAGGAAAAATTATATACTTTAGCAAAATTTAACATTTATCCTCACAGCTTGATATTATCTCACCGCATTGAGACCTTTAAAGGTCGTTCATACTTTCGTAAGGGGACTGACTATATCTTAATTCTACACTTATGAGAATAATCACTCAATTTATGCCCTCCCCTTTGCTTTTTACTTGTCAAAAGACCCCTTTTTTGTTTTGTTTTTTTAAGGGGTCCAAAGGGCAGCGGGAATTAAAATGGGCTGGGCTCGTTAAACCCGTGTAGACACTATTACCATTTAGTCGATGCGCTTTTATCCTTAAATTAATTAGGCGCAGCACTTGCTACGTATTTTCTAAAATTTATCAATAAGGAACTTAGTTACGCGAAGACCCATTTCACTTTCGATCATCTTAAGCCTTGTTACATCTGAATTGCTTCAATAGAAAGATGATTAATCCTTCGTACTTTAAAAGGTTACCCTTTTACTTGCTGTAGCTTAAGCTTTAGGGATTGCCCGGAATTTGATAATATTACAACATGATATCCTGTTGATCTTGGAATGAATGAATTACAGCACCAGCACCTAAGAATAATAAAGCTTTAAAGAAAGCATGATTTACTGTATGCATTAAAGCAACATTGTATTGACTAAGCTTAATTTATGTTTATATTTTATAACCTTAAAAGCGACTCAAAGACGAAAAAGTTATAGGTTATTTGTTATTTAATGATATAATTAAAAAAAGTTAGAAAGTGATATTGCCTGAGCAAGTATTTAATAATAAATATTTTTTCTATTCTATTTCTATTCTATAAACCTATTTTATAGGTTCCTTTTATAGTACTATAAATTTTATCAGATAAAAGCTCTATTACTTAATGTACTTCTTTGAAAGGTATTTTTAATATATAACCTCTATTTATATCCAAATGAGATGTTTTAATAAGATAAAAAGAAATATTAAATTTAGAAAAAATAATAGCTTTTATAATATTAACTTCAGTTAAATGAAAGTTTTTAACAGCTACTATGATTAATGATACCGCTGTGATCTCAACTCCCATATTTCATATTAACAAAATGCAAAAGCCAAAGGTGTAAATAAAGATTCTAAATTTTTAGGTCATACTTTATAATTTATATTATTAATTGAGGTAGACCCATTTGGTTATATAAAGAAGGCCATTTAAAAAAAGGCACAGTTAGGGTCTGAAATGAATATACTAGTTTTTTATTATTTCTTTTAATAATATGAATTTTGCTTAACACTAAATTTAATTGAAAACACATTTTTTTATTTATTCGGTGAATTCTTTTTTAGTTTGTTAAATAGTCATAATTGCTTGGCTACCGTGCATTCTAATTGAAGCATCTGATAACATTAAACCAAAAACTACTTGCTGAAAATATTTTGGTATATTATTAGATACTTTAATTTTTTCTTTTTTTTTACATATAAACCCTTTTTCTTTTTATTAAAGGTAAAGTCATACTAATATTTGGATCTAATAGTAATGTTCCAGTTTTACAAATATATTTATAGTAATAATTTTATATAAATATAATTAATTTAAACATTAGCGACAAAAACAAAAAATAAACATATTGTGGACTATTTCTTAATAAATAATTGCAATCAATAAATTACTTACTTCTTTCGTATAGTCTCTGAGGATTCTACTCAATTTATATTAATATACTACTAATATAAAAATTTAGTTTCCTGCTGATTGTTCATTGTTATATCCTTAAGATTTTTACATTGCAAATAATGTTAACTTTAGTGAAACTACTGCCGGTATATAAATTAGTTTAAGAAGTGTTTCCTGACTCTTATTTGGTTGTACTCAAGGCTTTAGAAGTTTCCAGCAAATAGAAAGATTTTATATAGGCCTTAGTTTGACCTATTGCCATCATCATATCAAAATATAATTATTTTCAGAACTATTTTGGACTATTTCTTCTCTTAAATTTATAAAAATTATTCTTCTTTTTTGTTTGTATTTTTTTGTTTTTGTTTTTTTTAAGCTTATATTATTATATAAAAATAAGAGTTTTACATGTAGTCTCTGAGGAACCTACTTTTGTAGGTGTATTATTAACTACAATTTGGTTTCCTGCTGATTATCCATTTATACTTGTAATTTTTACTTAATCATAAAAAAATATTAAGTATACAAGTTTTTAGAAACTTCCAGCATATAGTAAAATTTTAATAGAACATACGATGATAATTATTAATTTTTTTATTTTTATTTTAATTTTTTAGATTTTAACAATAACTTATAATTAATACCTTGTATGCTACCAAAAAAAAAGGTTTTATCTACATCCAATTTTGTCTAATATAAGCATTATTTCTATTTTCAATAGTTCCATTTTGCGTATTCCTTCAAATTCCATGAAATATTTTTTATTTTTCCAATCATAACAATAAACTTTGTTTTTATGCGCACCTAAAACAAGATATGCTTTAACTTCATTAGAAACTATTTTTTTAGAGTTTTACTGATTTTTAAGAAAACTTAACAGATTTTGATAAAATTTGACCAAATCTATAGTGATTTTCACCTTTAAATGGACTTAAAATAGCTTGATTGTTATAGGTAGAATTAATAATACTATGCCAATAATTATCTCTTATAGATAAGAATTCTTTAGAAGATAACAAATTTAACTCCGAATTATCAATTACTTATAAAACATAAAAAGAACAAAAATTTTTTTACCTTATTTATAATAAGCTGCACAAATAGCCATTTTTCTTTATATTTAAATAAATAAGAATTAGAAAGATAAATTTTATTTAATCTATTAAAGAAATTAACTGATTTACCTTCAGGATTATTTAAATTATTTTTCCATAAATAAATACCTGATTTATTCAAATATTTTTATTGAATAGTTTTTCTATTTTCAAAAAAAAAATCATTATATTTATCTAACTATTTATTATATTTTAATAATTTATCTCTAGGATCAACTAAAGAAGATTAAACTAAATTTAATTTAACTAATAAATTTTCATTTAACTAATAAATTTTCATTTACAGGGTTATTCAATTTTGTCTTGCTATTATCATTAGAAGTCAAAGAACTTGTGCTATTAGTATTCATTTTTAAATTTTATTTAAGGTTGTATTTATTTAATTTAAAATTTAATAGGAAGGCAAGATGAAAAGTTAGTGTATTAAAGTTTATAAATGTATCTATATTTTCTAAGAAAAATGTTTAAAAATAAAAATATTAATAGCTGACTATATCCTAATTGTGAATGAACTAGAATAATATAACCCTTCGAGGAATACCAGACGTTCGTTTTTACCTTCGAGGCTCATTAGGGTTTTTTACGTTTTAATCAAAGAACAATCCTGTGATAGGGTTCTTCAAAATGTTAACGATTCCCAACATTCGACTGTTTCCTTTTGGGTTATACTACCCCTTTCCCGAACCGTACGTGATAGTTTCCCATCATACGGCTCTCCAGTCAATTAAGAAAAAGACTAAATTAATTTGAGTCATGTTTTGAATGATGTTTCATATGACAATCTCTGCAGAGAGGTATCTGTTTCCTACGCCTTTTGCCCATAAGGGCATCGTTTTTACTTAACTTAGGATTTAGGTCCTTCAGTTGTCTTACGTGATGCATTTCCACTCTATATTGTGATTCGCACACGGAACATACCAAATTATCTAGCGACGCTATGGAGATACTTTCCGTATACAATGTTTTTAACAGGCCATTAGTGGTTATATTAGAGTCCGATATGATTCCAATTGCTATTTTAAAATCTCAAGGCTTTATCTTGTATACAGGGTCTACGAACGCTATGTTATCCTCCCCTTTAAGGTTTTTTGTTGAATTTATCAAAAACTTTTCTATAGAATTTTCCTAAGAGTTTAGCAGCCAGTAGTTTGGTACAAAAGGATTTGAGAGTCGTGTGGATGAAAACGCTCACCGATCCAATATTGTGCGTTAAGCTATAATAATTAATAAAACCCCTGTACACCAAGTTATATAAAGCTAGTATTTGGTATTTGGAATTATATTATCCTAATAATCTTGAAAGAGCGAGCCTGTTTTGATTAATTTGGCCTTTTCTAGTTTTTTCACTATCCTTTCTAAAAGAGCTTTTAGTCGAATCTCCTTAGCCATCCTCTAAACAAATTCTAGGCTTTTCTTTAAGCTTCGATGACGGGCTCTTAAGATTTTTGTACCCAGGAACATAGCCTTATTTTTAATCGCGTTGGTTATAAGCGTTTTTTTTACTAAGATTAAGACCAAGTTTATCCCGGAGGAACTCCTTCAATTCTTGTAATATACTCACACAATTTTCGTAAAAGCCCTTAACTTTCAGAATTCAGTCGTCTGCGTACCTCACTAGACTATCTTCTTTAAGTTGGGGTCCAATGGATCTTTAAATGGAACTGTTAATAGCTTTTTTGTCAGTAGATTTTATCTACCAGAGACTTGGCTCTGCATTTATTATTGTTATAACTTATCCAGACTGGGTTACCTTTCTTTTGGTTTTCTTGTTAAAAGATTGGGTTAATTCTTCCACAAACTTGTAAAACTCAATCATGTATATATTACAAAGAATAGGGCTGATAATAGAGCCTTGTGAAGTTTCTATTATTGAATGTTTGTATTCTTTATACTCGAAATAACCCGCTTTGAGAGCTTTAACAATAAGTCTAACAAACCGTTCGTCTTTGATTCTTCTTCTAATAAGGTTTATCAATATTTCGTGACTGAAGGAGTCGAAGCACTTAAAAATGTCTTCCTCGATGTATCACGAAGCAACACCGAACGTAGTGAAGATTTGTCTAAGGGCTGTATGACAGCTTTTATTGGACCTGAAACCGTTACTGTTAAAAAAAAATCCTGGTTCATAAATTATCTCTAGGATCATTCTCATGACCTCTTGTTCAATTTTATCCCTGGGTGGGGCCACTGTTACCGGCCTTTTCCTTTTGAGGCCTTAGGTATTATTACTCGACTACCCGGCTTGAACTTGAAAGATTCGTTCTTCAACTTATTGATTATATCTCGTATGATTTTTGAAAAAAACCCGTCTAAAGTTGTAGGAGTGACACCCGTAGTCAGGTTTCCCGGTTTACTCTTTAGATTGTGGTACGCTATTTCGTAAAACTTAGTGTTGTACATTAGCTTGTACACATCATGAACCTCATGTCTAACATTCTCTTTACATTTGTCTTTTAATCACTGCAACCTTCTAATAACGTCAGATTTAACTGTACTGGAATCCCCAGCGGTACTAGTTTAGTTACAATCTCATTGACCTGGAATCCTTCCCAATGCTACTGGACCTTTCGATCCTATACTCACTTATTTGATAACTTGTGAAGGTACTACGATTCCTCTGTTACCTTGGCCATTTCTGGCTTTAGGTAATCCCGTAGTTCTTATATTTATTCCTAAGTTTTCCTTAGATTGTCCTTTTTCTGCTTTTAAGTATTGGTTATACCCAGGAAAAAGTCGGGTCACAACGAAGTTCACAATCTCAAAACTTCATTCAACTTACCTACCCTATACCAGCCTTGGTAGTTCCCTTCAGTTAAGGATCCTTGCAGACAGACTTTAGACAGTGTAGTCTTAATCATAGAAAACGCGACTCTGGTTAATAATCAGCTCAACTGGATTTGCCTAATTAACCATTTAATCGGAAATGCTATGTTTAGTAGCGGGTTTTCCCCTTGACCTAATTCCGTTGTCGGATACATGTGTGATCAATGTATAGAGTCTTCGACTCCTTGAATAAATAAAGCACAACGGCGCACGATTGTACTGAATGCAATTATTCTTTTTAAATCATTTCCTAATAAACCACATGTACCTGCAAAAAAAGCTGTAGTAGATCCTATGATTACTATTACTAATAAAGCATCTGGACTATATTCTAATATTGGAGAACTTCTTAATAATTGGATCGAACAACAATATATAATCACTATATTTTTTTTATTAATAGTCTAGATTATATATCTTGAGCTTCCACCGAACCGTACAAGACAGTTACCTGTCATACGGCTCTCCAACTCTACTTGGTTTCATAGAATTATTAATTAAAGCACCTCTAAGGATCTCTAAGTAATGTATTTTACATAAAGGACTTTCTATAGCAAGACTTATACTTATCTAACTTAGATTTAGAATCATCTATATCTTTTAATGGTCTAATATAATGCATTTCTACATTATAAAAAGAACCACATACAGCACAAGGAGCACCTTGACTAGACATAGTTTTAGCCATTCTTCAACTCATTAGAGCTAAAGGGTATTAAACTTTCTTGAATTTCATAATGTTATAAAATTTTATTTAGATCAGTTTCCTTTTCTAAAATTTAAAAATATTAAGGTTTTCAATCTGGTTTAAAGACCTTTTATTACCAGTAGGCTTAGAAATCTTATGATATTTATCAAAATTTATTCCTTTTAGTTTTTTCTTATTTAATGGAATATCTTTTTCATCTAAACCTACTACTGATTTAGCTCTTATACCAATTGGTTTACTAAGATCATGACCTCCTATTTTAAATACTGAAGCAACAGTAGGTAATTTAAATTTAGCAGCATATAATTTAGCAACTGAGCATCTTAATATATAAGCAACTCTTGCAACTGCTCTTTTTCTATTACCTGCGATTTTTCATCCTTCACTTAAACCTCTTAATATAAAATTAATTTTATCATTAATTTCAGATTGAGGTAATCTTAAAAATTTAAAGATTGGAAGAGGAAAACCACTTTTATCACAAAAATTAGCATCTGCTAAACTAGAAATAACTTTTTCCATATTAACATCTAATGTGGGAATTGTCATTTTTCTGTTTAAAATTTTACCATTATATCTCTGTTTAATAAATAGTTGCCTTCTACTAAATTTATATCCAAGAAAAGGGATTTCTTTTGATATATGTGTAATCTTAGTTTTATCTAAATTTAAGGATATATTTAAATTATCTTTTAAAAATACATTAATTTTATCTCTAATTTCCACAGCCATAGATCTTGGACCTAAAACACCAACTAAGAAATCATCAGCATATCTAACAAATTTACAATTTCTGTCATTAATATCATTTTGTATTCTAGTTGGTATTCTTAATATGTCACTGTCACTATAATAGTGACTTTTTAATCCTTGTCTGAATAATTTTAAGGCCAAAGGATTATGTTTTCTATTATTAGATTTAACTGATCCTTTATATTCTATTGACAATTTTTCTAAAAATAAATCTAACTCATGTAGATATATATTAGATAATAGAGGACTTAGTATTCCACCTTGTGGAGTTCCTATTTCAGGAATATAAACTGTTTTATCAGTATTAAATACTTTAGCTTTAAAGCCAGTTTTGAATAAATTTAAAATAAGAGGATCTTTAATTCTTTTTTTAATAAGATTCATTAAAATGACATGATCAATAGTATCAAAATAACTCTTAATATCACCTTCAATAAATCAAACTGAGTCTTTCATTCTTGTTTTAAGTTCCCTTAATGCAGTATGACAACCTCTATTGATTCTAAAACCATGTGAATGATGACTAAATGTAATCTCAAATATTGGTTCCATGATAGTTCTTAATACTTCTTGTACTAATCTATCATTTATTGATGGAATACCTAAAGGTCTTATTTCTTCTTGTTTACCAGCTTTTGGAATCATAATTTTTTTAACTCCTATTCAATTATATTTTTTCTTTAAAACTGCTGTTTGAACTTCTAGAATTTTATTTTTCGTAAGTGAATCAATGATGAATCCATCTGGACCTGGTGTTTTAGATCCTTTATTTTGTGTTAATTTTAAATAAGCAGCAAATCAAATAGAATCTAATTTTAAAAGACCTTTCAAATCATTAAATATCTTAGTAGGATTTTTATTATTAACAAACCAATGTTTAGCTAGAATTTCAAAACCTTTTGGAATTACTTCAGGTTGTTTCTGCACAGAAACCAGTTTTTTAGTTCTGCTTCTAGTAGAATATGACCTAAATTGATTATAATTTATACAATTTAAGTATTTAGGTTCCTTTCATAACCTCAAAGGATTATGTACTACGAACCCTCTGCCAAGTATAGGATATTTATCATTTTGATCAACATTTTGATACCCAGAATTATTATAATTATGAGAATCATTATGAAAAATATTTTTATGATATTGATCGTTATACTCTTCTCCGGTAACATTATCGACTCTTAAATTGATAGGTAAGGAGTTTCTTTTGTTATCTGTCCTTAATGAGTTAAGTAATGTTCCACTTATGAAATTATCCTTGAAGTATTTATTAACCTTCAGGCAAATGAAAATAATATGTAGAAGTTGCATCCTTATTATAGTCGTATTAAACTCAAAATAACTTGAAATTTGGTAATTCAACCTCATCCTTACAGATCCGATGACTTCGAAACATTTCTTTATCCAAATAAAATAGTTTATCGTCAACTAATGATTTCATTGTTCCTTTTAACACATGCTCTGGTCCCTCTCATCTCACGATAATAAGGTAAGTGTTATAGTCTTTAACTCATTTCATTGAGTTATTTATTAAATAATAGAATAATTTTAATAATAATTCCGATAATATCCTTACGGACGCCCATAAATATATACCAGCTGTTACTAGTGTAGCTGCATGTAATAATGCACTTACTGGTGTAGGCAAAAAAAGTTAATAATTAAACAAAAGATATTTTTAATTATCCTGTAAATTTTACAGCAATAATTTTTATTATTGATCGGACTATATTATCTCTATAAAATAGAGTATCACGTTTAGTCTCTGAGGATCGTACTTTTATTTTTTATAAAATTTGGTTTCCTGCTGATTGTTCATTGTAATATATTTAAGATTGTCACTTTTTAATAAATATTAATTAGCTATATTAAATAGTACTTAAATCTTTAGCATGTTCCAGCATATAGTGATATTTAAGGAGGCCCCTACTTTTACTTAAAATTATTATTGTAACGCAAGTAGTTTTTTTATTTTTAATAATATTTATAAACCTAATTTGTAATACATTGAAGGAATAAAGTATGATTTAACTAATGATAATAACTTATCACGCGATTCACTACTAATTCGAAGTCTAAAAGCTACATCTACATTACCACCAGAAGTCTTACGATTTTGGATTGTAATTGCTAAATCAAATTTAAATTTTAATACCTTTTTTAAAAGTTCTACTTCAGCTAAAAAACAAAATTATGTACATAATGATATACCACTACCCTGCTTAAACCATATTCCATGATTCAATAACCTAAACCTATAGGAATTAACAATTCCCCTATGTTAAGTGAAACTTTTTTTATAAATCCTTTTTTGGTATCAGACCAAATATACCATTGAGAGTGTAATAAAGTAAATGAAGGCAAAGCCCTAGATTTAAAATTAAATTGAGTTACAGGTAACCCTTTTTTAGAATTAGGGTAAGGAGTAGGAACAGTATTGGAGCAAATAGTATAATAAATATTTTGCCATAAATGATAAATATATTCTTTATTTTTTAAAGTTATAGAAAAATTAGCCTTAGCAGTTGGTTTAGGTTTACCATCTGGTCCTTTCTTATTTATTTGTAAAGACCCGTCACCTAACAGATTACCGACTAAAGGATCCATAACTTCTTTGGGTAATTGAATAATAGGCTGATTTAGCAGCTCTTCTTTATTAGGTGCTCTAAACCTACCTTTACTATTTTTTAAATTATAAGCAAAAACTATTGAAATAATTAAACTACTGTAAATAGATTTTATCTAAATCAACGCTTAAATTATATAAATTTGGCATAAAAATTAAAAATAAGATAACAAGGAAGTAATATATTTCTTGCTGCACTAACGCAAGTAAATTTGAAGCCAATTTAATACTCTTCTACCATGTAGAGTAAATATCTATTAAATTAAGATATGTTTAGGTATTCCGCAGAACTCTATTTAGGTATAAGCTGAGTATATAACGCCTCGTTTCCTCGGCTTTTAGAGTACACCTTACATCATGCTTCTATCCTCTCCTAGTATTCAAGAGTTATTCGAAGCGAGCATTTATTTTACCTTTTCTTTGCTCTAGCTTTTAAAGCTTTTCAGCAAATGCTAGGAAGTCCTTCCGCTGCCAGCTGGCACAGTCCCAGCTGTCGCTTGCCCCTTATGGGGGGCGCGGAGAAACATAAAAATCAGTGTTGCTTAAAGCATGACGAGTAACCTTCTACTCGTTGCTCTTTTCCACATAATACTAAATAAGTATCAGAGGTAGTTTAGATCCGCGAACGGCGATTTCCAGTTTTCCAGAATCCATAATTTTGTTACTATACCCAAGTAATTAGCTTGGCCATCACCCTTAACCTTTTAGAATAGTGACTTAGTAATTATGGCTTTACGCTTTACCCGGAGTTTGATTACTTTAGAGACATAAAACTTGCTTAAGGTTTATTTCACTCCATACTTCCAGGTAACCAAGAATGTAATGGTATATTAGCACTCTTAGCTAAAGCACCTCCTAATAATAATAAACAAATTATACTAATAGCTAATTCATTCATATATGGTACTAAAGTAAAGATTTGTGAATAATTGAAAGTTCCAAATAAAGCAAAAATTGCAAAGAATCCTATACTCATTAACATATCCATGGCGATCAAATTTATCATGCAATTAAATATTTTTCTATTTTAAGCTCCGCTAGCGCTAGACCTCTGAAAGCTTATTCTCTTGCTTAGAAAGAGTTAATTTATTTTCTTTTTGTGTTCATTCTATCTTTGATTAATAGAATTTCAGCTAATCCTTCATTGGTTAGATGTTTACCTTTACCTAAAAAAGCAGCAACTTTACAAAAATCTTGATATTCCAACTTTTTTATTCCTTTAATTGGGTAGGTTTTAAACATTGGAATAATTATATTTAGGTTATCTGCAAATTTAGAAACAGTGAAATCAAAAGCATTTTTACCGTGAGAGTAAACAGCTCCACAATTCACAAATTTAGCGACTAACTCTAATAATTCTTTGTCTCTCTTATTTTGTGTAAGTTTAAACATTAATTGAATAGTATAACCAATTTTAGTTCTATTCGATTTCAAAATACTCACAAAAAAACAACCTTCAGCGGTGACAAAGCCTGCAATTCAATTCGGATCTGGAATTTTACTCAAATTAATTACAGGCCGAGCAACAGGTTTATAATTAGGAAATTTAGATTTCTGAAGATTAGATAAACCTAAATTTATTGAAGCTCTAAGATTAATTATTTGCAGTAAACCTTCTTCAGTTAAGTGCATTTTATTATTTATTAGTTTAACAATTCTAGTAAATAATATAAAATCAGCAGCTTTTTGAGATAGTAAGGGATAGTTTGAAAAATGTGGTATTATGCAATTTGTTAAATTTTGAAGAGAATTTACTCTAAAACTAGCTTCATTTTTATAGTTTTTTATTACGATGATCCCACAACCAAAAAATTCTTTCAATTCTAACAATAAGTTTATATCTTTAGAATTTAGAGATATTTGAAAGCTCGGTTTTACAGCTCAAACTAATCTTCCTTTAATTCTATTATCTTTATAAATTGTAATACCAAAAGATCCTTCACCATCTGCAAATCCTGTCACGAACCAAGGATTAAGCTTAGGTTGCTGCGCTAATAAAGTAGAAAAATTTCTTTGTTTATTTAATTGTTTAGAAAGGATTTTGACTTGAGAACGACTTTCGCCGCCCATTAGAGTACACCTTAAGCTTCTAGCCATTTTAGCTAAAAACCAACTACCGTCTACTCGTTGCTCTTTTACAGTATTAGTTAATACTGACTTAGATCCGCGATAACCCATTTCGTTTTCACTCATCTTATGACTTGTTACCATACCCAGATAATTATTCTGGCCACTTACTATTTTTCAACAGTAGCTTGGTATCAAAAGCTTTAGGATGTCCCCGGAGTTTGATAGTTTAAGGCACAAATTTGAAATCCAACTTCAAAAAGCACCTCCTCTATTCATAGTAAAGGCTAATATTGCTGCTTTATTAGCTTGTATTCTTGTGAAATAGTAATTAATTAGTAAATATGATACTACTCCTATACATTCCCAACCTACAAACATTACAAAATAGTTACCTCCACATATTAATATTAACATACCACCTGTAAAGGCTGATAAATATGAGAAGAATCTCTGATTGTGCTTGGCTATCAAATTTATCCTGCAATTTAATTTAAGTAAAACTTCTACCTTTGTTCATACCTGATTTTAAAAATCGGATTAAATTCAATCCTTTTACTGTAAGATGTGATCCATCTTTAATTAGTTTAGCTATTTTACACCAATTCTTATATTCTAATAATTTTACACCTAATAATGGATTTTGTTTCAAAAAAAGGAATAATTGTGATATAAATATCTGAATAGTTAAATATTGTTAAGCTAATAGCTGATTGTTTTGGATATTTGTAAACATAACCTGAAAATAAGTATTTAATTAAATATTCCATTATTATTCTATCTTTTTCTTGTTAGGTTATTTTAATTATTAATTGAACTCGATATCCTAATTTATTTTTTTTTTGCTTTAGGAATATTTACATCAAAACACCCATCACCTGTAACAAAACAGGATATTCAATTAGGATCTGTAATACCTATAAATATAATTTCTGGTCTATTAATAGGGGTATTATTATGAAAATCTTTTTTTATTGAGATAAACCTCAATTAATTGATGATCTTATATTAATACCGCCAGTGTTGTAACCCTTCGATAGAAAGATGAGCTTTATTGTTCATAAGTTTTATGACTTCTTTAAACAAAGCCTGCTTTTGTTAATAATGAATATTGTTCAAATTGACTAATTAAATTTAACATATTTTTTATAGAAGAAACTGAATAATTTACTAAGTTTCGAGTTGGTTATTTATATAATGCACCCCTAAATATTTTTGTAGTTGTAATAATAAAGATATATCAATTTTACCTAGTCCTAACCTAAATATAGGTTCAACTTGCCAACCTAAAGTTCGTTTAATATTTCTTATTATTATAATAGAAAATGAACCTTCAGCATCTAGTAACCCACTCAATTGATGACCAAGGGTTTACATTGGAAGGTGAATTAGAGGTAGAAAAAATTCTAGCATTAAATTGTTTAGAAGGGATTTTGACGTGAGAACGACTTTCGCCGCCCATTAGAGTATACCTTAATTGCAGACTATTATTTTTGTAGCTTGCAATAACTACCTTCTACTCGTTGCTCTTTTACAGAAATTAAGTTTTTTTCTGATTTAGATCCGCGATAGCCCATTTCAGTTTCCATCATTTTATGTATTTTTACCTTACCCAGGGAATTATTCTGGCCACTTACCCAAATTAAAGGATAGTTTGGTATCATAAGCTTTAGGGTGTCCCCGGAGTTTGATAGTTTTTCCCACAGTAGCAATTTCCCGTAATGCATTGCAGGATCGGCAGCTAAATAACTTATACTATAAATATGGATTAAAGTTGAACAATATATAACTGCTAAACCTAAGGATACTGTTAATTGATCAAAATAGAATTCCCAAGATATATTTAAGATTTCTGAGTCTAACCATGTACCTATATTAATATATACAGGTGAACCACATAAACCTACTTCATAGAAAGCTATAGTTATTAATAGTGAACTAATTATTAAACTTCCACAGGTTACTATATGTGATCCTGTTACTCCTACTTTTCTTCCTAATAATCCTGAAACTAATGATCCTAATATTGGTAATACTATAATACTTAAATACATCTTTTATTGTACTCTTAATGAGATTGTACCTCTTAATCTATAGTATGCAACTAAAATACTTAAACCTATAACAGATTCTGCACCTGCTATTGATATTATATATATACTAAATGTTTGACCTACATTATCATCAAAACCATATGAACTAATTAATACCAATAAAGTTACTGATAATAACATTATCTCTATGGCTATGATCATCAGTATTATATTTTTTCTATTTAATATAAAACCTAATATTCCTATTAAAAATAATAAAATTGATAAATTCATTTTTTTGAAGTTTTTTACATTCTTGTCTACATTTAATAATTGCTTTTTATGTTTTTTTTAAAACCTTATATTTACTTTTTAATTTTTTAATACTTGGCTTTAGATTACAAATTAATAATTCTATAATATTCATTTATTGAAATTTTTTTATCTGGCTTATTTTTTTATTAAGCTTTAGAAAATTTGCCATAGCTACAGCTTAGGCTGCAACAATCTATTATTTATGAAAAATAGTTAACTACTTAAATTGAATTCAAAGGTTGATCTACTTATTTAGTTATAAATATTAAAATAGCATCCATCAATTCAATTCACTATGCAAGTATTTTTTTTTGCCTAAATTTTTTAAAAAAACAAATAAACAAACAAATAAACAAACAATAAATTATTAATTTGTATCTTGGAGAAAGATAGAATCGAACTATCATTTTTGTAGTGCAAGTACAACTGATTACCATTATCGGATTTCCCCTATTTTTTTTTATTAAATTTCTTATTTATTTATAATTTAGTTTTCTATAATACATAATTCTTTTAAAGAGTGTTTTTTTTGTTTTATTCTTTTTAGATTGCCTCACCAAAACCAGACTGACTTTTTGCTTACCTGTTAATAGGAATATTGGCACGCTTCCTGACCCTGAGCTTCAACTAATGTATAAATATGTTGATGATTAGCATTGATTGCATTTCAACAGGATAAAAAGGTAAAATTAAAATTTTTCTTAAAAACAAATATAAAATCTCTTGCTGTTACCCTCACCACAAAAATGTGTCTTAAAATTAATTAAAATAGCTTAGATTAGCTTAGATTAACAAAATAGTGGGTTTATTCTTGATCGCAATAAAAATATTAATAATTAATATAAACTTACAATTGAAAGCTAATAATATTAAACTATATTAAATCACAATTTTGTTGGTTAAGGCTTAAGGCTGTTATTTTTTTTTAAGCTAAAGTAAAATTTAATTAAACACAAAATCAGGCAACAAATTTGAAAAGCAAAAATATTTTTTTTAATTTTAATTTTTATATACTATTTTTTTTGACTAAATTTTTGATATTTATTTATTCTAGCTTTTAGCAGAAAACAAAAACAGCTAAGCTAAAATTTAAATGAATTAAACTATTTGTGCTATCCTATTTAATTATATAATATATTAGCAGGCAAGTGTTATATTTAAAAATATTATTATTTTAGATTAAGTATTTCCCCAGAAGTAAACACAAACAAATAGTAGGGTCGAACACCCGTACCGTTACTAATTTCTTAGCTGGCAACGATTGCCCTCCCACCGAACCGTACGTGCAACTTTAACTGCATACGGCTCCCCACGTATGATTACGAATTTACCATATTATTCAAGGTATTTTAAACTCAATCCATCGTATTTTTTTTTTATGGATTTTTGTCTGACACACTCTACATACCGAAATTTATTGACGGTTTAATGTAAACATGAGTTGTGTAAACCCTTTAATATGTTTACCGGATTTTATGACTTGTCTTACTTGATTGCATTTCTATATTTTCTTTAGATTCACATACCTTACAACTGTCTCAAAAGTTAGTTTTAGTTTTCAACTTCCAGTTAACTGCATCAAAGGGACGGATGTTGTCTATTACTCTATTTCATTCCAATTTTTGTTTTAAATTTTCTTCTGAGTAAAACTTCAATTTGGGTTTCTCTAGAGTTTCAAGGTCATATCCGAACTTTTGAAATACCTTTTTTCTGGAAGACAAATTCAGTTTTCTTGCCAGCGTTTTAGCACAAGAATTCCTCAAAATGTAATTAATGATAAAATGGAAAATCGCAACATTATTCACATTTCTGTAGTAGTTGTAGAATCCCCTAGATAGCCAATTATACCTACTCAAGATTCCATGGTGATCAAGGAAAATCCAGGATTTCATAGCCTTTGGTATGTATTTTATTTTTGAGTCTTTTCTTTCTTCTACAAAACCTAACTCCATTAATTTGTGGATTATTTTAGAAAAAGGGGCTAGTATTTCTATAACATTCTGTCCTATTTTAGGAATAACCTTTCTTCTGGTTTCTTTAAAGATGGTTACAACTTTGTTGTTTTCTTTTGGTTTGTTGATTCTGATATAAAATCCAAGAAATGTAGCTTTATCACTGAAGAGATCCGTAATCTTGGTTTTCTCTTCACTCAATTCTACTTTTAGTCTTTTTACTAGAAATTCCGCTGCTTTAACTTTAATCATTTCAGTAAGTTCGCGACTACCGTAAACTCCAATAATTCAGTCGTCTGCATATCTAACATATCTGACTCTGTTCCCATTTGGGTGTCTTGCAGGCATATTGCTACGTTCCTTTATCAAAGCTTCAATTTCATTAGTTATCTCATGAGGCACTTTTTTTTTTGAGTATTTATCTCTCAGGTACTGTATTCGTCTCGTAATCTTATCATGTGCTGGGTTTCTCTTAGTAATATCTTTAATAGTGCTACCATATTCAGATATTATTCCTTCCATGTACTCATCGAATTCATGTAAGTATATGTTCGATAGAATAGGGCTCAGAATGCCTCCTTGTGGGGTAACCATAAGAAAGTCTCACTTAATCCCCTCTTCGACATAACCCGCTCTGATTAGTTTTCAGACTAAATCGATAAATCTTTGGTCTTTTATCCTTTTTTCAAGGTGTTCAATTAGGATTTTGTGGTCAAAGTTATCAAAAAACCCTTTTATGTCTCCTTCAATTACTCAGTTTGTATCCTTTCATCTATTCACTGTAGCAAGCGCCGTGTGACAACCTCGGTTCGGTCTGAATCCATGACTCGAAGGTAAGAATTGTTGTTCATAAATTAATTCTAGTAATATTGCCATTGCCTTTTGTATGACCTTGTCGACTGGAGATGGAATTCCTAAAGCTCTAACTTTTCCATTTGCCTTTTTTATTAACTCTCTTCGGACTGGTTTGAATTTAAACTTTTCGCTACGTAACTCCTCAGTCAAATGTTTTAGTACTTCAGGAGAAAATTCATCAAGAGTGGTGTCATCCGCTCCGTAAGTCAAATTTCCAGTTTTAGATTTGATGCTATGATAAGCTGCTAATAGCAGTTTTTCAGAAGATATCAAGTTGTACAATCCGGTGTACTTTCCACTAAGTACTTTCATTTCCGACAGCAATTCCGTACCGTTTAAAACTTTTGCTTTAACAGCAGCGGTAGTTGTCGAATACATACGCTGTCCCACTTTAGTTCAAGAATGGCTTCCTTTTCTTAAACCTAATATTGGGACTCCGTCTCCATAGGAATTACTTCCCTTAGGTGATCCCACAGTTGATTCTATTCCGGCATTTTCTGTTTTAGGTCCATATCCATAATTACGTTCAATCTCCGCAGTTATAACGTTAACACTTTTGTTTAACCTTATAGAAATTGCATATGTGACACATAAAGGGTTCTGGAGCGCCCAACTAAATATAGTGGAGAGACCTTGACAGATTTTTCTCGCAACACACCTTATGATTTTATTCACGTTTATTGCTTTTACGACATGCTGCGTTCCCTTATCCCTTTCGGTTATAGGTAAGTCGTATGAATTACAAGGTATAACTGCAACCTTGGTGTCTATCCCTTCATAAGCAACCCTCAGAGCTATGAGAATTAACACTGCTACGATTGGCATTACACTACCAAAATATATCCACAATGGCGCACAAAATAGCCACACAACATCAACCATATGTTGGGTCACTAGCCTATACCACTTTATTGATATAAGAAAGTTCCCACCGAACTGTACGTGCAACTTTAACTGCATACAGCTCTCCACGAAAAAGCATTTAAATTCCTATTTTATATTTGTACGTTAGTTTTGTTTGCTTGATAAGTCAGATAGTTTCAAGCTATTATACAAACCTTTGTTTGTTTGGATGGATAAGTGGCATTTTTTACAGACTGGAATTTGTTTTTTTTGTTCAGTGCCGACATTATTGCTTTCAAGTTATTAGATTTTGGACCCTTTCTTATGTGTTTTAAATAATGCATCTCTACTTGATTTGTGTCTTCACAAATTATACATTCTTTCTGCAATGCTATGTGACTCCTAATTTTGAAATTTAATGCTTTTAAATAATCTGGTTCACATATGTTTTGGTCATTAAATGACCTAGTTCTTGTAAAAGTTGAAGGTATATGTAGAGATGTGGATTCTTTCCCATCTTTAAATGATAATAGAGGGCCAAATTTCTTGAATACTTGAGCCCTAGAGTTAAGATTAAATTTTCTAGCCAACGTTTTTGCGCACGAAGGTCTTAAGAATAATTTGATTAAAGAGTTCATACTATATCTATTGTCCACAAATGAATAATAGTTTAATAAACCTCTAATCACGGCATTATATCTCATAATTATTTCTTTATGATCTAGAAATACTCATTTACCAATATATGATGCCTCACCATATAATTTCTTATCTGGATTATAATTCTTTATAAACCCTTTTTGTGCAAGTTTCTTTAATATATCCAACATTGGCGCCCTGAAACCAATTCTAGTCTGTGCTGTACGTAATTTATAACTAAAACTCTTACCAGTTTGTAGAGTAACTTTTTTCTTTATTACTTTTTTTCTAGTTAAGTCTTTACTACTGGCACTTCCTGATGCTGTAAATATATCTGTTCCCAAGAATCTTGCCTTTTCGGTTTTTAAATGAGTAATTTTTGTTTTTTCCTCTGACAATTCTAGGTCTAACTCTGTTTTTAGATAAGATTTTATCTGATTCTTTAACTTAATTGCTAACTGTTTATCCCCTATTACGCCTATTATTCAATCATCTGCATATCTTATATATGTAACTCTAGTTTCTATACGTACCGTTGACGGCATCTTTTTCAATGTTTTCTTCACTTCTAAGGCTTCTTTTAAGAAAGTTTTATCTTCTGTTTTCTTATATTTTCTTAATGCATCTTCTAAAGCGTAATAGACTTTCCGATACTTGGGACAATTTTTTGAAATAGGAAGTTTAGTATTTTCTTTAATCAGCTTATCTACGAATGTATCTAGTTTATCTAAATATATGTTAGACAATATTGTAGAAACTACCCCTCCTTGTGGTACACCAGTATTGTCGTTATGTATTATACTGTCTTTTAAGTAACCAGCGTTACAGAATTTTCAAAATAGATCAATAAATCTTTTATCCTCTATGGATTCTGATAAGATATGCGCTAATTTATGTTTATTAATACTATCAAAGTAACTTGCGATGTCTCCTTCGATAGCTCAGGTTGTTCCCGATCATTTTCCGATTTCTTTCAAAGCCGTATGACAACTTCTTTGAGGTCTAAAACCATGACTACTATTTTGGAATTTTGGTTCATATATAGCATTTAATAACATATACATAGCTTGTTGAACTATTTTGTCTATCGGAGATGCTACGGAGATTCGTCTCATCTTACCATTAGCTTTAGGTATTTCTACTCTTCTTGAAGGCTTGAATTTATACGTACAGTCTTTTATTGATTCCGACAATTTTTCTATACATTTTTCGGATATTCCATCCAACGTCTCTGAATCTACACCCGGTGTTATGTTACCAGGTTTTGATTTTATAGTATAATATGCTTCGGTTAGTAAACGTATGTCATACATACTTGTATATAAATTAGTAAACTTGTTATTATCAAGTTTTATTAAGTTTAACTTCGAACTATTGCGATCACTAGGACTGGCACTAGTCGTTGTTAAGTTTCTTCGCTGTTCCACTTTTCTAATAGTAGTATTACTAGTATTAAATACTATTGGAACTCCGTCACCATAGGCACGTACACTATGTACTATACCCTTAGGCAATCCCGTATTTCTCTGTTTAACGTCATAATTACCCTTAGATTCCCCACAATTAGCCCTGGTTGGGTATTTCATAATTGTTGTAGTTTCAGGACTGAACTGACAAATCATTTCTGAAACAATTAATATACTTTTCGTTGATCTGAGTATATGATGATACTTTGACATCTGATTGTGTAATAACGTAATCGTAGGTAATGTACTTTGCGAAAGATCATAAAATATAGATCTTATCTCGTCATTCGCTTCATCGACATGCTCTGTTTTCTCCACCATTTCTAGCTTTGATGAGTCGATTAGTTTACAGAATATAACTACAATTCTGACTTGTTTCTTCAAGTGGGCGTTAATTAAGCCAAACGGCGCACGCCAATATAAGATACTAGCTTCAAAATTAAAATGGTGTTTTGTTGTACTATGGTAGTTAATTATTCTTGTTAATGCTACAGCAATAAAGATTGTTCCTACAATTACATGTACAATTTTGTTAGCGTAATAACTCTTTATTTATTACTTCAGTAATTTACATTACTGTTCAGACTATGTCATCAATACTATTAATTATTCGTACCTTCTATGTTTTGTGATTTATTACTTTTTCGTAAAACGTATTATCTTATACCCTTAATGGGATACAACGCAAAAACATTAATAAGAACATATTAGTATTGTAGGGCATTCGTGGCAGGATTATTGTAAATATAATACTCACCTACTAGTCGTTGAACCTTCATATATTTTTATGAATATATATTAATATATGCTTGGCTACAAATTATCCTAAAAAAATAAATTTAAGGAACTTCTTGTAATTAACCCTATTTTCTAAAAAAATATATAGTTATTAAAAATATTTTACCGTGCGAGATAAAAACACCACCTATTCAATTGCAATTGACACTTGCATGCCAACTATCTTTTTATAAAAATGTTAGGGCTCGGTTTTTCTTCTTTCTTCTTTCTTTAATATAAGCCCCTGGTTACTTACCTAAATTAAGATTTTAAAAAAAAATAAATTTATAATTTTTATATTTCTCTCCAGTTAATAAACTGTTCTTAATTTTAGCTCTGTTTAATGGCGGTTAAAACTCTACTCTACTACACTCTAAAATACTAGGAAAATTAATTTTTTTATTATTACTAAGTCTAGTATCAATATAAATTATTGTTTAGACCTTATGAAACTAATTTATTGGTTCCTCTAATATATCTTATACCTTCTGTAAGAAGTAGGTGGCATTTCATATGAAGGGTTGATTAAAAAAAAAAAAAAAAAAAACAAAAAAAACAAAAAAAACAAAAAGATTATTTTTTATATTATCTAGTTTTTGATTTCGCGATTCCATTTTCAGGCTGACATTAATTCCAATTCCTTGCCTTGTATTCAGTTAAGT
>Ga0153952_1000061_pt1 | contig 25770 bp, 29 predicted proteins | sample TSNJ036MetaG_FD_104746 | JGI IMG/M metagenome (GOLD analysis project Ga0153952, IMG submission 104746) | Attine ant fungus gardens microbial communities from New Jersey, USA - TSNJ036 MetaG | ecosystem: Host-associated > Fungi > Mycelium > Unclassified | place: USA: New Jersey, Wharton State... | reverse complement strand
TGCCAGGATCCTTTATTTGAACAAGAAAAGAGTGCTCCTGAGTAGAAGACTAGGGTTAACCGTCGCGAGTTGTAGCATCTTGCTTGCACCTTGTCAGAATATATGTCTATGCATAAGTAATGAATTAATGAGACTCGGACCCCACTTACCTCACCTAATGCGGTAGACAACTGGGGTTAGATTACAATGATTTCGTGTATAGCTTCGTAGGTCAATGACGATGTCTCAGACATGACGTTCAATAAAAATGATACCTTGCTCACATTATGCACCGTCACGGCGAAAGTCCAACTTGGAGTTTGTTTATATTTGCATTGTGATGGACTAGTCCAAGACTACTTATTCTGAGTAAGTATGAACTCCGTATACAGTCGACTCTGTAATAACCCACCGTAGCTAGGAGAAGGCCTTGGTTCTTAGTATGGGTCCTGAGAGAGATGTAGACAAAATCAGCTTGAGAGATGGGAAGGCTATGAGTTCTGACAGAGTGTGGGTTATCATAGAGCTGACTGTAGACACAGACTTTCAAAATGAAGGTGGATTGTGCAGAGAAGTATTGGTGAAGCAGTCAGACAGCAATCAAATAATGCGATCGAGAAAGACACAAGTTCTACGATTCTAAATAGATGAAGAACAACTGTTCGAGTGTAGGAGTTGACAGATAAGCACACTTCATCGTGCCCAGCAAGCCTCGATTCGCAAGATAAATTCTTATATTGGGAGTTGGTAATCCCCAACAGGCGCAAGAATTTCTGGCCTTCCTACAGTCATCCACAAGTCACGAGGCAATCAGATGAGTTCTCATCCTTGTTGCAGGGATACCCCGCTTGAAGTGTTAATATATGGATAGTTTATGCTCGCAGCACATTCTTCCCTCACACCTCGTCAATCAAATGGCTTTCCCCAACGACAGCGTCGACAGTGTCACTCATACTTCCGGAATTTATATTTTTGGTGCCGATTTACACTTGTGTGTTAGTACTTTATTTTACCTCTAAATCACTCATCGCTCATAGTAGCCTTCTGGCAGGTTGGGGGAGTACCGTTCTGCGTTCATTCATACTTTCTCGAACGCAATTCTCGGTACTGGAAGAGGAGACTCTCCGATGCCCGATTCCCTAGGGCGTCTGGGTCAGAACCAGCAAACCCTGTAATTGTAGACGAAGATCCAGATGATTTCGCACATTTCCTTTGGGTTTTCTACAATCCGTAAGCTGCCTTTTTCCGTGTTCATCAGTCTGACATTCATTTGAGCAACAGACAATACAGTATATATGAGGCAAGTTGTAGTAAATGGCTGGCTATCTTACGTTTAGCCACAAAATGGGAATGCACGGATATCCGAGATTTTGCTCTTTCGTACTTGAAGAAAATTCCGATGGATCCTTGGCAGAGGATTGCAATATTCCAAAAATATGATGTACCCTTCGTCGATCAACTCCCGGTCCTTGTGGAGCTAGCCTCATTTGACGATCTCACTAAAAAGTCAGAGATCAGTGAAGCAACGTTTACCCGTCTTGAGAGAGCACATGCGAGGTTTCTAGAGATAGCTGTGTCACGGGGATCATCGCCTGATACTATCTGCGAAACGTTAAGCTACGAAGAGCGATCTGCGATCATAGCTCAAGAGTTTGGCTTTGTTCCTGGGCCATTTGAACCAGAATCGGTAATGTCCTTGCAAGTTAAACGGGATCTGCCTTCGGCTAACTAGAACTCTGCCATTGTAGATCAACGTGGAATCCGATACAGAGGCGCCTCATTCAAATTATAATCCAGTCCTGACCACTGTAAACAAGAGAAGGAGGGCAGGTGAAATCCCGAATGCCTCTGAAGCGATAAGCGACTGGGAGATGATCCCAGCAAGTGGAGCCTCGGCTCCCACTGAAAATTACATCCGATTTCCCATCATGGTCCATGATTTTGTCGTACCTTACTGTCTCGCCATCTCGTTGATATGTGCACTGATTGCTTGATACCCACCCATTTCTTTTGCTGATGTACTTTTTCCAAGTCAATTGAAATTCTTGAAGTTCAGTGTCTGCTACCGGACCAATGTTGTCTCGTTGACATACGGCATACGACGTGTCATGACCGTGTCATGGCTTGTATAATTACTTCTATCTTTCAATATCAACCTAGTCACTTCCCTACGATGTTAATATAACAAGTCCATTTCCTGTCGTCAAAAACTCAACATGTTATTGTTTAATCCTATCAGACAGGTGATGACCGTCCTGCTCCGCATATACATAGAAGAGTAACAAGAGCCCACATGTCCTGACCCACAGTTGACTCCCAGCAGTGTCATGATTTGCATCCAACAACGTATTTAGACCGAGGTGATGGAAGTGCTCCTCTACATCACATATAAGGTTTGGGGGTCCGTTTGCAGCGAAAGGGAAATAAATAATAATAGAGAGCTCAGATTTATTTTCATCTGAAGACTGAACCAAATACCCGGGCTGCGTCTAAATTCAGAGTTCAAATCCTTTGAGATGTCCTTCCTCTTTCAACGCGTCTCACGCCTTCCATCCTTTCCTTCAAAGAATTGTGCTTGTCTTCGAGGCCGCGTGAACTCAAAACGTCTCCACTCGTCCGATTCAAACAATTCTGCAGGGAGAGAGTACAATGAACGCCTTGTACCTCCTATTTATGTCAAAACACCTCCCGCATGGGTCCGCTATGCCTGGCCAATCGTCATTGCTAATGCTTTAATCATGTTTGTCCAGTTACCCGATGATACTAAGGACAATTGAGCTGACAGGTTTCTACAGGGGCTCGGCGATTGAAATAACTTGGAACCACTGGTCGACGCTCGTCAAGGACCTGGAAGAAATTGGCGAGAAAAATCAAGCAGCTGCCATTGCCGCTGAATCATCAGAAGCCAAGCAGCCAGAAGAGACCAAGGAAACATATCACTGGGAGCAACGGCCTACATGGCAACGAGTCGTCTTTTGTGGAATATACGGTGCTGGTTGGGCGCTGTCCAGTATATACCTGCTCAAATTTAGACAAACGTTCTCGACTAGCATCCGATTGTTCCGTGCCAAGACTATTTCTCTCGCTCAATCTTCTTCGTCCACGTCAATACATGTGAAGATGCCAATCCAGCGGTTTATTCACATTTCCACAGCTTCTAATCCATCTGGTCTTTCTCTCGCTTTGAGTGAACTTACAATCCAAGATGGACGAAATGAAACAGAGCTAGTCATTCGGTACGCCGACAATGCACCTACATCTGGGGAAGGCAAATCAGGACGAAGAAAGAGGGATTACTGGTACATCAGTTTAACTGACGCGCAGGTACCAGGTTCAAAACTGGGTGATGTAGTTAATGCTAGGGATCATATTATCTGGGCATGGGATGGAAAAATAGGAAATGGAGGGCCTATCTTGACTCCTGATGGTCTTATAGAAGAAAAGATCGCACGTACTAGAGTGAGAGGAAAGACATAATTTTGTCCTGTTGGTGAGTTTTCTTTGTTCAAGTCGTAGTTCAGTTTACGATTTGTCCCCTTTTTTCAAGTTTTCTATTTTCATTTCATTGTCATTGGCTGGCCTGTCAACTTAATGATTGATTATTTGCAATCGGTGTAGAGAGGCTGCATTCCCTACCCCAAGCTGTTGGCAGTTATCGGTATTCAGACACATGGTGCGTAATCAAGGTCTCTTCAGCCTGATGGACTCTTCTGGAATCACATCCTTTGAAGAGTCCAGCTGGCGGGTCAGACAGTGATCTACTAATGAGATCGCTCATGAGTCTCGTTCAAGAGTGTTGCTGTGAGTCAAATCAGCAAGTTGGATTATATATCCTAGCGGGAGTGCCCAGTAGCCCGGATGCTTAGCGTTCGATTTTTGGATTGAGGTTTCAACCGAACAGGTCCTTTCAAATGCCCCCAGAAGTTTTGAGGAGGATGTTGACGAATCGTTGGAGCAAACCTGTTTCAGAGATAGATCCATCCTCTGTCTCCACTTACTGAGTTCTGTATATCTAGATCGAGCAGACAGGTCGTTTCTATGAAAGCTCGTAAATAGTTCAAGGAGAATTCTATTACCTCGTGCGAGGAGTCTAGATATGTTCAGCCTCATCAGGAAGGTTTTTGTATCATCAGAAGTACTTTTAACCCTTGCAGGACCCCCTCCCCCTATGTACAGTGACCCGAGAGGACCAGAGTCTCCAGGAGGACCACAACGCCAGGGATAGCATAGTCGCAGGTCGCGAACATCCGGGATAGTCATGGTAAAAGTCATGACAACCGGCAGTAAATTGTCAGACACTACTCCAAAACCTCGGCTCTGATAATTATCCAGTACCTCCCTCACAGTTTTGCCTTCTGGGTGATCGTCAATAGAATCGCGAAGTCTATTACGCGTCAATTGCCACATGTGATTCCCAAACTGGACAAGATGGACATAGCATTATTCAATCATCTTGACACCCTCCAAAAGTTGTTCCTTCAGGTATAATTGAATCATATGAAGGAGGAGAGTGTCGGCAGCCTTCAATTTATTGGCGGTAGGTTCAAATTTGGCTCCTATCAGATGGGAACTTGGTAAGTGTTTCGCAAACGACCCTGAGTCATCTCTGATGGAGAGGCTTCTTAGACTAGACCAGCACGAGATCACATGATAGTATGTGTTCTTCCCTATCGCATAATGTGAGTCCCGGCATCTTCGGCCCGACAATCCTGACCGGAGCCGCAAAAAACAGTACTTACCATCCCTCATAAGAGGCGACATGGATAGCAAGAATTTGTCCATACCCCCGATAGCCGCCATAGCCAATCAATGTAAACCTCTTCTTGAACTCTGTCTTAATAATAGTTCATTTCTCCGTGCGGCGTCATGCCAAACTTAGCCTCGGACAATTAGACTCCAGCGCTGTCGTGCCAGATCCAACAAAAGGGTCCTGATGCCTGAAATTGAGAGCTTCGCTCGATATAAGATGGACACTCAATAATCCCTCGGCTTCCGCTTCCATTGTTGTTGCACCATAATCTCAAACTACCGTTGACAAGGCAGCAGTATCTCCCTCATATAAATCCTTCCGCCGGCCATCTCAAGTTCTTATCTAATATCGACCACTTGAACTGTCTCTATCACAGCTTGTCTCCTCATAATTTTTCCTCGTGCTTATGACGGATAGGGTACGAGCTCATCTTTCTTGTGTATACCCAATCTTATAAGCCAAATGAAGCCTTCTATTTCTCCGAGCGAGCTTTTCCCTTCCATGGACTGGTCTGCAGAGGCTGGTTCCTCGGCTTCAACCCTATCATGGTCCCAGAGTGTACCAGTCGACGTCCGTCGTGCAGATAGCGACTGCGGCTCAGAGCCTGAAGCTCACTGGAAACTCATTCTTGATCAAACGGCACTTTATGTTGGTTTTGACATTGGATGCCTCGATGGTCTCGATGACATTCTTCTCCTCTCGCCAAATGATGCATTTGCCGTTGTGTGCTGGGATGGTATCGTTCAGACCGCTCGCCCAAGACTTCTGTCCAAACCTATCCCCAAATCTCTCGCAGTACCTACCCATCAGTTTCGTTCGAAACGTCTTTCTATAATTTCTGAAGCTAGTATCACAACTAAGTCAAGCATAAAATTCCCTCGACATCGACCCGAGCCCCTAGCCATTACATCTGGAGCATCGTCCGGAGAGGAGGAATACGAATCGGACTCGGATGATCTGAGGACTTTGAGAGATGAGACTATATCGCTTCCATCAACGCTTCCATCGCCACTTCCATCGCCTTACGAAACTGGTTTTCATCTGAACCACCAGCCAACGGTCGAGCCCATCACTCTGGTAAGTATGTCAAATCGCCACTCGGGAGATACTCATGTGTCTGGGCCTGGCTAGATCAAATATAGTTGCCTACCCTATGAGATCGATGAGATCGATGCTTCCTTTATCTTGTTTGAGCCTCAGCATACGATCCATTATTACGGCGAGGATGGCCTCGCGGTATCTAATTTCAACGAAGATCAACGAAAGCCTACGACAGCCAATCGTATCGCAGCTTTTTGCGCGAACTTGCCAATCCGCTTCCTCAAAACATCTTCATAGTAGTTTCATCTATCTGCTGCAGAAAGTTCTCACCCTAATAATACTCTGACGTTCTCTAGTGCACAAGTTCACACTATTCTTCTTGGGCTTCTTTTGTATTGTATTAAAAACCATTCCCATTCCCACCCCTTGGAGTCTGTTCAATTCACTTTTTCAATACCACTACAATCGATACCCGCGTTTTTTTCGTGTTGTAGCATTGTATCTTTATCGATCTCATTTCCGTCCTCAACGCATTCAGCACCAAGCTATGTAACTTTGACTCTTCCGCGACGTTTCATGAGTGGGAGAATCCAATAAAGGAATGCTTCCCCCGCATTTCTCCGCCATATGGTTGGCCATTGCCAATATCGGCGAGCGCCACAGCCACTTGCTACGTTTTTGGATGTGTATCCAGTACTTGTTTGGCATCGAACAGGCCGCCTAACTACCACCAGATGGGCGTCAAGGCACTTCCATGAGGACTTCATTAAACGTGCTCGCTTCTACTTAACATAGCTCTTTCCCTTGGATATGACGACGAGCTAAGATTCACTCGAGAAGCATCGTCGCGACTACATAAAGCGGTAATAGTAACCATGGATGGACGGAGGACGATCTCGCTGATCGTCGCGAAGATTTCATAAGATTTTAGGTGATAGCGGAATGATTTCTCTTGATGGAGTTCATGGGAAATATAATATTATTGGACATAAGGTGCTAATTGTACGGCGGCATTGTCTGAGAAGTCGAGAACCTTGCGGTCATGAGTGACTTCTGGATCCTCAATTGACAATTGAATCAGAAGCTAGATCAGCTCAGAGGCAGGGAGGACGGTCTTGGCCCTCAAACGTTCCTTTTTCCCCTTTCGTTTCTTGGGTTTGCGTTCTCCTTCATTTACGCCAGAGTCATGGGAATCCTTGACTAGCCAGCCACCATTCCTGCTTCTTTCCACGAGTTTTCGTTTGAGCTCCTTGAGTTTTTGGTGACGTTGAGCATCCCATTTCCTGGCATTGTTTTTGTAAGGAGCATATCGTTTGATGCTCATGAATTCATTTAATTCTTTATCGGTTGCAAGCAGGATTTCCTCAGGTGTCAGAGAGTAAGCTTGAGGAGCGACTGGCACATATTTGAAACGTGTTGGAAGGTCGCCAACCTGATCATGTTGATGTGTTAGTCAGTACAGACTTCTTTTTTCCATGTTACACACACCAAGTCATTAAATTCATAGTTATAGATTTCTTCCATGTACTCGTCGAACTTGCGCTTCCGCATTTCTTCAGTACCATCCCACTCTTCTTCTGCGCTGAGTTCTTTCTTGTGAGTCAAAACATCGGCATCCATAGCATCAACATCAACGCCAAGGTCCTCGTCTTCTCCATCCCTCTTTTTCCTTTCTGTCTTTTTATTTTTATCTTTCTCGTTCACAGCGGGTCCAATATCAATGTCGTCTTTCCATATCGGTTTTCCGTCCTCGTCGATCTCACCAACGTCTGCTTCGTCTCCCACGCCGTCGTACAAACTGGCCATCTGTTGGTCATGTTTCTCGGGATCCCAGTCGCCTTCTAGATCGAACTCCTTGAGGGCATCACGAAGATTTCCACCTTCTACCTCATCCTCCCGCTTGACAGCCTTACCTTTACCCTTCAGATTGGAATCTAGAAGCCCACCCTCTCTTCCTATCATGTCCAGCTTTCTCCTGATTTCCTTCATCTTCAACGTTTTTAATCTCCTCACTTCTTCCTTTTTTCTCTCCATCTCTCCCTCCTTCCGTTGCCTTCGCCTCTCACGAGCATCTTTACGTCTTGAATCTTCGCGACGAACAAGGGTATGTATAGAACGAGGGAACGAAGGTATGACAGAACTGTCAGGCTCTTCAAAACGAAAATTGTATGAAGTTTCGAAAGCATCATTGAGGGAATCGAAGGACGATTCCGAAATATTGGCCTCATCTTCGTTTCCGGAGTCGTCAATAGATGGAAAGGCTGAGCCAGATCCAGGTTTTGAAGCTGTAATTTCTTTGTAGGTGGGAATGTGGTCTTTGGATTTATCGATCCAACCACGGTTGAGAATGTAGCTAGGAAGAATTGAGACTCAGAAAGTGAAAATATATATATATGGATTCACGCACTTCATGAGGAACTCTTGGTCCTCTTCCTCTTTTGACTTCGAGCTGACGCCCTTGACTTTCTTTTCCTTTTTTCTCTTCCTCTCGTCAATCTCTCCAGCGCCATGCAGATTCCCAATTTCGCGCTCCAAAAAGACACGATACTCTTCTTCCTCTTGTTCCTGTTCATCTTTGGTCTTCTCTCTCGGAATAAGTAAATCATCCTCATCGTCTCCATTACTTATTCCTGCGGAACGAAAGACGGAGATTGTCTCTTTTCGTAGCGCAGCTTCTTCCTGGATATGTGTGAGGGGCTCTGGTGAAGGTGATCGCGAAGGTTGAAGTTGGGCCTCCAGCGCCGCTTGACGCATAGTTAAAGGCTTCACCTGGGAATCCAAGTCAACAACATAGGTAACAGTCAAAGTAGGGCGGTAATACGGACTGATTCTCTTTTTTTATTTCTGCCGGCGAACAGGGTTTTTGCTGTAAGTTTCTCCTGTTCCTCTGTGAGTCATCAATGATACCTCTCTCTCAAGCAGATTCAGAAAAGTTACATACCATCGAAGACACTCTTCCCAGAATCGTAGATTGATGGATCCTTCTGTCGGATTCTGGCGAGAGTACGAAGAATTGCAACGTCTACGGCAGGTGTCATTTCTTCGCCATCCTCGTCTTCTGATTCGGCGGATTCTGAGTCTGTTTCCTCTTCTTCAAAGTCTGATTCAGATACATCCGAACCCAACCGGGCCTTAACTTCAAACCACTAGAGTCAGACCGGGATGTTGGGGGAGTGATACGCATACGCTTATCAAGCTCCTCGCGTTCTTTGCGGTATTGGAAAGCTTTTGCATAATGTTCATTTATGGTTATGTTGTGCAATTCAGCATTTTTCTGCTCGTCCTCTGAGTCTGATAACATAAGGGAGGGATAGAAAACCTGTCATTTCACGTGATAGAGCTAATTTTGTCATCAATAGATCTTGATGTAGAAACGTATATTTCTTGAAGACTCCCAGTTGCATTTCGGCGAGAAAACGGAGACACGATAATGCTTTGTTTAACGTAGGTCATCTAAAGGGGAAAGAGTGGAGTGCATTAATTGGCTGGATACACCATAATGTGATCGGAGATAATTAGTGCTGACAACTGAGTTACGCAGTGTTGTCAAAACTACTTCGGAATACTAACACGGGTGCTATTCGATGCCGAGGATGAACTCGAGCACCAGTCGTCGCCAAGATTGCCTGGGCACTTGGAGCCGTTAGCACTCAAATGTCAATCGATGATTGGGGTGAGAGCTCTCTTGAGAAGAAACAGAAGAAAAAGTTAGGATATCAATTCATCCATGTGAATGCAGATAAAATATATGATGGTCTCGTTGCCTTCCAGGTGATATGTTATCAAAACCGTGTTAAGTACATGATACAGTCTGAAGTTTTCAGCCTGATTCCAGATTGGTTTTATTTATTTCCAGTCAGGTCACGGACTGGATAATGAACTTTAAAAAACTAGTCGATAAGCGATTTTCAAGGAGTGGACCAAGGTAATAAACTAAGGGGATGACTTGATACATGTAAGAGGCATAAGGACTACCCAGAACAACACCTAGAAAGGGTCGATTACTCTTGACTGTCAAGCTCTTCTTTCACTATGGCATTTGGTTAAATTACTGAGAAATCGAGTAATCAATAGGAGTGACATACTTTTCTCCCAATCTCGTCGGTCAAAGTCGTTCATCTCGGAATCGGCAGCCTTCCGTGGGCCAAGAAAGACCTCTCTCCAACTTATACCCTTGCTCTCTCCAGAATTTTCTCCCGCCACAGGAGGTTGTGCGAGTCGATGTAGTCGGTTTAGCTCATGAAGAGGAACGTCCTTGTTTTCACGAAGTTGTTCTATCACCGATTCAAGGATAGAAATGCGTGCTGCAATGCGGGCTCTGTCTTCTGCAACTTTCCGTTTTTGACTAACCAGGTGTATAGATATCGAGGTTATGGCGAGAGAATATATTGCATGAGGGAAATATCTGCTTCTGATGAACGAGAACATTTCAGTCGCTTGGTTGTCGTTTGTCAGCTTGACTAATTGCCTTTTTTGGATTCAGTAATCTCTGCGGCCAAGACGCGGAGAGCCTAAACGGAATTCAGCGTCAGGAGTGTATTTACAGAAGGTGTGTAAGTTATGCTGCAATTTCTACCGTAGAGGAATTTTCAACTTACTGGTAATGGCAGATGTGTGGAGTTTTTGGCCAACAGAGCTATTTATCATTACTTCTGAATATCAGGTCACCACTGCCCGTTATGTTTATCAAAATCCCCCTTCTTGGCCAATCCAATAGTCCCAATGACAAATAGCTCCTGACCCAGGTTGCTCCAGGCATTTGTACATCCTAAAGAGTCTACCACAGTCTGTGGTACTGGGCATAATAACCATGACATCTACGACTCCTAATCGAGACGAGGCCAGCTCCTGACCTATAATTTCATACTTAGTACTGCAGCACCATCGGGTGGCTTGAAAAATCTCATTGACACCAATTTGAAAGACTTGGACATCATCCAAATATACATGGAAACGTCTTTTGTAATGCTACAAACGTTCCCATGTGGAGGATCACTTCAGACTCACACCCATATTCATGTTTTATGCGCCATCGCTATGAAAACTGCTGGGGGCAGCTTCTCCCCTTACTCTACCCAGCAGACATCCTTAGCACACGAGAGCTACTTCACACCCACTCCCCACCTCCCATTTATTGGAAAGTGTCTTCGGTTCTCGTAATCTGCATCTTCGCGCTCGAGTTTGCTTGTTGCAGGATGTGAATGTTGACCACAAGAAAAAAATTCATTAATATCAACATGAATTGAGTTCTGCCTTGCCCAACAGGGCTATATCCGAAAAAGGTGTCTCCATCCAAGGGCGTCAATTGTTTGTGGTTCACACACCGAAATAGGAGAAGATTCCACTGCGACATACAACGAAAATTGGTTTGCTATGAAAGATCATCACGAAAATATTCCAAAAACCCCACGGCTCTTCCGCTCCTCAGGTGACTTCAGACAGTCATGCTTGTCATTGTTAGGAGAGAGTGGACTTCTTTGTGTGGCTAACAAATTTCGTGCCAAGGGATCAAGTTTGACCTCCTGCGTTGTGTCAGCGGTTGTATTGGGAATGTCTGTCGAAACACCATCTCCACCTGTGACAACACCCGCTTTATCCTGTTCCATTTCCTTATGCTTCTCACAATCTTTAAGTTGCACAGCACCGGGAGCATCAGCTTCCTTCGCTTCATCCGCTTTCCCCAAATCCACCAAAGAAACCTGACCATCTTCCTTCTCTCCATCTGGTAATTGTTGCTGCTGCTGTTGCTGTGTTGTTCCCTCAATTCCCGTTGAGGCGCCTGGCTGCGTTTCGCCGGGATTTGTTTTTGTTGGATCCATCTCCAGTGCCGGCACCGTCTTCGATAGTTTCTCGCTCTTTGGCACTTTCTTTTTCTTTTTCTTCTCTCCCACTGCCGTGGCTGGTGTTTCCGGAGTGGGAGTGTTGGGACGGGACGTGTCCGTTTGTTGATTGACCTTGACTAGGACCGGGTTTGTTATTACCTGTGGTCGCTCCGGTTTTAGTGGAGGCGATTTCAGATCCAGAGGCCGTGTTTCTAGCTCCTGTGCTTCCAGGGGCGGAGTAGCCGTTTGGATTGGCAGCTGAGAGGTCAGTGCCGGCATGGTTGTCTGTATTGTCGATTTCGCTGGTGGAGGTCGTGCCGGTGACGACTGGGTCGATGCCGTTGTTGGCAGTCCCGGCCATATCTAGAGGAGATAAATAAGAGAGAGATCAGCCGGTGTCGAAAATACATTATAGGACGGTTATCACCGGTCCACCTAATGGCGTTTGAGGCAAAGAATCATCGTCTCTGATGGGCGAGGCAATTCTAAACAACTCCCGTACGAGTAGATAAAGATCGCTTCCACGGATGTTCGCTGATGTGGGCGAGCGACAGTCAGCGGGGGATCGTCGAGCCATCTCTCGAAGCTGTGCTATTGTAAGTGCCGTGTCAATCCCCATAAGACGACCTTCAGCAGGGGTCAACGGTTCTTCTCTCTCGCACAAGGCGGCATAGCAACGAATAAGGAGGTTGCGATCAACTTCATTATCCTGATAGACAACAACACGTTCAATGTCAGGCATCGACTGTTTTTCAAGTTCTCGAACAGCGAGAGCTTTGACTTCAGGGAACACCCAACGATGCGCCAGATCAAGAATCGCCGTCCAATCAGCTACAGATGTGTTGTAAAGTGAGTATTTCCTATAGAATTATAAGTAAAAGGCTGTTCTAGGCGAGAAACTCTTCACTCACGGATTATAGAAAACCCAAAGGAATCGTGCAAATTCGTGAACCTTGACGTCTTCCAGGAGTATGGCATTCGACTCATTTGTTCCTGGACGTGTACTACCGGGTGAGGCAGGCGTAGCAAGCTTTCCTTTGAAGTATGTGCTCTCGCGTTCAAAGAAATATCGATGTACTCGGAAAACATGACGTTCAACCTATAGTCAGTGATGCGATTCAGTATCATTGGTCCCATGATGTACCACCTCTAGCAACGTACCAATAAAAAAAGATCACCACCGGGGAGATAATATTCATCATAACGTGTCAAAGAACGGAAACCTGAGTTAAGTTCAGTATGCATGTGAGCCATCGTTGAGGATGAAGTGAGGGGAGAGGAGGTATGGAAAATTTGCGGCAGGTTCCAGGTATTTGAGTTGGAGGTACACGTGTAAGGGGGGTTCGACACGTTTTTTGATCCAATGGAGCTTTAGTGCATTTCACCGATCGACACGAGGCAGTGATACCCTGGGGACATTTGCATTGTCCAACGTAAAGTAGGAGCTTGGTATCGGCAATGACTGTACGTCTTGATCCTTCAAAGCTCTCAGTGAGCAAAGACTGCTGTCGGAAGACCAAACGGGAATTTGGACGTGCTGATGGCAAACTCGCTTCGGCAATGTCAAATTTTGATGATTGCGTCTGAGACAAGGGCCTGTGGCGTATGGCCACTCGATGCCGGGAGTTTGCACCATATGAAGAAGAGAATGATCGAAAGATAACAATAGCTAGTCCCATCGTGGTAGACATCAATTCACTGATACTTCTGTTGTGCCAAGATGCTTGAGTGCTGCATCGTGTTTTCATTATAAGTCCCTCATTTCTCATGTTTGAACGTATGTACGAGTCCATTTCCTACAGCTTCTCCATCTGATATTAGCCGAACAAGTCCAGAGTTGACACTGTTATTCCACACCTGACTTCATGCAGCAGAACGATAAGGCGGCCCATGATGCGGACATGCTACAACACATCAATAAATACAACCAGAAATAATGTTACAAAGTTTTTGAAACGTGTCAGGATCCCATTCATCATCAGGTCCATCGTCAAATCACAATGAATATCCCCTTCACTTCATTTCCTCCCCCTGATAGGTCCACCGGCGTTGTTACTGCTGGCGGGGTCACTAAGTTAAGCGTTGGAATCGGAACCTACAAAGCCAAAGTTAACCAAATGATAATTGTTTGGAGAAGATAGAGTTGTGTTACCGGAATCAAAGCTCGCATCTGTAAGCGATATGTTGAAGGTTGACGCTACAATATTAATGACTTCGGTGCGCTTGAGGTCTGTCCTGACAGGGCTCAACAGTCGGTTGTTTATTGGCACTTGAGACCGGAGGCGTTCACGAGCTTGATGGATGCAAACAAGGGTATCGAAACCCAACCTTTTGGATTCTTCCAAATTGAGTAGTTCTTCACGAGACGCAATCTGCATATACAAGGGAAGGAGGTATTTTTTAGGAAGCCTGGTATCTCGGTAAAGGACGATACGCTCGATCGTGTCCATCTCAAAAGCGATGATGTATCGAATAGCAAGCTCTTTGACTTGGGGAAACTCCCACTTTATGGAATAACCGAACACAGCTATCCACTGCGCGAGTTCCAGGTGAGAGTAGTCACCGAATCGACTATGTTGTAATAGGCCGCTTAGCACAAAGAGCAATCTCTCAGACACACCAGACACACCGGTTATAAAAGATTTCAAGCAAGCACTCAAAATCCGCAGGCTTCTCTTCGAGGACGAGAGCATTGATACTCGTGCTGCCCTGGAGAAGTGGTCCATCATTAGAACCAATCAACTTGGTCTTCCAGTATTTCGATTCTCGGAGGAAGAAATGAGAGTGGATTCGATACAATGTTTGACCCAACTGAGGAACATCATTAGAACATAGCGGGACATACGGTGCAATACACACCAATAAATGAAGATCGCCGCCCTTGATCCAATAATTCCTATGAGTGACAAGCGAAGAGTCATTTTCCCCGGACTGATTGGGTTTCCCGGACATGTCTAAGCGAGGATCGATATTGCGGGGATAAAATGAAGGGGGAGACAGGGTGAGCTATTTGATTCATCCCTTTTATCTCATATGGGAACCCCATACAACCCATGACCCTTTCTTGGATATCTGCCATTCACTCACAAAAAGGATGATCAGAATACTACGCCCCGAGTTCGGCATTCAAGCCTTGAATTCTCCCGAAAACAATCATTCGAACACCTGATCTACACGTGTGCGGGTTCCATCTGTCGTTCCATCAGTTGCTGAGCTTTCGCTGAGCTTGCAGTAAATTCTTAAACGACCTCAAAAGGAAGCCTCTAGGACATGAATATCACCAGCAAGTTCTACATCCTCAGACCAGGTGGTATATCATTGTAGATGCGCAGATATCGTCAGCTCAGGGCTCTTTCCAAGCCTTTGATCAAGCGATGCAATCTTTAAAACGACCTTTTGCAATGGGTATCGAGTCCCACAACGATTTTGATCCCAATCACTCCTTAATATGAAAGTCGTAACAACGCTAGATTTCAATCTTGCAGACGTATTTTACTAACAAAACCTCAGAATCCATATGCATTCAACTCGGCCTTCAATTATCAGTTACCAGGAGCCTGTCCTAAGCCTTGCATAATCAGATTGGGAATTTGAGACTGCTGCAGAGATTCCTCCTACCTATGGTGCTGGGCCCCTGGATCGATGCAACGGGAAGTTGGAAGGCAGTCGCAAGGATGTCGAGCTGCTCTTCCTCCTCATGTTCCTGGAGAGGGCTGCTCAATAAATTTATATCAGCCCCAGCTGCATATGGGGCACGAAGCATCTCTCGTGCCCTGATGATAGAAACCAATGCATCCGCGTTGAGGACATGGACCTCTGCTGGACCTAGCATTTCTTCTCGTCTTGCTAATTCGAGATAAAACGGTAGGATGAGCCTGCGTTCTACTCGATGATTTTGATACAACTGGATTCTCTCTAAGACATCCATATTTATCCCATTAATTTTTGACACAGCAAATTCGCCAATCTCGGGACCCTCCCAGTGTGAAGCCATTCGGAGAATCCTGATCCATCGATGCAACGGCGCATGAAAGATATTATATCTCCTGGATTCCATTTCAACGAGAGATATTTGTTGAAGATATGAGACGCACGGATTGTAGATTACCCATAGGAAAGCCACGACGTCTTCGAGGTCCTCATATATGACGGGTGCAGTAGATTCATGAGTGTACTGGTCTCCTGGACTAGTGAAATGCGTTCTCCAATACCCAGATGCGCGCATCATCAAAAATGAGTGAACCCTGAAACGGGTTCCATGGACCTGTCAAGATCCAAGTTCGTCAGTGTTAATCGACAATTGTTCGTGTTTACGCCTACTCTGAAGTGCATATCACCACCTCGTATATAATAATCGTCGTGACGGACATCTGTTGCAGCGGTCGTCATCTGAGTAAAGCTGAATGTGAGATTTGACAATGTCTTAGAAGCTTTCAACCATTGAGCCGCCACCTTTAATAGCATTTCTGACAATAATCATCCCATGATCCTTGGACAGCATGACTTCTGATCCAATGTACCACATCATAAGTGAACGGATTACGCGTTGTTATGTTGTTATAAAACACTTTGTAATGGAATGATTGTATTCCTAGTACAAATCCACCTGGAAAGTTCCGAACAGCATGAACGCCCAACAAATGGAAGATTGATGTTTAACTCAACGGGTGAAATCTATCCCGTTATCGTGCGGAGATATGAGCAATCAATTTCCGGATGACATTCCGAGTCTAGACCTCTTACTAGATAGGTCGAGCCTACCCGAGCCATTGTGTCTTCACTTAATATGTTATTTCCAGAAAAGGAAATCTTTGATTGACACACTTCGTCATCATCACGCAGAAACGATTCGATTATTGATCTTTTCTGATTTTGTCAATTCAACTACAAGGCTTGGCAAAGGGAAACGACCCTTGTGCTCCTTGCTTTCCCATGTGCATTTTTTCATCCAATTACTTGCTACACAAAATTTTAATGAATATGTCTAAACCTGATGCAGCATTTCTCTCAGGAACGGGGAGGTATCAAGAAGTTAATCCACAATTTCTAGAGCGGCTTTGATGACATTTGGTTGCTGATATGGACAGTCATTGAAGTATCATGCTCAGAGAAAGTCTACTTGGCAAAGAGTGATTCTCATATGATTGACATCATGTCACACCATGCATGTACCTAGATTTCCTACGGGAGTGACGTAAACGTTGCTAAACTATTTTTGCTCATCAGAAGTTCTAGAATCCTCCGCGGGAAGTCATCTTTGTTCATTTTTGAAGCTCAAGCAGCTCTCCTGTCATCTGTCTGTCATCACAACAAGTTTTATTGTAGTCTGATTGGGACAATGGTCTGATTATTGATATGGGAAGTATAGGTGATGGTGGTTGTCAAGCCACTCCAGATTTGATAGACGATGTGAAGGACTAAAATATACAGCTTTCATCAATTGAGGAAGTATGGTGTGATGAGGCAGGGTGGCTCAGTCGGAGCATGAGGCTTGAACAGGGCTTTCAGCTCACTACTACAGCTCTGAACTACTTTGCAATCATACCTAGAAGTCTACTTCTTGATGATATTAATTATGATTGGCTGACATCAGTAGTAACTACTGATCAAGATCTCTGAAGATCAGGATCAAGGGACAGATACTATGGTTTACTGAAGGCAAGTTATACTTTTGGGATGTTGACAAGAGGATAAGAATAAGGACTCTTGACTCTCCTAAGTTTACTAAGGATAGATTATTTGCACATTGAAAAAGACAAAATTTAACAAGAAACTGCAAGCCCCATTTGTGGTTGCATATGCTTCTCAAAATAGTCACCATGTGACACACTGCGCCCAAGTCTCATGCTCAAAAGCTACCTCGCTTCCTGATATCTTACTGTATTGTTATTACACAACACCTCCTTAATCGATTTTTTGATTTCAGCAATTTATTTATGTGGTGTATATACACAGTCTATGGTAGCCTACCGACTACTGAGGCTCGAGGCCTCGTTTAAATAAATAGAGAGAAAATAGAGGATGATAGAAAGAGGACAAGAGAGTTAACTTAATGGTCTAGCAAGAGGACAGAGCTTCCAGAAGTGGAGACAAAAAGCGTACGATTAAGTCATGCAGCCATGCTTGGTGTTTGTTTATGCGAGCGTTTTAACACTGAGAGGGGTTCCCTAGGTGTAGGCAGGCGGGTTAGAGGAGAGGAACTGGAGAAGATCCTTTAGGGTCGGGACTTGACTCGTTATTTGGTCTTTGGTGTATCCGGAGTATTCCGATGTGTATTTTTCTATTTCGCCGCGGAAGCATGTTTTACAAACCAGACTCTGTAGTCAACACTGTTGACGACTTTACCTTTTACAAATGATACTAAAACACAGTTGTAGATACATGGCAGGGAGACGATGTAAGATTAATCTCACCTCAGTGGTTACTGTGCATTGACGACTGAGGAGGTGTAGTTGAATATGAGTGTCGACTGGTGTGGTACCTTTGATGTGGCTCCAATCTTTGACTGCGAAGGTCCCTGGCCGCGGCGGTTCATTGCAACAAGTTCACCTGGGAAGAATTTCGCTTTGCCTATAGGGGCGTGGCACAAAATCTCATGGAGTGACCGATTTGTGACATCTATGTTCCCGCTTTCGTGTACGTTGGGACTCGTCGATGTTGGTGCTGAGGAAGTTACGACCTCGGGCGCTGCCTTGAGTGAATGCTTTTGTCCAGTCAATTAGTTGGACTTTGCTATTGTCCTGGCGTATGGCATCATATGTCTCTCGCGCTCGCTCTTCGACTGGGTACATCGCCTTGGTTGTCTCATTTTGTGCTTTGCTTTGTATGAACCATTTGGCATCAGTGGGGCAGTCCTAGAGGTGTATATCCCCTTCCAGATTTGACAGGAAGTGGGTTCTTGGGAGTTTTGATACAGCAATGGAAGGCTCTTGTCCCGGGTGAATGGATGTGTCAAGTGCTCTTTTGGCCGCCGGGAGGCAGTCCGTGAAGACGGCGAGATTCTTGCACCCTGTGGAAGTTGCCTTGTTGATGGCTAGACGAATCGAGAACATTTCGGCGTCCGTGGGCGTGGCTTTTCCTGTTGGGGCTTTGACGGAAACCTCCTCAATCGATGAAAAATGTATATTTTAATCCTTCACATCGTCCATCAAAATCTGGAATGACTTGACAGCAGCCATCACTTGTGCTTCCCACATCGATCCTAAGAATAATCAGACCATTGTCACCCTTCTATCTGTCATCCCAACAATTTGTAGTGCGGTTGCCGACTTTTTTTTTATAACTCAGCAATCTATTACACAGTCCGCAGTAGCCTACTGACTACTCAGGCACAGGATCTTAACTAGTACTATCGGACACAATTAGGCCAGGTTCTGTACTACGAGAAGAGACTGGGCATAGATGCGAAGGAATGGAAAGCGAAGAGCTGTGAGTACATGTATTTCGCTCGGGTCCTGGCTGGTTCGTTCTGGTGTCTCAGGGGATACATGGGGTGATCGTCGTGGGTATGGAGGTTCCCTGGGTGCTGGGAAGGCAAAAGCAGACGAATTGGAAGTGATGAAGTTGCCCATGCAGATGGAAGGGTAACTCGGTCTTTTGCGAGTCTTGGATATTCGGTGAGGACGTAGAATCTATTTTCGACATCTGATTGACCACATGAGCATGCAGATGTTTCCTGAGGGAAAAGCGTGGCTTTATACTCGCCCATTGGGGTATGGTTCAGGATTGCCCTGGCGGCTCTCGCGCACAGGGAGATGGAGTGCCCAAGGTGAAGTTCCCTTCGCGTACGTCGGGGTAGCTTCTCCGTGTTGCTGGTCAGGAAGTTCCTTCTTCGGTGCGGTTGCTGACTGGGACAATGGTTTATAATATTTATAGTTGATATCAGAAATACGGCTGATGTTATTCTTCTCACTGGTGGGGATTTTGCTAAGTCCGTGACCTCTCTGTCAATGAAATTCTACAGTTTGTTGGTCACTCAATGTCGATCGCAGGGACATCATTCTACTCTAGATACATCAACGTCAAGCCATCTTTTTTTTAATTCAGAAATTTATTACGCGGTGTACGTAGACAGTCCGCGGTAGTCTACTGACTACTGGAGTTCGAGGACCCCCTTGAATGCACATAAGAAAAGGAACAGAAAAAAAGGAACATGTGAGAGATTGAGGCAGCTAGTTGTGTAATTTAGCACGAGAGTAAAATGGATGTCTAAGGGGAGAATCCAACAGGCAGGACACAAGCGGTTCAATCGTGCTTGGAGAGGAGCACTTGTTCTGATGTTTATTTAGCTCATGGTGATTTCCTGACCGGAAAAAAAGCGAAGGCAGGTGGGTTGAATGAAAGGAATTGAATGAAGTCCTTGAAGTGTGGTGTTCGGCTCGTTATACGGTCCTTGATGAATATGGGGTGTTGAAGAGGACCGCCGCAGACATACCACCTTGGTACATAGGTGGAGCCATCATTGGCGTCATCGGTACCTCACCAGTCGAGCTAGTCGTGTGTCCTTATATATATCCACTCCGTTTGTTCATTCCACCTCAGTCATCAGTTAATATACTGAGGTGAGGTTTGTCTTATCAGAGTTTCATGTCATGTATTTAACATGTCCGTCTTTTAGTCTTAAACTGCAAAAGGTAGATAGTCCTCAATTGCTACTGTTGACTACTGAGTCTTGAACTGTAAAATGGGGCAGATTCTGGGGTAGTGAATGAGGATGTGTAGTTATGTTTCTAAAGCTGCTTCGCCACAGGGACAAGCAGCAGGTTTGTTCGGGAAGAATCTTGCTCTATACTCGCCTATGGGGGCGTGTCCCAAGATGGCTCTCGTGGCTCTAACGTCAAACGATCGATGTATGGAAATGTAAAGTTATCTGTAATCCTTCCATGGCTTCCTCTTGCAGAATTCCTCAAGGTTGACAGATTGCACACATTTCCACCCATTGCATTACTTCGACAGGTATCAACTGAATTGGAATCTGGTCAGGACTTGCATGACAAGACGTGACATCAATTGAGCTGGTAGGAATAGATTGCTGTCCAATATTATATTCATTGAATAGCTAGTGGTCGGAACAACGATGATAAAGCTGGACACAGCCACAGGGGACAGTGGTCAAGTGTAGAATGTGTTTGATTGGCTGACATCTTATCAGGTAGCTTCTTAAAAAGTGAACGAGAATTGTGGACGAAGGGAGGAAGTCAAGTAAAATTCATGACTCAAACAAACCGATTAGATGTGCAAATATGATTGCAAGTCTTCGGAATATTGCTGTTGCGTTATGATGGAAATACTAATGGTCACGGTCTATAATTTCAATGTAGAGTTTTAAAGGAAGAGACATGCTCAGCGCTACGAACATCACTAGACCACCTGAGAATTCTAAAGGGCAGCGACTTTTGAGGGGAAGACATGCATGACATGTGGTGAATGTCTGTCATGTCATAGTCCACGACCGCGACCTCTGCCTCCGCGTATGGGACCACCTCGACCACCACCTCGACCACCTAGAGAAAATCATTCAGAGATCTGAAAAGTTGAAACGGTAAACCTAACACAATACCTCTTGGTGCGCCGCGACCGCCTGATAGATGATTAAGCATATTCAGAGAAAGCTTGAAGAGTGACGCACTTCTATTCGACCCAGCATGACCTCCACGAGTTCTATTGGCTTCACGGGCACGACTCTGCTCTTCTTTTACTTGATCCAGAAGGGTATCAGGAACTCGAAGATATTTTATCTAATTGAATTAGGTCATCAGTGTTAGGGAAAAAACTTTTCGAGTTCTGCTCTGAGAAGCGGTGCCAAATGACATGAGAAGCAAAGATCATCCAACATCTCTACAGAAACTCTCTGACTATCTGATTCACAAAAAAAATGACATACCGTACTACCTCGAATGTAGCATTCTTTCAATTTCCAGAACTTGTCTCCATCAGAGTTCGTTTGATACACTTCTCGTAATGTGATATTCATGTAATTGTCACAGTTGACCAGATGTCCGTTAAACGTTTCGCCGTTCTTGAGTTCGACTAACTGGAAAGTCACAGCTTGAGTTCGAAGAGTGGGTGCTGTCGAAGATTATGTTCTAACCATGGGCTTGTTCTGGGCAGCATTTAGAAGGGACAGTGGCAGCTGATAATAGAGTGTTGATATATTCAAAGATGCTAATGCAAACGAGAAAACTTACCATGACGAGTCGATGGAGAACCTCGACGAGCCATCGTCAAGAGTGGATATGTAATCAAGATTCCCACGATATCTTGTTGAAATTTAGGACACAACATCACTATTTGGTTATGCTTGGCTTGAGCCACTATCCCTAGTTCTGATATGGTCAGATCTGTGTTTGCATTTGCAACCACTGGACTCTGACCTGTTTAAGATATCAGGTATTGCTGAAGGCTGTTTTAGGTGTTGTGCATATGAGGTTTTACTAATCTTTGAACTACCATTGTATTTTTTTCATCTCCTCATCACTCTTAGCAATTTGTTGCTTTGTACTAGTGTAGGCCTTAGTTTCTTCGGTTCTGTATCCGCCAGACTGAGGTAAATAGTTTTTTTTTCATTGCATTGACAATTATTATACTAAATGAATTTTTTGACAGGTACGTCACAATAAATTAGTTCTGTATTCATCAGCCTGAGTTAAATTTTGATAGGTGTCAGCACTATCTTTACTGTGATAAAAATTACTTTACCTAGTGCCTGCCTGCATTTCATAATAAAGCTATGATTCAAATTAATTAGAGCAGTCAATATATAGGTAGTGGCCAAGCATAACCAAATAGTGATGTTATGTCCTCGAGGTCTGAGCCTGAACTCTAAGCTAGTATGATTTCCCGCTTTGCTAAATCGCTATTTATTATTGTTCTTGCCATTGTAGGTTTTCGAGTAAGTTGGTACATTCACATTGTTGACTTGTTGTTTCAGTTTTTATTGGCAATGCTGACCATGTTACATCCACCGTCCCGAGCGTACATTGATCCATGGACAGGCCAACTCTTTGGCGAGGGAGGTGTAGAGAAGACATTGAAGTCTTTGCATCTATCAGGGAACGACGCTATACCGAAACCAATAGTTGGAGTGGAAGGTGGAGTAATCATGACCAAGCTGGGAAATGAAACGGCCAAGTATTGTTTCTTACCTGCGCCAATCAGATTTCTGTATTGACAGGTTCATAGAGCAGCGCTAGGGCGTGCTACGTGGAAATTCTTGTGCGTCACTCTTCACATACTCATACTAAACCCAATATTCTTTTGTTAGACATACAGTGACTTTACGCTTCCCTGAGGTAATTATCTATATTGTGGTTATCGGACATGCAATACATCTTCTGCTCCAGCATCCTACCAGGGACGAACGCGAGGCATTGGATAGTTATTTCCGCTTGACGTCACGCTTATACCCATGCGGAGAGTGTGCAGAGGAGTTCCAAGAGCTATTGAAGCAATTCCCTCCTCAAGTAAGCGACCTAATGTTCTATCGCACTCTCGAAAAATGACTGGCACGTCTCATAGACTTCTTCTCGCCGGGCTGCTTCATTATGGTATCCACATTTATCATATCTATTTTTTTTGCTCACCAAGCCTACGCAAGGCTGTGTAGAGTGCATAATGAAATCAATAAGCGCCTCAAGAAGGCTGAATTTGATTGTGCAAATCTGTCGACCGAGTACGATTGCGGGTGTGGTGATGACCCATTGGACTTGGCCTCAGCTCCTACTCAGACTCTTGATGATCTCGAACAAGACACGAGTGAAGACGAAATTACAGGAGCTAGGCTTATACAAGGAGGGCGATGATACCAGGTTTGATTGTACTTTAGGCGCTTTCTGCTATCGGGTTATTAAATTACTGATAATCAGTATCTCTATTGTAGTATGTTTGTATGCAACTAGAGTGACTGATCGAAGCAGATCACATATCCGCTCTGTGTGCAAGTCCTGAGAATATTGATCACCTCAATTCAGAAGAGGGTTGCATCTCTGCTATGACAGCTTCGCTACTGAAAACACGCACCTAGAGAGGATGGCGACTGAACTCAATCCAGACAGCCAAGAAACGTACACAATCAAAGGTGATTGATCTATACGAGAGTGATGACGATGCCTCTGAATGGTAGTACACTTGGTTCCCTCAGAGGGATTGAGGGTGATTGAGCGGTTTTTCAGAGTCCCGCTTGACTACTCTGATCCGTCGGGAGAGAAGATCACAGTCTTCGCGAGGCAAACAATTCCAATTAGCAAGACAAAGACAAGTGAGGAACAAGAGAAGCTTCCAATCAGTGCGTGTACACTGTTCATGATCGCAGGTTTAAGATTGAGGTCAAACATACAGTGTTGTATCTGCAAGGCACACACATATTCTCTCTTGTACAAAAGATATATATGTTGATAGACGTGATTGCATAGGGGGCCCGGGTCAGGAGGTTGCATTACAGAGAAATTCCGGATACGCTGCGGAGGTCTGTCTTTTTTCAGTGCGAAAGATGAAAAAAAAATTGATTGACCCATGAGAAGATTTATCAAGAGGGCTATCAAGTAAATTGATGATTCCAATTCAGGGACGACAAAGTTTCAAGTTTTTAACCATAGATTCTTTGGCTCGACCAACGAGGTACAGGCCTCAGCACGCCCCTTACACCTGATACACTCCCAGCACACGTCAAGACAGACAAGGAAATCGCAGCCTATCTGAAGCATTTCCGGCAAGATAACATAGGTAAGCTCGTGTTTCGTGCATCAGGAAGCTTAGTTCAGATATTTCCAGTCAGGGACTGTGAAGTCATACGACACGTCGTCTTAGGGCACAAGGAGAGACCTGAAGACCAGAAGTGGACGCTCCTCGGTCAAAGTTTTGGTGGTTTTTGCATCATTACTTATCTCTCGTTTTTTAGCCAAGGGATCAAGGAGGTGTTTATAACGGGGGGTTTGGCGCCTCTTGTTGATGACCCGGATGCAGTCTATGCTGCCATCATACGTGAGTAGGCTGACTTGATCCATATCTGATCAAAGCAAGATATATCTCCCTCTTTTTTTTTTTTCAGCACACGTTGTCAAGCGGAATGAGATCTATTATGCAAAGTATCCTAAAGACGTGAAGCGGGTACGGGTGATGCTTTCTAAGAAGAAAGGATTCGCTGAACAGAAATTCTCAGGTCCGTGATATCGTCGCCTACCTCGAACATCATCAAGTCATCCTTCCAAACGGCGGACATCTCACTCCAGGCAGATGGCAACATCTCGGGATCGATTTCGGTATGAGCGGTCAGTGTCACCTCAAACTTTTTTTTTTGTGTGTGTGTGTCTCTGTGCCCACGAGTCGAGTCTTTTTTAGGTGGAATTGATAGGGTGCATCGTGAGTGGGAGGATCTGAAAAAAGTGTAATGGTCTCTGATCGCAGTTTTTTTTTAATAAAAAAATTGCAGAGCTGGTCTTTCGGGCGTCCAAAGAACTCGAAACTATAGGAAAAATCGGATACAAGACATTACAATTGATTCAACAAGCACAAAGCCTTGATGGGAATCCGCTGTATGCCATTCTCCACGAGGCGATATATTGTCAGGGGTATACTGGACTCTCTAACCAGCCTTTCCGTCTTTACTTAAAACGAGGTTTTTTTCTATGTTTTTTTTTTTCAAGACGCGCGTCGCGCTGGTCTGCTGAGAGAATGATATCGCAACATGCCCCGTTTTCGTGGTCGCTCGTCAAAGGCTTGAGGGACGACGAACCCCTCTTTTTCACTGGAGAGATGGTAAGTGTTTTTTCCCCCCCTAACATCCATTGACGTGTGTAACGCTGATGGGGGGTGGTGATAGATTTTTTCCGAGATGTTCAATGATTACGTGAATTTACGTCCCTGGAAAAAAGCAGCAGAGTTGTTGGCGCAGGAGGTATGGCAACCTCTTTATGACCTCGAACAATTAGCGCGAAATCAAGTCAAAGTATCCGCCGTGACGTGAGTCTCCTCCTCCATTGAAAAAAAATCGTATACGAGGTTTTGAATTATCTTTTTTCAGATACTTTGATGACATGTTCGTTTCTGTCTTTTTTTTGAAAAACAAAAAGTTGTGTTGAACGGGACTTGTTTTCCCTCCCCTTAGGTATGTCGAATTTGGATTTGCGCAAGTGACAGCGTCCGAGATCAAAAGCACCGAACAATACATCACCAATCAACTCT